>Ga0075019_10002283_pt1 | contig 10911 bp, 7 predicted proteins | sample ColStrG_CSR_2013_FD_71473 | JGI IMG/M metagenome (GOLD analysis project Ga0075019, IMG submission 71473) | Freshwater sediment microbial communities in response to fracking from Pennsylvania, USA - Cold Stream Run_MetaG_CSR_2013 | ecosystem: Environmental > Aquatic > Freshwater > Creek >...
GCCGCAGTTCGTCATCGCCACCGACATCCGTCCGCCGCCGGGCGTCTGAAGGTGCCGGAACGGTGCCTCGGCGGCCACTCTTTCGATCGCGGACCGCAGCGGCGACGTCGCGACGAAGCCCCGCAGGCAGACGACGTCATCGGCCACGCGGATCGGCGACTGCGGCAGCGACCCGAGCAGGTCGAACGGGTGAGAAGGAGAGGACATCGTCGCCGACGATACCGCGACCGCCGCCAGCCTGCACCCGCCGGCGCGCGCCTCAGGCCGGTAGGGCGCGTCGCGCGCAGTCCGCCACGACTGCAAGGACGCGGTCGATGTCCGTGGGTGACACGTAGATGTGCGCCGACAGGCGCACGCCCTTGTCATCGCCCTGTGCGCGGACGCGGACGCGTCGCTCCCAGAGCGCATTCTGCAGGTCCCGCGCCTTCAGACCCTCGACGCGAAAGGTCGTGATCGCGGAGGCGAGCCGCGGGTCGTCCGGCGATGCCATCACGACGCCGGGAATGCGGGCCAGCCCCTCCCGCAAGCGATGCGAGAGCGCGAGGTCCCAGCGCTCCACGCGCTCCATCGTGTGCCGCTCCGCAAGCGCGACGGCGGCGAGCAGTCCGTCCACGAGCGCCGTGCTGCCGGTTCCATACTGCATGAAGCGGAAGGCACCCTGAGCCTGGTTGTCCCATTGGTAGCTCGCGAGCGTCGTCCAGAATTTCGCCTGCGCTTCCCGGCGGATGTAGAGAATTCCGGTCCCCTTCGGTGCCATCAGCCATTTGTGCGGACTGGCGACATATGCATCACAACCCAGGGTCCGCAGGTCGACGCGCAGCTGACCGACTGCCTGAGCGCCGTCGATGAACGACAGCGCGCCGCACTCGTGAGCGAGCGCCACCAGCGCCTCCACCGGCATGCGAATGCCGAGCTGCGAGGTCACGTGACTGACCATGATCGCCCGGCACTTCGGTGTCACCGCCGACCGGAACAGTTCGACGATCGCCTCGGGCCCGCCGCCGACCGCACTCGAGAGCGGCAATTCCCGGACGACGATGCCGCGGCGGCGCGCGAGCAGGCGGAAGATCGACACCGCGCCGCCGTGCTCCTGATCGGTCGTGAGCACTTCATCGCCCGGCTGCCAGTCGAAGCCGTTGCCGAGGTCGTTCATGCCCATCGTGGCGTTGTGGGTGATCGCCACCTCATCCGGGTCAACGCCCAGAAAGCGGGCCAGGCGGGTCCGTGCCGCCATCAGCGGCTGATAGCCCGTCAGCGGCTCGCCATCCGGTTGAAAGTAGGGCCAGTCGGGCAGCGTCGTCTCGGTCGCGTCGAGGCCGCCGACCATCGCTGCCATCACCTCGCGCGGCACGGCACCAAGGGTGCCGGTGTTGCAGTACGTGACCGAGGACGGGAAATGCAGGTCAGCGCGCAAGCGCGCGAAGATCTGGGCATCGGTCGCGCCCGCCGGCAGCGCCGCCGGCGGCGCGGCACGCGCGGTCGAAAGCGCAGCGACCGACAGAGGCAGTGCGGCCAGGCCACCGAGGAATCCGCGTCGCGTATCCATGATCTTCTCCAGCAATGGCATCCACGGGACCCGGTCCGCGCACCGGCGCGTCCGGCTGAGGTCAGGCAACCGTCGGGCGCAACATCCGCAGCGGCCGGTACGGCGCGAGCATCGGGTCGAGCCTGCCGTCGAGGACCTCGCCGGCGACGAGTTCGCCGAGCAGCGGCGCGAGCGTCACGCCGCTGTGGGTCGCGACGACATGAACGTTCGGATTCGAGGGCAGCGCACCCACGATCGGCAGCTCGTCGGTCGGCAGCACGCGAAAGCCGAGCGTCAGATGGGAGACCTGCACGGCCCTCGCCGCCGGCAGGTAGGGTGCAAGCTTGGCGAGGATCCGGTTCCCGTGCAGCAGCCGCAATGCCTCGCTCGGAAAATCCATCGCGTGCTCGCGGATCTCGCGATGCTGCGGAAGATCCGGCACCTGCTCGGAATCCGTCCCCACGATCGATCCGTCGCCGCGTTGCTGGAACTCGAGTCCGCCCGGACCGTCGTAGACGAGCCGCGTGACGATCGCATGCGGCGTGCTGTGAACGAGGATGCCCGGCGCATGCTTGAGCCGCAGCGTCTCACCGAGCCGTGCGAGCAGCGCGGGCGTATCCACACCGGCCGCAACCACCACGTGATCCACGTCGAGCCGACCCTGCGAGGTCACGACGGCGGTCACCCGATCGCCCGTGGTCGCGAATTCGCGCACCTCCGCCGGGGCAAGCAGGCGAGCGCCGTGCCGGCCGGCGGCCGCGATAAAGCGCTGCGTCGCTGCGACCGGATCGACGGGCACGTCGATCCGGGAATGGAAGGCCGCCCGGATCGGTCCGGGCTCGATCGCGGGGCTCAGGCGCCGGAACTCGTCCTGATCGATGCGCGTCACCGGAAAGGGTGTGTGCGCCATCGCCGCAATCAGATCCTCGACATCCCGCGCCTCGGCGTCGGTCGCAGCCCAGTCGATGTAGCCACCCCAGATCACGCCGAGACCGAGTGGGCGGTCGAGCCGGTGATAGGCCGCGATGCTGCGCAGGCGCAGCTGCTGATAGTGGAGATCGAGGGTCCACGGATCGATCCACGCAAAGGAATTGCGGGTCGCGCCCGCGGCGGGCCCGGCGCGGTCGAGAATCGTGACGCGGGCGCCGGCACGCGCGAGATGGAAGGCGATCGAGGCGCCGACGATGCCGGCACCGATGACGGCGACGCGCGGGCGACGGACCGGGAAGTTGGCATGCCCGAGCGCCGGCACGAGCACGGCACTCGCAAGGCCCAGCAGGGCACGAAGAGCCAGGCGGCGCTGCACGACGGTCTCTCCTTCTGTGAGCGTCCGAGCTTGCGACTGCCGTCGGCGCCGCGTCAACCGCCTCGGCGGGAGAGTCAGGCCGGACCCGTCACCGCCGCCTGATCCTGCCGCAGCGTCCGGCCACTCGACAGGAACAGCCAGCCGGCCCAGAAGCCGGTCGGCGCCAGCGCAATCAGTGCCCAGCGCAGCGATTCGGCATTGCCGCCAACCACCGGTGCCAGCGCATCGCTGAGCAAGCCGATTCCCTGTGGCGCGATGATCAGGTTGGCGACGTTGGCGATGAACAGCAGCACGGCGATCGTCTGCGCGCGCATCGTCGGCGGCACGACGTTCTGCAGGATGCCCATCGTCGGTCCGATGAAGAAGTAGATGCTCGGCACGACGATCCACAACAGAGCCGTCGCGAGGCGCAGCGAATCCGTCGTATAGACCAGGATCGACGGCACCGTGGCGAGAAGCACGACACCACCCATCAGCCAGACCACCCGGCGCGGGTCGCGCGCGGCGAGCGGCATGACGACGATGCTCGTCAGCAGCGTCGCGGAGGAGCCCGCGATCAGGTGCATCGGCCCGAGCAGGGCCCCCGCCTCGCCGACGCTGAGGCCGTACTTTCGCATCAGGAAGGTGGGCGTCCACCAGATCAGTCCCCAGCCCCACAGCGTCGCGACGCTGCCGCCCGCGATGATTCGCAGCGCCGAGGGAATCTTCACGAGCGTCTGCAGCGCCGACGCCAGGGACTGCGGCGGTCGCGCAGCGATCGAGTCCCGATCGCCGCGGCGCGGCTCGCGGACCGTGAAATACACGAGCAGCGCGAGCGCCATTCCCGGCACGCCGAGCGCGAGGAATGCCGCGCGCCACCGATAATGCTCGGCGATCATCCCGGCGAAATCGGAGCCGAGGTAGGCGCCTACCGGTGCGCCGAGGGCATAGACAGTCAGCACCGCCGGCCGGTGGCGGGAGGCGAATTCGTCGGCGAGCATCGAAGTCGACGGCGGCGTCCCGCCGGCCTCGCCGATGCCGACGCCGAAGCGGCCGAGCACGAACTGCCAGACGTTCTGGGCAAGACCGCACAGGGCGGTCATCGCCGACCAGGCGCACAGCGCGACGGCGACGAGATTGCGTCGATTCGCGCGATCCGCGAGCGTCGCGAGCGGGATGCCCACCGAGACGTAAAACAGCGCGAGCGCGACGCCGGAAATCAGCGCAACCGAGGCATCCGTGAGGTGCAGCTCGAGGCGAATCGGCTCGAGCACGGTCGACACGACATAGCGATCGGCAATGTTGAGCGCATAGACAAGGGTCAGAACGCCGAGCGTGTACAGCCGTCCGACGCTGAAATCCGACCTGTCGTCTGCCATGCCGTCCCCTGCGATGCTGTCGCAGCCTCGCAGGCACCGATCACCGGGTCAATCCCACCGACTCAGCTGAGGGCCTCGGACGAGGGTCGCAGCGGCGCCGTCGGCGTCCCGCCGCCCTCGAAATAATCCCCCACGCAATGCGCGGGCGCGGCGGGCCGAATCTCCGGCGCGTCGATCCACAGGCGCAACAGATGCCGCCGCCGGTCGCGCTCGGGCCAGTCTTCGTAGTCGGTGCGCGCGTGCATCACCGCCCGATTGTGCAGGACGATGCAGTCGCCGGCCGCGAGTGGCACTTCGATCATGAAACGCGGATCGTTCGCGACCGCGTCGAAGCAATCGAAGGCCGCCACCTGCTGCGGCGTGAGCGCGAGACCCGATTCGGCGGCCGCACGCTCGATGAAGGGACGGTAATACAGGCAACTGACCCGCCCGTCCCGGCGCGTGAACACCGGTCGACGCCAGTTCGACACGGTGCCCATGCCGGCCTCCAGTTCGGATGGCTCCCAGTAGTGGTAGGACTCATAGAGCGCGGGCAGCAGATCGGGGCGGCGTGCCTCGATCTCGCGATGGATCGCATCGATGCTCACCAGATGGTTGGCGCCGCCAGATCTTGCCGGCCTCACGCAGTAGAGCGTCAGCAGCGTGGGCGGATCCGTGTGCATGCTGAGCTCGCCGCCCGAGCGATAGCCGCGGTTGTCGAAGCCATCGACATCCGAGAAATTGCAGATGTCCTCGAGCATGGAGCCGCGCAGATTCTGCTTCACGACGGTGCCGAGCGAGTCGCCGAAGCGCCGGTATGTCGCCTTGAATGACTCCCCATCGGCGGGCGCGCCGAGGCCGCGCACGAGCGCGAAGCCCCGCTCGCGCAGGGCAAGCCTGATCTCGTCCCGCGCGGACTCGCCCGTCCCCTGAGCCTCGATCCAGAGGCGGTCGATACCGGCCTGGAGCGTCGCATCCCAGCCGGTCACAGCATCAGCACCCATCGACGGCGCCTCGCGCGAGCGGCGCGTCGGAGTCGCGCGGTGTCCGATCGTTCACAGGTTCAGGGCCTGCATCTGCGGTGCCGCGTAACGCGTCCCGACGGCCGCCCCTGGCGGCAGGCTGCGGGAAATCTGCGCGAGTTCCTCAGGCGACAGGACGAGATCCACCGAGGCAACATTTTCCTCGAGGAACGCGCGCCGCTTGGTGCCCGGAATCGGCACGATGTCCTCGCCCTGCGCGAGCACCCAGGCAAGCGCAAGCTGGCCGGGCGTGCAGCCTCGGGCAGCTGCCAGCCGATTGATCTCCTGCAGCAGGTCGAGGTTGCGCTGGAAGTTCTCGCCCTGAAAGCGCGGCGAATTGCGCCGGTAATCGTCGGGCGCGAGGTCGTCGATGGACTTGAACTGCCCGGTCAGGAAACCACGGCCGAGCGGGCTGTACGGCACGAAGCCGATGCCGAGCTCGCGCACGGTAGCGAAGATCTCCTCCTCCGGTTCGCGGCTCCAGAGGGAGTACTCCGTCTGCAGCGCGGTGATCGGGTGCACCGTCTGCGCGCGGCGTATCGTCGCGGGCGCGGCTTCCGAGAGCCCGAGGTAGCGTACCTTGCCGACACGCACGAGTTCGGCCATCGCGCCCACCGTCTCTTCGATCGGTGTGTTGGCGTCGACGCGATGCTGGTAGTAAAGATCGATCGTGTCCACGCCGAGTCGCGCGAGGCTGGCATCGCAGGCCTCGCGGACATACTCGGGGCGACCATTCACGCCCAGAAATTCGCCTTTGGGGCCGCGCATGTTGCCGAACTTCGTCGCGAGGAATACGCGGTCGCGACGGTCCCGGATGGCGCTGCCGATCAGTCTTTCATTTTCCCCAACGCCGTACATGTCCGCGGTGTCCAGAAACGTCACGCCGAGGTCGAGCGCGCGATGGATCGTGGCGGTGGATTCCGTCGCGTCTCGCCGGCTGTAGAACTCCGACATGCCCATGCATCCGAGTCCGAGAGCCGAGACCATCGGACCATTCACGCCGAGCTGTCGCATCTTCATGGTGAGTTCCAAAGTTGGGTGGCGACCGTCCGAGGTCGGCACGGGACCGGGTCCCGTGCATTCTCGCATCCGGCACGCATCGGTCGTTGGGCAGCCCGAGGGTCGACCCTGAGCGCGCTAAGGGCCGGGGCGGGCAGAAACGCGAACGGCCCGGTAAAGACCAGCGGAAAGTGGTGGCCAGGAGTGGAATCGAACCACCGACACGCGGATTTTCAGTCCGCTGCTCTACCAACTGAGCTACCTGGCCGTCGCAAGTCGTTGTTTTTTAACGCAGAGAGACCATGAACAGTCCCCGAGCGGGCGCGTATTAGACCGGTCCCGGGCGAGACCCGTCAAGGATCTGCTGCATCGGAGCCGGGTTCGACGAATTCCGCCGGCTTCGCCGCCCCGGTGCCGAACAGAAACTTCTCCATCTCCGCGACCAGCAGCTGGCGCGCCTTCGGCTCGATCGGCGTCAGGCGATACTCGTTGATCAGCATCGTCTGATGATCGACCCAGCGCTGCCAGCCTTCCTTCGAGACGCTGGCGTAGATTCGCTGACCGAGCGGACCCGGGTACGGCACGTAGTCGAGACCTTCCGCAGCGCGGCCAAGGACGACGCAGTCAACGATTCGGGCCATAGTGGCTCCCAATGCCTAGGGTGAGGGCCGGGATCCGTCGCTAGACGGGCAGCGCCAGCGCCGAGAGCAGCGCTGCAACCGGCGCCGCCAGCCCGACTTTTGCCGGCGCGCGCGAGTTGTACCACGACTCGGCCGCCTCCTCCATGGCGAGGCTCGCGGCCGGCTCGAGTTCCCAGAGCAGGGGCTCGATCAGGAGTTCGAAGTGCGTGAACACGTGCCGCACGGTTGGCAGCGGGACCAGTCGGGGCGCGGGGCGCGGGGCGCGGCTGCGTGCCGCGCGAAGCGCGGCGGCGCGGGACGCGAATTCCGGAAATCCCTGCAGGCCGCCCCAGATGCCGGACGGCGGGCGCCGCGCGAGCAGCACCTGGTGCCCCTGACGGATCACGAGCCAGACGACGCGGCGCGTCGGCCGCCGCCGTCCGGGCCGCGCGCCCGGCAATTCGGCCGTCCGCCCGGTCGCGGCGGCGACGCAACCGGCGGCGACCGGACAGCGAGCACAGTCCGGCCGCGCGCGGGTGCAGAGCGTCGCACCGAGGTCCATGATCGCCTGCGTGTAGTCGGCGAGCCGGGCTTGCGGTGTCACGGCGTCGCTGTGCATCCAGAGCTGCGTCTGCACGGCGGCCGACCCCGGATCGCCCTCGACGCCGAACCAGCGCGCGAGCACGCGCTTGACGTTGCCGTCGAGGATCGCATGGCGCTGACCACAGGCGAGCGCGAGGATCGCACCCCCGGTGGAGCGTCCGATGCCTGGCAACGCCGTCAGGGCCTCGAAGTCGGTGGGAAACACCCCGCCGTGGCGGGTCATGACCACGCCGGCCGCGCGGTGCAGGTTCCGGGCCCGGGCGTAGTAGCCGAGCCCCGACCAGAGGTGGAGCACCTCATCGAGCGGCGCCGCCGCCAGACTCGCGACATCCGGAAACCGGACCAGGAAACGCTCGAAATACGGCACCGCCGTCGAGACCTGGGTCTGCTGAAGCATGATTTCGGACACCCAGACCCGGTAGGGCGTCCGATTGTGCTGCCACGGCAGGTCATGACGACCCTCGCGGGCGAACCACGCGAGGAGCCGGTCGGCAAAAGCCGCTGCCGGGGCCGCTTTTGGTCCGCTTTTCGCCGCCTGATGCCGGATTTTCAAGAATTTGGACTACCGCACAGGATCGCGGCCGGCCGGCCTCTACCACTCAAGTAAGACCGCCGCCGGCCGACAGGATTCCGTGGGGCACGCACGCCCCGCGCAGACCTGTCCAAGGACGTTCTCGCCCGTATGCAGACCTGGGGCATCACCGCCAAACTCCTGTTCGTCCCGATCGCGAGCGCCGCCCTGCTGGTGACTGCCCTCACGGTAACGATCTTCAGTCAGCACCGCTACGACGTCGAGGGGCGCGAGAACGTCGCCCAGCACCTCACCGACGCCCGCCGTTTCGCCGCCGAGCTCGACACGGCACTGCATCTGCACGGGCGCTACGTCGCGCTGGCGACCACCCGACTTAGCCGGACCGCGCCGAGCGATGGCGATCAGCGGACGGCGCTGCGGGACGAGACGCACCGCTTCGCGCGCGAACTCACAAAGCCCGTTCCCGCGGCGACGGAGGACGCGGAGACCGCCGCGCGGCTCGCGAGCCTCTCACAGGACATGCGCGCCTTCCAGCGGCTCGTCGATGGCCTCGGGACCGAGCGCAGCGCGGACGAACTGCGCTCGCACATCGTCGACTCCAATGCCCGGCTCGCAGGACTCGCCAGCGCCCTGACCGGTCTCAGTCAGGACTCCGAGCGACGCAGCCACGACTCACTGACCCGGTTGGACGTGCATCTGCGATGGTCGCTCGCGCTGCTGGCCGTCGTGATCGCCCTCGTCGGTGCGATGGCCGCGGCACTGACGGTGTGGACACGCCGCGCGATCGCGAGACCGCTCAGCGACGTCGCCACTGCAATGCGCCGCTTCCATGCTGCGCCCGCCGAGTCCGACTTCCTGCCGGTCCTCGCGCCGCCGGCACCGGGATCCGCCACAACCGTCAATGAGGTCGCCGAGATCGTCGCGGGCTTCAACGAGCTCGCCGCGTCGGTGCGCCACCGTGAGCATGAGCTCGACAGCTCTGCACGCCAGCTGCGTGACGGCAACGATGCCCTTCAGCAGGAGATCCGCGAGCGGCGTGCCGCCGAGACGGAACTGCTGCGTTCTCGCGAGCTGCTGGACATGTCGCAGGCCGCGGGCGGAATCGGCGTCTTCGATCTCGATCTCGGCACCCGACTGATGCACGGTTCGGGTTCCTTCTTCTCGCTCCAGGGCATCGACCCGAAGGCCACCGCGATCACCCAGGACCAGTGGCTCGCGCTGGTGCACCCCGACGACATCGAGATCCTGATCAGCGCCTTCACGGCCGCGGTGGAAACCGACGGCGCCTATCGCACGGAGTACCGGATCCGCCGCCTCGATCGCGCGGTGCGCTGGGTCACGAGTGCCGGGCGGGTCGTCATCGATCATCCGCTGGGCATCCGGCGGATCATCGGCTCGCTGATGGACGTCACCGAGCGCAAGCTCGCGGAACTCGCGCTCCGAGAGACCGAGGCACGGCTCGCGCGCAGCGTACGCGGCACCAGCGATGGTCTGTTCGAACACAACCTGACCACCGATCACGTCTGGTTTGCGCCCCGGGTCGCGGAGCTCCTCGGCTACGCGCCGGCAGACTTCCCCAGGTCCAACGCGGCGTTCCGGGCGCTGATCCATCCCGAGGACGACGTGTCAGTCGAAGCGGCAACCCGGGCGCATGTGGACTTCGGGGTTCCGCTCGACGTCGAATACCGCATCCGGGGCGTCAATGGCCAATGGCAGTGGCTGCGCACCCGCGCCCAGGTTGCGCGCGATGAGACCACGGATTCGCTGATCCTGTCAGGCTCCTTGCAGCTCGTGACCGATCGCCGCGCACAGGCCGCAGAACTCGAACGCGCGCGCGCGGCCGCCGAACAGGCGAGCCTCGCCAAGACCCAGTTTCTCGCGAACATGAGCCACGAGATTCGCACGCCGATCAACGGCGTGATCGGCATGACCCACGTGCTGCTCGATTCGACGCTGAGCGGCTCGCAGCGCGAGTGCGTCGAGATCATCCGCTCGAGTGGCGAGTCCCTGCTCGGGCTCGTCAATGACATTCTCGATGTCTCGAAGGTCGAGTCCGGCCGGATGGAGCTCGAGGACATCGAGTTCGATGTGCGATCGGTCGTCGACGAGGCGCTCGGTTCCGTCGCGCTGACCGCGATCGGCAAGGATCTGGACATCGCCGCGGACGTCGCCGCCGAGGTTCCGTCGATGGCGCGCGGCGACCCGGGCCGCGTGCGCCAGTGCCTGATCAACCTGCTGTCGAATGCCGTAAAGTTCACCGCCCGGGGTCACGTCGCGACCGAGGTCGAACGACTCGCAACCGGGACCGGCCTCCTGCTGCGCTTCACGGTGAGCGACACCGGCATCGGCATTCCGGCGGATCGGCTGGATCGGCTGTTCAATGAGTTCACGCAGGTCGATTCGTCGACGACGCGCCACTTCGGCGGCACCGGACTCGGCCTCACGATCGTGCGCCGTCTCGCGACGCTCATGGGCGGCGAAGCCGGCGTTTCGAGCGTCCCCGGCCACGGCTCACGCTTCTGGTTCACCGTGCGTCTCTCGGCGGCAAGGGCGGAGCCGGCAGCGAAGCCGCTGCGCGCACGCGTGCTTGTTCTGGATCCGCAGCCGGTTGCCGCGCGCACGCTGGGTCGACGGATCGCCGAGCTCGGTGCCGACGTCGAGGTCATCTGCGATCAGGAGGCCTCGCTGCACGCTCTCGATCACGCCTTGGCCTCGGGTCAGTGGCCCGATGCCCTGATGATCGATCACCGCCTGATGGATGACGCGACCTGCGCTGCGCTCAGCGCCGCGCGCCGCGCGCCGTCGAAACCGCGCATCGTGCTGCTCGCCCCGCTCGGGACCGTACCGGTCGCGCCCCCCTCCGGTGCCGATGCACTGCTCTCGAAACCGGTGCGCGTGCAGGTGCTCGCGACGTGCCTGCGCGGACTTCTGAGCGCCGATGCGGCGGCCGCGGCTCCAGGCGACGGC
>Ga0075019_10002285_pt1 | contig 10903 bp, 13 predicted proteins | sample ColStrG_CSR_2013_FD_71473 | JGI IMG/M metagenome (GOLD analysis project Ga0075019, IMG submission 71473) | Freshwater sediment microbial communities in response to fracking from Pennsylvania, USA - Cold Stream Run_MetaG_CSR_2013 | ecosystem: Environmental > Aquatic > Freshwater > Creek >...
GGCGCGTGCTTTGGAGATTCTGGCGGGCCCGCTTATCAGCAGACCAGTTTTCAAATTGGCTCCAGGCGAATTTGAAGCTGCTTCAAGAAGGCCGTGCGTGGTCGCTTTTCAATCGGCTTTGAAAGCGCGACGAGCTTCCAGCAGTGACAAATAGTCCTTCACAAAATCAAGCTCACCCGGGGCGGCATCACCGATCAGTGCTGTCACGGATTCAAGTTCCGATTTGATGTGGCGGCGGCCTTGGCCTGCCGCGATCACTTTCGGCAGTTGCCGATCAAAATAGTCCTGGCGAATTGGCTTTTCGATCAAGTCGTGAGCCCCCAAATGCAGAGCGGTCAAGGCATTTTCCTTGGTCGCATTTCCGCTCATCATAACAATTGGGACACTGATATGTTTTGAGCGAAGTTTGGCAAGAAGAGCCAAACCGTTGCTCTGCCCCAACGAGATATCCAGAAGGACGGCATCCAAGGACTGTGTTTGTATGATCTGAAGTGCATCAAAAACGTTGTCCGCTTTCAGAGCCAGAACTCCCTCTGGGATCATGTCGGCGAGTGCATCCAAAACATCACGATCATCATCGACTACTAAGACTCGGCTTCGCTTTGGCATTCTCAACCTCACTGACCTCAGGATACTCCTTTCGGTTTGGTGGAGACAAGGTGGGCACAAAAACTTAATCTGCGCCAAAGACAATCTTGGGTTCCATATCTCGATTTGAGATCAAGTTGGATCGGTCTTCATGCTGAAAATTTTATTTACGGCCGGTCGCTGAAGACAGTTTTGCAGCCAGGATGCGATCGCGGGCCGCTCTTCGATCCAATCCGAGCGGATCCGCAGATACGAATGCAGCCAAGGCAGGCATGCCATATCGGCGATGGAATAATTCTCGGTCAGAAAAGGGCTTTGAGTGAGCTGTTCGTTCAGGACATCCAGAACTCGCAGACACTCGGCTTCGTATTTTTCCAGAAGTGCAGGAACCCTCGGGCGCACCATGTATTTCGCTGAAAAATAGCCGCCCAGATTCGGACCCAACTGCGCCATTTGCCAGAAAAGCCATTGCATCGTTCGATTTTTTTCGTTGGTGTCAGTGGCTAGGAACAGACCTGTTTTCTCGGCAAGATAAAACAGAATGGCACCGGATTCGAAAAGAGTCAGATTGTGGTCCACAAGGACTGGAATTTTTCCATTCGGATTCAGCGCCAAAAAAGAAGCAGTCTTTTGTTCTTTCTTGAGCAGATCCACAATGTGATAAGTGTAGGGGAGTTGGCACTCTTCGAGCATCAACGAGACCTTGAGTCCATTTGGGGTGGGCGCAGAGTAGAGGTGGATCATTTGGCGCGTGCTTTCAAAAGATAGTCCGAGCGAAAATTGGGGAGTCCTCCGGAAACATCGAGGTGAGTTCCATTGATATAGCAATTCGGCGACAAAAAAGGATCCAGTGCTTCTGCCACTTGTTCCGGGAGACCAAAAGATTTTGCCGGAATTATTTCCGTCATCAAACCCACGTAATCGGAGCGACTCCAGAATCGTTTGTTGCGTTCCGTGGCGATAATTCCGGGGCGAATCGAGTTGGCGCGGATGTTGTATTCACCATAATCAGTTGCGACCACTCGGAGAAGACCTTCGATTGCAGATTTGGCCATAGCATAAAGCGAGTACCGGGATGTCCCATAGACTGTCAGGCTTGAGACAAACACAATCCGACCAAAATTTTGACTGACCATCAGAGGCAAGCATTTTTGAATCAGCCATGCGTTGCCATAAACTTGGGTTTGCAAAGCCTCTTGAATTTCTTCGCTGCCAATCTCATGAAAGCGACGCAAAACTTTGGAGGCCGGCGCGGCATTGAGAATCAAACCGTCAATGCCATTCGCAAGAAAAGCATCCAGATCTTTTTCGTTTTGCTTGGGCTGGCTGAGGTCCCACAAGCAGCTTTTGAGTTTGGGAGTGTCGGCAAATTTGGACTGCAGGTCTTCGAGTGTCGGTTGGGAACTCGCGGTTGTGAAGACTTCGTCACCAAGTGTCAGTCGGCGTTTCAGAATAGCTTCGCCGATCCCCGATCGGCCACCCGTGACTAACAATTTCATCGAGCCCCCAGTCGCTGCAAAAGTGCATCAATTTGGTTGAGATTTTCGAAATTTTCGATAGTGGCAAATTGTGGATCAATGCGAACATGAAACTCTTTTTCTGCGGCGACTACGAACAGGACCAACGCCAAGCTGTCAAAACCCAGAGCCACCAGATCTTCGTCAGTGGTCGTGGGCAATGTGATCAGGCCAGCGTCCAGCAGCAGTTTTTCCAAGCGTGATCGATGTTCCATCATCTAAATTGTATCCCTTCTGACTCTCCCATGCGACACTTCTTTCCATGCGAGCAATGGAACTCAATCTAGGTCTGAGCATCGTGGGAAGTGCTAATTTTTTACCACCGGACAAAGCCTTCACCAATCTTGAAATTTTGCGTCGGCATCCCGAGTTTCAGGGGCAAAGTGAGACCCGCCTGAATATTTTTGCCAGGCGGATTCAGCAAGAGTTTGGTTTTGGAACACGCAACCTGGTTCATTTTCCTGGTACTCCAATTGATCCACACGAGCTCACTTCTGAGGACTTGGCCAAATCGGCGCTGCAAAAAGCCTTCGCGGCGACGCCGCTTCTGCAACCCGACCAAAAATTTCAACCTGAAGTTTTGATTCACGGAACGACCACAACCTCACGGTACACGGGATCTCAGGCAACGGCCTTGGCCGGTGCCATGGGCTGGTCTATTCCCAGTTATGAAACTCGCACAGGTTGTGCGACCTCGCTCGGGGTCTTGCACCTTGGATGGATCCTCATGCAGGCTGGTTTTTCGCGGCTCGCTCTGTCCGTTGGTGAAACTCTTTCCAAGGTGATCAATCCCCTCTACCGAGATGACTGGTTTGGCATGGGTGACGGGGCCTCTTGTCTTTTGCTTGAAAAGAAACAAGATCATCCTCAGCTGAGGGTCCGTCGATCGGTGTTTTGGACCCAAGGACAGTTCGCCGACCTCTACACCACCCCGGCCACTCTGCCGCCGCACCAATCCGGATTGAGTGAGGGTCGCTATTTCTTGCATGGCGACCCTTTGCAATTGCGAGAGCAGGCCAAAAAGGGATACCTCGAAATGCTCGAGCTGTTGCTGCCAAGTCCCGCGGATCGCCAGAGCCTGCGTTGGATTGTCCCGCATCAGGTGAATCTCGGTTTGGTCAAAGAAGTTGTGCAAGATGGAAAATTGGCAGGCGAGATTCTGTGGTCCGCGCAAGAGATTGGGAACATTGGCGGCAGCTCGGTCATGTACACATTTGTGGATCATTGGCAAAAGGGAACTTTTCAAAAAGGCGATCGAATTCTACTGATGAGCGTCGGTGGTGGGTTGTCTATCGCAGGTCAACTTTGGACCGTGGAATAAGTCGAACTTGGTTCCGTGTTTGTGCTTGTGTGCTGGCCACGGCCTTTTCCCAAATCAGTTGGGCCAGCAGTGTTTTTTCAATTGAGAACCAGCTTTCTGCGGTGGGGCGATCCTTCCCGAATGGCACCTCAAATTATGATTCTTTGGTGGAAGGCTTTTTGGAGACTTCGCCTGGGTGGAAGTGGGAGGGGCAGAGATTCAATTTTGAAGCTCAGCTCTTGCTTCGCTCGCTGCAATCTCCGATCAACGCCTATCCCCGAGATCCGGCTTTTTTGAACCTCGCGCCGACGGGACGTTTGTTCAATGCGAGCAATGTGACTTTGTCACAGTCCTCACAGACGTTCACAGATATCAGCAAGCTGTGGGCCAGTTACTCTCTGCCGAGCTTGCAGGTCTCGATTGGCCGGCGCCCCTTGGGAATTGGTGTTCTGCGTGTCTTGCCGGTTTGGAACCGTCTGGCGGTGGTGTTGCCGTCCTTGAGTGGTTATCTGCTCAGTCAAAATCCAGATTTGTTTGATATCCGCTGGCAGCATCAGGCCTGGACAGTGGCTGGTTTTTCCGTCCTTGCTCAAGATCCCAATTCTCAGATCGAAGCTGTCGAGATCGTCCATTATGGAGCGCAACTTGAAGCGCACTTTTTGATTGGTGAATGGTGGCAGCAAGCCACTCTGGGGTTGGCCGGTGCTGTTGATGCACAAGGTGCAACTTTTCGGGCCGAGACTTTCGCCTTTGCCGCACAAAATTCACGACCTGGGGGGATTCAGGCCGGTCTGGGTTTTGAAAAGGCCTTGAATTCTCGTTGGTCGGTCTTGGCGGAGTACTATCACTCTTCGATTGGAACCGACACTTCAAGCTTGTATCTTCTGCAAACGCCCACACTCTTTCGTGCGCTCCTGTCCAGTGACTATTTTGAGCCGTCTTTAGCCCTGCAAGCCACAGATTTTTGGAAACTCAGCACGGCAGTGCTCATCAATGTCATCGATGGAAGTCTGTATTGGATGTCAGAGTCTGCCTACTCGTTCAGTGATCATGTCGATCTGCTGGCAACGGTCCGGCTGCCGTTCGGTGGTCTGAACCAAGAGTTTGGTTATTTGCCGATTCCAGGTGCTGGCAATCAAAATCTGGAATATCCTCAGTGGGTCAGCGTCAGTGTCAAAGCCAGTTTTTAGTCCCAATTGCTGAAGGAGATTCTATGGCCAAACGACAGTCCGATTCGACTCCAATACCTTTGCTTTTGGCCTCTGATTTTTTTGGGTTTCTGCTGAGTCTCTTGCCAGTCACCCTGACTTATTTTTTGACTTGGAAGTTCTTTTCGGAAATTGCCTCAACTGCATTTTTTATTCCCTTGCTCTTGGTCGCTCCCTGGGTGGCCTGTTTGATTTTTATTTTGATTGTCGGCTCCGTGCGAATGCTCTTTCCACAAATGAAGCCGGGGTCCTACCGAGTGGGTCTGAACGCTGGATTTGTCTCTTGGTCTTTGAATTTTTACCTCAATCGGGCAATTGAGATTTCCGGTTTGCGACGCTTTATCTTCACTAACAATATTTTGCGCTTCAGCTATCTGCGCGTGATGGGAACAAAAGTTCATTTTCGCATGAATGGATCCATGGGGATTGATTTGATGGATTTGCCACTCCTGGAAATCGGCGAAGGCTCAACTCTGACCGAAGGCGTGATGGTTTCAGCGCATTCATTTACAGGTCAGATCTTGGTTTTGTCGCGAACAAGAATCGGAGAGAATGTTTTTCTAGGAACCGGAGTCACCTTAGGGCCTGGTACAGACATTGGTTCCAGATCCTGGATCGGGGCACGCAATATTTTTCTGGCCGATAAGATTCCGCCCGATTCCAACATCCCCAATTTTGTTTGGGATCGTGGCAATCCGGCCAAGATCGAAAAAGCTGTTGTCAAACTCGGCGGCGAAGAAGGAAAAGGCTCACCAGCATAGTTCCACTCAAGCCTAGAAAGCGCGTCAGCCAAAAAGACTGGTCGCGAATCGACCACAACAGCGCGGGCGTCAACATCATTGGAATGTCACTCATGGCCAGCCATTTGGCATTCGCGGACCCTAAATTTTCTGGTTTGTTCCAGCCCAATCGAGACAAACACAGATTGATCGATGTTCCCGAAAACAGGCCCAAAAAAATCAAACCTGGCCACCAGAGAAACCGATATTCTGCGAGCGCCAGTTCGATGAAAACCAAACCGAGAAGGCCAAACGCCGCCGTGAACAGTCGTGGCCTGACATTGCCGAGCATAAAGCCAATTGCGGCACTCACAAAAGTCAGCCCCGCCATTGTTGGCGAAAGACCAATACGCTCAGTGGCCCACCAGCCCAAAAGCGGTTCCGTGCCAACTCCAAGGCCTTTGACCAGACCAAAGCACAAGACAAGTGCCCACGGGACGGCAGAAGCGCCTTCGGTCGTTTGCAAACAGTTCTGTATCGCTTTTTCGTGCAGCCGGAAAAAAAGTCCGTGAAGAATCAGGATCGCAACAGATCCAACGAACAGAATGGTGAGCGCCATCTGTGTTTCCAGTTGATAGCCGAAAAAAGGACCGAAGAGGAAGCCACTGCTTCCAACGCCCATCAAAAGAGAGATCGACTTGTTGAAATGAACTTGATCTTTGGCGTACAGACGGAGCAAAGCGAGGGCTGAAATTGTTCCGAAGGCGAGGGTGATTCCTTCCATTGACCGGGCCAGCCAGATCCAGTTTGGGAAAAAAAGAATTCCACCCAAGGTCACCAGCTGCGCGACCAGGCTGATAGCAAAGCCTTTGTAATGGCCAATTCGATCACTGATCCAGCCGGCGGGCAAAAAGACCAGGATCTTCATGAATGCAAAAGCCGAAAACGCAACTCCGGCCATTTCTTCATTGAGCCTGGGAGTGATCGGGATCAAAGAACCCAGGACAAAGTTAAACCAAATCGTGCAAATCACAATCCAGGCGACCATCAGTTCAAACCCTGACGTAATTTTTCTTGAGTGAAGATGTCATCCGTCATTGGGGCATCGAATTCAATCGAGGACTCTTCATAATCAATTGTGGTCGTGGAATTGTTCTTCTTCACACTTCTCATCGTCAACTGGGTAGGGATCGAGTGGCTGCCAAATTTCTTAATATTTTTGGTTGCCAGTTCTTTGATCAGTTCACCTCGCTCAGAAAAAAAATCCTCTTTGGCTGGTGCACTGTCATTGACTCGAGCCCAAAGAATGACTTTGCCCCAAACAATCGGAGCATTGGGTTTGGGCAAACATTCAATTTTTTCGGTTGGCTGTCCATCGATGATTTCGGTGGCAAGGAGCTTGTGAGTGTAGTCTGATGCTAAACTTCCGCCTCTCACCAAATCGTCGTTGCTGAAGTCAGAGCCCATCCAGCTTTGCAACATCATAGAAGAAGGGATGCGAATGATCCGATTGACGTTGGGCAAATACTGCCACAGATCCGTGCCGATACGAAGGTTTCCTGTGCCACGATCCTTTTTGGGCTCTAGCACTTGAATCAACGCCAGTCGGCGATCTTTCCACCACAGTCGCATTTTCATTTCACGTTTTTCATCACCTTTGGCGACCACCAAACGAGCCGTCGCTTTGAAAGTCTGCCCTTCAATGTTGCGTTCAACGGCACGAACTCTTTCAGTCGGAGACATCGCATGCGCCAGTGAAGACATCAGCAGAAGTGGAATGATGGATTTCATATCTCAGGCCCTCAGTATTTCAACGGGTCTCATTTGGGAGACCTTCCATGCGGGATAGAATCCAGCTAACATTAAAAAAATCAATTCCCATCCAGCCACCTTCAAATAGGGCAACCATTGGAAGATCGGGTGTATGATCAGATCAAAGACAAATCCATCGGTTCCTGTGCTGGAGCCAAAGAAGGGTGACATGTCAAAGCCCACAATTCGGTAGTAAGTGACCAGTCCGGCGCCTAAAATTGTACCTGCCAGAATACCGAACAAGCCCAGAAGTGAGGACTCCAGGAAAACCAGCAGTTGCAGCTGGCGTGGTGTCATTCCGAGTGAAAGAATCACGCCAAACTCTTTTGTTCGTTCAAACAAATTCATCATGAGGGTGTTGATGACTCCCATCGTGATCACCGTGAAAAGAATAAAAATAGTCATTTTCAAAGAGGCGTCGTTGTAGCGGATCATGGTGTCAACGGAGGGAATAGCCTGGCGCCAGGTGGTCACCTGAAAGGTGGGAATTTTCTGTTGCAGCTCGGATTGCAAATGATCCACAGCCGTTGTGTCTTGAGGCTTCAGAACGATTTCATGGTAACCCTTGAGTGCTGCAAGGTCCTGCGCACAGCGGATATGTGTAAACGCGATACTTTTGTCAAAATCGGGAGAGCCGCTGGCAAAAAGTCCCTGGACGTGAAAGAGTTCATTTCCTAGAGTTCCGTCGGTGGCCTGAGTCAACACGACCAGCTTTTCGCCCAAGCCGACATGCAGGTTGTCCGCCATAGCTTCACCCAAATAGATTTCTTTGCGGACGCAAGAGTCTTGGGCAGTCAAAAATTCTCCGCTTTTCAGGTTGTGGGCCAGATGAGTGATGCTGGCTTCGCGAAGCGGATCAATGCCTTCCAGTTGCAGGGGGACGGACTCTTCTCCACTGGAGATCAAAGTGGGCAGATGGAGTCGGGGTGTCCACGTGGTATTTCCGAGTTGGGGGATAATTTTCGATTGGAGCTGGTCTTCAGAGATGGATTTGTTCACAAGTTTGGTTTTCAAATAGTCAGGATGGTAGATTTGCAGATAGCCCGTGTAGGTCGAGGTGATAATATCGATCATATTTTGGTTGCGACCAAAAATAATCGATTGCATCCACATGATGACCGCACACCCGCAGGCAATGCTGGTCAAAGTCAAAAGTGTCCGTCGGCGGTGCCGCCAGAGATTCAAAAATGCAAGGCGCAGAAAAAGCCAAAGCATGAGTCGATTCTGACATGGTTTTACTTGAATATGGTAGAGACTATTTTAGACTGGGTGTGATGCTCGAATTTCAAGGTGTCAGCAAACAGTACGGTGATGATCGATATGTTCTTCGGGACATCAATCTCAGCTTTCCCAAAGGTGCATTTGTCGCTTTGAACGGACCCTCGGGAAGTGGCAAGACCACGCTTCTGAATTTGAGTGCGGGTCTGGATGATCCGACGGAGGGTCGGGTTTGGGCTTTTGGTCAGGACTTGAGTGGCTTGAATAAACGGGCTCGATCCCTGCTCAGATTAAACAAAATGGGATTTGTTTTTCAAGCCTACAATTTGTTGCCGGTCCTGACTGCATGCGAAAATGTCGAGTTGACCTGCCTGCTGCAAGGTTTGCCGGCGGAAGAAGCTCGGCAGCGTGCTTTGACAGCATTGACAAAAGTCGGGCTGCAGGACTTTGCGGGTCGCCGACCGGCCTTGCTGAGTGGCGGCCAGCAGCAGCGAGTCGCGGTTGCTCGAGCCATCGCCGGATCTCCTGAAGTGATTTTTGCGGATGAGCCGACGGCCAATCTGGACTCTGCAAATGCATTCCAACTGATACAATTGTTTCAAAGTCTCAATCGTGAGTCCGGCGTGGCGTTTATATTCTCCACCCATGATCAGCGCTTGAGTGAGGCTGTGAATTTCTGTGTGAATCTTGAAGATGGACGAGTTGTTACAAAGGAGACTCCCGGTGACAAAACCAAGCGTTGAGGACATTCAAAAGATCGTTTCCTTGATTGCCAAAAAACCGGTGGAGCAAATTCGACCGGAATCTGAGTTGCGTGCGCACCTGGGGATGGACTCTTTGGCCGCGTTGGATATGCTGGTCACCATCGAAGAAAAATACGGAATTGTGATTGCCCAAGAAAAAGCAGCGAGTTTTGTCACACTTGGGGATGTTCTGAAGCATTTGGAGACTCTCTAAAGCGCTTTTATCAACCCGCAGGTTCAATTCTTCCCAGCTTGGCCAAGACTTGTTGGGCTTGCACAAAATCTCCGACTTGGACCATAAACTTTTCGATTTGCAGGGAAAAGTCCGCTCGCACTTCAATTTCCATTTTCATACTTTCAATTTTCAAAATCAGGTCGCCCTTGTTGAGTCTTTGCCGTGGTTGTGCAATCAGTGAGTGAACTTTGCCAGGGGACCGACAAATCAACTCCGAACTGGAGATTTGCGATTCGAAAGACGAAAGAAAAGCAAGACTGCGATTCTCAGATCGGCTGACGAGGCCTTGTGAATTCTGCAACCAGACTGTCTCAACATCCAGCCACAGGATCCACCGTCCACCCTTGGAATCAATGACGGTCCAACTGTTCGGGCTTCCGAGGTTCAAAGTTCGGATTGCAATTCCATTTTCGGAAAAAATCGCCTGGATTTGGGAGTTCACTCTTCACCTCGTCGCCACAAGTTCATCACCGCAGGACGCAGGGGGCCCGCTTGCGGAAGCGACTGGAGTCCTTCCATCAGTCGGGCCGTTTGTTGAGGAGGTTCCGACCAGTTGGTTTTCAGCAGCGCATCCAGGGTGCCTGTGGTGTGGTCGTTGCGCAAAAAAGCGGGATCTTTCAGGAGCGTGCGCAACAGATGTAAATTTGTTTGAACGCCTAAGATGCTGATCTGATTCACGGCCTGCAAAGCTCGGGTGATGCAGCTTTGGCGATCAGAATCTGAAACGATCAATTTGCCAATCAGTGGATCGTAATGCGGCGTCACGGCCTGACCCTCTTTGTAGGTTCCATCCCACCGCACTTGCGGAAGATGTGGAATTTGCAACACACCCAGCTGACCCGTCGAAGGAAGAAATCCGGCATGCACGTCTTCGGCATAGATTCGCAGTTCAAGCGCATGGCCGCGCAACTGAACGGGTTCCTGGCGATGCGCTGGGGAGGTGAACTCCTGCAGCTGCCACCGGACCAGATCCAAGCCACTCAACTGCTCAGTCACTGTGTGCTCGACTTGGATTCGACAGTTGAGCTCAAGGAAATACATTTTCCCAGACGCCTTGTCACAGAGGAATTCCAAGGTGCCAGGGCCACGGTACCCTAGGTCGCGCAGATAGTGGCTGATGCTCGTTTTCCAATTTTCGAATTGGTCGGCCCAGAAACTCGGAGCAGGGCCCTCTTCGATGAGTTTTTGGTAATTGCGTTGAATCGTACAGTCTCGAGTGCCCAAGAAGTGAGTGTGTCCCGAAAGGTCTGTAAAAATCTGCAGCTCGACATGTCGGGCCTCTGGCAGGTACCTCTCAAACAGCACCTCTGCGGAACCAAACAGGCGTTCCGCACGAGATTGTAAATTTGCTTGTGCTTCCGCAAGTGCCTCGGGACGATCCACAAGTTGATGTCCACGTCCCCCGCCACCCGATGTGGCCTTCATCAGAACAGGAAAAGCCGCGGGGGGAATCGGTGTCTCCAATTTGAGAGTGAAGAGGTTGCATTGCAAGGCCAGCTCGCGGGCGCCGGCTTTGTTTGCGAGTGTCTGAAGCACCCGCGAATGGGGTCCGACAAAGCCAAC
>Ga0075019_10002286_pt1 | contig 10896 bp, 9 predicted proteins | sample ColStrG_CSR_2013_FD_71473 | JGI IMG/M metagenome (GOLD analysis project Ga0075019, IMG submission 71473) | Freshwater sediment microbial communities in response to fracking from Pennsylvania, USA - Cold Stream Run_MetaG_CSR_2013 | ecosystem: Environmental > Aquatic > Freshwater > Creek >...
CTGCTGACACTGGGTACACTGGCCTGCTGGCTGGCGTACCGGAATCTGACGGTGTCATCATGAACGGTGCCGTGCATATTACGCTCGGCTGGTCAGACTGGGCGACACTGTTTGAGCACTTTTTTACGATGTCCATGCTCTCGGTCGGTGGTGCGGTTTCAACCATTCCCGAGATGCACCGCTTTCTGGTGGAGCAGCAGCACTGGCTGAGTGACGCACAGTTCAACGCATCGGTTGCCATCGGCCAGACCTCGCCCGGTCCGAATATTCTGTTTATCGTTCTGCTTGGGTGGAATATCGGCTTCAATACCGGCAGCATACTTGCGGCCTGTGCCGGCGTGGCGATCGCGATGTCCGGCATATTAATACCAAGTACTACTATTGCCCTGTTTGCTTCAGAATGGCTGTCGAGGAACAATCACCTGCATGGTGTGCGTGCTTTCAAGCTGGGTCTGGCACCGGTGGTGGTGGCATTGCTGATGGCGACCGGCTGGATCCTGGCAGGCCTTCATCCTGATGGTGAGTGGCAGTTGTGGGTGGTGACGATCATCACCGCACTGCTGGTCTGGCGCACCCGGATTCACATGTTATGGCTGTTGGGGGCGGGGGCGCTGCTGGGCTGGTTTGGTTTTATTTGAAGTCCTTCTTGCACTGCTGATCCCGGTCAACCTGACATTGGCAGCGCAATCCTGTGCGATCCTGTCCAATTTCCCTTCCAATCTTAATCATTTATCCAGAATTTCAGATTTCTCGAGATTGCTTGCAGAAAAAATTGGGATAAATAGTTATCAAATTAACCTTTTGTCTGCAATTTTTTATCAAATAAATGGTGAACTTTGACCCTAAAGTATTTTTTAAACCTGCCGATAAACGCTGTATAAGAAAAAACTTGAGGCCCTTTTTAAATTATTTGCAGCTCAACTTTTTGAAAAGCCGACCGATACCTGTTGCAACGGCGGTCAAGTAGTCTGAACAAAACTTAGACCAAAGTTTGAGGCTAATCGCCATTTCAAATAACTTAGGCAAGGGGAACATCATGTTAGATGCAATCAACACCAATGTACTTTCACTGCAAACGCAAAATAATCTGGCCAAGTCGCAGATGTCAGTATCAACTTCTATTGAACGTCTTTCATCCGGTCTGCGTATTAACAGCGCACAGGATGATCCTGCAGGTTTGGCGATCGCCAACGGTATGCAGGCACAGTTGAGTGGTCTGAATCAGGCTTCCAGCAATGCCAGCAACGGTGTATCGATGCTGCAGACAGCCGATGGCGGTTATGCCAGCGCCGGTTCGATTCTGCAAACGATGCGCGGACTGGCTGTTGAAGCAGCCAACGGTTCCAACTCTTCAACTGATTTGTCAGCACTGCAGACTGAAATGACCCAGTTGCAAAATGAAATTCAGCAGATTTCAACCACCACTCAATATAATAATGTGAACCTGCTGGACGGTACGCTGACTAGCGTGCAGTTCCAGGTTGGCGCCAATGCGGGCCAGACAATTAATCTGGGTCTGGCTACTGCGCAGGCCAGTGCGATTGGTACCAACATTTATGACACGAACGACACGTCCCAGGCAGGTGCAGCCAGTGCCGGCAATACACCAGTCATTGTTGCAGCTGCTGGTGCACTCACAAACGGTGTTTCCAACGCTGCCATCAAAATCGTTGGTACGACTACGCAAACAGTAACACCGACAGCAGGTGAACAGGTTTCAGCGATTGCCGCCAGTATCAATTCTGTTTCAGGACAGACCGGTGTCACAGCCTCGGCAAATACCAACGCGCTGATTTCCGGTTTTACAACTGGTGCACAGTCATTCCAGCTGTATTACGGTGAAAGCAGTGCCGGTACAGTAACACCAGGTACCACCAATTCGGTGTCGATTGCAGCTACTGTAACAACCGGTACCGGTGCAGCTGGTTATCAGGGTCTGATTAACCAGATTAATTCCTACTCCGGCACAACCGGTGTAACAGCCACCTACACGGCAGGTGTCGGTGCCAGTGGCGCAGGGATTATCCTGAACAACAATACCGGTAACGATATTGCCTTGTCCAACAACGCTTCGGGTCAGTCTGTAACTGTAGACGGCTTGTCGTATTCGACAGTACCTACGACAAATCCGACCTCTACTCCAACTTACGCAATTATCGCCGGTGGCGCCGTTGCAGCGGGTAGCGGTACGATCGTCGGCGGATCACTGCAATTGACCAGCCCTAACGGTTTCTCCGTAACAGGTAATACCACAGTGTTGGGCGGTACACCAGGATCGAGTCAGTTGGCCGCTGTCAACGGCATTGATCTGACTCAAGTGACTAACGGTCAACCTACCGGTGCAAACCTGGCACTGCAAATTATCGACGGTGCGATTTCACAGATCGATACAGCCCGTGCCAATGTTGGTGCGTATCAGAACCGGTTCACTGCAGCGATCAGTAACCTGCAATCCGCATCGCTGAATCTGACCAGTTCGTTAAGTACTGAGCAGGATGCCAACTTCGCATCAGAAACAACCAACCTGTCGCGCGGTCAGATCCTGCAACAGGCTGGTACTGCGATGCTGGCCCAGGCGAACTCGTTACCGAACGGTGTTCTGGCACTGCTGCGTTAATGGTGTAGGCGGTTAGTAAAATGTTTTAATTATTGTTGTAATGAAGTAATACCTCCCGTCCTGTGTCGGGAGGTCTACTCACAAAAGAGCACGTTATGGACACTATAGTTGGAAGTATTGGTGCAAGTGCCGCACAGTACAGTCCTAACCCGATTCCGGCACCTGGTCCAGCGACCGTTCCTGCATCCTTTGAAGGTGCGGCGACGGCTTTTGGTGTTTCTGGAGCAGTGCTTGTGGCACCTGCTGCGGGACCTGAGGTCACTGCAGGCACCGATGCATCTAACAGTGTCAGTGCTACGACTGATCCCAATGGCAAATCGCATTCCGCGCCGAGCCTGGCGCAGGTCCAAAAGGCGGTTGATGATATTAACTCTACTTTAAAAGCCAATCAGAATACTTCGGCAATTCAGTTTGCTATTGACCCATCGAGCAAAAAAATTGTTGTACAGATGCTGGATACCCAAACCGGCAAGGTCATCAGTCAGTATCCCTCTGAACAAATCATTCAGATGGGGCTGGCATTAGGCAAAAAGCTGGGGCAGTTAGTTAATCAGCAAGCGTGATTTTCGCAAAAGTGTCATCCTTGATAAGCCATTCTGCTGTGCTCGCCATAGCTCGTTCTGACTATGTTATTGGCATCCTGCCGTATTTCCAATGCAATCCATTCCGCAGAAATAAGCAGGTAATTACCCGTTAAAGTTTGCTTCGATGTGACCGATAACGAGTTATATTGATGTGGATTATTCGGCTGGGAGAAGTTCCGTGACTACAAGTTATTCAGATGTTTCAAATGCAGCCGCAACGGCGGGCGCTGGCATCATTTCATCGTTGGGTATTGGTTCTGGCCTGAACGTCAACAGCATCATCAGTCAATTAATGGCGGTCCAGAACGAACCCGTCACCGAACTCACCAACCGACAAAATAGTGATCAGGCCACTGTCAGTACCTATGGACTGTTGAAAAGTGCTCTCGGACAATTTCAGACTGCGCTTCAGGGGCTGACGGACACTTCGCAGTATCAGACGGTCAATGCTACGCTGGCAGACCCAACAGTGGCAACAGCGACGGCCACCAGCAGTGCTGCAGCCGGCACGTATTACCTGAATGTTTCCACTCTGGCCCAGTCACAGACCTTGATTACAGCGGGCCAGGCCAGTACCAATACTCCGATCGGATCTGGAAGCACCAGTACCATCACATTTAATTTTGGCACGATTTCCGGCACTGCAACGAATGGTCAGTATGCTGCCGGTGCGACGTTTACCGGTGCCGGCGCGTCGAAGACTGTCACTATCGACAGTACTGACAATTCGCTTTCGGGTATCGCGCAGGCGATCAACGCCGCCAATATCGGTGTCACCGCCAGCATCATCAACGATGGATCTGCATCGGGCAACAGGTTATCCCTGACCTCCACCAGTACCGGAGCGGCCAACAGCATGCAAATCTCGGTCAGCGGTGATGCCGCACTGCAAAGCTTGCTCAATGAAGATCCCGCCGGAACGCAAAATCTGACCCAGACATCGGCTGCACAGAATGCCAGTTTTACACTGAATGGTCTGGCAATAACCAGTGCATCCAATTCGGACTCCACGACCTTGCCGGGTGTTACGCTGAATCTGCTCAAGACTACGACGGCGCCTACCACGCTGACTGTGGCACAGGACACCAGTGGAACCATCACCGCAATCAACAGTTTTGTATCGGCATATAACGCCGTGCAGTCATTTATTTCCAAAGATACTTCTTATGACGCGACGACAAAAACGGCAGGTCCTCTGCAGGGTCAGAACGATGTTAACAATATCCTGATTCAAATTCAGTCGATATTGGATACACCTGTATCTGGCGCATCCAGTAAATTGGCGAATTTGGCACAGGTTGGCGTCACGTTTAATTCGGACGGATCACTGAGCGCTGACAATGCCAAACTGCAGGCCGCACTGACCAGCAATCCTAACGCGCTTGCCAGCATGTTCGCTTCGAACGGATCGGCAACGGATCCATTGCTCAGTTATAAGAGCGTGACCAGTTCGACCAAACCCGGATCGTATCAAGTTAATATTACGCAACTGGCCACGCAAGGCAAATCGGTGGGCAGCGCCGTAGCACCAACGGTGATCGATTCTTCCAACGATACGCTCAATGTAGATTTGAATGGCAATGCGCAGAACATTACTTTGACCGACGGTACCTATACGCCGGCGCAACTGGCAACCTTGCTTCAGAATGCTATCAATTCGAACAGCAGCTATCTTGCCGCTGGATATACTGCCACCGTGACGCAAAATGCAGGAATTCTGACCCTGGCTTCCAATAAGTACGGGTCAAATTCGGTGGCGAGCATTACAGGTACGAGTGCCTTGTTTGGCGCATCGGCGACCGCCACCACGGGTCTGGATGTCGCCGGTACGATAAATGGCCAGGCTGCGACAGGAACCGGCCAGACCCTCGCCTCAAGTACCGGGGACTCGTCTGGTTTAAGTGTAAATATTAACGGCGGAAGTACAGGAAACCGGGGGACAGTTAACTATACCCTGGGCTATGCCAATGCCGTCAGTACCTATATCGCGTCGACACTGGGAACGAATGGTGCGATTGCTGCTGGTGTGAATGCATTGAATTCGACGATCAGTGATATTCAAAATTCGATCAATCAATACAAGGCGATCAATGCTCAGGTACAGGCCAGCCTGCAGGCTGAATATTCGGCGCTGGATGTGACCATCAGTAACATGACGGCAATGGGTACCAATTTGACGTCTCAACTGGCATCGCTGGCTGCCAACTCGAATTCGTCTTCTTGATTTCATTCCTGTCGGCCTGGAACGAAACGGCAGACCGGCTCTAATAACAAGTTTAGTTTTGGGGAATATTATGTTCGGTTCATCGCCTAAAAAAGCAGCTGATGCGTATTCAAAAATCAGCCTGGAAACAGGAATTGTCGGTGCGGATCCGCATCGCTTGATTCTGATGTTGTTCGATGGTGCTGTTGTTGCGATTGGTAACGCCTCCCGTCAGATAGACGAGGGTAATGTGGCGGAAAAAGGACGTTCAATTTCCCATGCCATTTCCATTATTGAGCGCGGATTACAAGCCAGCCTGAACAAAAAGGTTGGTGGAGATTTGGCGCATAATCTTGACGCATTGTATGGGTACATGGCCAAAGAGTTATTGCGGGCCAACATCACAAATGATCTAGGCAAGCTGGCTGAAGTGAAAAGACTGTTGCTGGAGCTGAAAGATGCGTGGCAGCAGATCGCTCCCGGTAAGCAGAATCAGTCAGAACTGGCCACGACGCCACCAGACTTGGTTCCGCCGCGTGACAACCTGGCGCCGCGCAGAAGCAGGTCGTTTTCTGCCTGACTGACGGTGTTCTGATGCGACCTCGCGCAACAAAACTCTCACTGAACGATAAATGGGTGGGTCGAACATGACTGGTAAAGATATCTTGCAGGCCTACGAAAGTATTTCGGTAATTACAGACCAGATGTTGCAGGCCGCATTAAACAATAACTGGGAGTTGCTGGTCCGCCTGGAAAAAAATTGTATGGCACAGGCAAAACGCATCACTGAAACGTCCGATCACGTCATGCTGGCCGATCCGGAGCGCCAGGAAAAGATTCGCATCATCAATAAAATTCTCTCCGATGACAGGCAGATCCGTGCCTTGATTGAACCGCGCATGAACGTGTTGAGTGATCTGATGCGTTCATCCAGATCGCAACGGCAGATCAATAAACTGTATCAACTCGAGGGCCCGGCGCGTTAAAGCAGCAAAGTAGATGGTGAATTGCCCCATAATCCCCACAGCCCAAACTTCAATCTGGTGCGACAATTATCAATCGAAAAAAAGCGATGACGTAAAAAATATGACAGGCAGATTGAAGTGTTGGGATTGTAAAAATGAATAGTCTGGAATTGATCACCATATACGAAAACGTTGCAGATATAACCACACAGATGGTCAGCGCCGCCATGGACAGCAACTGGCCGCTGCTGGCTAGCCTGGAAGTCATGTGCAGCGAGCAGGTGCGGGCGATTCGGGACAATCACGATCCGGTACAACTGGAACGTGACGAATTTGAAAAGAAGGTCATGGCGCTTAAACGCATTCTGGCCGATGACAGAAGAATCCGCGACATCACGCAGCCGAAACTGGCGCAGTTAAATGACATGATGGCGTGCACTGGCACGCAAGGCAAACTGGCGCGCGCCTTCCAGCTTGACCACCGTCATTCGGTTTGATTGAGGGAGAGACAGATACAATGCGGTGGAGATCAACTCCACCGCATTATTTTTTTAAGGCAGGGAAACGTAATTCACAGGAATCCAGGCATAGCCTTTTCCTTCGGTGTGCAGATAGCCCAGTCCGGGGAAGGACAGATGGGCTGAACCGATCAGGTAGCCTTCTTTGGCTGCGGTGGCATAGGCCTTTTCGCGTTCGGCGACCGCGGCCTTGTTATCGGAATCAAATCGTACTGCCACTGACGGGTGTTCAAACTGCATCGCGGCCAGATGCATCAGATCACCCCACAAAATCAGCTTTTGACCTTTGCTTTCGACCAGATAAATCGTGTGACCCGGTGTATGACCGTGTGCGGCGAGTGCCTTAACGCCGGGAATCAGATCGGTATTGCCTTCAAATGGTTTGAATTTGCCCGCTGCGATATACGGCTGGAATGCGGTCATGGCATGTTGAAATCCGCCTTTGTCGTCAGCCGAAGCCTTGTCCATATTTGCGTTGCTTAACCAGTGATCGGCATCGAGCTTGTCAGCGCGCACGATTGCATTCGGAAATACCGCCGCACCATTCGCCGACAGTCCGCCGATATGGTCGCCATGCATGTGGGTGATGTAGATTTCATCGATCTGTTCCGGCGTGTAACCGGCCGCCTTGATATTGGTCACCAGTTTGCCCAGGGTAGGGCCGAAGAAGCTGCCGGCACCGCTGTCGATCATGACCAGTTTGGAACCGGTGTTGATCAGATAGGCATTGACTGAGGTATCAACCGGTACGCTCAGATGATATTTTTTGAGTGCCTTGTCAAAGTCGGCCGGTTTAACGTCCAGCAACAGTTTGTCCATGGGCAGTTGTACCGTGCCGTCGGAAATTGCCGTGACTTCAAAGTCGCCCAGCATGACCCGGTAATAGCCGGGTGCGGAAGACTTGACCATCGGTGCGGCAGCGTGGGTTGCGGTCAACAAGGTCAGGGTCGTGATGAGTGCTACGGCAGACGTACGCAAGAATGTGATCGGTTTCAAAGTAATTCTCCTTTGAATTTTTTAGGGTTAATCTTGGGGGAAGGGCGATTTGTTTTAAAACCCGGCCAATTTAACACATTTTACGAATCAGATTCTCGACCTTTCCCAAAACCAGCAGTGCCCGCCGGATGACCCGCTCGGCTGACATGTCGCCCGCTGTGCAGGCTTCAACGATAATGCGCGAACTGGCGCACATCCGAAGTGCGCTGACTTCCACTCCGTACTGCGTGCCGCATAAGACCGGCTGACCCAGCTGGCAGCGCAGGGCAGCCATGGCAGGATCCATTTTTTCATCCGGACCGGACTGAAACGGAACTTGCAGTTGTTGATAAATCTGCAGAGTCTGTTCGCGGCTGAGTGGTGCGCCGGGTCGGTGCATCAGCAGGAACGGGAAGATGGTCGGAATCTGATCCCAGCTGCTGACTGTGCTGATTGGAGTACGGTCCAAATGTTGTTCTGCCATCAGTTCAAAATGGGGTGATTGCAAAACTGTATTTTGTATTGCAACGGCAAACTGTTGCAGAAATGCGCTGACCCGTGTTTCCGGAATGGCGCGAAACGCCCTGAGCTCGGCCAACGCCGCTTCCAGTCGCAGCAATAATCCCCAGTTGGCGCGGTCGGTAAGCACGTGTGTGGCCTGCCAGTGGGGTGGCCACTCTGCGCGCGCAGAATAGTCCGCGATGGATGCCGGCAGTCTTTTTTGCGACAGTCGGGGAACCAGCTGGGGTGGTATCTGCAACACTCCCGAAAAGACCGGTCCGGTTAAAAATTTTGATCCCGTCATCGCGACCATGCAACCCTTTTGCAGGTAGGCGTTCAGTGTTGCGCCGGAAAGGCGGAACTGGCAGGCATCGACCAGCACATCCACCTGACCGGCTTGCAACTGGCGAAGTGTGGCAATCAATTGCGGGCTGGGTGCAATCAGGCCGGTTTTGGAGACATCAATCATGATCAGCAAAACACGCTGACCACCTGAAAGTGAGGCCGTTATCAGTTGTTCGGTTTCTGCATCAATGTCGGCCAAGGTTCGTTTGCTGCCATCGGTGTTGCGCAACGCGATGCTTGATACCGTAACCGGCCGTGCGTCAGACAGTGATGCCATTGCATTGACTTTGCCACCCAGCGCGGCATTATTGCTGAAGTGCTGGCCGCGCACTGCCGGTGCAACACCGCTGCCGGTTTCGCAGGCATCCATCATGATGACATGCAACGGAGGCTGATCAAGTCGTTCGTCCGCCAGCAACTGGGTGCAGATCAGGTGCAGATCGGTTCCCGACGCGGCGAAGATTGATGCACCGGACGAATGGTAGCCTATACCGTTAAGGCGATTCAGTTCATGACGGATCCGTTCCAGTTCAAATTGGTACAGTTCGGGCTCGGACCGGTCACTTTCCAGTTCCAGCAGGCGTACGTGCAGCGCCAGTGCGGCTTGGTAGCCGCGTTCGGAAATGGTCGAACCGGTGGAGGAGCCGAAGGCGGCCAGGTCGGCATCCGGCAGGCTGCCGCAGCCGTATTTGTTCAGTCTGGTTGAGCTGTCGATTGCCAGTCTCGAGTCGCCGCCGGACAACAGCACCTGTTCACTGCTGAGCTCGGACAACAATTCCAGTTTTTCAAGGGTCATGGACATAGAGCCTTCCCGCTGCGCTCGGCCAGCAATTGGGTGAATGCCTGAAACAACTTCGGCATCTGGATTTTTTTGTACGGGAACTTGTCAGCCGGATCCATGTTGTGCACGATCATGTTGCTGTCGGCTTCAAAGATCAGTAATTTTCCATCAGGCGTTTCGGCACAATCGATGCCGACATAATCCAGCCCCAGCCGGTTGTAGACCGACTGCAGTGCGTCGGCATGGTGCAGTGCGAAACCGCTGTCAAAATCCGCCATGAACTGCGCTTCTTCAGCGCGGTGGTCGGCGTTATCCAGCATGTCGGCATTCAGATAGTGCACCATCCAGCGCTTGGAGATGGCCATGTGACAAACGTAAGGCACGCCGTTGATCAGGATCAGACGGTATTTGCGATACAGTCCGTCGGCACTGCGGTAATCGATGAAAGGCGATACGAAGAAATTCTGATCCAGTGCGCCGGTCAGATAGGAAGTCAGTTCGCTGCGGCTTTCGATTTTTTCGAGGCCCAGTCCGGCGTGAGAATCGATCGGGCGAATAATGATCGGATAGTCGACTCCGTGCAGGACCTCTGGCACGGTGGTGACCGAATCCTCCGCCATGCAGCACCGTTCCAGTTCAGTGCGGGCAATGCGTTGCGCGCGCGGCATGAGCAGGGCAGCAATGTTGGCCAGCCGCGCGCAACTGGTATCGCGACCCAGATGACTGATGTTTGCAGGTCGATTCACAATTGGGCGTGGCCAGTCGACCAGTGCACGATCAAGATAGTCGAGCAGGGGTAGATTGACATCCGATTCGCCGACCGCCACGATCAACACATCATGATCGGGCACCGTTTCAGGTATGCCCTTGCCTGGTTCGATGTAAAGCAGATCGAGTGCCACCGGCTGGTTCTCCAGCAAAAATTCGAACGGCGAGTTTGCCATGAGATCGCCCGGTCCGAGAATCGCGAGAGCACGAATTTTGATATCGCCCTCCGGACGCGGATACTGGTAAATCTGCTGGTTCTGTATTGCCAAAGTCTGCATCGAACGTGCCAGCTTTTTTTCGCCGCGCATGATAAAAATCACGGCCAGATCCAACAGGGCGGTCGCGTCGTTCTGGTCGACCTTGATCCGTTCTAGCAACCGCGCGCTCACGGCAGCCAGGTCGCCGCCTGTAAATGCAAGCGTCATCAGTGTCGGCAGACCAATCAGACCCTTGGATTGCGGGGTTGGCGTAGGTTCTGGTGAAAGCGGTGCAGTAGTTGGCATGATCGTTTTTTTGAAGTGACTGTTAGTTGTTTTGCGCAAACAGCTCGTCACCGATGCGCAGCGTCGCCTGCAGGAGCTTGTCCAGATCGGCACGGCAGGTGCGGTGATTGACGATGGCCGCGCGTAATACAAACTG
>Ga0075019_10002287_pt1 | contig 10896 bp, 11 predicted proteins | sample ColStrG_CSR_2013_FD_71473 | JGI IMG/M metagenome (GOLD analysis project Ga0075019, IMG submission 71473) | Freshwater sediment microbial communities in response to fracking from Pennsylvania, USA - Cold Stream Run_MetaG_CSR_2013 | ecosystem: Environmental > Aquatic > Freshwater > Creek >...
GTCCCAAGGTCGCGCCTTGATATCGCAGGCCGAATTGACCTCGAGACAAATCGCGCGCGCCAAATCGACGTTGAAGCCGGTGAGCGCGCCATCGGCATCCGTGTAGTTGAACGGCGGAAAATCGCTCTCCGTCACGAACCGCAACACCACCCGGCGCTGAGCATCGTCGCGCGCCGACGCCGCGGCCGGCCCTTGGCCCTCGTCGGACACGGGCGGTGGCGCGGCAATCGGCGTGTCCTCGGCGGCAACCGCGCGCGTGGCCCCCGGCACAGCAAACGCCAAAGGCATGACTGCGGCGGCGAGGATGGCGAACGGCAATGAGAACTTCATCAGGCACACCTTAGCAAACATCGATCATAGTCTGTCGCCACAGTCGATTCGAGAACCGTCTTGCCCCTCTTAGACTAGGACCCGATTGCGGCAAAGTCGGCTGTCGGCGTACCATGGCCCTGGGACATAAGGGCGGGGGAGACGGCGGTGGAAGCAAATAAGCTTCGACGGCGCACTGAGGGTGCGGACACCACCGCGCGCGAAATTGGGCGACTTTCACCCGCAAACCCCAGTCCGCTTGCCAGCCAGGCCGAACCCGCAGCCGACGATAAGGCGCGCCTGGACGCAGCGGTCACAGCCCTTGAACGGCGCTACCCGGCCCTATCCGCCCGCGTCGGCCTGACCACGCCACAACGCCTCACTTTGACAACCGCGCTCCTTCTCGCAAGCTCATGTGCGCTGTTTTTCCCAGGCGTCGCGATCACGGCCCTGCAGGCCATTCTTGCGGCAGCATTCGCATGCCTATTGCTGGTCCGCCTGATTGCCATCGCCGAGGTCCTGGCACCCGCAAAGCCTCCCACTGGCGAACCCCTGCGCACGGCCAACGCCGACCTGCCAGTCTACACTGTCCTCGCCGCGCTTTATCATGAGGCGGACGTCGTGCCCCAACTGATCGAAGCCTTGATCGCGCTCGATTATCCTGAAGCCCGGCTCGATATCATCCTGGCTCTTGAAGCGGACGATGCGGCTACGCTCAGCGCGCTTGTCACCGCTCGGCTTCCCGGCCATATGCGGATCGTGGTAACGCCCGGCGGCAGCCCCCGCACCAAGCCGCGCGCACTCTGTTACGCCCTGACGTTCGCCCGCGGCGATTATGTCGTGGTCTTCGATGCCGAAGACCAGCCCGAACCCGGCCAGCTTCGCGACGCCCACCGCGCCTTCGCGATGGGTGGCCCGCGGCTTGGCTGCGTCCAAGCGCGCCTCAATGTCTACAATCGGCATGAAAGCTGGCTGACGAAGCAATTCGCGCTGGAATATACGGCACTCTTCGATGCCATCCTGCCATCCTATACCCGCCTTGGCGTCCCAGTCCCCCTCGGCGGCACGTCGAACCACTTCCCACACGCCGTGCTCGATCATGTAGGCGCCTGGGACCCCTATAACGTGACCGAAGATGCCGATATCGGCGTCCGGCTGGCGCGCTTTGGCTATGCAGTCGCAATCCTGCAGTCGACGACGTGGGAGGAGGCCCCACCGCGCGCCCGCGACTGGTTCGCTCAGCGCACACGCTGGCAAAAGGGCTGGCTGCAAACGTATCTCATCCACATGAGAAACCCGTATACCTTGTGGTGCGATTTGGGACCCAAGTCATGGATCTGGTTTCAGATCGTCGTCGGCGGTGGCTTGCTCTCCGCCCTCGTACATCCGTGGCTGTACGCCTGGGCTGTCTGGCACACTCTGGAGGGTGGCATGGCACTGCCGCAGCCCGGTACGGTGGCAGCACTGGTGTGGCGGCTGGCGATCGCCAACATGATTGCCGCCTGCCTGGCCGCTATCGTGCTGGCAATCATCACGCTTCGGGCGCGCGGGTTTAAAGGGCTATTGCTGCCTGCGCTCGCGACACCGCTGTATTGGCTACCGATTTCCCTGGCCGCATACCGGGCCCTTTGGGAATGGGTCGCAAAGCCCCACTATTGGGCCAAAACCCCCCACCGTCCCCGCCCCGGACCAAGCCATTCTGCACCGGCAGCAACGCCAGTTCCGGCGAATTCAGCTGCTGCAAGAATTGGAGCGGGCGAAGGGAATCGAACCCTCGTATGAAGCTTGGGAAGCTGCCGTTCTACCATTGAACTACGCCCGCATTGCTCCTCCCTACCACACCAGCCGCACGCCTTCAAAGCCCCAATGATCCCAGGCCGAAAGCGCCGTTGAGAACCGCTACAAACGGCAACGCCCGCGCCGTTAAGGCACGGACGTCCAGCGTTGGATCGGGTTGGGCGGAAGCCTGCCTTACTTTTTGACCAGCGCGTCGCGGATTTCCTTGAGGTAAACCTCGCTCGCGGGCGGCGCCGCGGGAGCAGCAGCCGGAGCTGGCTTTTTCACCGCGTTCATGGCTTTGACGAGCAGGAAAATCGCAAACGCCGTGATCAGGAACTTGATGACGGCGTTGAGGAACAAGCCGTAGCCGATCGCGACTTCCGGGATTTTCTTGGTAACGTCCGCCGCCTGAAGCGGAAGTTTCAACGCCGAAAAGTCAAGGCCTGCCATGGCGAGGCCAATGGGCGGCATGATGACGTTGTCGACCAGCGTACCAACAATGGGGGCGAACGCTGCGCCCATGATCACGCCCACGGCCAGGTCAACCACGTTGCCCTTCATCGCGAAGTCTTTGAATTCGTCAATAATCCCCATGAGTGTCCTCGTCTTTTTCTGTTTGAGTTAAACCCCGGCACCTGCGGACGATGCACGATTCGCAACTCTATCGGAAATTTGTGACGTGAACAAACGAGTTATCCCACACGATTAATACCTTAGGGTCGAATGAGTTGTTCCAAATCTCATTCCTTGTCTTTGACCCTTCCCAGCGCATCCGCCAGCCGCACCTGCGCCGAGCCCGGCCGCAACGGCTTCTGCTGGCTTTCGTGCGGCACCCACCCCGTAAGCGTCACGATCTCGAATGTCGCCGGCACTCGCCCCCCGGGCAAGCCAAAGAGCTGCTGATAAACCTCGGCCGCCCGCATCAAAAGCCCGCGTCCGGCAGGAACCCTCCGCCGCGCTGCCAGCATGTTGGAGCAGCCCATCCCCTTGATCTCTCGCATGAGAGCGAGCGGGCTCTCATACGTCACCGTGACGACGTCGCTATCGGCGACCGGTAGCGCAAACCCTGCCCGTTACAAAAGCCCGCCCAGCGCGCGCACGTCGGCGAACGGCGCCACGCGCGGCGAAACTCCGCCTGTCATTTCCTCTTCGGCAATCAGCCACGCCTGTTTCAATTCCTTGAGCGTATCGCCGCCCAGCACCGCCGCCAGCAGCAGCCCGTCCGGCTTCAGCGCACGCCGGAGCTGGATCAATGCCCCCGGCAGATCGTTGACGAGCTGCAGCGAGAGCGCCGACACCACGAGATCGAGCGACCCCTCGCCAAACGGCAGCGCCTCGACGTCCCCCAACACCCGCGGCCCCTCACAGTGCGCAAGCATAACCGGCGACAGGCCCGCATCAGCCATCTCGCCGACCGAAGGCAGCGCCCGCAAACGCCGGCTCAGCAGCCCGTGGTAGGCGTCGATGTTGAGCCCGTGATCGAACCGCCGCTTCACGATGGCAAGCCGCTCGGCAAAATCCTCCGCCACCCGCTCGATCAGAAAATCGTGCGACGAGGCCAAAGGCGCCACCCGGTCCAGCCGGCGGGCCAACAGCGCGCGATCGAAAATGAAGGCTTGCTCAGTCATGGCGGTCTCTCTCGCATATGCAGCAAGCCTGCGCTAGACTACGGCCCGGGAAGCGGGAACCTTGGGCGGGCGGCATGACGATCACCGAGGCAAACCGGCCTGATACTGGCGGCGGCCCGCAAGTTGACGATGTGGCCCCTAGTCCCCCTGTCGCTGCGCGCGCATGGGCGATCCTGACGGCATCGGCGCGCGCGGCGGCCAACATCATTGTCCCCCCCGCCTGCGTTTCCTGCCACACTCCGCTCGCAGCCCACGACAGCGTATGCGCGGACTGTTGGCGCGAGATCAGCTTCATCTGCGATCCGGTGTGCGACCGGCTGGGCCTTCCGCTGCCGTTTGATACCGGAATCCGCCAAGTCTCGGCTGCAGCCCTCGCCGATCCGCCCGTCTACAATCGCGCGCGCGCGGTCGCTGTGTTCGGCGGGCCCATGCAAAAGCTCATCCACGGCTTCAAATACTCAGACCGCCACGACGCCCGCCGCCTGTTCGGCCGCTGGCTGCTCTCCGCAGGCGCAACACTACTGCGCGACGCCGACGTGATAGTGCCGGTGCCCTTGAACCGCTGGCGGCTCATCGAACGGCGCTACAATCAGGCCGCCATCCTTGCCCGCGAGGTCGCAAGGCTGAGCGCGCGACCCTACGCGCCGATGTGCCTCGAGCGGATCAAGCCGACCTCGAGCCAGGTTGGCCTATCGACCCTCGAACGCCGCACCAACGTAGCCGGCGCCTTTGCCGTCCCCGAGCGCCGCCGCGTGGAAGTCGCCGGCAAACGCGTGCTACTGGTTGACGATGTCATCACCACTGGCGCGACGCTCGAATCCGCGGCACGTGCCCTGAAAAAAGGCGGCGCCGTCGCGGTCGACGCGCTAGCCCTTGCCATCGTCACCCATCCTGTTTCATGAACATGTCATGCCTTTACCGGACAGGACTTGAAACCTGATGCCCAAAGTCGTGATCTACACCGCCCCCCTCTGCCCCTATTGCCACATGGCGAAGGACCTCCTCACCCAGAAGGGCGCGGCATTCGATGAAATCGACGTCTCCTTGAAATCGGGTCTGCGCAGCGAAATGAGCGCGAAAGCAGGCGGCCGCACGACCGTGCCCCAGATCTGGATCGGCGAGCGCCACGTCGGCGGCTGTGACGACCTCTACGCACTCGACCGCGCAGGCTCTCTCGACGCATTGCTGGCATAACCCCATGACCCAATCGCACGCGGCCACTTTCACTGCAGCCCTGGTCCAGATGCGCTCCGGCCGCTCGGTCGACGCCAACGTCGCAGCAGCCGTGGAGCTGATCCGCGAAGCCGCAGGCCGCGGGGCCCACTACGTCCAAACCCCCGAGGTCACGACACTGATGGAGATCGACCGCGACCGGCTATTCGCGGCGGCCGTTCCCGAAGCGGGCAATCCCGCACTGGCAACCTTCACCGACCTTGCAGCCAAGCACAAAATCTACCTCCACATCGGCTCGATGGGCGTGAGATCCGGCGACCGCATCGCCAATCGCTCCTACGTCATCGCGCCATCGGGTGAGATCATCGCCCGCTACGACAAGATCCACATGTTCGATGTCAGCTTGGCGAACGGGGAGACTTACAAGGAAAGCGCAAGCTATGCGCCCGGCGGCGTTGCGGTGATCGCGAGCCTGCCCTGGGGTAAACTCGGCCTCACCATCTGCTACGATCTGCGCTTTCCGGCGCTGCATCAGGCGTTGGTGCACGGGGGCGCAACGATGCTCGCGATTCCCGCAGCGTTCACCCGCCCAACCGGCGAGGCCCACTGGCACACACTGGTCCGCGCCCGCGCCATCGAAACCCAGTGCTTCGTATTCGCAGCCGCCCAAGGCGGAAAGCACGAGCACGGCCGCGAGACCTATGGCCATAGCCTCATCGTGTCGCCATGGGGCACGGTCCTGGCCGAGGGCGGCACCGAGCCGGGAGTCATCACCGCGCAAATCGACATGGCCGAAGTACCAGCCATCCGCACCCGCATCCCAGCCCTCGCCAACGCAAGGGCCTTCGACCTTCAACGCTAGCGACCAACACTCTCAGCGCACACAGGCCGGCTGTTCATGGACAATTCATGCGGCAGGGCCTAATCCCGCCCGGGCACACGCTCAAACCAAAAAAGTTACATGGAGACTAACGTGATCAAGAAGGCTCTGCTGGTTGCCGCCGTCATCGCACTGAACGCAACCGCCGTCCTCGCGCAGACCGCGCCCGCAAGCGCGCCTGTCGCGCCCTCAGCAAATCCGGCGAAGGCCACCGTCCAGGCCGACAGGGCCAAACTGAAGGCCGACAAGGACGCCAAAAAAGTGGCCAAGGCTCAGCTCAAGTCTGACAAGGCCGCCGGCGCCCCAGCCGATAAGATCGCCGCCGACAAGACCGCATTGAAGACCGATAAGGCGCAGGTCAAGACGGACAAGACCCAGCTCGCCACCGATAAGGCCGCTCTGAAAGCGGCCAAGACGCCGGCACCGGCTCAATAAAACTCGACCGCCTATAAGTCTACGATCAGGGGTCGGCCGCACCCGCGCCGGCCCCTTCTGCTATTTACAGACCGGGCCCCAAGGCGCTATGCGAGCGCATCGTCATTTTTGCCAATTCATTTCGAGGTGCGGCGTGGAAACGGTTGGTTTGATGAAGGCCTGGATGGCCGAACATGTATTCGTGACCGTCGCAGCGGCGGCAGGCCTCGCCGTCATCCTCACGATGCTGGTGCTGTTCGTCGCCAGCGCCAGCAAGCGTCACCTGTGGCGCTGGCTGTTCCGCCTCATGAGCCTCACCGGCGCAGCCCTCGGCGTGACGGCGATCGCGCTCGGCGTTCGCACTGGCACCACGGGCATGCTGGAAGTCGGCATCGGCTACGTCGTCGCAACCCTGGTCGGCTATTGTGCAGGCATGCGCTATGCGCGCGAACACGAGGGCGAATGGGTTGCAGTCCAGGCGGCCCTCGAAAAAGCCAAGGCCGATATTGCCAAGCTCAAAGACCAGAACGCCTCGATCAGGCTCGTCGTCGATCCCCAAACGCTGAAATAGCCTGCAACGCGTCACACGGCCCGCTTACGGCCAGCGCACCTCGGGCGGCATCGACGATAGAATGCTTTCGACATTGCCCCCGGTCTTGAGGCCAAAGGTCGTCCCGCGATCGTAAAGCAGATTGAACTCGACGTATCGCCCCCGCCGCACGAGCTGCTCATGCCGGTCAGCCTCGGTGTACGCGCCCGCGAAATTCCCCCGCACCAGCATCGGATACACCCGCGCGAACGCCCGCCCCACATCTTGCGTGAACGCAAGCCCGGCGTCGAACCCGCCCTGCTCCGCCGTGGGCGTCAGGTAGTCATAAAAGATCCCGCCGATGCCGCGCATCTCACCCCGGTGCGACAGGAAAAAATACTCGTCGCACCACGCCTTGTAACGCGGATAGTCCGCGATTGAATGTGGCGCGCACGCGTCATGCATCGCGCCGTGAAACGCAACCGAATCGGCATCCGTCTGCGTACGGCGGCGGTCGAGCACGGGCGTCAGGTCGGCGCCACCGCCAAACCACCACCGGTTCGTCACCACCATCCGCGTATTCATATGCACAGCCGGCACGTTCGGGTTCCACGGATGGCCGATGAGCGAAATGCCCGACGCCCAGAATGCCGGGTTCTCCTCGGCACCCGGAATTTGCTTGCGGAATTCGGGCGCGAACTCGCCATGCACGGTCGACGTGTGCACGCCGACCTTCTCGAACACCCGCCCCTTCATCATGCTCATGACGCCGCCACCACCGTGCTCGCCCGTGTGGTCGGTGCGCTGCCACGGCTTAGGCGTAAACCGGCCCGGCGCCTCGCCTCCATGCGGCGCCCCGGCCGGTAGCGCATCTTCAACGGCCTCGAGCCGAGCGCAGATGTCATCGCGCAGGTTTTGGAACCAAGCCTGCGCGGTACTCTTCATAGTGTGAAGCTCAGCCTCGGGTGGCAACGGGAGAGGAGGCGTCTTGATGGCGGGTGCCTGCACGTGTCATCCTTTCGGCACGAACTGCTTATACCCATAGAACGTAACACCCCGAGCGCGCGAAGAGTAAGAGCCTTGGCGGGCTGCCATCGCCTTTTTGCCCGGCGCTGTTGTCCATCGGAATTAGATCATGCCGCCTAAATCTGCCTTGGCGCAGGTCAATGACCTGTTCCGCCCCCTGTTGAAGCCCGTGCTGGAGCCTGTGAAACGGCCCCTGGAAGCGGCGATGAACCGCGTCTTCGCCTGGGCCGAAACGCGCATTCCCCCGTTCGACCGCGACGGCACCCAGCGCCCCCCCGACACCCTGTTGGCGTTCTATGCCTACTTCATTCGCCAGGCCTGGCCGGCGTTCCTGGCCCTGCTGATTGCGGGCTTCATCGGCTCCGTAATCGAAGCGTCCCTCATCGCCTACATCGGCAATCTAGTCGACATGATGCGGAACACGCCCGACCCGAAAACCTTCGTGGCCGATCACCAGGGCGCGCTGCTGTGGATGGCCTTTGTCGCCATGATCGCACGCCCCCTAGTTTCGGCCGTTCACGACCTGATCAAGCACCAGATGATCGGCACCTCGTTCCCGATCCTGGTGCGCTGGCAAAGCCATGCCTACGTGCTGCGCCAGAGCCTGGGCTTCTTCCAGAACGACTTCGCCGGCCGGATCTCTAACAAGGTGATGCAGGTCGGCTCTGGGCTTCGCGGCAGCGCGGTCGCAACCGTCGACGCGCTCTGGTATGTGATCGTCTACTGGGCCTCCGCAATGGTGCTGTTTGCCGAGGCGGACTCTAAACTGTTGCTGCCGCTGATTGTCTGGTTTGCCGCCTTCTTCGGCACCATGACCTACTTCGTCCCGCGCTTAAAGCAGCTGTCGATCGAGACCAGCGAGGCCCGCTCGATGCTGACCGGCCGCATCGTCGACAGCTATACCAACATCCTGACCGTCAAACTCTTCGCCCACACCGAACGCGAGGACGAGTACGCCAAGTCTGCGATGCGTGAACTCTTGAACCGGTTCGCCGCCCAAGCCCGCATCAACACGCTGATGGAGTTTGCCCTCTTCGCCATCAACGGCGTGCTGATCGTGGCGACGTCGGGGCTGGCCATCTACCTGTGGCAGGCAGGGCTCGTAACGCTCGGCGCCATCGCGCTCGTGACCGGCTTGACCGTACGCATCGTCAACATGTCGGGCTGGGTCATGTGGACCATCGCCGACATCTTCGAAAACATCGGCGTCGTGCACGAAAGCATGGAAACGATCTCGCGCCCGCAATCGGTGCTCGACGCCAAAGACGCATCGAGCCTCAAAGTCAGCAAGGGCGAAATCGTGTTCGACCGCATCGGCTTTGATTACGGCCGCACGCGCACCAAAGAGGACACCCGCCCCGGCGGCGTCATCGACGGCATGTCGCTCACGATCAAACCCGGTGAAAAAATCGGCCTCATCGGGCGCTCCGGCGCGGGCAAGTCGACGCTCGTCAGCCTGTTGCTGCGCTTCTACGATCTGGAAAGCGGCAAGATCCTGATCGACGGCCAGGACATCGCGCGTGTGACGCAAGACAGCCTGCGCGCTCAGATCGGCGTGGTGACGCAGGATACCTCGCTGTTGCATCGGTCCGTGATCGACAACATCCTCTACGGCCGCCCAGATGCCGGCCGCGACGCAGCCTATGAGGCGGCACGTCAAGCCTGCGCAGGCTTCATCCCCGAGCTTGAAGACCTGCGCGGCCGCAAGGGCTTCGACGCCCACGTTGGCGAACGCGGCGTGAAACTGTCGGGCGGCCAGCGTCAGCGCATCGCCATCGCGCGCGTGCTGCTGAAAAACGCGCCGATCCTTGTTCTGGACGAAGCGACCAGCGCCCTGGATAGCGAGGCCGAAGCCGCGATCCAAGAGCAGCTCGCAAACCTGATGGCCGGTAAGACCGTGATCGCTATCGCCCACCGGCTGTCGACGATTGCGGCCTTGGACCGGCTCATCGTGATGGAAAAGGGCCGCATCATCGAGGACGGCACCCACGCCGAACTGATCCGCAAAGGCGGACTTTATGCCGGCCTGTGGGCCCACCAATCGGGCGGCTTCCTCGCCCAAGAGGCAGCGGAGTAAACAGGTCAACGAAGACTGTCATCCCGGCGTGCGGAGCGCCTCGCGAAGCGAAAGCCGGGACCCAGCGACCAAGCGCCGGAGGCTCCATCTTGCTTGGGAGTTCGTAGCTCCCGGGTCCCGGCTCTGTGCTTCGGCACCGGCCGAAGCTTGGCCGGGATGACAACTGAGATTCAATCCGGTTCGATCCCGACATCATCAACACTTGCCCAACCGCGCGTTACGCGGCAGCATGAGGACTGCAAACTGCAAGCTGGTCCGGCAGCGATGGCCCACGTCGTCTTCACACCCAACATTCAACGCCATGTCGCATGCGCGGCAACCGACAGCGACGGCCGCACGGTACGCGAGGTGCTGGATGGGGTGTTCGCGGCAAACCCACGCGCGCGCGGCTATGTCCTCGACGACCAACACGGCCTTCGCCGCCACATGGCGATTTTCATCGATGGCACCATGATCCGCGACCGGGCCGGTTTGACAGACCCCGTCACCGCGACGAGCAAGATCTACATTTTCCAAGCGCTGTCAGGAGGCTGACCATGAGCGACCGGTTGCTGGTATCGACCCGCAAGGGCCTGTTCACAGTGGAGCGTACGGGCGGGCGCTGGAAAATCACAGGCGTCGATTTCCTCGCCGACAACGTCACCCTCACGCTCACCGATCCTCGCTCGGGCACAACCTATGCGGCCCTCGATCACGGCCATTTCGGCGTCAAGGTTCATCGCAAAACCAACGGCGCCTGGGAGGAAGTAGCAGCCCCCGCCTACCCGCCAAAACCTGAAGGCCACGAGGAAACCGACATGTGGGGCCGCCCGCTCGCCTGGACCACGGCGCGCATCTGGGCGCTCGCCCCCGGAGGCGCCGATGAGCCGGACGTCGTATGGTGCGGAACGCTGCCCGGCGGCCTGTTCCGCTCGAACGATCGCGGCGCGAGCTGGGAGCTGATCCGCAGCCTGTGGGATCACCCCAAGCGCCGCCAATGGATGGGCGGGGGCGCCGATCTGCCAGGCATACACTCGATCCTCATCGATCCGCGAAACGCCAAGCGCGTCACGCTCGCCGTCTCGACCGGCGGCATCTGGCA
>Ga0075019_10002289_pt1 | contig 10894 bp, 7 predicted proteins | sample ColStrG_CSR_2013_FD_71473 | JGI IMG/M metagenome (GOLD analysis project Ga0075019, IMG submission 71473) | Freshwater sediment microbial communities in response to fracking from Pennsylvania, USA - Cold Stream Run_MetaG_CSR_2013 | ecosystem: Environmental > Aquatic > Freshwater > Creek >...
GTATAAGCATTGTTACACGGTTTTATAGCGAAAGGTAATATCGTACACCTAATAGAAAAAATCTTACATAAAAACAGCCAAAATAGCCCCCATATTTGAATTGTATAAACCGATATTCCTAAAATACTATACAAAATGAACAAAAAATTAATTGCAGTTATTGCATTGGTATCTGCGGCATGTGCTTTCCATACAGCAAAGGCACAGTATCCACGTATACCGCCCGCTATGCAGGCCAAGTCAGACTCGATCTACGCTATCGAAAAGAAACGTTCTGACGCGGTTTTCGAAAAAGCCATGGTCATCATCAAAAAAGAGGAAGCCGAGGGTAAACCTTATATCCCGTGGGCGGCAAAGGCATCCGATCTGCCGCAGGCAAAAATACCGGCATTCCCCGGAGCTGAAGGCGGTGGAGCTTATTCGTTCGGTGGTCGTGGTGGCCGGGTTATCGTTGTTACCAACCTGAACGATTACGGCCCCGGCAGTTTACGCGATGCTTGTGAACAGGGCGGTGCCCGTATTGTGGTATTCAACGTGGCAGGTATCATCAAGTTAAGCCAGCCAATCAGTATCCGCGCCCCATATATCACCATTGAAGGGCAAAGCGCGCCCGGCGATGGCATTTGTATTGCAGGTGAGTCGGTTTGGATAGATACCCATGATGTAGTGGTACGTTTTATGCGTTTCCGCAGGGGCGCAACCGATGTTACCCGTCGCGATGATGCTTTTGGCGGCAACCCGGTGGGTAACATCATGCTCGATCATATTTCGGGTAGCTGGGGTTTGGATGAGGTGATGTCCTTCTATCGCCATGTGTACGACCGTAACGGAAAGAACTTAAAATTACCCACAGTAAACATCACCGTTCAAAACTCTATGTTTGCTGAAGGTCTCGACACTTATAACCACGCTTTCGGCAGTACGCTTGGTGGCCGCAACAGCACTTTTATGCGCAATTTGTGGGCCAATAACGTTGCCCGCAGCCCATCGGTGGGTATGGATGGCGATTTTGGTTTTGCAAATAATGTGGTATTTAACTGGTGGAACCGTAGTGCCGATGGTGGCGACAATAACTCGTTGTATAATTTTATCAATAACTACTATAAACCGGGGCCTATTACACCTGTAAATGAGCCTATCGGGCACCGCATTTTGAAACCTGAATCAGGAAGGGATAAATCAAACAAAGGCTTGTATGGCCGCGTTTATGCGGATGGCAATATTATGGAAGGTAACGAGCGCGTTACCAAAAACAATTGGGATGGCGGTATACAGATAGAAACCATGCCCGATGCCGGCCGTTACACCGATAGCATCAAGGTAACCACACCGTTCCCCATGGCTAAAATAACGTTATTGACAGCCCAACAAGCACATGACTATGTATTAGAGAATGTAGGCGCCAACCTGCCCGTTCGCGACGCGGTTGATAAGCGCGTTATCGAAGAGGTGCGCACAGGAGTAATATCCTTTGTGCCAAACACCGATAACAGCAATGGCAGCAAATGGGTAAAACATCGCTTGCCCGATGATTCGTACAAAAAAGGTATCATAACCGACGTTGCACAGGTTGGCGGTTATCCCGAATATAAAGGAACGCCTTACCAAGACAGCGATAACGATGGCATACCCGATGAATATGAGATCAAACATGGCCTTAACCCGCACAACGCCGCCGACGCATCAGCTATGGCAAAAGACGGCAGTGGTTACACCAATATCGAGGTTTATCTCAATAGCCTGGTGCCACTAAAATCAGTTGTGCCAACAGTAAAGAAATAAACTCCTTATTTTTATAGCATAACAAAAGGTCCGTATCATTCGATACGGACCTTTTTACCGGTATCGGATGTTTGTATGGTATTGTATGATTTTTTACCAAAAAACATCGTTTTTTGATGTTTAATCAATTTTTGATAAAGTATCCATGATAAAATCGTATTATATCAAGAAAAAATATCACAATAAACGGCCCGGATATAAAAGTAGTTTTGAGTTCGTTTTAAACTTGGATAACCATAGCCAATTAACCTATATGACCAACCCTTTGCGTAAGGCATTTCTGTGCGTGGCCTCGTTTTTTATAGCAGGGGCTTTGTGCTATGGTCAGGTTGTAAAACCGGTATTGGGGTTTGATAAATTAAAAAACTATGTCAATTACTTCAACTCTCTCGATACCGAAGCGGTAAAAAATTACGTGCCAAATGCCGAGTCGTATAGCTGGCTGGCCAAAAATATTCCCTTGTTCGAGTGCCCCGACAAAACCATCGAACAGATGTATTATTATCGTTGGTGGAGTTTTCGCAAACATTTGGTAAAAACGCCCACGGGTTTTGTTTTCACAGAGTTTATTACCCCGGTAAAATTTGCAGGCGAATACAATACCATTAGTTCGGCATTGGGCCATCAGGTTAACGAAGGGCGTTGGCTGCACGATAAGCAGTATATTGAAGATTATGTGAATTTCTGGCTCTTTGAGGATGGCAAACAAACCAAATCTCACTTTCATGGCTTTAGCAGTTGGGTGGACGATGCCGTTTACGCCGATTATCTGGTTAACCAGGATAAAGCATTCGTACAGCATGCACTGCCGGCGCTCGATGCCGATTACCGCCTTTGGGAAACTGAACGTCAGTTGCCCAACCACATGTTTTGGCAATTTGATGTGAAGGATGCCATGGAGGAATCCATCAGCGGCTCCCGTAAGGATAAAAATATCAGGCCTACCATTAATAGCTATATGTATGGCAATGCCGTTGCTTTAACAAAAATGGCACAGCTAACCGGCAATGATACCTTGCAAAAAAGGTACGCAGCCAAGGCTGCCGATCTGAAACAATTGGTGCAGCAAAACTTATGGGATAACGATGCCAATTTCTTCGAAGTAAAATGGACCAACGGGCAGTTTTGCAATGCCCGCGAAGCCATCGGTTTTATCCCCTGGTATTTTAACCTTCCGGATGATAACCCTAAATATGCCGCTCAATGGGATCAACTGATTGATACCACAGGCTTTAATGCGCCATGGGGCTTAACCACCGCCGAAAGGCGAAACCCTAAATTTCGTACGCATGGCGTAGGTAAATGCGAGTGGGACGGAGCCGTTTGGCCTTATGCAACCACCCAGGACCTGAAAGGGCTGGCCAATTTGTTGACCAATTATACCAACAAAGGCAAAATGACAGCTAAGGTATTTTTTGACGACTTTAAACAATATGCATGGTCGCAACAAATGAACGGGCATCCCTATATCGGCGAATACCAGGACGAGAAGAATGGTGCCTGGCTAAAAGGCGATAACCCCCGCAGTACCTTCTACAACCATTCTGGTTATGCCGACCTTATCATCAATGATTTGGTTGGTTTAAAGCCGAGGGCCGATGGCGTGTTAGAAGTCTATCCCCTCATCCCGCAAGGGCAATGGGATTGGTTTTGTTTGGATGGCGTATCCTATCACGGCCATGTTTTGACGATTATCTGGGATAAAACCGGCACAAAATATGGCAAAGGCAAAGGCTTGCTGATTTATGCCGATGGCAAAAAAATAATGCAGAACGACGAGTTAAAACATGTGCTGGCTAATTTGCCGGTCTAAAAAAAAGAAGAGTAATAAATGAGTAACCTGCAAAATATAACAATCCATTTTCCGCGCAAACTAACGTTTGGAAGCGGATGCATTGCGGGTATAACTGACGACCTCGGGCGCCTTGGCTGTTCGAGGGTATTGATCATCACTATAAAACCCTTGCTCAAACAACTGACTCCGCTTGTGGCGGAGTTGGAAAGCAAAAAGATAAAAGTCCACATCGATACAAGTGTTGAGCAGGAACCCGGTTTTAACGACTTTGAACAACTGATGGGCATTGCTGCCCAAGCCGACCCTGACGCTATAATAGGTATTGGCGGGGGCAGTGTATTGGATGTAGCCAAGTTAGTTGCCGCGCAGTTAAACAACAGCCAGTCGTTGAATGATATTGTAGGTATCGGTTTGTTGAAAGGTCGCAGCAAAATATTGATATGCGCGCCCGCCACAGCCGGCACAGGTAGCGAGGTATCGCCAAATGCTATTTTGGTTGATGATACCGACCATCAAAAAAAAGGGATTATTAGTCCGTATTTGGTGCCCGATATAGTTTATGTCGACCCATTATTAAGTTTAAGTGTGCCACCGCACATAACAGCGGCGACAGGTTTAGACGCGCTTATCCATTGCATCGAGGCCTATACTAACAAGTTTTCGCACCCGCTTATTGATATGTATGCCATTGAAGGTGTAAGGCTGATCGGGGCCAATATCGTGCAGGCTGTAACCAACGGCGCCGACGAATTTGCCCGCACACAGGTAGCCATGGGCAGCCTGTTGGGTGGTTTTTGCCTGGGGCCTGTCAATACGGCTGCAGTCCATGCGCTTTCGTACCCTTTAGGGAGTAGTTTTAACCTTCCGCATGGCCTGTCGAATGCGTTGTTATTACCTTACGTAATGGAGTTCAATTATCCCTCGGCACCTGGTAAATATGCCGAAGTAGCGGTTGCATTGGGTTGCCGGCGCGAGGCAGATGATGTACAGACCGCGAAAGCAGGTATTAAAAAGATTGAAGAACTAATAGCGCTATGCAGTATTCCCGCAAGGTTAAGGGACGTGCAGGTACCAATGAACGCAATACCGGAAATGGCTGTTAACGCAATGAAAATAACAAGGTTGTTAAAAAATAACCCCCGCGAGGTTACTTATGCCGATGCCGTGGATATTTACCAGGCAGCTTACTAAGCGAAAATATAGATACAAGAACGACACTGACAAGAATTAATGAAAAAGAAATACAATGGTATAGTAATTCCGGCCATATCGCCGCTTACCGAAAGCTTTGAGCTGGATAAGGCGGGGGTTAAAAACATGTTCCATAATTTCAGGGCGAACGATGTTAACCCATTTATATTGGGCACAACGGGCGAATCGGCCTCGTTACCCAACGAATTGAAGCAGGATTATATCAGGCTGGCAGGGCAATTAAAGCAAGCAACCGACAAACTCTATGTAGGTATTGCTTCAAACCGCTTCGATGAGTCGGTGGCGTTGGCTAAATTTAGTTTTGATAACGGTGCCGATGCCGTTGCCGCACATCTTCCTTCCTACTACAAACTATCCGAACCACAGATAAAAAAATATTTCGAGCAACTGGCTGATCAGTGCGGCGGACCTTTGATCATTTACAATATACCTGCTACCACGCACATGTCGCTGCCGCTAAAAATCATCGACGAGTTGAGCTACCACGATAACATTGTTGGTATAAAAGATTCGGAGCAAAACGATGAACGCCTGCGCGAATCGTTAAAACTTTGGAAAGACCGCGAAGATTTTAGCTACTTTCTGGGCTGGGCAGCACGCTCTGCCGATGCGCTTTTGAACGGTGCCGACGGCCTGATACCGAGCTCGGGTAACCTTTTCCCGGCTATATACAATGAAATGGCGCGGGCCGCCCAATTGGGTAACCGCGATGCAGTGTTGGCTTTGCAAAAAAAGTCGGATATTATTGGCAAACTGTACCAATCGGGGCGTTTACTGGGCGAGTCGTTATGGGCACTTAAAGTGCTGATGTTTGATTCGGGCATATGCCAGCCTTACGTTATGCCTCCCTTGCAATCACAGTCGCCCGAGGAAGAGGCACATTTGATAAAAACGCTGCACGAGTTAATGAAGAACGAAGGCCTTAATTTAAAGATAGACATATGCGAGTGAAGCCCGTTATAGCCATCACCATGGGCGACCCTGCAAGTATTGGTCCCGAGATTGCCTTGAAAGCCTTACTTGACAAAAGTATTTACGAAATATGCCGCCCGCTATTGGTTGGCGATTTTGATGTTTTTGAACAGATAAGAAATATATTGAACATCGACATCGCTGTAAATAAAATAGCAGCCGTTAGCCAGGCAAAGTTTCAATACGGCACGATAGACGTGTTTGATCTCGGCAATACCGATGTATCGCAGCTAAAATTTGGAGAGATATCTGCCAATTGCGGCGAAGCCGCTTTTCAATCTGTAAAAAAAGTGATTGAGCTTGCCCTTGCAGGTGAAGTGGATGCCACCGTTACCGGCCCTATCAATAAAAAATCAATTAACTTAGCAGGCCACCATTTTGCCGGCCATACCGAAATCTATGCCACGCTAACCAATACCAAAAAATACGCGATGCTGTTGGTTGAGGATAATATGAAAGTTATTCACGTATCAACCCACGTATCCTTACGGCAAGCTTGCGACCTGGTTAAAAAAGAGCGCATCATTCAAGTGACCGAACTGTTGCATAATGGCCTTATCAGTTTGGGTGAAACCAATTTAAAAATAGGCATAGCAGGCTTGAACCCCCATGCCGGCGATTCGGGCCTGTTTGGCACTGAAGACGATTTGGAAATATTGCCAGCCGTTGAAGAAGCACGCCGGTTGGGTTACGATGTAGAAGGCCCGGTACCTGCCGATACGATGTTCGCGAAAGCGGCTACGGGTTATTTTGGCGGGGTAGTAGCCATGTACCACGACCAGGGACATATCCCATTCAAACTATCCGGCTTTAAATGGAACGCCGAAAAGAAACAAATGGATAGCGTTAAAGGCGTTAATATCACTATGGGCCTACCCATCATCCGCACCTCTGTAGACCATGGTACTGCCTTTGAAATAGCCGGTAAAGGCATTGCCAGTTGCGATGCCATGACTTTGGCCATCGAGTCGGCTGTGCAATTATACAAACACCGGGATGTTGTAAAAAACGTTAGTGTATAATGATTGTGGTTATTGCTGATGATTTTACCGGCGCCGCAGAATTAGGCGGCATCGGGCTTCGTTACAACTTAAAAGTTGAAGTGAATATCGAAGTAAACCTTTTTTCATCAGCCGAGCTGCTCATCATCGCAACAGATACAAGGTCAATGACGAAGGAAGAAGCCATCCGGGAAACCGAAAGGGTGACCGACGCCGTTATTCAACTCAAGCCCGCTCTTCTATTTAAAAAGGTCGATTCAGTATTGCGGGGTTATATAGCCGAAGAATTATCGGTCATTATTCAAAAACTAAATACCCCCAAGGCATTGTTGGTACCGGCCAACCCACATTTGGGTCGCACTATCGTTGCTGGCACTTACCTCATAAATTCTGCACCTCTGCATACCAGCAGTTTTGCAAACGACCCGGAGTTTCCCATAAGTACATCATCGGTTGTCGATTTGCTTAGTAACAAAGGGATTGCCGTTACACATCAAAAACATACCGATGCCTTGAATAATGAAGGCATCATAATAGGTGATACCGCCAATGCGGATGATCTGAATGCCTGGGCTGAAATGGTGAGTACCAACATGGTAGCGGCAGGCGCGGCGGGCTTTTTTACGGCCTTATTGGATAAGATCATTCCTGTCGATAAATTCAGCAAGCAGTTAATGCAAAGAGCTTTTATCGGGCCCATGCTCATCATATCGGGCACGGCTTTTAAAAACAGCCAAAATGCGCTGCGAAAGCTAAAAAATAGCGGACAACCGGTTAGTTATATGCCGGTGGCGATAGTGCTTTCAGACGCGTTTGATGAACGAAACTACCGAAAATGGTGCCTTGAAATTGAAGGGTATATCCTTACATTTGGAAAAGCCATTATAGCCATCGACCCTTTGGATACAAAAGGGTTGACCAACCAAGCCAAAGCATTGAGAGAAAAAACAGCCAGAGTAGTGAAGATGGTTTTTGACCAAACCCACATCAACGAACTGCTTATAGAAGGTGGTTCAACGGCTTCCGCCATTTTTAAGCATTTGGGTATCTCGACACTGTACCCGGTTGACGAATTGGCTCCTGGCGTGGTTCGGATGAATACAGATGATTTGTCGGAGTCATATATCACCATAAAACCGGGCAGTTACGCCTGGCCCAAATCCTTGCAGGCTCTCACTTTATACTAAGCAAATGCATCACCAAACCCTGCATATTATCGATTATGTCATCATTGCCGCGGCGCTCATTACGTCGCTAAGTATTGGTTTATGGTTTGGTAAAGGGCAAAACAGTACCCAAAAGTATTTTGTTTCGGCGGGAAGCGTGCCATCGTGGGCCATCAGTATGTCGTTAATGGCAACACTCATCAGCAGCGTTACCTTTTTGGCTTATCCCGGCGAAGGCTTTTCGTCAAACTGGATACTGCTGGTGCAAGGGTTGATGGTGCCGGTAGTTTTGTTTTTTATGGCCTGGTTTATTGTGCCCTTATACCGAAGGGTAATCGGAATTAGTGCCTACGAGTATTTTGAGAAACGTTTCGGGGTATTTGCCCGCATGTACAGCTCCATCGCATTTGTATTGACACATTTCTCCAAAATGGGCACGGTATTTTTCCTGCTTGCCCTGGCTTTGTCGAACATGACAGGTGTTAACACTTTCCTCATTATCTGGGTAATTGCGTTTGTCGTGATTTGCATTACGCTGATCGGCGGTATCGAAGCAGTGATATGGGCCGATGTGGTGCAGGGCTTTTTGTTGATTTCAGGTGGTGTGGTATCACTGATCATTATTTTATGCTCCGTTAAAGGCGGACCGACGGAAATATGGCATGTTGCACAAGCAAATGGCCGAACAGGTTTTGGTCCCTACGATATCAATTTCACCAGGCTCACCTTTATTGTGATGGCGATAAACGGCGTTTTTTACGCTATACAAAAATATGGTACCGACCAAACCATGGTGCAGCGCTACCTCACTGCGGATAGCGACAAGTCGGCCATCAAAGCATCAATCATGGGCGTAATGCTCACAGTGCCATTGTGGATCATGTTTATGCTCATCGGTACGGCTTTATTTGTTTTTTACAAACAAAACCCTTTGCCGCCTGGTATGCGCCCCGATGCAGTATTCCCCTATTTTATCATGACTAACCTGCCACCGGGTGTAGTAGGTTTGATATTGGCTGCCCTGGTTTCGGCCGCTATCTCCAGTTTAGGATCCGATTTGAACTGTTTGGCAGCAGTAGGTGTTGTCGATTTTTACAAACGCCTGCGGCCCGGCCGAACGGACTTACAGAACTTAAATGCCGGTCGTTGGATTGTAGTGTTGGGCGGACTGGGTGCTGTTGCCATAGCCTGCATGTACCTGTTGGCCGGAGACGAAGGTGTTTTGGGTATTGTATTCACGCTTTACTCTATCTTCTCAGGCGGCATCGCTGGTATCTTTTTGTTGGGGTTATTTAGTGCAAGGGCAAACAAACAGGGATTAATGATTGGTATTATCGCCTGCGTTATCTTTACAGCGTATGCATTTTTATCATCAACAAAAATTGGCCTCGGCAGTCATAAACACTTACTGCTAAACCTCGGACAGTATAATTTTAAGCAACATAAATACATGCTGGGGGTGTATAGCCACCTGATAGTTATTGGCGTGGGATACGTTGCAAGTCTGTTCTATCCCAAACCAAAACTGAACAATAATTTGTTGTACAGTGGGTGGCTCGAAAAACGCAGAGCAGCAGCATTGGAAATAAAAAGTAAAACAACATGAAAAAGATTTTTGGCTTGTGCTTGTTTTTTATGGCTTGGATGGCCGGCTACGCAATAGGTACATCCCCCCAAATTATTACCATAATAACCCCTGGTAAAAGCAGCCCGCGCGTAAGCTTTGGCGCTGCAAAAGTTGCAGAAGCGCTTATTGCCGAAGGCTATCATGTGAGCACATCGCACCAGCTAACAGCTTTGACAAATGGTAGGACAATTGTTATTGGCGTAACCGGCAATGAACTGCTGGTCAAAACAATTTCTGCCTGGCACTTGCCTATGAGAAAACTGGCTTTTGTTAAAGAAGGTTTTTCAATCACCTCTTCAAAACAGCAAAACATACTCATTCACGGGCTCGACAATTCAGGCGCGTTATACGGCTGTATCGAGCTGGCCGACGAAATTAAGTCCAACCACAAATTGCCCGAAAGCATTAATCTGGCCGACCACCCCGAAATGGTTTTGCGCGGGGCATGCATCGGCATGCAAAAATCCACCTACCTGCCTGGCCGTGGCGTATATGAATATCCTTATACAGAAGAAACTTTCCCCTGGTTTTACAATAAGCAGCTCTGGATAAAGTACCTCGACCAAATGGTAGAGAACCGGATGAACTCGCTGTACCTGTGGAGCGGCCACCCGTTCGCGTCGCTGGTAAAGCTGAAAGATTATCCCTATGCGGTTGAAGTGGATGATGCTACCTTCAAAAAGAACGAAGAAATGTTCAAATTCCTAACCGAAGAAGCCGATAAGCGTGGTATTTGGGTGATACAGGCATTTTATAACATTATGGTATCTAAACCATTCGCCGAACATAACCACATGAAAACCCAGGACCGTACCCGGCCCATCATACCCATCATTGCCGATTATACCCGCAAATCAATTGCCGCATTTGTTGAAAAGTACCCTAACGTGGGTTTGCTGGTTACACTTGGCGAGGCAATGGAGGGCGTTGGACAGGATGACATCGACTGGTTTACCAAAACCATTATTCCCGGAGTTAAAGATGGTTTACAGGCTTTGGGCCGGACCGATGAACCACCTATTGTACTTCGCGCGCACGATACCGATGCTCCTGCCGATATGAAGTATGCTAAGCCACTATACAAAAATTTGTATACCATGGCAAAGTATAACGGCGAGGCGCTCACCACCTATACCCCGCACGGCAAATGGGCCGACCTGCACCGTACACTGAGCCGCTTAGGCACGGTTCAAATAGAGAACGTGCACATTATGGCGAACCTTGAGCCGTTTCGCTATGGTTCGGCCGATTTTATTCAGAAATGTGTGCTGGCCATGCATAATGTTTATGAAGCCAATGGTTTACACATTTACCCGCAGGCATCTTATTGGGACTGGCC
>Ga0075019_10002290_pt1 | contig 10894 bp, 14 predicted proteins | sample ColStrG_CSR_2013_FD_71473 | JGI IMG/M metagenome (GOLD analysis project Ga0075019, IMG submission 71473) | Freshwater sediment microbial communities in response to fracking from Pennsylvania, USA - Cold Stream Run_MetaG_CSR_2013 | ecosystem: Environmental > Aquatic > Freshwater > Creek >...
TTGCAACTGAGCCAGCTTGCAATCAATCTGAGCCAGAACCAAAATCAAAGTTGCAATGAGCGTGAGCCAGACAAACCGATGATTGCGAGCCAAGGCTCTTATGATTGCAAGCCGCTACACCTAACGCGGTGTAAGACGAGCGCAGATTTTCCTACTGGCGCGAATCGGCAAATCAGTTCAAGATTCTGCGCTTAAGTGGCGCAATCCCGCGCCCATTTTCATGGAGCTTTAGCCCCTAGAAACACAAAACCCGCCTAAGAGGCGGGGTCGGTGCCCGGCAAACCGGGGAATTCGTGCGATGTGGTAGTCCCGATATTCCCTGAAAATTTGATCTTTGTAAAGCCCTTTTTGGGCTGCGGAGAAGCTTTGCCTGAAATCTACCAAGCCTCTTGCCGGACTTCACCGGAAAGGAGGCTCTATGCCTGCTGCACTCTCACTACCCAGATATTTACGACCACGCCGCGAAAAGGTGTTTGGCGAGGGACGCCCGCGCGCGCTCGACCGTAACGCCAAGGTTCGGATCATGACGCTTGCCCGCGCCCTGTCGCACAGGACGCAGAAGGGCAAGCATTACGGGATTATCTCAGCCAAGACCCTAGCGGTGCTGGAAGCGCTGTTGTGGGGCTTCCACAACGCGCGCAGCGGGCTTTGCTTCCCGTCCTATGAAACCATCGCAGAGCGCGCCAAATGCGCGCGCTCGACGGTTGGCGAGGCAATCAAGGCACTTGAAGAGGCTGGAATTCTGTCATGGGTCAATCGCATTGCCCGGATTCGTGACCGCGCGCCTGATCTGTTTGGCAAATGGGCGTTTCGTGACCGGATTATTCGCACCAGCAACGCTTACCAGTTCCGCGATCCGCAGCCCGGTCATGGGCAGAATGTTGTTTCCTTGGGTAATTCTTCTAAGTCCGAAATTCCGTCAGGACTCACTAATCAAGAATCTTATTCTTCTACCTCAGAGCCAAAATCCAAAGTTTTGGATCAAAATTCACCCCTAGAACTCGCCCTCTTCCGCCTTGGTCAAACAATCGGAGCTTTATGAACACAGAAATAAAGCGGAGCGCCCTCTGGGCGCAACATTGTATAAGCCAAGGGGAGAGATGATTTGCCCATCTCTCCCCTTGCGGCGCACAAGTGCGCCTAACCCCTCTCTGGCAAGCTTATTATTGAAGCGCGGCTCACGCCGCCGCGCTCCTTAATTTGTACGAGAGCCGCCCTCACGGGCGGCTAATGCTTGGCGGAAAAGAAAGGGGTTGGGCGGGTTAGAGAATTACCTCAATGCCTTTACGCCGGATCACGTCGAGCAAAGCAAGGGCAGAGCCAGTTGGGCGCTTAGCGCCTCTTTCCAATTGTGAAATATAGCCGACCGTCAAATTTAGATAGTGGGCGAAAACAGCTTGGCTCATATGCGCTTTTTCTCGCAGTGACCGGATTTCTTCGCCCGTTAAGGGGGAAACCACGGGCGCAGCTTTTTCATCAAGATGGCGCATGGTGATTTTGCTAAAGGTCGCATCATCCAGTGTGCCGTTGGCGTGCATATCCGTTGCCAGTTCCAGCATTTCTTGAGCAAGCCGCGAGGGCTTTTTAGCTTTCGTCGTCATGTTTCACCTCAATTAAAATTCCGGCTGCAATGTCCTTTTCAATTTTACGACCATCTGAAAGCCATTGACCGGCGATTGTCTGCAAACTGTCCAGTTCATCCTCTGTGATGTTATCGCGTTCGTTTTTGGCAAAGCCGAACATGAAAAATGCGAGATCACCCAGCCGATACGCAATCAACGTGCGATAACCACCACGCTTGCCCTGCCCTTGTCTCGCCACGCGTTGCTTAATGACGTTGCCGCCAAGATTAGCATCCACAAGCCCGCGTTCTGCCCGCTCAACAGCTTCGTGCAAACTGGCGTCTTCTATGCGTTCTTGCCGAGCGAATTTGGCAAAAAGTTTGGTTTTAAAAATTCGCACGGCATCTCCTGATACAAAGAACTATAGTTCATAGAATTATATTTTCAATTAAAATCGACGAAAGATTGTTGCTTTTCAGGGGAAATGTAAGCTGGCGCGAAATTTTCATACAATTTTAATGGTATGAGATTAAACCATTGAGCAATGATACAACTATACCATTACAAGGGTGCGCCAATGCATGTGATATCATTCGTCACACAAAAAGGAGGGAGCGGGAAAAGCACGACCGCCGCCTCAATCGCCGTGGCCGCCTTGCAGCAAGGTCGCCGCGTTTTTGTTTTGGAGCTTGATCGCCAGGGAACCTTGAGCGATTGGAATGAAAGCCGCGTGTCGGAGGAAGGCCCCGATTTCGAACGAATTGATGCGTCCGCGCTGGAAAAAGCAATCTCAACGCTCAAAAGTTCGAATTACGACCTGGTTATTATAGACACGCCGGGCATCGACAGCCCAGGCGCAAATGCCGCCATGCGCATCGCTGATCTTTGCCTCATTCCCTGCCGCCCGACCGCGCCAGATTTAAAGGGATGTCTACCAACGGTTCAAAGCCTGATCCGCCTCGACAAGCCTTTTGCCTTTGTCCTGACCCAGTGCCCTCCTCGTTCGCCTCGTGTTGACGAAACGCGCGCCGGACTGGCGGCGCTTGGGTTGATTGCCGAGCCGCCGATCGTCAGCCGCACGGATCATCAAGACGCTATTGCTGCCGGACAAGGCGTCACGGAATACAATAGCGATGGCGCAGCCGCCGCTGAAATCCGCCAGCTTTTTGCCTGGATCGAAAACAAACTGGAACCTAAGGGGAAACGTAATGCCAAAGCCGCGTAGGACTGTTCTTTCCGGCATCGTGACGCCGATGATGCGCGATCCCGTGCCTGTCGAACCTGCTCAGATCAAACAGGCTGAGGAAACGAGAGCCACCAGCCGCCGTAGCGCGACAAAAGAAGCGACCATTCAGCAGACGCTATATTTGCCGCCAGCCGTTCATGACCAGTTGCGCGAATTGGCTTTTGCCGAACGCGTGAAAATGCATGCGCTCGTCATGGAAGGTCTGGACGCTGTCTTTCGGGCGCGGGGAATGAAGTCCGTTTCTAATCTTAACGGCAAAAGCTGATACCATTAAAATGGCATCGGCTTTTAATGGTATAATGGCATCTACAGGGCGGCGCGCAAATCCGCCATAGTCACCATCAATGTCATTGGCTCTAGCGGCGATTGATCAAAGCCCAGGGCTAGATAGAATGCTTTGGCTTCGTCCGAAATCGCATGGACGATCAATCCACGAATGCCCACAATGTCAGCGGCGCCTATGGCCCGTTTCGCGCCGTCCCTGAACAAAGCGCGACCAAGCCCCATTTTTTTGCACGACAGATCAACCGCCAAACGGCCAAGCAGCAAAACCGGAATCGGGTTTGGCATGTTGCGGCGAAAGTGACCGGAAACCGCTGCCGGATGGATGCTGGCAACCGACAGAGCGTAATAGCCAACGACCTTTTGACCATCGGTGACAACATAGGTGCGTGAGGCGTCGCCCGATTGATTGTTGCGCGCGCGCTTTTTGAGCCAGTCATTGAGTTCTGGTACACCGCAGTCGAAGGAAGCTATTTGGTGGTCTGCTGTTAAAGGCTCAGGACTTGTAAGCCTCACGACCGCTCCCAGGGCGCGGGGGTTTGCATGGTGCGGCGCAAGCGTTCATTGGGCTGCGGCGGCGCATCTAGCCGCGCCATAAATTCAGCGAAAATTTCCGGGCTGACATTGAGCACGGTTCGATCAAGCAATGCCTCTTCGGCGGCGGCGCGCGCCGCATCGAGAATGAAATCGGTTCGGTTCTTGCCGAGGCTGCTTGCGGCCCGGTCGATCAGATTCCGCTCTTCAGGCTTGATCCTGATATTCAGCGTGTCGCGTTTAGCGAGTGTGGTTGCCATGGTCATTCTCCATCCCGACAGGATTTATAGCACAGCGTAATGACAATGTCATTACATAAAAGAATGCGGGAACGTTCCGATCTATCAGACGCATATCATCATTATAATGGCGTGATTGCATAATGGTATAATGGCAAACCATTATAATGTCCAAAGAAAGGGCTGGGAGGTTTTTACCTTTCCAGCCCTTTCGGTCATTTCTTACGTATTGCTTGGCCTGAGCGCATCTGGATCCAGCCCAAGGTCTATACATAATTGACGATAAACGGGTGCATCCCAGTCATTGGACTTCGCTGTGTTTATGTAATCAGCATAGCGCATGATTAGTTTAGAAAGTTCTCGAAGTTCCGCTGGAGACATATATGTATTATTTATTACATCAATAAATTCTAGATTTGGGCCCAGCAACGGCGATTGCTGACCTGTTTGTATGTGAAATTCTTTTCCCTTATTTTTAAGCAATATCTTTTCGTTATTCATTGTTTTTCTTCCTTTTAATTAATCCATCGATAATAATGGCAATATACAAAAGACACAATTTTTCTTAAAAACAACAACAAATAATATGTGCAAAATTTATGTGAAATATACACGAGTATTAATTATCAGAATTACTAAATTATTATCAAAATAATTTTGATAATTCTGATAAAAATTATAAATCAAGCTTTATGGCTGATTATTTAATCAAAGAAAAAACTTTTTATCAAAAATATATATCGAATTTAAATTTGTTACTGTTGCAATTGTATCACTATTTTTCCGTCTTTATCGGCAAATTGATAGGGAAAATTTTGTTGATTCCTGCGAATTTTACAAACCCTGTGCGCGTTTCCAGCGCCTGAATCTGGCTCGGCAACTGAATGGCTGATCTGATAATTTGAATCGATGCCGACGACCCTTTTCCTCTACCATTCGTGCCTTGGCCCTGCTTGTTTTCGTTTTCTGAGACTTGTACGCGTGTCTCCTGCCATTCGCATTCGCCTATTTCCTCGCTGATTTTTTTAGCCAATTCCACAGAATTCGCTCGTAAATAGAGCCGGTTTGAAAAATTACCAAAAATCGTTTGCGCTGTTTCCTTGCCGTAATTTTCGACGAGCTGGCTTATGTCCTGTACAGCCGCGACGACTGCAATGTTGCTTTTTCGCAGCCGTGTGACCGCTTCTTTTAATCCTGTAATCACACCGATTGAATCCAGCTCATCAATTATAATCCACGTTTTTTGCTTTGTGTTTTGTGACGCGCGTTCGAGCCCGGCCAAAACTAAAATGTCAATCCAAGCCGAAATTGCTGGGCCGCATATTCCCTTTTTCGCGTCATGATATGGTAGCCAGAGCCAGCGTCGGTCGGATGAAGTCATGTAATCGCGCAGCGAAAAATCGCCGGATTTTCCGAATTGCCAACCGCCCAACTTTTCGCCGATGTTGTTTCGCACAGACGTTAGATAGCTGCTTTCACCACCTGCGACCAATGTCTGACTACTCGTGCCATCGAGTAGTTTTTTCAAAGCTTCTACAGGCCAGTTGCTAAAAATTTCCAATAGCTTTTGGTTCGTTGTTTCCGCCCCCACCTGGCGGCACACATTTGCAAAAAATGCTTGTGCCTTTTTTGTCCATTCTGCGCTTTCGCCGCTGCCGATTGCGGGTAAATAACTGGCTGCAAAACGCGTCCAATCCGCCTCGTGTCGCGCCTCATTTCTTAAATCCCAGCCCACAGAATCTGCGTCCAATGGTGAAAGTAAAAGATCGTCCTTTTGCCGAAAATTTTGCGAAAGATCGTAACCCGCATCAATGATAATGACTCGATCGCCGCGCTGCCGCAAATCGGTCAAAAGTTGCCGGAGGGCAACGGTTTTGCCGGTGCCAGTCGAGGCGCAAATTAGCGTGTGATAATTTTCTAAATCACGAGGAATCGGCAGATTTCCGATCCTTACCATCCCATTTTTAGCTGCAAATTCGCCAACTAAATTGACGTGCGCATCTGCTGCCGCCTCTTCGTCACTTAGTGCGCGTCGTTGTATTATTGCGTCCGCCCGGATCGCCTCAATGTCTAATTTTTCTGGCACCAACGCCTGAAACTTGCGCAAGAAATCGCGCTCTTTCTTGTCGTCACCGTCGCTCAATGATGACGCAGCAAGTGCCGAAATTTCGCCTGGCACCTCTACCCGCGACAGCAATTGCGGACCGCGTAACAGCTTGCGCGTTACGCTCGCCTTCACATTTTTTGTTCGCATTTCATCGTCGTAAATTGCTTTTGCGATAATCGCGCCAATCACCAAAGCTAGACTAAACCCGCCCGAATATTTCAATGATCTGGCCATTGAACCCAAAGAGTCGACCGGATGATTTCCTGTGATACTCCGCCACAGATTCTGCCAAAACGCGAAGAAATTTCCCTCATTCCAAACGAAACGATTCCATGTCCGTACTGCGGCTTCAGTCGTCTCGCTTGCAGCAATATCGACATGCATTATCCCTGCAAAAAACGGGAAAAGAACTATTGGCAACAGGACAAGCGCAGCAACAATCAATGCGCTGGTGGTAAGAGTCCAAAATGGCTTTTTCTTTATATTATCTGTCATTTTAGTTCCCCCGCTCGGCAACTTCTCCTAATTGTCCTAGCAAGTCGGCGAGAGCCATTTTGTCGCTTTCCCGCAGTTGCGCCCTTTCAATTGCGTCGATGAGCACCCGCGCAGCACTCGCTAATTTCAAAGCCTGATCGATCATCAGGCCTCCGACGATTATCTTTTGCCGCGTGTCCTTTGCCCGAGCTTTTTCGCGCAGCCCGGCCAGCTTCTTTTCGGCCTCTGCAATTTTTTGATTAATCGTGCGCGTCATTTTGCCATCGCCCCATCATTTCCCTGTTTACTTGTATCGAGAAATACGCCAAAGGTAAGGCAAGCTGAAAATATTAAGAGCACGCTTATACATTGATAAATCAATGTGCATGGTCTCAAGGGTCTAGAGCCCCGCCGACAGCTCCCCTAAGCGCTCGCGCGCTCTTGGAGGGCCTCCCCCAAAACCCAGGCCAACGTCATGCCGCTGGACACGCTTTAATGGCCATTTTTAGATTGTCTGCCTCCATTATTTCCCGTGCAAAGGGCCGCTCAGCAACTGCCGCTGCGGCCTATCGTGCCGGGGAGCGGATCGAGGATCGCCGCACCGGTGACGTGCACGATTACAGCCGGAAGGGTGCGGTCGAGCAAACGCAAATCTTCGCGCCAGACGGCACTCCCGACTGGATGCTTGACCGAGCGGCGCTTTGGAACGCGGTTGAAGCCGTTGAGCGCCGGAAAGACGCTCAGCTTGCCCGAGAAATTCAGCTTGCTTTGCCACGCGAATTGTCTTCCGAGCAGCGCTATTCTTTGGTTCGTGAATTCGTGCAAAGTGCTTTTGTTGCTCAGGGGATGATCGCCGATGTGGCTATTCACAACCCGCCCGCTCAGGATGGCGGAGAGCAACCCCACGCGCATGTCATGCTGACCATGCGCGCGCTCACAGGCGAGAGCTTTGGAGCGAAGGAGAGGGCATGGAACTCCGACGAATTGCTGGCGAGCTGGCGTGCTGGCTGGGCGCAATGCGCTAACCAACACCTTGAGCAGGCCGGAAGTTTTGAGCGAATTGATCACCGCTCATTGGTGGCTCAGCAGGCAGATATTGAACAGCGGGCCGAGGCGGCCATGCCCGGGCCGGAGCAAGTCGCCTTGCAAATAAAATCTGCCGAGTTGAAGCGCGATCCCGTGCCGGCATTGCGAGCAGCCTGGCACATTGAAGAGCGCGCACGGCAAAGAGCAGCAAACGATAATCGGGTCTATCAACCGGTCACGGACCGGGGGCATTGGCTTGAAGAATTTCGCATCAAAGCTGTTCAGCGGATGGTGCTTATTCGCGAGCTAGCCCATGTGCTGAGCGAGCGTGCCGCGCAGCTTTGGGCGCAATTCACAGAGCAGATTTCGGGCCGTGACGCTTTAACCGCCAAACCCATAGCAGCAGAGGACGCGGCACGTTTATCAGCGGCAGATCGCTTGCTGGCAGCAGAAAAAATTGCTGTTCAAACCCATGCGCTACAAGCCGATCAACACAAATCGACCGCAGCGCAAAGGTTGCAGCAGGCCGAAGAAATTGCACGCGCCCGTGCTGGGCAAAAGGGAGAAGCTGATCAGAAAGAGCATCGGCATAATCAGCAGGGTTTTAAGCGCGGCGAAGAGCAACAGAGATGAGGACAATGGAAATTTTTGAACAGGTTCTTGATTTGAAATTCACATATTGAACCCAGTAAATTTTGAAGGACACCCCATGAAATATTCAGTGATCGCCATCACCAGCTTTTTGCTTTTAACCATTGTCTCCGCACAGGCGGAAGAGCCTGCAAAGGCCCTTGGTCTTTCGACTGGTTCACACTCGAAGAGGCTTTTTCCAGCAAATTTGGCATCAAGCGACGATTTTGAAATTCTTAAAGCCGTTGGAGATGTTGTTAATCACGGCATCATTAAGAACAGCTGCGACGAAATCGTAAAGCCGCAAATCGCCTATTTCGCCCCTGGATTTGCCATAGAAATTGAGGCTAGCAGCGGCGCTTGCGCGGGCTCAAATTTGCCGAGCGATATTACCGTGCTGAGCCGAAATACAGTCAAAGGATGGAATCTGGAAATCTCGACAATTGGCGCTGGATTTCGGTTGGCGGGCGATGATGAAAAACACCCAACCATATTTGTGCAATATCCTTCGTACCAGAAGGACTGTCCTGTTTTGATGTGGGATGGTTCAAATTACGTAATGTCAAAAGGCTGCAAGTAAGTAGGAACCAGTCGGGACACGACGTCGCGAGTGTGGAGAGAAGGCGCTGGCTGATTCCAGAACTCGTTATGTCTCAGTCCTTGCAGCTGCTGCTAGGGCTTTAGCCCCTCAGCCTATACGGGGTGCAGGGGCAGAGCCCCTGCCCGAAATGACCCACCAATTGGCGAATTATTGCCGTGAGGCTTCCGACACAGCCAAACCTATCCTTTGCCGTATGCGACTCCAGTAGGTGGTGGAACGTTCAATTCTCTGATTGACCCAAGTTGACTTACGTAGCGAACGGCAGAGACTCTATGCCCGTGGCACCGAAACAATGTCACTTCAAGCCGGAGGAAACAGCAAATGCGACTACTTTTGGTAACAGCAGGCATCATGCTTATTTCGCAATCGTTAGCTTATGCCGATTGTCTGGAGCAGGATAGAGGCACCGTGCAAAATGACATCGATTGGACCATTTCAAAAGACGAGGGCGCTAAGGCATGTATGCGCAAAGCCATGACGAGAGGCGAAAATCGCAAAACGGGGATTGATGCCCTTAAGGAGTGCAATAGCGGGATGGACGCACGGAAACTTGATGCTTGCTCAGCTTGGGCGTGTAATTATCTTAACGCAAAAACATGGAGTCCTGGCTGCTAAAACGCTCGAGTTTCGAGGGTATCTTAATCAGCGATTGGCGTGTCCCTCTCAAAAACTTAAGTTTTTCAGATGCAGTCGCCGGACGCGTCCGGCGACCCAAAGCCTCGCCAATTCGTCTCTTGAAATTCATTCTCGATAACCGCCTCTCAAAAGCGGTGCTTCGCGCCGTGCAGATATCAAGACTTTTGCAGTGCGCTTGTGAGGTGCGTGGCAACGACGGCTAGTCCCAAAACGAATCCGAGTTGCGCAAGATGCGATCCGCCCAATGGCAGATACCGGGCGCACAGAGGCACGGTGCCTTCAATGCAAACGAGGAGGGTCTCGACGGCGAGCGCAAAAGTGATAAAGCGAGCCAGCAATGTAGCCTCCTTTTGCCACCAAGATGCGGACGTTAGTTCTGGCGAGATTTCGGTAAGTAGCTTGACGGACACACGCAATCTGACTAAATAGAATGCTTTGGAATATGTTCCAAAGCATTCCAGTAAATGCTGATTGAGTCAAGGGGGGTAGGTGGAGAAATTGGTGTCTGAGGCATTTTCCAAGATGCTTGATAACTTGTTGTCCAGAGGGACAAGACCGGACGGGAACGCCGACTCGATCGGCAAGGCGTGGTCTAATTCCGAGCTCGCGAAAGCGTTAGGGTCAAACGAGCGGACAGTCCGCAATTGGAGGAGCGGAAGATCCCTTCCGATCGAAATATCGACACTGGAAGGTGTTATATTTGGAAATAATAAGAATTTTGATGATTGGAGGGTAGAATTCCGAGAGGTGTACAATAGGTGTCGCCGTCTTCCTGGGCCAAAAGCAATATCCGAATTCGAAAAAAATGTTATTGATGAACTCATTGAGCAAACCGTCGCTCAGCGTGCTAGTGGCAAAACAATCGGTGCAGATTTCATTCACGAAATGGCAAGCCGCGTGGATGCGAGTTCGGGGCTGGATATCGAAGGCAAAATGCAGGCCGTTCGGAACGCCATCGATCTCTATGTTGCCGAAATTGCCGGTGGAACAACCCAGACCAACCTCGGCGATATTGTCGATCCTGCGCTCGCTAAGGCGAGAAGTCTATTGGATCAAGGCAAATCCGGTCTCGCCCGCGCCTCTCTACGGAAGACGGCTGAAGGCCTGAAACGCACCGAGGAGGACCGTCGCGCTCATTATGCCGAAAGCATTCGAGCCTTGTATGGCCGTGAGCGTGATATTGCCCTTGCGGTATTCGACGGTCATGCCGCCGCAGAAGCCGTTTTGGCAATGGCCGAAGCGTTGCACTCGAATGATCCGGCGGGAGCGCGCGGCGCAATAGAATCAGCAACATCTGACCTGATGACTTTTGGCGACGAAAAGGGCAGCAATGTCCATCTCGTTGCGGCCATTGCACTTTATCAGCATCTGGTATTAGTGGCCGAGAATTTGCAGGAAAAAGCCAGAATTCAGAACAATCTCGGCAACGCGCTCAGGACACTCGGGGAGCGCGAGAGCGGGACGGCGCGTCTTGAGGAGGCGGTGGCGGCCTATAGCGCGGCGCTGGAGGAAAGGACGCAAGCGCGCGTGCCGCTCGACTGGGCGACAACACAGAAC
>Ga0075019_10002291_pt1 | contig 10891 bp, 11 predicted proteins | sample ColStrG_CSR_2013_FD_71473 | JGI IMG/M metagenome (GOLD analysis project Ga0075019, IMG submission 71473) | Freshwater sediment microbial communities in response to fracking from Pennsylvania, USA - Cold Stream Run_MetaG_CSR_2013 | ecosystem: Environmental > Aquatic > Freshwater > Creek >...
CAATCCTCAAATACCGCAGTCGTATAAACCTCTTGCACGTCATCCAGCTCTTCCAGTGCATCCAGCAGCTTCTGCATCCTGGCCGCATCGTCGCCGGTGAACAGCACCTCGCTGGCGGGCTTCATGATGACCTCGGCGAATTCCGGCTTGTAGCCCGCCGCTTCCAGCGCCTGTTTCACGTTGATGAAATCATGCGGGCTGGTGATGACCTCGACGCTGCCGTCCGCGTCGTTAACGATGTCTTCCGCGCCGGCATCCAGTGCCACTTCCATCAGCCCGTTTTCATCGGTGCCGGGAGCGAAGATCATTTGTCCGCAATGTTTGAACATGAAGGCGACCGACCCGTCGGTGCCGAGATTGCCGCCGTGTTTGCTGAACGCATGGCGCACATCGCCGACAGTGCGGGTCTTGTTGTCGGTCATACAATCCACCATCACCGCCGCGCCGTTGATTCCGTAACCCTCGTAGCGCAATTCCTGATAATCCACGCCATCTAGCTCGCCCGCGCCGCGTTTGATCGCGCGTTCGACGTTATCTTTGGGCATGTTGTTGGCATAAGCTTTATCCATCGCCAGACGCAGGCGCGGATTCCCCGACGGATCGCTACCGCCCATGCGTGATGCCACGGTGATCTCTTTGATGAGGCGCGTAAAGACTTTGCCGCGTTTGGCGTCCTGTTTACCCTTGCGATGTTGGATGTTTGCCCATTTACTGTGACCTGCCATGCCGACCTCCGAAAAAACTTGCGCGATGGTATCATTTCCGCTTGGTTAACCCAAGACGCGCCGTCCATGATCGAACAGTTTCTTTAGACCAGGTAAACGATATGAAGACCATACTGATTGCGAACCCCAAAGGCGGCAGCGGCAAATCCACACTGTCGATCAACATCGCCGGGTTTCTGGCGCGCCGCGGCGACCGGGTCGCCATGCTGGATCTGGACAGGCAGCAATCTTCGGCATTATGGCTGGACATGCGCGGCCCGGGGTTACCGATGATAGATGCGCTCGCCGACAAAAAATCGGATATCGAATACGACTGGCTGGTGATCGATTCACCCGCCGGATTGCATGGCAAGAACCTCGCCCACACGCTCAAGCTTGCCAGCAAGATCATCGTCCCGATCGCCCCGTCGCTGTTCGATCTGCACGCCAGCCGGGATTTTTTGGAATCGCTCGCCGCAGAAAAAGCAGTGCGCAAACAGCATTGCCACATCGGCATCATCGGCATGCGCATGAGCCCGCGCACCAAGGCCGCGCAAGCCCTGGAACATTTCCTCACGACTTTCGATCTGCCGATACTGGCGTACCTGCGCGAAACGCAGGTGTATGTGAACGCCGCCTTTGAGGGGAAATCCCTGTTCGATCTACCGCCCCATCTCGCCGTGCGCGAACTGGAGCAATGGGGATTCCTGCAGAACTGGCTGGATCAGGATTGAATCCATCCTAAGCTAATTTTTTCGCCATCTCGTTGCGCTCACCGGCGAACTCACCGGTGAGCACGAATCCGCTCAGTTTGTTTTGCGCATCAAGGAAGCCCATCTTGATCCCCTGGCCCGATGCCAGCGTCTGCCATGTGCCAACCGCATCGCGGGCCACCGGCGATACCGCGACGGGATGCGCCGGAGTCTTGACCACGACGGGCATGGCGGGAAACACCAATCTCGCCTCTTCGCCATTCAACACCCGCGCCAGAGTTCTGCCGCCATGCATGATGGGCAAAACAAAGGGCAACACCCGCCCTTCGATCTCGGCACAATCTCCCAGCGCGTAGATCGCCGGATCGCTGGTACGCAGTTGATCGTTCACCACGATGCCCCGATTCACGGCAAGACCTGCGGCGCGCGCCAGATCGGTTCGCGGACGCAGCCCGACAGCAGAGAGCACCACATCGGTATACACCGTGGACGCATCGGTGAGCGTCAGTGCGTAACCGGTGGCAAGCTTATCCACCGCTTGCACAGCCGTGCCGAACCGCCATGCCACACCGAGTTTTGCCAGAGGCTCCAGCAACTGCTGCCCCGCTTGCGCGGGCATCAGACTCGCCAGCGGATACGCGGCCGGATCGATCACGGTGACGCTATATCCGGCTGCGGCCAGGTCATTGGCGAATTCGCATCCGATCAGGCCGCCGCCCATGATGGCAACGGATTTCGCGCTGCCCAATACGCCGCGCAGTTTCGCGTAATCTGCCAAATCGTTCACGGACAGCACCGCATCGGCGGCATCGCCCTGCACGGGTATGCGTATCGGGTCCGCGCCCAGCGCCAAGACCAAGCGGCCATATTCAATTGGGCCTCCGCTGGTCTGGATGCATTGCGCGGATGCTTCGATGCCACGTACCTCAGTGTGTGTCAGCAACGTGATATCGAGCTGCTGAGCCATTTGCGGTGCCGGAGTCAGCACCAATGCCGCTGCATCTTTACCTTGCGTATAGGCATTGGAGAGCATGGGCTTGGAATAATAATCACCGCTGTCGCGCGACACCAGAGTGATCGCGACTTCACGATTCAATTTCCGCAGTTCGCGTGCCAGTGTGTAACCCGCCAGACCGCTGCCCAGCACCACGATAGGTTTCATGTTTTTCCCTTAACCTTCCAATAAACTACGCAACATCTAGGCATCGGATCCCTCGTCATGTGCTGCAAACCTGTCACAATCTTCTCGCGATTTTGTTCCGCCGGCATCGATCGTTTGCACTTTTGCCTCGCCCATGACGCTCTACTTGTTCAGATCTCTACCATCTCGAAATCGGCTTTTGCCACGCCGCAATCGGGGCATGCCCAATCGTTTGGAATATCCGACCACGCCGTTCCGGCCTTGATCCCTTCATGAGGCAAACCCGCTGCTTCGTTGTATATGAATCCGCACACCACACATTGCCAAACTTTCATATCGCTCTCCTTAAATTTTAAGCTGAAACTTTTGCCAACACGGCACTATACTGGTTCGCATGACGCTCTTCCACTTTCGCCAAGGCCGCGAAACGCTTTGCCGCTTTGCCCAGCATGGCTTGGAACTGGTCTGCATGCTGTTTCGATTCGGCGATCTGTTCTTTGATTTCGCTCATTGCCCCGGCCTGTCCTTCATGTTGGGCAGTCTTGAGAAAACCCGGATACATTTCCGTGTACTCGTAAGTTTCGCCTTCGATGGCCATTTCCAGACAACGTACCGGATTCATGGTTTCCTTCGGGTACAACAAATCAAGATGGCCCAGGGCATGCTGCACCTCTTGCGCCGCCGTTTCCTCAAATATGGCCGCAGTCTCTTCGTCACCTGCCAGGCGTGCGATCTTGGCGAAGTAACGATACTTGATATGTGCCATCGATTCACCGGCGAAAGCCGCTTCCAGATTGGCATAGGTCTTTATTTCGGGTCTTTTCATGATGCGCTCCTGAGTTGATTGGTCAAGTGGCTCGCTGTCCACGACCGCAATGTAGTCCACGTCAATCAATCAATCTAATTGATTGTTTAAACGATAGTGATTTATTATACAAATCACGTGGGGATATATTAAGCGCGTCATTCCCGTCTGCGCTGAAATGACGCACTGCGGGAGATCGTGATGACACTCAACGAACTGCGCTTCATTGTCGCGGTGGCACAAGAACTCAGCTTCAGGCGTGCGGCGGAAAAATCGTTCATCAGCCAACCCGCCTTGTCGCTGGCGATACAAAAACTCGAGTTGGAGTTGGGCGTGATGATCTTCGAGCGGGGCAAAAGCGAGATCACCGTGACCCCGGTCGGGATACGCATCGTCGAGCAGGCGCAACGCGCTCTTGAAGAAGCAGCGCTCATCCGCGAGATCGCCGCGCAAGGCAACGATCAACTGACCGGCACATTGCATATCGGCATCATCTACAGCGTGGGGCCGTATTTGCTCCCGGAACTGATCCCAGCATTGAAAAAGATCGCCCCGCATATGCCGCTGGAGGTGGAGGAGAACATCACCGCGAATCTGGACGTACTGCTGCACAACGGCAAACTGGATGCCATCATCATCGCGCTGCCCTACGGCGATACCGGCGTACTCACCCGGCCCGTTTACGACGAACCTTTCGAGGTAGTCGTCAGCAACGATCATCATTGGGCCGCACGGCGCAGCATCAAAGCGCAGGAATTATCGGGTGAACGAGTATTGCTGCTCGATTCCGGACACTGCTTCAGCAACCAGGTGGCTGAGGCCTGCCCCGAACTCAACCGCAAAGGGGCGGAGATACAGCAAGGCACTTCGTTGGAAACCATACGCAATATGGTCGCCTCGGGCCTGGGCATCACGGTGATGCCGGCCTCGGCCAATAGCCCGCGGTACCGCAGTCGCTTGCTGAAAGTGATTCCTTTCGCCAAGCCTGTCCCCTCGCGGCGCATCGCGCTGGCGTGGCGCAAAAGTTTCGCCCGCACCGAGGCGGTCGATGCGCTGGCCCTGGCGATCTCTCACGCCAAACTTTCCAACATCCGGCACTTGCCGTAATTTTTTCGTACAATTGGGCCAACGACATTTGCCAACAGAAATCTCATCTCATAGTGCAAAAAATGACCCCTTATAGGATAGGGTGGTGTATCTTGACGACCATTCAAACCGTCGCAAGAGGAAACGATGCTAATCACACCACCGCTGAAGGGTCAAACATACGTATCCCGCACCGACCCGACAATGATTGTCTATGTTGCCGATGTCAACACCCTTGAAGCAGACAAAGACAGCGAGGCATCTTTTACGGTCGAATGCTGCGACCCTGCCTACAAAGACGATATCTGGAATGCGGACGGATATGAAATGACTTCCGATGTATGGGCGAAGCACGATTTCGCTCTGGTTGTCTAAGCCGGATGGATTGGGATTTTTTTGTTCATGAGATAAGTATCCCATGCAACTGAAAATCCAGACATGCCCATGCCGTGGTTGCATTTCCGTCCGAAAAGTTCAGACAACTTATTCCTGTCATTAAAACTTAACTATTGATCCGTACCATTGATATCCAGCTTATCGCTCCTAAAAGCCCTGATGCTGCAGAGGCAGGCTATTCATCCTGGGAATACCATTAAATCGCCGGAGAATTTATCTCGCCAATTCATAACGCCCTCGAACTTCGCAATCAGGAAAACCTGTTCCAAGAGTCTATCGACAAGCAAAGTGGAAGCCAGATTTCAGGGCCTGAGAAACCTGTGCACAGCCAGCCCAGCGGTCCGCATACATCCCTGCTCCCCAAAAACAACCTGATCACCAATTCCAATGCCACCGTAGAGGGACTGTCTGTTTATATTCTTCCAGTGCACCCGGAAACGCAGAACAATGAAGTGTTCACGCGTTTCAACGAGGATGTTTTGTTGCGCATCCTCCCCGTTGTCAAGCTTGGCAGACCGGTCGGCCTGATCAACCGCTACACTTTCATCGATCGTTTCTCAAAGCCGTTTCAGCGGGAACTGATAGGAAAGAAGCCGTGTTCCCAGACCATGTACAGCCTGCCGCTACTGGTAGAAAAAAACCTCACTATCCTTGAAATGAGCGACCTGCTTACACAGGAAAGCAGTTCGCACTTCACCGACGGATTCATCATAACGGACCAAGGCTTTTATTTAGGGGTCGCCACCGGACAGGATTTGCTGCGTTCCATTTCCCAGGCGCAGATCGAAGATTTTCGCATTGCGGCAACTGCGTTTGAGTCCCAGGAAGGCATGCTGATCACGGATGAAAACCGCGTGATCATTCGTGTGAACCGCGCTTTCACGAATATCACGGGCTATTCTACCGAGGAAGCCATAGGCAAGACCAAGCACCTGATCATTTCTGGTAAATATGATGCCGCTTTTTATGCGTCGATGTGGGAACACGTTCGTCTTACCGGAAGCTGGGAAGGAGAAATATGGAACCGGCGCAAGAATAACGAGTTATACCCCGCGTATCTGGTGATAACCGCGGTAAAAAACTCCAACCTGTTCATTACCAACTATGTAGTCTCGCTTAGAGACAGCACCGAACGCAAACAGGCCGAAGAAAAGATTGTGGCGCTGAATGCCGAACTCGAACAACGTGTGCTCGAGCGCACCGCTCAGCTCGAAGTCGTCAATGCGGAACTCATACAAGCCAGCGATGCGGCCAGGGCGGCAAGTCAAGCCAAGAGCGCTTTCCTTGCCAACATGAGCCACGAGATCCGCACACCGATCAACGGGGTACTCGGTCTGGCACAGATCGGGGCGCGCGACAGCGTGGAACCGAAGTCACGCGAGATATTCAACCGCCTCCGCGATTCCGGCAGGCATCTGCTGTCCGTCATCAACGATATCCTCGACTTTTCCAAGATCGAGGCGGGCATGATGCGCATAGAATCTGCCCCGTTCCATCTCACCAACACCGTGAGCGAAAGCGTGAATCTGGTGAGCGAGATCGCCAAGAGCAAGGGACTTTCACTTTCAGTCAAGAGTGCGGCCGATGTCCCAGAATGGGTGACAGGGGACAAGTTTCGCCTGGAGCAGATACTGCTCAACCTGTTGTCCAATGCCATCAAATTCACCGAGCGCGGGAAAGTGACGCTCAAGATTTCTGTTGCGCACGGCCGGGTGTCGTTCCACATCACCGATACCGGCATCGGTATCAGCGAAACACAGCTTGCCAATCTCTTTCAAGCCTTTGAGCAGGGAGACGGTTCGACTACGCGCAAATATGGCGGCACCGGTCTCGGGCTTGCGATCAGCCGTAATATCGCACAACTGATGGAGGGTGACATCCAGGTTGAAAGCCAACCGGGTGCAGGGAGCACCTTCTGCCTGTCGCTGCCGTTACCTTCCGCGACACCCCGTTATGAATCACCGATAGTGCACATTAATGATCAACGCTTGATAGGCGTGCGTGTACTGGCGGTAGATGACGTCGATCTCAACCGCTTCGTGCTGGAAGACCAGTTGATCCATGAAGGCGCCCAGGTCGTGCTTGCCAATAACGGCCTGCAGGCAATCGAACAATTGGAACTGCAGGGAGTATCTGGATTCGATGTCGTGCTGATGGATGTGCAGATGCCGGTAATGGACGGCATCGAAGCCACGCGCAGAATCGCGACCCTCGCCCCCGGTCTGCCGGTGATAGGTTTTACCGCACATGCCATGAAAGAAGAACGTGATAAATGCTTTGCCGCCGGCATGGTCAATCATGTCGCAAAACCGGTCGATACCGACACGCTGGTCTCCGTCATCCTCCGGCATGCCCATCGGGAAGCTAAAATAGCGCCCTCCGACAAGGGGCTTGTTCCAACAAATCAGGTCAAACACTCCGGCAATAATGACCCCGACGTCATCGATCTGTCCGTTCTGATCAGACTCGTGGGTAACGCACCTGACACGATCGCCACCTACACTGCGCTCTTCGTCCAGTCTGCGCAGACGACTTTGCAAGAGATGCGGATCGCCCTCGCTGAAGAAGACCTGTCGGCTTTGAGTTCCCAGGCGCATCGCCTCAGGTCGGCATCGCTCACTGTCGGCGCCATGCGCTTCGGGGAACTCTGCCATGAATTGGAGTTAATGAAAAATGGCGGAGACGTGGCAGCGGCACACATCAAAGTCGATCAGTTGCATGAATTGTTTGAGCGGATCAAGGGACAATTGAAATGACTTCTGACATACAAGCCAAACGACTTCGCGCTGGATATCCGAGCAAAACGGCTTGCGTGGCTTGAATTTGCTTAAGACAAGATTTGGTAGGGTTCCATGGTGACCGACTCGACCTTGCTACCCAGCAAAACAAGCTGGCCTTCTAGCCTGGTATTGCCCGACTCACTGAATTCAAAACGGTAGGAGCGGCGCAACCTTCTTCGCCCGGATTCATCGCGCGCCAACGCCACCTTGATGTTCTCGACCGTGTCATCGAGAAATTGCACATTCGCATTGCTGCAGGCTTTTTTACCCATATTCCTTGCGACTTCAAGGGCGCGCAGACTGTCGTACCAGTACCAAGCCACCGCTGCCAACAACAGCAGTAAAAATAAACTTATCGTATCCATGATCTGAGAAATAATGTAGCACCATCTGCAAAGACGCTTCCTATTCGTAAGTATCCTTGCCAAAATTTGGCGATCTTGGCCCGTACAACAATCCGTCCGGTCGTGCTACCAATAGACGGTTGCTGGCGATGCCGGCGACGCTGTGGTTATGCGAATCGCCGACGCCATTGTTGACGATCTGCTTGACGGCCGCGAGAACCAGCAGGCCGACCAGGCCGCCATTATTGTTGTTGTTTCTGGCATCCGTAGCCGATGCCTGCCCGTCCCAGAGCAACTGCCCGTTGCGGGTATCGACCAGTTTTGCGCTGGCGGTCACGACAGAATCGCTGCTCACCACGTTATAGGATGAACCGTACTGGATCACGATAATGTAGAGCACGGCATCCGCACCGAAGATCTCGCGTATTTTTTCCAGCGGCGCCTGATGCATCTCGGCAGGGTTGATCAAACCGTTTTCCTTGAACGTTTGATCCACCAGCGCAACCGGGAACACATAATACCCGGCCTCGGCCAGCGGTAGCGTGACGGTGGACAGAAAACTGTATGTGGCATTCACATCAGGTGAATTGTTCAACGGCGGAAGCACCACAATCGAGCGCGGTTTGCTTTGCCGGAAGGCGGAATAGTCGTACTTCTTCCCGGGTGTGGCGCAAGCCGTGATGAGCAGGGGCACCAGGCACCAAAGGATACGCTTGGAAATATCGATCATGCTCACCCTTATTGTTTAAGCCGTGCCATCAGGCGATCCATATAGACCGACGATTCCGGGTACAGTGATTTCTCGGTGGCAAAGGACTGCCATGCCTGATCGGTTTTGCCGATCTGAAAATACAAATAGCCCAAGTGCGCATGGAATCCCGGCGGTACGGCGCCATTGGATGCTCTGACGAGTTGATAGTCCGCTTCGAGTCTTTCCAATTGGCTTTCGATCGGCACTTTCCCCGGATCGGAGTACATCGCATAGAGCTGGTCCTCATAGCTACCCCATTGATACATGCGCTGAGGGGCGTGGGTGCAACCCGCCAGTACGGACGAGAGCAGCAGGATCAGCAATGATGTTTTGGTGGCGCGCATATAGGCTGAACCCTGATCAGTTATTCGGTTTCCAAACGCCTTTCTCGACCCCTTCGACCAGACGATTCACCGCCTCGCGGATGGCAAGGTCGAGCACTTTGCCATTAAGGGTGGAGTCGTAACTGGCTGTGCCGCCGAAACCGATGATTTCGCGGTTGGAAAGCTCATACTCTCCGGCCCCTTGCGCCGAGAAGATCACTTCGGATGTTTCCGCGTTCACCACGTTCAGGCTGACCTTGGAATAGGCGATTTGCGTCTTCCCGCGACCGAGCAGACCGAACAACTGGTGATCGCCGACTTCCTTGCGTCCGAATTCGGTCACGTCTCCCGTGATCACATAATCAGCACCTTTGAGCTTCTGTTTCTTTCCGGTCAGTCCGGACTCAAACTCGGATTCCTTCATGTTGTCGCGGTCCATGACCGAGAACCGATTGGACTCCTGGAGATGAGTGATCAGAATGGTCTTGGCCTGCCCGCCCAAACGATCGACACCGTCCGAAAACAGGCCGCGCATGAAGCTCGAACGATTGTCAAACTTGCCGACGACCAGTGTGGATTTGGTGCCGCTATAGGTCGTGTTGGCTGAATTGACTTGCGGGATGCTGACCGTGTGCGAGCTTTCGGTAGCACAGCCGGCAAGCAGAATGGATAAGAACAGGCAGTTCAAATAAAACGCAATCCGGTGATTCATGGCGACCTTTCAAATCAAAATAAATAATCGTGAAATAGTTTGTTCAGAATTTGCGCGTTGATTTTATATTTAAACGTGTTGGAGTATGTTTCTTTCTTGTTAAATGAGTCCGGCCTGTTAAACCAACTTATCCGTTAGACGTTGAACAAGAAGTTCAGCACGTCGCCATCCTGCACCACGTATTCCTTGCCCTCTACACGCAACTTGCCCTTTTCTTTCGCGCCCGTTTCGCCGCCGCAGGCGATGAAGTCGGCGTAGGAAATGGTCTGCGCGCGGATGAAGCCGCGCTCGAAATCGGTGTGGATCACGCCCGCCGCCTGGGGTGCGGTATCGCCTTTATGGATCGTCCAGGCGCGCACCTCTTTCACGCCTGCGGTGAAATAAGTTTGCAAGCCGAGCAGCTCATAGCCGGTGCGGATCAATCGATTCAAACCGGGCTCTTCCAGCCCCAGATCGGTGAGGAATTCCTGTTTGTCGGCGTCATCCAGATCGGCCAATTCGGCTTCGATCTTGGCACACAGCGCGACCACCGGTGCTCCCTCTTTGGCCGCGTGTTCGCGCAGTCTATCCAGATGAGGATTGTTCTCGAAGCCGTCCTCCAGCACGTTGCCGACATACATCGCTGGCTTGATGGTGAGCAGGCACAGCGGTTTGAGAATAAGCTTGTCTTCTTCGCTCAGGTTCAAGGTGCGCGCGGGCTGCCCCAGGTTCAGATGCGGCAATAATCTTTCCAGCACGGCCACCAGTTTTTGCGCGTCCTTGTCTCCGGAGCGAGCCTTCTTGGTGTCGCGATGCAGTGTGCGTTCCACCACGGCCATGTCTGCCAGCGCCAGTTCGGTGATGATGGTTTCGATGTCTGCCAGCGGATCGATCTTGTTCGCCACATGGATCACGTTCGGATCATCGAAGCAGCGCACCACGTTGACGATGGCATCGGTCTCGCGAATATTGGCGAGGAACTGGTTACCCAGACCTTCGCCCTTCGATGCGCCGGCAACCAGACCCGCGATATCCACGAATTCGACGATGGCCGGCTGCATGCGCTGCGGCTTGACGATCTTGGCCAGCTCGTCCATGCGCGCATCCGGCACTTCCACGATGCCGACGTTGGGCTCGATGGTGCAGAAGGGATAATT
>Ga0075019_10002292_pt1 | contig 10891 bp, 12 predicted proteins | sample ColStrG_CSR_2013_FD_71473 | JGI IMG/M metagenome (GOLD analysis project Ga0075019, IMG submission 71473) | Freshwater sediment microbial communities in response to fracking from Pennsylvania, USA - Cold Stream Run_MetaG_CSR_2013 | ecosystem: Environmental > Aquatic > Freshwater > Creek >...
GTGCGCCGGCCCATCGCCTTGCTGTTTGCCGACCTGCAGGACTTCACGCGGCGAACCGAACAAAGCGATCCGGAGCAGATCCGCGCCGTGCTCAACCGCTACTACGCGGCCATAACCCCCGGGCTGCATGCGCAGGGCGGTGTCATCGACAACTTCCGCGGCGATGGAATCATGGTGATGTTCGGCGCGCTTGAGGAACTCGAACGTCCCTGCGATGCTGCGCTGGCGGCGGCGTTTCAGTTGCTCGAGCAGATCGAGCGGCTCAACCGCGAGGAACTGTTGCCGCGCGGCATTGCCCCCGTGGGGGTGACCATGGGACTGGCGTACGGGGACGTCGTCTACGGTGAGGTCGGCAGTCCCGATCGCCGTGACTTCACCGCGCTGGGTGATGCGGTGAACGTTGCGGCCCACCTCCAGGGCATTGCCAAGCAGGTCGGCTACCCGCTGGTGATGACGGCGGTCTTTGCGGCAAACCTGGAACCCGCCGCCGTCGGCCTCACCGACCTGGGCGAGGTGGTGCTCAAGGGGCACTCACCTTTGCGCCTCTACGCCGGGTCGCCGCGGGCTGCCACGGTGCCGCCTGATGGCACCGCACCCTCGGGTTGAACGCCGCGCCGATTACCGCGTTCCGGTGGCGCGCCGGAGCGCTGCGCGGCTTCCCAGGGCGGGCATTTGGCAATACGCTGATTCTTGTTTATCGACCGTCCAGCACCCGTCGACAGGACTCGTCCGCATGATGAACAGGCACCCACCGATCCGCCTCTTCCAGATCGTCACCTTCCTGGTGCTGGGCATGGGCTTGTGCGCGGGCGGCCGCTGCGCCGGCAGCCGAACCGCCGGCCCGGCAGTGGCCGTCGTCACCAATCTCAGCGGCCCGGCGCAACTGCGGCGCGCCGCTGAGCGGCGCTCGATCGCTGTCCTCGATGTGCTGCAGGCGGGCGATCAGCTGCAGCTGCAAGCCACCGCGAGCCTTGAGCTCGCATTCACCGCGGGCGCCGGCTGCGTGCTGCAGCTCACCGGCCCGGGACGTTTCAGCGTGCGTGGCAACGATGTGCTGACGCGTGATCCGGGCGCGCGCGTAGAACGCCGCGACCTTGCAGCGGCGTGGCGGGAAGTGCGCATCCGTCCCGGCCTGGTGGGGCGTGCCAGCATCGCCTTGCGTGGCCTGGCTGCCAATGCGGTCACCCTGCGCACACCCCGGGGTGGCGAGGATGGGCCGGCACTGCAGCGCCTCGAATGGAATCAACCGTACGGACACCCGGCCGGCCCTTGGGGTTACACGGTGCGTGTCATCGACGACCAGGGCGCGCTGATGTTTCTTGCGCAGTCGCAGGAGCGCTCGGTCTCGTTGCCGGCCACCCTGGAATTCGAGCGGGGCCGCGATTACCTCTGGACGGTAGAGGCGCATGCCCAGGACCACGCCAGTGCCTACGGGGCTGCCGAGTTTCACCGTGTCGCCGCCGATGCAGAGGACGGCATGCAGGCGTTATGGCAAAGCGTGATGGCGTTACGGCGCGATCCGGCGCAGCCGGAACCCGTTGCCGAGGAAGTTCTACTGGCCCTGGCGCTGGAGCAATCGGGGCTGCAAAATGCCGCGCAGCGGCAGTGGCGGGCGCTGGCCATCGTGCGCCCGGCCTTGGCCGATTGGCGGTCACTGCGATAAGGCGGCCCTACCAGCGCCCTTCGAGCAGCGGGCCCGCCCCTGCAGCGCGTGCATCGCGGAGCGCGGGACGCGGTTCAAGGTGTCAGGCGGCGGTGCCCGCCATTTTTTGCGTGATGTGGCGCCACTGCGCCGGCGTGACGGGCGTGATGGACAAGCGGTTGCCCTTGCGCAGGATGATCATCTCGGCAAGTTTTTTTTCATCGCGCAGCTCGCCGATGGAAATCAGCCGCGTTTTACGCAATGCGCGCACGTCGACGAGTATCCAGCGCGGCTGCTCGGGCCGGGATGCCGCATCAAAATACGGACTCTGGGGATCGAACTGCGTGGGGTCGGCGTACGGTGCGCTGGCGATTTCCGCTATGCCGGCGATGCCGGGCTGCGGGCAACTGGAGTGATAGAACAGCACCCCATCACCCACGCGGGCATCGTCGCGCAGGAAGTTGCGTGCCTGGTAGTTGCGTATTCCAGTCCAGGGAACCGTTGCGCGGGGCGCCGCGAGCGTATCGTCGATGGAGCACTCGCTCGGCTCCGATTTCATCAGCCAATAGCCCACGCCCGCACCTGGTGTTGGAACGCGCCGAAAGAAGAAAGATCCCCGCCTGTGCCGCCCGGCCAGTTGCCCTGAACCGTAGGTTCAGGTCGGCCACTGTCCGCGTCGTTTAGGTTCAGCAGACGCGTGCCGATCACACCGCGACTCGAGACCAGTGACCTTGCGCACAGCGCATTGGTTCAAGGAACATAAAGGCCTTTGCGCGAACACCGCAGGGACACCGCATTCTAAACGGGTATGCCAGCGGGCAGTTGCCGCCGACGGTATGAATTGCCGTTCTAAAACAGCTTTTCTTGCGGCGCCAGTATTTCATCGGCAAGCGATACGAGATCGCGCAGGCGCCGCCGCGCCTCGGCCAGTTCGGTTCCTTCACCGCCCTTGGATCCGAAAAGCTCCTGCGCAATCTGCAAGGCCGTCATCACGGCTATGCGGTCGGCACCCAGAACCTTGCCGCCATCGCGTATCGCCGCCATCTTCTGGTCGACGTAATGGGCACAGGCCAGCAGCTCATTGCGCTCTTCGGGCCGGCAGGCAACGCGGTATTCGCGGCCGAGGATGCTGAGCGTTATCTGTTCCATGCGGCAGCTCGCTCAGGTGGTGTCGCCGCTGCCGGCCTGCTGCGCCATCTCGACGGGAAGCCGCTCGATGAGCGTATCGAGACGGCGCGTTGCCGTAACGATGCGCTCGTTTAGCGCAGCCAGTTCGGATTGCGAAGTGGCCAGTTGCGTGCGCAACTGATGGTTCTCGTCGCGCAATTGCCGCACGTGCGCGACCAGTTCGTGCATGCGGGCCGTCAATGTGTCCAGTTGGTCGAGCATGCGGGAATGTTAGCACCGCGCGGCGTTGCGCTATAGTGCCCGCGTTGGTGCTCGCGGCGGCATTCCGCTGTCGCAGTTAAACGGGAAGCAGGGACTGTTGCCACGTCATGGCGACCGCAACCTGCGCTGTCCCCGCAACGGTAAGCGGTATCGGGCTTCGGCCCAGCCCGCGCAAGATGACCACTGGGCATGCCTGGGAAGGTCGCGCGGCGTTTCCGCCAGCCCGGATACCGGCCAACAGGTATTTGCCGCGATGCGGCAAATGTTTCAGCAGGTGCCCGCGGGAAACGGGAACCGGCGCTCCAATTTCGGGTTCCTTCCATGACTTCGTCCGTCCGCAATGCGCTGTGCCGTGCGCGAGCATTCCGTTCGTCCCTTCGTCTCCGTCCGGGCGGCTTCGCCGGGCTGATGCTGATGTCGATCCTGGCGAATGTCGCCGCTGCCGCTGGGGCGACCCTTGAACCCATAACGGTCACCGGCGCGCGGGAGCCCGTCGCGCTGGGCGATGCGCTGCAGGACGTCACGGTTATCGATCGCGCCACCATCGAGTCCTATACCGGCGCCAGCATCGAGTCCCTGCTGGCGGATCAGGCGGGAATCCAGGTGTCCGCCAACGGTGGAATCGGCTCGGTAAGCGGCGTATTCATGCGCGGCGCCAATTCCGACAGTACCCTGCTGCTGATCGATGGCGTGCGCTATGGCTCGGCCGCTGGAACACCCATATTCTCCAACCTGCCGCTCGACCAGATCGATCACATCGAGATCGTTCGCGGCCCCATGAGCTCGGTCCATGGAGCCGATGCCGGCGGCGGCGTCATCCAGATATTCACCCGCAAGGGTCGGCCGGGATTCGAGGCCGGGGCCTCGGCCACCCTGGGATCGGAGTCCTACGGCGCTCTGCAGGGCGCCGTGCGCGGTGGCGACGGTCACCTCGATTACGCCGTGTCCGCCGGCGCACAGCGCACCGACGGTTATCCGTTCACGAATGCGCATGCTCCGTTTGGCAATTACAACCCCAACAACGACGGCTTTCGCCAGACCTCGGGAAGCGCCAATGTCGGCTATGCACTCGCTCCCGATTGGTCGATTCGCATCCAGGGGCTCGATGCGCGGGGCGACGTGCAGTTCAGCGACGGCTACGATCCCACCCGTCCCGGGCTGACCGCGCGCAGCCGCATGGAAACCATCAGCGGCAGCGCCGTTCTCAAGGGCAAGCTGGCGCCGCAGTGGTCGACGACCTTGCGCTACGGCGCTTCGCGCGATGACGCCAACATCGATGTCGCGGTCTACGGTTTCGACCTGGGCGACTTTGCCTTGAACCAGCGGACCGTGAGTTGGCAGAACGACATCGTGTCGCCGCTGGGTACCGTGCTGGCCGCGGTCGAGCAATTGCGCCAGAGCGTATCGAGCAACGCCGTCGTGTTCCCGGTGGACCACCGCGATATCAACAGCGTGCAATTGGGCCTGGACGGCCATGCCGGTCCGCATAACTGGCAGGGCAATGTGCGCAGCGATGAAAATACCCAGTTCGGGCATCAGGTGACCGGTGCCCTGGCCTATGGCTTTGACCTCGCGCCGCAATGGCGCCTGGGCGCGTCTGGGGGAACGAGCTTCATCGCGCCCAGTTTCGACGACCTGTACTACCCGGGTTTCAGCAATCCCCTACTGCGTCCCCAGCATGGCCGCAGCGAGGAGGTGAACCTGCGCTGGAAGACGCCGCAGCAGCAATTGCGGCTGGCGTTCTACGAGAACCATTTCCGGGACCTGATCGTCTTCAACGGCATACTGCCGGTCAATGTGGCGCAGTCACGGATCCGCGGCAGCTCGCTCGAATACAAGGCCAGCCTGGGCGCGGTCACGCTGGGTTCCACACTCGACTTCATGGTGCCGGAGGACCTGACCGACGGCACCTTGCTGCCGCACCGGGCGCGTGATACCTGGTCGTTCAACGCCGATTGGCAGGTGGCCGCGGCCTGGTCGCTTGGCGGCAACGTGCGCGCGTCGGGCCAACGTTATGACGATCCGGCCAATGTCCAGACCCTGGGCGGCTATGGCTTGCTGGCACTGCATGCCCGATGGCAGTTCGCGCGCGATTGGAGCCTCGCCCTGCGCGGCGATAACCTGACCGGGCACGCGGTGGAGCCCGCGTTCGGCTATTACGCGCCGCCGCGGCAATGGTTTGCCACTTTGCGCTACGGGGGCATCTAGCCCTGGGGCAGATCTCCCTCGATGGCAATGATCGGCATTTTCCGATGATCCGGCACTGCAGCGATGGACGGCGCAGCCAAGGACGCCGCGGCCATGCCTAGCGCTGGCCTGTCACGCCGCGCGGCGCTGCCGATCCTGGCCGTTGCGGCGCTGCTGGCGCTGCTCGCGGCCTTGCGCTTTGGCAGCGTCAACATCAGCGCGGGTGACCTGCTTGCGGCATCCCTCGATATGGTGAGCGGCCGGGACGGCGGGTCGCTGGCCGCGACGCTGCTCGGGCTGCGCCTGCCACGCGCAGGCACCGCGATGGCCGTCGGCGGGCTGCTGGCGCTGTCGGGCGGGCTGCTGCAGTCGCTGCTGCGCAATCCGCTGGCTGATCCCTATGTGCTGGGTGTATCGGGCGGCGCGTCCTGCGCGGCCATGCTGGCGATAGCCGCCGGCGCGGGTGCCGCTGCCATCGCACTTTCGGCCGCCGGCGGCGCACTCCTGGCGCTCAGCCTGCTCTTTGCCCTTGCGCATCGAGCGCTGTTCGCGCGCGATGTCCTGCTCGATCCGGGCAAGGACAGCGCGATCCTGCTCACCGGCGTCATGATTGCCTCCCTGAGCGCCGCGGTACTGTCGCTGGTCCTATCCCTGGCGCCCGATGGCCGATTGCGCACCATGGTGTTCTGGCTGCTGGGCGACCTGGGTGGCGCCACCAGTCCCGTGCTCGCGGCGCTTGCGCTGGCGACCTGGCTGGTCCTGGGGCTGGTGGCCCAGCGCGATGCCGCGGCGCTCAATCTCATGCTGGGCGGCGACCTGCAGGCCTACACCCAGGGGGTACCCACCACCCAGGTGCGGCGCCGGCTGATCATCGTCACGGCCATCGCTACCGGCATGGCCGTTGCCCTGGCCGGTGCGGTTGGCTTCGTCGGTTTTGTCGCGCCTCACTTGGTGCGTCGGGCGGTCGGTGCCGATCCGCGCCGGATGTTGCCGGCCGCCTCCCTCCTGGGCGCCGTCCTGGTCCTGGTCGCCGACACCGTGGGCCGCTGCGTCGCCGCGCCGCTGCAATTGCCGGTAGGGGCACTCATGGCCCTGATCGGTGTACCCGTGTTCATCTGGCAATTGCAACGTCCGTGAGCACGCCGCTGATCTCATGCCGTGGGCTGGAGATCCGCGCGGGCGAGCGGTGCCTGGTGCGGGCACTCGACTTCGACGTCGCTCCGGGCGAGCGCTGGGCAGTGATCGGTCCCAATGGCGCGGGCAAGACCAGCCTGCTGCTGGTGCTCGCCGGCGCGCGTCCTGCGCAGGACGGCACGGTGCAGCTCTCCGGACGGCCGCTGGCGCAATGGAGCGTGCCCGACCTCGCGGGCCTGCGCGCGATGGTTGCAGACCGCTGGATCGATCCGTTTGCCACCAGGGTCCTCGACACGGTCCTCGCGGCCCGGTACCGCCTGAACCTTGGCGCCGCCCGGCCCGCTGCCGCGGACCGGGCGCAAAGCGTGGCGCGCGACTGCCTGGGCGTGATGGATTGCCTCCACCTTGCGGACCGCGATGTGCGCCATCTGTCGCGCGGCGAGCGCCAGCGCGTGGCCCTTGCGGCGGCGCTGGCCCAGGAAACCGCACTCGTCCTGCTCGATGAGCCCATCTCCCACCAGGACCCGCGCCACCAGACGCAGGTGCTCCAGGCGCTGCAGGCCCGCGCCGCTTGCACCTACGTGGGCGCCCTGCACGACATCAATGCCGCGGCGCGTTTTGCCACCCATGCGCTGCTGCTCCATGGCGATGGCCGCTGGGTGGCGGGGCGCGCCGGCGAGGTGCTCACCCGCGAAACCTTGTCGCATCTTTTCGAAACGTCCATAAGCGAATTTATCTCCGGACCCCATCGCGTGTTCCTGTCGCAGGACTGAAGCGGTCGCATTGATGAAAAAATATGTGGCGCGCTTTTGCGATTCCGATATAGTCGCGTGCTTCACAAACAGCCTAGGGTCTTAACCTAAACAACCATGCCGGTGATCCTCGTCGCAAATTCAAAAGGCGGTGTTGGCAAGTCGACCGTCGCAAGCAATCTGGCAGGCTTCTATGCAGTGCGTGGTGAACGAACCATGCTGGGAGACCTGGACCGTCAACAGTCCGTCGGCAGCTGGCTCAAGCTGCGCCCCACCAACGCCCCGTCCATCACATCCTGGGATTTTTCGGACAAGGGTGTTGCAAAACCCCCACGCGATGTCACCCACATAGTTCTGGATACGCCCTCGGGCATAGACGGATCGGCATTGCGTGATGCCGTGCAGGTGGCGGCGAAGATCATCGTGCCCTTGCAGGCCTCGCTGTTCGATATCCATGCCACGCATACCTTCATCGGCAAGCTGGCCCAGTACGGCGCCACGCCCGCCAACGGCCGTGTAGCGGTCGTCGGCACGCGGGTCGATCCGCGCACCCGCGCGGCCAGCCAGCTGCATCGGTACGTCGAGGACGCCGGCATTCCCTTTCTGGGTTTCCTGCGCGACACGCAGAATTATGTGCAGCTGTCCGCGCAGGGTTTAACGCTCTGGGATGTGGCTCCGGCCCGGGTGCAGCCGGACCTGGACCAGTGGGAACCCATCATCAACTGGACCAGCAACGGCCGTCGCAAGGTCTAGCTGCCATCGGTGATTCTTCCGCCTGATGGGCGGAGCTGATGCCGCGCATCTGCGCGCGGTGTCAGCCGGTCAGGCGGACTTTCCCTGGTACTCAGTGACCGGCATCAGCCGGCGATGCCAGCTTGCGTACCTTTTCCACGACCTCGCACAGCGCCTGAGTGGCGTCCAGCACGCGCACGCTGCCGCGGTCGAGTGCGTCGGCATCCAGCGTGACGAGCTGCTGAGCCGATACCGCGGGTATCTGCGCGAATCGCTTCCAGCCATCGAGTGCGCCGTGATCCACGCCGCCGGGTTCCGCCGTCAGCAGGATCTGCGGCTGCCGGGCGACGACGGCCTCCGTATCGACTGTCGCCACCAGGGGCGCAAGGTCCTCGAACACATTGCGGGCACCGCAGGTACGCATGACTTCACTGGCAACATGGCCGCCGGAGAGGGTCATGAGGGGGCTGTGCCATACCTGGTAGAAAATCCGCACGGCGCTGCGCGCGGCATAGCGCTGGCGCAGGGCCGACAGCCGCTCCCGAAACTGCCGGGCTACATCGGGCGCGCTCGCCGATCCTGCCAGCAGCCCCAGGTTTTCTATCGATCGGGCAATCGACTCGAGGGTACGCGGCTCGAGCACGTAGACGGGCACGGCGAGGCTGCGCAGCGCCTCAAGGAGCGCCGGTGAATAGCCACTGCCCCACGTGACGATCAGATCGGGATGCAGTGCGGCGATACGCTCCAGGTCGATGCCCTGGGCGCGCGACACCTGCGGCAGGCTGCGGGCTGCCGCGGGATAATCCGAATACGCACTGACCCCGACTATCTGTCCGCCAGCGCCGACACTGAAGAGCAGTTCCGTGATGCCGGGCGAGAGGCTGACAATGCGCTGCGCCGGGCCGGCAAGGTGCACGGTGGCGCCGCTGTCATCGGTCACGGTCTGGGCGTGCGCCGGAGGCGCGGCCGCAAACAGGAGGGCGAGCGCCGCCGCCCAGGCCTGCCGTTTCACTTGGCCAGCACGTCCCGCATGGCGTAGAGGCCCGCCGTGCGGCCCGCGAGGAAGCGCGCTGCCTGCAAGGCTCCCTGCGCATAGGATTCGCGGCTCGATGAGCGGTGGGTGATCTCCACGCGCTCGCCGGCGCCGGCAAACAAGACGGTGTGGTCCCCGATGATGTCGCCGCCGCGCACCGCGGAAAAGCCGATGCTGCCCGGCGGGCGCGGGCCCACGTTGCCATGGCGCGCGAAGACGGCGTGCGGTTCCAGGTCCTGGCCGCGCGCCCGCGCCGCCGCTTCGCCCAGTTGCAGGGCCGTGCCCGATGGCGCATCGACCTTGTGGCGGTGATGCGTTTCGATGATCTCGATGTCGTAGCCCTCGGCGAGCAACTGCGCGCCCAGTTCCACCAGGCGCAGCATGGCCTGCACGCCCATGCTCATGTTCGGCGCCAGGACGATGGCCGTGTGCGCCGCGGCGGCTGTTATCGCAGCCTTGCCCTCCGCATCGAAGCCGGTGGTGCCGATGACGGCCGAGACACCTTTTTGCGCGCAGATGGCCAGGTGCGCGAGGCTGGCCTCGGGTCGGGTGAAATCGATGAGGACCTGCGCATGGCCGATGGCCGCCATATCAGATGTTATGGCTATGCCCGACCTGCGCCCCAGGAAATCGGCGCAGTCGCGGCCCAGTTCCGGACTGTCGGGACGGTCGAGCGCTGCCCCTATCTGCAGATCGGTGCTGCCCAGCACGGCCTCGATCAACATGCGGCCCATGCGGCCGCTGCTGCCGGCTATTGCTATTTTCACGGCTGCGCTCCGGCAGGCCCCGGAAACCGCCGACGCAAACCGGGCAGGGCGCGGGGCACGGACCGCATCAGGGTGTCGTGCTGCTGGTGCCGGCCGGCACAGTGGGAGCCGGCACCGTCGCTGGCGCGGGCGCCGGTGCGGCAACCGGTGCCGATTCCGCCGCTGATGCCGGTTTTGACGGTTTCGAGCCCAGGATCAGCGAGTCGGCCAGCGGTTCGGCCGGCATGGCATCGCTGTTGTAGCGATCAAGCTTGCCATCGGCAAAAATGATCGACAGCTTGCGGATCTGCGGATCGCCGCTCTTGCGCCGCAGGTAGTAGGTGTAGTCCCAGCGATCCTGGTGGAAGACGTCGGTCAGCATCGGCGTGCCGAGCAGGAACCGGACCTGGTCGCGGGTCATGCCCGGCCGCAGTTGTTCGACCATGTCCTTGGTCACGATGTTGCCCTGCTGCACATCCGGCCGGTAAGGCTGCAAAATGGAGGGCAGGTAGGAAGTGGTGCAGGCGCCGAGGGTTACGGTCAGGGCAGCCAGGCCAAGCAGAAAGGCGGTTCGGATCATGAGCCAAGTCAAATAATGAACGATTATTGGTGCGGCCCGGAATGACCACGCCACTATGATACCCACTGTACTACCCCCTGTACCCCAGCGACGACCGGAGGCCGCAGCATGTCAAAGAACCGCAGTTCATCGGAGCTCAAGGACAGCGGACTGAAGGCGACCGCGCCGCGACTCAAGATTCTGGAGATTTTCCAGCGTCATTCCAGCGAATCGGGCGAGCGTCACCTCAGCGCCGAGGATGTCTACCGCATGCTCAGCGCCGACCGCCTCGAGGTCGGGCTGGCCACTGTCTACCGCGTCCTGACGCAGTTCGAACAGGCCGGCTTGCTGTCGCGCCGCCATTTCGAGGCGGGCCGCGCGGTGTTCGAGCTCAACGAGGGCGCGCACCACGATCACCTCGTCTGCGTCAATTGCGGGCACGTGGAGGAGTTCGTCGATGCCGACATCGAGGAGCGCCAGCACCGCATCGCCGCCGACCGGGGTTTCGATCTGCAGGAGCACGCCTTGTCGCTGTACGGTGTGTGCCGCGACAAGGATTGCCCGCGCCGGCCCCGCGAAAACGACGGCCGCAGTTGAAGCGGTAATCCTGACCGGCGCGGGCAATCCTTGTCGCGGCACACACCGTACAGCGACAAGGCGTGCTCCTGCAGATCGAAACCCCGGTCGGCGGCGATGCGGTGCTGGCGCTCCTCGATG
>Ga0075019_10002293_pt1 | contig 10890 bp, 9 predicted proteins | sample ColStrG_CSR_2013_FD_71473 | JGI IMG/M metagenome (GOLD analysis project Ga0075019, IMG submission 71473) | Freshwater sediment microbial communities in response to fracking from Pennsylvania, USA - Cold Stream Run_MetaG_CSR_2013 | ecosystem: Environmental > Aquatic > Freshwater > Creek >...
CCTCGATGATGCGCAGATTGGCCTGGTGCGGCACCAGCCAGTCGACCGCCTGCTGGGTGAGCCCGGCCGCCTTCAGCGATTCCAGCACCGTCTCCGACAGCCGCGTGACGGCGTGGCGGAACACCTCGCGCCCGTTCATGCGCAGGAAGCCGGACAACTCCTTCCGCCCCACCGCGCCATCCACGTAGAGAATTTCGCCCAGCGAGCCCTGCGCATGCAGATGCGTCGAAAGAATGCCGCGATCCGCCGCCGTGCCCACCGCGGCCGGGTCGAGCGGTGCCGCGCGCACGAAAACCGCCCCCGCCCCGTCGCCGAACAGCACGCAGGTGCCGCGGTCGGTCCAGTCCAGGATCCGCGAATAGACCTCCGACCCGATCACCAGCACACCCCGCGCGGCCCCCGATCGGATCAGGCTGTCGGCCATGGACAGCGCGTAGATGAAGCCGCTGCAGGCCGCCGAAAGGTCGAAGCCGAAGCCGCCCGCCCCCAGTTCCGCCTGCACCCGCACGGCGGTGGAGGGAAACGCCTGGTCGGGTGTTGCCGTGGCCAGGATGATCGCATCGACATCCGCCGCCGTGGCCCCGGCATCGGCCAAGGCGGCGCGGGCGGCCTGGGTGGCCATGAAGGTGCAGGTCTCGTGCGGTCCCGCGATATGGCGCTGGCGAATGCCGGTGCGCTCACGGATCCATTCGTCGGAGGTATCGACGGTTTTGGCCAGCTCCGCGTTGCTGACGATGCGCTCCGGCAGATAGCCGCCGATGCCAGCCACAATGCTGCGCACGGTGATGGCAGCCAGGCTAGCCGGCAGCGGCGATGGGGCCGGCGCTGGCCCGTCCGTCACGGGCTCCGCCATTGCCGGCGAGATCTGATCCATCCTGCGCTGTCCCTGTCCCTGTTGCGGGCGCTGTCCCGGTTGCGGGCTTGCCCTCGAGCGGCCCGATCCGGGCCAGGCCTTCGCGAATCCGGTCGTTGAACCGGTGCACCACCATATCCATGGCCACATCCACCGCATGGGCAAAGCCCAAAGCGTCGGTGCCGCCGTGCGATTTCACCACCACGCCGGCCAGGCCCAGCATCACGGCGCCGTTGTAGCGCCGGGGGTCGAGCCATTCGCGCAGCCGGTCCAGCCCCGGCCGCGCCAGCAGATAAGCAATGCGCGAGGCGATGCCGGAGGAGAACACCTGCCGCAGCAGCTGGCCCATCAGCTTGAGCGCGCCTTCGCCTGTCTTCAGCGCCACATTGCCGGTGAAACCATCGGTCACCACCACGTCGGTGGTTCCGGCGGCAATGTCATGTCCTTCGATAAAGCCATGAAATTGCGGCGCAATATGGCTGGCGCGCAGCGTCTCGGCGGTCTGCCGCAGGGTGTCGCCGCCCTTGAGCTCCTCGGAGCCGACATTCAACAGGCCAATCGTGGGCGCGGTCAGCCCCAGCACGGTGCGGGCGAACACATCGCCCATCACCGCGAATTCCACCAGGTTGCGGGTGTCGCACACCACATTGGCGCCGAGGTCGAGCATCACCACGTCGCCGCGCGCCGAAGGTGAGATCGCGGCCATCGCCGGGCGGTCGATCCCAGGCAGGGTCTTGATGACGATCTTGGCCAGGGCCAGCAGGGCGCCGGTGTTACCGGCCGAAACCACGCCCGAGGCCTCGCCGCTTGCCACGGCGTCGATGGCCAGCCGCATCGAGGACTGGCGCATGCGCAGCGCCGAGGTCGGCTTCATGTCGGAGCTGATCTTGTCAGGCGTATGGCGCACCGTGCTGGTCGCGCGCGCGCGCTTGCAGCGCTGCAACAGCGGCGTCAGCAGCGCTTCATCACCCACCAGCAGGAAACGCGCCTGCGGGTGCCGCTCGGCGGCAACCTCAAGCCCCTCCACGATCACCGCGGGCGCGCCATCGCCGCCCATGGCGTCGATCGCCAGGGTGAACACCGGCATTTTAACAGCTTCGGCGGTGCCAGGATCAGAGCTCAAGATGTCGCTCCTTGGCGTCCCGCGCGTCTGCGCCGTGGCGAACCGTGACGGTGCCACGCGGGAACAACCACGTGGCGCGCGTCACACAGCCCGCAATCAGACGCGGACAGCGCCCTTCAGGGCCTTGCCGGCGGCCACGACCTCGCGACCGTCGTAATGCCCGCAATGCGAGCACACGTGGTGCGGGCGCTTCAGCTCGCCGCAATTGCCGCACTCGGCATGGGCTTCGGTCGGCAAAGCCTGATGGCTGCGACGCATACCCGCGCGCGACGGCGAGGTCTTTCTCTTGGGAACAGCCATGGGACAATGCCCCTCCGGTCAAGGCGCCTCGCAATGCCGATGCCGAACCCATTGTCCGGCACAGCAGCATCGACGAGGTCACAAATTGGCAACAACGCGAGCCGGGGCATCTAGCAGAGCCCCCTAGGGCCTGCAAGCAAAAGCGCCGCATGCCCGCTATTCTAGCTTTTGGGCACAAGGCCGGCCAGAGCCGAGAAGGGCCCCGAAGGCGCGTCGCTGGCCTCCGGCGGCAGCTCCGCCCCCGGTTTGCGCGGATAAGGGTCCAGGCTCAGCGCCAGCTGCTCCACCGCCGCCTCACCCAGGTCGATCATCGTGCCGCCATAGGGAATTTCATCGTCCGACTCGGGGTCCTCGTCCTCCGTCTCGGTGCCGGAGGGCACGAAGCGCACGCGAAACCGCTCCTCGTGCACCGCGGTGAAATTCTCCAGGCTCACCACGCATTCCCGCGTCATGCTGACCCGCAGATGCCCCTCGGCCAAAATCACACCACCCTTGCTCTGCTCCGGCCGCGACACGCGAAAGCGGCACGACAGCTTCTTCACCGCCGGAACCCCAAGCCGCCGGGCGATCGCCGCAAGCTCCGTGGCCTCGGCCTTGACCTCCCACTCCTGCCCCGCCGCTGTCACCCGATCGACCGCGATCGGGCGATGCAGCTCCGGCAGCTCCGGATGCACGCTCATGCGAACACCACCGCCGGCGACAGGAACAAATCCTGCCCCGCCTTCAACTGCTGCATCGAAAGCCGCGCCAGATGCGCGTCCTGGGCATAGACCATCCGCGCCAGGTTGGCCGCGGCCAGATGCTGGTCCTCGCCCGGCCACACATTGCGCTCCAGCGCCTCGGCCAGCGCCTCCGGGCCGATCGCCATGGCATCGGCATAGACCGCGGCGCGGCCGTGGAAGGCCTCCCACATCACCCGATTCTTCTTGCCCACCGAAAGATCGCCCACGCCCATCTCGCGCAGATTCAAATCCATGTCGCTGAACATCGCGTCGAACAGCGCCTGGCTCAGCTGCGCGCCCTCGGCGCCCTCGCGGCTGAAGCGCCGGATCAGCAGGAAGGCATGCAGCCCCACCATGTCGAACCGACCGTCCAGCGTGTCCGGCACGCCGAGATCGGCATAGAAGAATGGCTGGCGGGCCGCAGCCACCGCCTGCCCGTACAGCACATAGCCCGTCCGCTCGGAACGGGCCCGCCCGAACAGGTTCAAACCGAAAAACGCCATCTCACCCTCCGGCAGCCGCCCATCGCCTCACCACCGCGCCAAAATGCCGCGTGACGCGCGGCACCACACACCCTAGATGATGTGCGCAGGCGCCCGGGGTCAACCTCTTGCGTCTTGCCGCCCATTCGGCATTGATCATCCGCCGCGCCCACAACACCGATACCGGCACCGAAGCAGCCAAAGGACCACCCAGCTTGCGCCTCATCGCCCCCCGCCAATCCCGTTCGAACCTGGCGCGCACCGCAGCCGTCCTGCTGGCCCTGGCCGCCCCGGCACTCGCCGGCTGCGACAGCATCGGCTTCCTCTCCTTCCCGCCGCAAACCCGCGGCAACAAGGTGGACAGCGAACTGCTTGCCCAGCTCGTGCCGGGAACCTCCTCGCGCGCCGACGCCGTGGCCCTGATCGGCTCGCCCACGGCACGCGCCACATTCGACGACAACACCTGGATCTACATCGGCGAGGTCACCAAGCCGGTCATCGCCGGCACACTGAACGTGCTGAACCAGGAGGTCGTGGTTCTCACGTTCGACCAGGGCGGCACGCTGCGCAACATCGAACGCCGCAACCAGAGCGACGCGCAAGACGTCAACGTCGTGGCCCGCTCCACCCCCTCGCCCGGCAACAACGCCTCCGTGCTGCAACAGCTGCTGGGCAACGTCGGCCGCTTCAACCCCGGCGGCGTGGGTGCCAGCACGACGCCGCTGACCGGCGGCACCGGGTCGGCCAGCCAGTATTGAGGAAGCGCTTCTTTTTGAAAAAAGAAGCAAAAACTTTCATTCTTTAAGAAAGTCTTCGTATATCTACGAGCGTGCTGTTCGGGGCGGCGCCTTGCGACAGCCGCGAGGCGCGACGATCTCCCGTCAGCGTGTTCGGGTTGCCGCCGGCGTCACGTCCGGCCTGAGGGCGAAACCAGGCGCCGGTCGCCAGCACCAGCACTCCCGCCATGACGTCGGACGATGGCATTGCAGCCGCCAGGCACACACCACGGTCGTTGAACAGCTCGACCAGATCGCCCTCGGCAATTCCCCGCGCCGCCGCATCATCACGGTTCATCAGCACCGGCTCGCAGCCGGCGATCTTGCTCGCCTGACTCGGCCCCGCCAGATCGAGCTGGCTGTGCAGCCGATGCGCCGGCTGCGGCGACAGCAGATGGAACGGAAACACCTGCGCCAGATCCGCGCCCAGCCACTCCTCCGGCGCCAGCCACGCCGCATGGCCCGGCGCGTCGCCATAGCCGAATGCCCTCACCCGCTCAGAAAATAACTCGATCCGGCCGGACGGTGTCGACAGCGGCTGGCCCGCGGGATCGGCCACAAAGGCCGCGAAGGGTACCACCGGGCGCGGCGCCTCGTCATCCGGATCAAGGCAGGCAAAGCCTGTCTCCCAAAACATCGCGAAATCCGGCAGCTCATTGTGGCGCTGCCGATAGCCGTCATACAGCCGGGCAATCCACTGCCCCTCATCCATCCCCTCGGTGAAGTCCCCGGCAAAACCGAGATGCTCGGCCACGCGCGCCAGAATCGCATGGTCTGACAGCACCATGGCAGGCGGCGGCGAAACCGCGCGGCTCGCCACCAGCCAGTTGTCGCGTGACGACGCGGCCAGGTCGTCGCGCTCGAAGGCCAGGCTCACCGGCAACACGATATCGGCGTGCAGCGCCGTCGCCGTCCACATGCTCTCGTGCACGATCACCGTCTCGGGCCTTTGAAAGGCACGCGCCAGACGGTTCAGGTCCTGGTGGTGATGGAACGGATTGCCGCCCGCCCAATACACCAGCCGGATGTCCGGCAAATCGATCCGCGTGCCGTCGTAGTCGAGCTGCCCACCCGGCCGCTCCAGCAGCTCGTTGATCGCGGCAACCGGAATGAAGCTGCGCACACGGTTTTCACCCTGCGGCATCGAGGAGCCCTGCAGCTTGCGCAACGGCTGCCCGATCGACTGCACAGCGGTCAGGCCAAAGGCGAACCCCGCCCCGGGCTTGCCCACCGAACCCGCCAGCGCACACAGCGCGATCGCCGCCCAGTACGGCTGCTCGCCAAACCGCGCCCGCTGCAGCGACCAGGTCAGGTTGACCAGCGTCCGGTCCCAGCGCACCGAACGCGCCAGGCGCTCGATGTCCTCAACCGAAACGCCGGACAGCGCCGAGGCCCAGGCCGGGGTCTTGGCCACCCCGTCCGTCTCGCCGCGCAGATAGGCCGCGAAAGGCGCGAAACCGGTGGTGCAGCGCGCGACGAATTCATCGTCGACCATGCCGCCCACCAGCAGCGTGTGGCACATCGCCAGCAGCACGGCCGTGTCGGTGTTCGGGCGGATCCAGATATGCGCGACATTGGGCCCCGCCGGCGCATCGCCCCTCACCGGGCTCAGCACCGTCATCCGCATGCCGCGTGCCAGCGCGCGGGCAAGCCAGTCGCCGGCCCGATGGCTGCCGGTACCTCCGGCCTCCACCTGCGCATTGGTCATGCGGAAGCCACCGAAGGCCACCAGATGATCGGTGTGCAGGGCAATCTGGTCCCAGCTCGGCGCCATCGCCCCGGCCTCGCGATGTTCCGCGCCGATGACATGCGGCAGCATCACCCGCGCCGTGCCATAGCTGTAGCTGTTCACCGAGGCGGTGAAGCCGCCGGCCAGGTTCAAAAACCGCTTCAGCTGGCTTTGCGCATGGTGAAACCGCCCCGCACTCGCCCAGCCATAGGAGCCGCCAAAGATCGAGGCATTGCCGTGCCGCGTCCGCACCCGATCGATCTCACCGGCCACAAGTGCCACAGCCGTCTCCCACGACACGGGCACGAACGTGTCGCGCCCACGCAGTTCGCCGGCAAACGCCTCCGTGTCGTGCCCCGCCAGCCAGCCGGCCCGCACCATCGGCTGCGTCACCCGCTGGGAATGCTCCGCCAGATCGAGAAACGCGGCCCCCACCGCCGAGGGCTCCAGATCATGCCGAAACGGCAACAGTTTCTGTTGTCCCTCAATTCCTTGCACCTCGTAGGTGCCGAAATGGCTGCCGAACAAATGGATCATGACGCCATGCTGCGTGGTTGGAGGAAGGCAATCAAGCGCTGCTCCACTCACACGAGCCGTCAGAACGCCATCAGAGTCTCGCGGAAGGTGTTGTGGCTGTATTCGGTTCGGGTGAGTTGGCGCTTTTGCAGGGCGGGCACGAGTTCGTCGGTGATGGCGTGGACGTATTTGGGTTTGATGTGACCTTGCACCAGGAAGCCGTCGCCGCCGATTTCCTGGATGGCATCTTGCATCTGGCTGGCGACGGCGTCGGCGGTGCCGATGAGGGTGAAGGTGTGTACGCCGGTGGCGATGTCGCGCAGGGTTGCTGTTGGGCCGGCGGCCTGGAAGGTTCGCAGCAGCGATTGCATGCCGTTGGTTTTGATTTCGGGCAGGGGTGTGTCGAGGTCGAGTTTTGAGAAGTCCATGCCGGACAGGTAGGAATAGGCGGCAAGCGCCCGTTCCATTTTGGCGGCGCGGCCTTTTGCCATGTCTTGTTCGAGTTCCTGTGCCTCACGCGCGTTTTTGACGATGTGGGGGGAGAAGGTGAACATCACCTTGCAGGTGGCGGGGTCGCGGCCGAAGGCTTTGGCGTGGCGGTGTACTTCGTCGCGGTAGTCTTTCATCAGGTGGATGTCATCGGCGTGGCCGGCCAGCACGACTTCGGCGTTGCGGCCGCTGAACTTGCGGCCGCGTGGTGAGCCGCCGGGGGCGACGAACACTGGCCGGCCCTGGGGCGAGCGGGGTACGTTGAGGGGGCCGCGGGATTTGTAGAAGCGGCCTTCGAAATCGATGGTGTGGACTTTTGCGGGGTCGGCGAAGACGCCGGTTGCTTCGTCCATCACCAGGGCATCCGGCTCCCACGAGTCCCATAGTTTGGTGACGACGTCGATGTATTCGTCGGCCATGTCGTAGCGCAGGTCGTGTTCGGGCTGGCCGGGTAGGCCGTAGTTCTGGCCGGCGCGGTCGTTGGTGGCGGTGACGATGTTCCAGGCGATGCGGCCGTCGGTGAAATGATCCAGGGTGGAGAGCAGCCGTGCCAGCAGGAAGGGCGGGTAGAAGGTGGATGTGAGGGTTGGCGCGATGCCGATGTGCTTGGTGACGGCGGCGAGGTAGCCGACCAGGGGCACGGGGTCGAACTTCGGCGTCATGGCTGCGTTTTTCAGGTAGAAATCCATCGAGCCGCCGTAGGTGTCGGGCACGGTGGAGCTGTCTTCGAGGATGAACAGGTCGAAGCAGGCCCGTTCCATCGCCTTGATCATGTCCTGGAACAGGGCGGGCTTGGTCCAGTCGTAGCCGTGTGGATATCCGGGCTCGTTCCAGCCCTGAATGGTCACGCCGGGGCCCATGAACCAGCCGAGATGAAACTGCGTCATCGTGAAACTCCCAATGTCATCATGCCGGTTTGCCAATGTTCCAGTAGGCGGCGACCGGGCAGTCGAACATGCCGGTCAGCGCCTTGTTGTAGGCGACGTAGGAAATCGTGGCCCCCAGGGGAATGTAGGGCAATGACTTGAAGGCTTCGATTTGGATTTCGGCGGCGATCTTGGTTTGGACGGCGGGGTCCGCGGCGTCGAACCACTGGTTTTTCAAATCCTCCAGCACCGGGTCCTTCGCCCAGCCGAACCATCCGGTGGGGCCGGCGCCGTGCAGCATCTGGTTGACGGCGGGGTTGAGAATATCGGCTCCGGTCCAGCCGGTGATGAAAACGCTCCAGCCGCCTTTGTCGACCGGCTCGCGATTGGTGCGGCGCTGCGCCATGCTGGCGAAGTCGGTGGCCACGAGGTCGACCACCATACCCATCTGTCGCATCGTTTCAGCCGCCACCTGGGCCATCGCCGAGAGAATAGGCGATTCCATCACCGCCAGGATCACAACCTTTTCGCCGGCGTAGCTGCTGGCGGCGAGGGCTTCCTTGGCGCGTGTGATGCTGGCGATTTTCAGCACATCGCCGCCCGTGTCGGTGCCGTATTCGGTGCCGCAGGCGAAGAAGCTGTCGCAGGGGCGGATCATGTCCGGCCGGCTGGCCGCTGCCTGCAGGAACATCTTCTGGTCCACCGCCTCCGCCACCGCCTGGCGGATGGCGATGTCGCTGAACGGGCGTTGCAGATGGTTGAACTGCAGCATGCTGTAGCTGCCCGAGGTGTTGCGCACCCGCGCCACCAGATTGGTCTTGCCTTGGATGGCGGGGATGAGATCGGCCGGGGGAGCGTCCCAATAGTCCTGCTCGCCGCTTTGCAGGGCGGAGAAGGCGGTTGAGGCGTCGCCGAGGATGGTCCATTCCACACGATCCGCCGCCGCGATCCTGCCGCCGGCGATGCCGCTGACCGGCTCGGACCTTGGCCGGTAGCCGTCGAATTTCGCCCACGCGACATGGGCGCCGGCCACCCATTCGTCGCGCAGGAAGCGATAGGGCCCGCTGCCAATTGTTTCTGTCACCTGCTTCATCGGATCGGTTTTCGCCATGCGTTCCGGCATGATGAAGCATTGCGAGGAGCTGGATTTTCCGATGGCTGCCGGCAGCAAGGGGAATGGCCGCTTGAGGCGAATGCGAAACCGGCGGTCGTCGATCACCTCCATCGTGTCGGTCACCCGGCGCAGCGCCGTGCCGAAACCGTCGCGCATCGACCAGCGGGCGATCGAGGCGATGCAGTCCTGCGAACGCACGGGTTCGCCGTCGTGGAATTTCAGCCCCTCGCGAAGGCTGAGCACCACGCTGCGGCCGTCGTCCTCGACCGACCATCCCTCGGCCATCTGCGGCCGCGGGACGAAGTTGGCGTCCACCGCGATGAGCTGGTCGAAGGTCAGGAAGGCGTAGTCTTTGGTGGGCGGCGCCGTGGTCCAGATCGGGTCAAGGCTTTGCAGGTCCGAGGCGTGGATGATGCGCAGCACCTTCGGTTTTGTCGTTTGTGCCCGGGCGTGCGATACGACTGCGCTACTTGCGGTTGCTGCCAAAAAAACCCGTCTGGTCAACATGCGATTCACCCCCGATGCCGGCATAGCGCACGGGGAGCGAAGCAAAATGTGCGCCATGCCGCCTGGCGCCAGTTGATTTTCAGTCATGCGAGCGATGAACCCAACTCGTTTGACCGGATGGCAAAAGCCACCGATCATCTGGCGCAGAAGTGAGGTGCTCGCAGCTGCCGGGCGCCGCAAACACGACCGGGGGATGCGTGGTTCAGTCGGCTTCGGCCTATATCGCAGGCGCATACGAGCATCCGATGCGCGACGCCGGCAGCAAAACCCTGGCGCAAATTCAGGCAGATGTCGCAATCGGCGTCCTTAAGGACGCGGGGCTTGATCGGCGTGATGTCGATGGGTTTTTCTGTGGGCCGGACGCGCCGGGCACTGGGCCGCTGTCCATGGCGGAATACCTCAATCTGTCGCTGCGCCATGTCGACACGACCAACACCAGCGGCTCGTCCTATCTGATCCACGTGGCCCACGCCGCGCAGGCGATCGCGGCCGGCAAGTGCAACGTGGCACTGATCACCTTGGCCGGCCGTCCCCGTGCCGAGGGCCGCGGCAAGGGCGGGTTGGCGCGGCGCGACGACCCGAACCAGCCGGACTTCCAGTGGGAAGCGCCTTTCGGCATGCAGATCGTCAATGTCTATGGCATGACGGCGGCCCGCCACATGCACCAGTACGGCACCACCAGCGAGCAGCTGGCCTGGATCAAGGTGGCGGCATCGCACCACGCCCAGCACAATGAGCGCGCCATGCTGCGTGAGTTGGTGACGGTGGAGCAGGTGGTGAATTCGCCGATGATCGCTGACCCGTTGCACCGGCTGGACTGCTGCGTGGTCACCGACGGTGGCGGCGCTTTGGTGGTGGTGCGGCCGGAGATTGCCCGCAGCCTGAAACGGCCTTTGGTGAAGGTGCTCGGAACCGGCGAATGCCCGCAGCATCTGGCCGGCGGGTATTTCGACATCACCACCTGCGGTGCTGCGGGCTCCGGCCGGGCCGCCTTCGCCCAGGCCGGCGTGACGCCGGCGGACATTCAATATGCCTCGCTGTATGACAGCTTCACCATCACGGTGCTTTTGCAGCTCGAAGACCTCGGCTTTTGCGCCAAGGGCGAGGGCGGGCGTTTTGTGATGGACGGCAATCTGATCTCGGGCGTGGGCCGCCTGCCCTTCAACACCGATGGCGGTGGTTTGTGCAACAACCATCCGGGCAATCGTGGTGGCATGACCAAGGTGATCGAAGCGGTGCGCCAGGTGCGCGGCGAGGCGCATCCGGCGGTGCAGGTGCCGAACTGCCGGCTGGTGCTGGCCAACGGCATTGGCGGACAGCTCGGTGTTCGCCATGCCAGCGCCACGCTCATTTTGGAGCGCGAATGATGGCCGCGGAGCCCATTCCCACCGGCGAGACCCAGGAATTCTGGGA
>Ga0075019_10002298_pt1 | contig 10871 bp, 9 predicted proteins | sample ColStrG_CSR_2013_FD_71473 | JGI IMG/M metagenome (GOLD analysis project Ga0075019, IMG submission 71473) | Freshwater sediment microbial communities in response to fracking from Pennsylvania, USA - Cold Stream Run_MetaG_CSR_2013 | ecosystem: Environmental > Aquatic > Freshwater > Creek >...
GGTACAAGCTCTGGGCCGCGGACGTGAACAAGACCGGCGGACTGCTCGGCCACAAGGTCGTGCTCGACATCGTCTCGGACGCGTCGGACCCGACCCAGGTCGTGACGAACTACCAGAAGCTGATCTCGAACGACAAGGTCGCTCTCACCTTCGGACCGTTCTCGTCGCTGTTGACGATTCCGGCCGCGAAGGCCGTTTCACGCTACGGCTACGCGCTGGTCGAAGGTGCTGGTGGTGCTCCCAAGGTCTTTGGTCAGCATCTCAACAACCTCTTCGACGTCTCCTTGCCGATCGCCAACAACCTGGTGCCGTTCGCCAATTGGATCACGGCCCTGCCCAAGGCCCAGCGTCCGACGACGGTCGCCTACGTGACGTCGAACGACCCGTTCACCCAGCCTCAGGTGACGACCATCATCCCGGCGCTGACCAAGGCCGGCATCAAGGCGATCTACAACCAGGTGTTCCCCGCTGAGGTGACCGACTTCACGCCGATCGCCGACGCGGTGGCGGCCGCCAAGGCCCAGGTAGTCGTCCTCGGTTCGGTCGACGTTCCCACTGTCTCGGCCTTCATGCAGGCGTTCGAGCAGTCGGGCTACACCCCGAAGGTCTTCATCGCCACCGGTGGTCCGGACCAGGGATCGACCTTCATCAAGGCCGTTGGTCAGGGCAACGCGAATGGCATCTTGGTGCCCAACGCGTGGTACGGAGGCTCCTCCAACCCGTTGAGCCAGAAGATGGTTGCGGAGTACATCAAGTTGTACGGTGGCACGGCCGCCGGAGTCAGCAGCGACGTCGTCGAGGCCTACTCCGTTGGTGAAGTAATCGCTCAGGCGGTGAAGGCCACCGGTGGCTTCAACAACGCGGCCATCATCAAGTACCTGCACTCCGGTGTCACGCTCACCTCGGCGCAGGGACCGGTGAAGTTCAACTCGCTCGGCATGAACACCACGCCGACGGCCTTCACCTTCCAGTGGCAGGGAGCGAAATTCGTACAAGTCAACCCGGTGGGTGACAAGAACTCGGTCAAGATCCTCTTCCCGAAGCCGGCTTGGGGTAAGTAAACAGTGAACTTGACCGCATTGCTCAGCGCCGCCAAGGACGGGATCATGACCGGATCGGTCTACGCCCTCATGGCGACAGGTCTCACCTTGATCTTCGGAGTCATGGACATCATCAACCTGGCTCAGGGAATCCTCGTGATCCTTGGTGCGTATTTGAGTTACGCGTTGCAAGTTCACATGCACATTGACCTATTCGTAGGCCTGGCGATCACGATCCCGACGATGTTCGTCGTCGGGATCGTGATCGAACGGGCCTTCATCGGACGCCTCAAGGGTCCGGAGAAGACCGCGATGTCGATCCTCGTCACGTACGCCGTCTCTCTGCTCATCGAGGGCGCGCTCAACATGATCTTCACCACCAACACCGTGCAACTCCAGGGTTGGTACGTGAACAAGTCATTCGCCATTGGAAGTGTCCACTTCGGCTACATCTACGTAGCGGGCTTCATCCTGGCGGCCGTCCTGTTGAGCGCCCTCTATTTCATGCTGTACCGCACCCGTTTCGGGGTGAGCGTCCGAGCGTCGTTGGCCGACCAGACCTCGGCGGCGCTCGTGGGCATCGACGTGAAGCGCGTCTCGACGATCTGCTTCGGGATCGGTGTCGCCGTGACCGCCGCCGGCGGGATGATCTACGGCGCGACCAACTCCTTCAACGCGTCGACGAGTTACGACCTGATTTCGCGTCTGCTCACCATCATCGTGCTCGGCGGAATGGGCAGCCTGGGTGGGGCCATGCTCGCGGGTGTCGGCATGGTCTTCGTCGGTGACGTGGTCGGCGTCATCTGGTCGCCCATCTGGTCGTCGATGTCGTACTTCATCGTGCTGACGATTGTTCTGCTGGTGCGTCCTCAGGGCCTCTTCGGCAAGCAGTCCGTGAGGGTCGCCTGATGCTCCAGAAGAAGAACCTGTGGTGGCTCGTGGGCGTCGTCGCGATCGCCGTCTTCCCGCTGGTGGTCACCAACCCGCTATACACGTCGATCGGACTCTTCACCCTCATCTTCATGGCGTGCGCCACGTCATGGAACATGTTCTCGGGCTACTCGGGCTACATCGCCCTGGGCTCGGCGGTGTTCTACGGTTCGGGCGCATACACCATGGCCCTGATATCCACGCACGCCAACATGGCGCCGGGGGCGGCGATGTTCTGGCTCGTGCCGCTGGCCGGAGTCGTTGCGATGCTCATTGCCTTACCGTTCGGTTGGATCGCGCTGCGGGTCCGTCGGCACACCTTCGTCGTCATCACGATCGCCGTGTTCTTCATCTTCCAGCTGGGCGCCTCGAACTTCGCCTTCACCGGGGGCACGTCGGGCATCTCATTGCCCTTCATCACCTGGGGTGCGAGCTACTACTTCATACCCTTCTACTACGTCGCGCTGGCCATCGTGATCTTCATCACGATCGTGTCGGCCGCGGTTCGCCGCTCGCGCTTCGGCCTACAGCTACTCGCCATCCGTGACGACGAGGACCGTGCGCTCGGCCTCGGGGTGAAAGTCACCTCGGTCAAGATCGTCGGCTTCACCCTCTCCGCGTTCACCATCGGAATGTGCGGCGCCCTGTACGCCATGGAGCAGGGCCAGATCTACCCGCAGTTCGTCTTCAGTCCGGTCTTCGACGTCAGCGTGGCGCTGATGACCTTCCTCGGCGGCCTCGGAACCTTGACCGGCCCGCTGCTGGGCGCGCTCATCCTCGAATCGAGCCAGCAGTACCTGACGGTGTCGTTCTCGAACGGTTCGCTCTACCTGATCCTGTTCGGATCGCTCTTCCTCATCGTGATCCTCTTCATGCCCCAGGGCATCGTGGTGTTCCTGCGCGACCGACTGACCCGCAAGGCCGACCTCGAACGAGCGATGATCAAGACCAACGACGTGGCGCTTTCGGGGAGTACCCGCTGATGGCGGTGCTGCTCAGTGCCAAGGACATCTCGCGTTCCTTCGGTGGCCTGAAGGCCCTGAACGTCTGCAACCTCGAAGTCGAGAAGGGCAGCATCACCGGCCTGATCGGCCCGAACGGCTCGGGCAAGACGACCCTCTTCAACGTCATGACCGGCTACGTGCGCCCCGACTCGGGTACCGTCACCTTCGACGGCGACGACATAACCTCGTTCGAACCGGACAAGGTGTTCGCCCGCGGCATCGGGCGGACTTTTCAGCTCACGCGGATCTTCGGGCGGATGACCGTGCTCGAGAACATGCTCGTCGCGACCCAGCACGACGAAGGCTGGATCCGCAGCATGACCCGTTCAAAGTCCTCGCAGGTCGACGTCGACAATGCCATGGAGTGGCTCGAATTCGTGGGCATCGCCCGGCTCGCCACCCTGCAAGCCGGATCGCTCTCCTACGGCCAGCGCAAGCTCCTCGAGCTCGCCTACGTGCTGGTGGCCAACCCCGACGTGATCCTGCTCGACGAGCCGGCGGGCGGGGTCAACCTGACCCTGATCAACCAGATCGCCGAGAGGATCCGAACCCTCAACCAACAGGGCAAGACCTTCCTCATCGTCGAACACAACATGGAGTTCGTGATGAACCTGTGCGACACGGTCACCGTGATGAACCAGGGAACGAACCTCGTTTCGGGCCGGCCCGAAGAAGTGCGCGCCAACCCGCTCGTCCTCGACGCCTACCTCGGTGGCGGCGACGACGAGGAGATGGAGGCCGTACATGGCTGAGGGCGCGTTCGTCAGTTTCAAGGGCGTGTTCGCCGGTTACGGCGGCGCCGATGTCTTGAAGGACGTCAACTTCGACGTCCAACAGGGTGGCGTCACGACCATCGTCGGGCCCAACGGCTCGGGCAAGTCGACGTTGCTGAAGACGGTGAGTGGACTCTTGAAGCCCCGAGCGGGTGAGATCTGGTTCAAGGGCGAGAACCTGGTGGGCAAGTCCCCGAAGGAGATCCTGCGGATGGGCATCGTCCAGGTGCCCCAGAATCACAGCCTCTTCCGCGAGATGACGGTGGAGCAGAACGTCGAGCTCGGTGCATTCCTGGTCAAGGACAAGAAGGTGATCGCCGAGCGCCTCCACGCCATCGCCGACATGTTCCCGATCGTTCGCGAGCGCGCCGGTGACAAGGCCGGCAGCCTGTCGGGCGGCCAGCAGCGCCTCGTCGAGTTCGCGCGCTGTCTGATGCTCGAGCCCGACCTCGTGGTCCTCGACGAGCCCTCGATGGGACTGGATCCCAAGACCCTCAAGTCGATGTTCGACACGATCAAGATGATGAATCAGGCCGGTCGCACGGTGCTGCTGGTCGAGCAGAACGCCCGACGGGCCCTCAAGATGAGCCACCACGGCGTAGTGCTCGAGAACGGCAACGTCCGGCTCAACGGAACCGGTTCCGAGGTGCTCAACCACCCCGAGATCGGCGCGCTCTACCTGGGTGGTTCCATCGAAGAGACCAAGCAGCCGAGTTGAGCCGATCGGCTCCGTTTCGAGAGGACTGGACATGAGTGATCACAAGCCCGCCATTGGGTGGATCGGCTGTGGCCGGATGGGCACCGCCATGGCCCGGCGCCTGGTGGTGGCCGGCCACGACGTCCACGTGACCAACCGTACCCGCGCGAAGGCCGAGGTCCTCGGCGAGCTCGGCGCGACGGTCGTGGATCATCCGAGCGAACTGGCGTCGTGCGACATCGTCTTCATCATGGTCTCGGCCAACGACGACCTGGTCGAGGTGACCTCGGGACTGAACGGGCTTTTGAGCGATCCCGACGCCGCGCCACGGATCGTCGTCGACTGCTCGACCGTCTCCACCGAGACCTCGGCCGGCGTGCGCGCGGCTTGCGCGCTGCGCGGGGCCGATTTCCTGGCGGCGCCGGTGAGCGGGAACCCCAAGGTCGTCGCCTCGGGCAACCTCACCCTCGCGGTGTCGGGCACCCGCGAGGCCTTCGACGAGGTGCGACCATACTTCGACGAACTGGGCAAGGGCGTCACGTACGTCGGCGACGCCGAAGTCGCGCGACTCGTGAAGATCTGCCACAACATGATGCTCGGCATCGTCACCCAGGCCATGGCCGAGATCACGGTGCTCGCCGAGCGCGGCGGCATCAAGCGCAGCGCGTGGCTCGAGTTCCTCAACAACTCGGTCATGGGATCCACCTTCACTCGCTACAAGACTCCGGCCTTCGTCAACCTGGATTTCAAGCCGACGTTCACCCCGACCCTGCTCCGCAAGGACTTCGACCTGGGGATGCACGCCGCCTACGAATTGGACGTGCCGATGCCGCTCTCGGCGCTCTGCACCGAGATCGTGAAGGCCACCATCGGCGCCGGGTACCTCGACCAGGACTTCTCGGTGCTGCTGCTCGAGGCGGCGCGCGGCGCGGGTCTGACCATGGAACCGGAGAACATCGAGGTCGACGACGGATTGGGGATGAGGTCATGATCGAGGGATTCGGACCGACGATCAACACGCCCGGGCACATGGGGGTCGACTTCGAGACCCGCGTGGACTTCGATCGGCTTCGCAACTACCGCCTGGCGCGCGCCCGTGAGGCGCTGCTCGCCAGCGACCTGGCTGCGGTGCTGCTCTTCGACTTCTACAACATCCGCTACGTGTCGGGTACCTGGGTCGGCGGGGCCCTCGGCGACAAGATGACCCGGTACTGCCTCTTGACGCGCACTGGTGAGCCCATCGTCTGGGACTTCGGGTCGGCCGCGCGCCACCACAAGCTCTTCGCCCCCTGGCTCGAGCCCGACAACTGCCGGGCCGGGATGCTCGGGATGCGCGGGGCGATCGCCCCCAAGGCCGGACTCTTCGAGTCGGCCGTGAAGGAAGTAGTCGGGATCCTCGCCGACCAGGGCCTCGCCGGTCAACCGATCGGCATCGACCTCATCGAGCTGCCCTTCCTCTTCGAGATGCAAAAGGCCGGCGTCGAGATACACGACGCCCAGCAGCTCATGCTCGACGCGCGCCTCATCAAGTCCCCCGACGAGTTGATGCTGCTCTCCCAGGCGGCCGCCATGGTCGACGGCGTCTACCAGGACATCTACGAGGCTCTGAAGCCCGGCGTGCGCGAGAACGAGATCGTGGCCCTCGCCAACAAGCGCCTGTACGAGATGGGCTCGGACCAGGTCGAGGCGATCAACGCCGTGTCCGGCGAGCGATGCAACCCGCACCCGCACAATTTCACCGACCGGATCATCCGCCCCGGTGAGCAGGCCTTCTTCGACATCATCCACTCCTTCAACGGATACCGCACCTGTTACTACCGCACGATGTCGGTCGGCAGCTCGACGCCCGTGCAGCGCGACTGCTACACCCAGGCGCGGGAGTGGATGGACAGGGCCATCAACCTGGTGCGACCGGGCGTCGGCACCGACGAGATCGCCCTCGCGTGGCCGGCCGCAACGGAGTTCGGCTTCGCCAACGAGATGGCCGCCTTCGGGCTGCAGTTCGGCCACGGTCTCGGACTCGGGCTGCACGAGCGTCCCATCATCAGCCGGCTCAACAGTCTGAGCGACCCCATCGAGTTGAAGGTCGGGATGGTGTTCGCGCTCGAGACCTACTGCCCGGGATCGGACGGCATATCGGCCGCCCGCATCGAAGAAGAAGTCGTCGTCACCGAGAACGGCCCCGCGATTCTTACGCACTTCCCCGCGCAAGAGTTGATGGTCGCCAACAAGTACTAGGAGGATCCATGACCGACACCGCCATCGCCACCACCACTGGAGAGCTCGAAGCCAAGCTCGACCTCTACCGCATGCAGGTGGCCCTGCGCCAGTTCGAGAAGCGGGCCTACGACCTCTTCCTCGAGAACCTGGTGAAGGGCACGAGTCACCTGTCGCTCGGCCAGGAGGCCATCGCCGCCGGCTTCGCCGCCGCGATGCGGCCCGACGACTGGACCTTCGCCACCTACCGCGGCCACGCCCACACCCTGGCACGCGGCGTGCCCATGACCCCGGTGCTGGCCGAGTTGCTCGGTCGGTCCAACGGTCTGATGGCCGGCAAGGGCGGGTCGATGCACCTCACGAGCGTCGAGCACGGAGTCATGGGCTCCTACGCCATCATCGGGGCGCACCTGCCGATCGCCTGTGGCGCGGCCTGGAGCGCCCAGTACCGCGGAACCGAGCAGGTCGCGGTCTGCTTCTTCGGCGACGGATCGGTGAACATCGGGGCCTTCCACGAGGCGCTCAACTTCGCCGCCATCTGGAAGCTGCCGGTCGTCTTCGTCTGCGAGAACAACCTCTGGATGGAGTACACCCGCACCTCCGAGGTGACCGCCGTGGCGAATCCCGCCGCGGACCGCGCCAGCGCCTACGGGCTCGAGAGCATCATCGTCGACGGCAACGACGCCGACGCGGTCCTCGAGGTCGCCTCGGCCGCCATCGCTCGCGCTCGCGCCGGCGAGGGTCCGAGCATGATCGAGGCCCTGACGTACCGCCACGGCGGCCACTCGAGGGCCGACCCGGGCAAGTACCGACCCGACTCCGAGGTCGCCGAGTGGCTCGCGAAGGACCCCATCCCGATGTACCGGGCGCGTCTGCTCAGCGAAGGCGCCAGTGAGGAGCAGTTGAGCGCCATCGAGTCCGAGGTCGCCGCGCAGGTCGAGTTGGCGACCGAGGAGGCGAAGGCCGGCGGGGTGCCGGGCGAGGATCTGTTGATGAAGGACCTATGGGCTGATGGAGGATCGTCATGGCGCAACTAACTTTTCGTGAAGCGATAGCGCGCGGTATCGCCCAGGAGATGCGACTCGACGAGTCGGTCGTCTTCCTGGGCGAGGACATCGGGGCCGCCGGCGGCGTCTTCAAGGGAACCGTCGGACTCCTGGAGGAGTTCGGTGGGGTGCGGGTCCGCGACACCCCGATCGCCGAGCAGGCCATCCTGGGCGCGGCGATGGGCGCCGCGATGACCGGTCTGCGACCGATCGCCGAGATCATGTTCGCGGACTTCTTCGCCGTGTGCTGGGACATCGTCGCCAACGAGATCGCCAAGTCGCGCTACATGACCAACGGCCAGATGTCGTTCCCCCTGGTGATCCGTTCGGGCAACGGCGGCGGCCTGCGCTTCGGTGCCCAGCACTCCCAGAGCGTCGAGAACTGGGCGATGATGATCCCCGGACTCAAGGTCGTGGTCCCGTCCAACGCGCTTGACGTGATTGGCCTGATGGCGGCTTCTATCCGTGACAACGACCCCGTGATCTTCCTGGAGGAGAAGGCCCTCTACGCCTCGAAGATGGAGGTGCCCGACGGGGAGATCGTCGACACGCTCGGCACCGCCAAGGTGCTGCGACAGGGCGGCGACGCGACACTGGTCGCACTCGGGAACATGGTTCCGCGCGCCATCGCCGCGGCCGGTGAACTCGCCGAAGCCGGGATCGACTGCACCGTCGTCGACGTGCGTTCGCTGGTTCCGCTCGACACCAAGACCATCCTGCGCGAGGTCTCGGCCACCGGACGGATGTTCACGATCGAGGAGAACCCCCGGTTGTGCGGTTGGGGCGCGGAGCTCTCGTCGATCGTCAGCGAAGAGGCCTTCTACGACCTCGACGGCCCGATCGTCAGGATCACCACCCCCCACATCCCCCTGCCGGCGGCTGACGCCTTGGAGGACATGGCGATCCCGTCGGTCGAGCGGATCGTCACGACGGTCACGAAGTCGATGAACTCCTGACCCACGGGGCCGTTCAGAACTAGAAGTCGGGTTCGAAGTCCGGCCGCAGGGCCATGGAGCTTCGTCCGTGGTCGGGCTTGACGCAGAGCACCTGGTGGATCTCGAGGTGGCGGCGCTCGAAACCGACCGCCGAACCGGCCATGTAGAGACGCCAGACGCGGGCTCGCTCGACCCCGACGTCCTCGACCGCCTCGTCGAATCGCTTCTCGAGGTTGGCGACCCATTCGCGCAGCGTCCGGGCGTAGTGCTCGCGCAGACTCTCGAGGTGGCGGACCTCGAACCCGTGGGACTGGAGCATCGAGACGAGGTTCCCGACCTCGTGGAGTTCGCCGTCGGGGAAGACGTAGCGCTCGATGAAGGGACTCGCCGTGCGCGACGGACGTCGCATCCCCACGGCGACCTGGAACTGGCGCGAGAAGACCTCGGCGCGCGTCGGTCGGGGGTCCTCGTCGAAGGAGACCGGTCGGCCGATGGCGTGGTTGAGGAATCGACCGCCCGGCTTCAGGAGATCGAACATCAGTTGGCAGTAGTCGGGCAGCGACCTTCGCCCGACGTGTTCGGACATCCCGATGGAGCTGATCGCGTCGAAGGGGCCGTCCTTCACGTCGCGAAAGTCCTGGAGGCGGAACTCGACCAGGTGGTCGACGCCCTCGCGCTTCGCGGCCTCGGCTGCGTAGAGCCGCTGCTGTTCGGAGAGGGTCACGCCGACCACCCGCACCCCGTAGTGGCGCGCGGCGTGGATCGCCATGGCACCCCAGCCACACCCGACGTCGAGCAGACGTTCGCCGGGGGAGAGGTTCAACTTGCGTGCGACGAGGTCGACCTTGCGACGTTGCGCGTCCTCGAGGGTGTCGTCGCCGGACTTGAAGACGGCGCACGAGTAGGTCATCGAAGGTCCGAGCACCATCTCGTAGAAACGATTCGACACGTCGTAGTGGTGGCTCACCGCTTGGCGGTCGCGTGACCTCCCGTGCAGCGCGCCACTGACCCGGGCCTCGATGTTCGGCGGAGGAAGCGGTCGAAGCGCCGATGCCCCGATCACGCCGAGCAGGGCCCTCACGTTGTCGGGGCTGAGGAGTTGATGGATCGGTGGCAACTCGAGCTCGAAGAGCGGGTCGAGGTCGCCGTCGATGTCGAGGTCCCCGGCGACGTAGGCGCGTGCCACCCCCAACTCGCCGGGGTGGGTCAACACCCGGGTGATCGCCTCACGTCGCAGGATCCGCAAGGTCACGTCGTTGGCCGATGACGCGATGGTGGGCTCGGCCACGCTCCCGTCGTAGGCTTCGACGCGAAACGGGAGTCGGTTGTCGAATACTGAGGCGACAAAGGTGGCCACGTCCATTGGATACTCCTTCCGTCTTGACCTTTGAAGATACGTCGCTTGAATTCAAATTGCCATTGTTCTGATCACGGCGCATCGATACGCGAGCTTCGTTCACCGGTCAATGGTTGGTTCTAGCCGGCACCCGGTGCTCACGGTCTGGCCCCTTCGCCGGTGTGTGGAACTCGTTCGTTCCATTGGCGGAAGAGGCTCACCGAATGAACCGTCGAGGACGTCTCCACGACATTCCTGGTGCAACCGTGAAGATCCTCCCGTGGGCCCGCAGCGCGGTCGCTTGTAGACCCAGTCCACCCCCCACTTCGTTCCGGGCAATCATGGGGTCCGTCCGCTCCGACCACGGCCCATGGCGGCGGTCGGCGAAGGCACGATCCTTGTGTCTCCCGGGGCAGTTTGGGCTGATCCTCTTCGAATCCGGCTCTCACCTTCAAGTTGAGGTTGAAGAAGCTGGAGAAGTCACAACGATTGGTCAATCCAACTTCCTGAGCCGATTCCTCTCCACAGCGAGCAGCGCAGAGAACATACGCGAAATGGCGATGTCGTATTTATTGGCGATTTTGGGTCTGGGAGGCATTGATGTTGAGTGTTTCCGGGTCCCACCGTTCAAAGCTTCAACCGATATGCAGAGTTTCTGCCTATGACGGCGGAGAGCGCCTCAGCAGAGAACGCCTTTTTGGTCTCTCTTGCATCGAGATGTCGCCCTTCTGGGGGGTGATCTGGTCGATTGGCGGTTTCGCCGCTCGTAGGACAGTGGATTGTGCTGTTACCGTCAGCTCCACGCTGACCTGGGATCAGATCGGCGAATTCGGCAGAAGAGTGCTTTCGAATGCCGACTGGGGCCGTAAATAGGTTTGATCGAACGCCATACG
>Ga0075019_10002299_pt1 | contig 10869 bp, 6 predicted proteins | sample ColStrG_CSR_2013_FD_71473 | JGI IMG/M metagenome (GOLD analysis project Ga0075019, IMG submission 71473) | Freshwater sediment microbial communities in response to fracking from Pennsylvania, USA - Cold Stream Run_MetaG_CSR_2013 | ecosystem: Environmental > Aquatic > Freshwater > Creek >...
CCAGATCCGATCGCCGGTCGACGGGATCGTGGGCCTCAGGCTGGTCGATCCCGGCAATATCGTTTCGCCGACCGCTACGACGGCGGGGCTCCTCACTGTCAACCAGCTGGCGCCGATCTCGGTGGTCTTCAACGTCCCGCAGGGAGACTACGGCCGCCTGTCCGCAGCGTCCGCCGGCTTCACCCGCGCCCTGGCCACCACGGCCTACGCGCAGGAGAGCGGCGCGCCGCTGGCGACGGGCCTGCTCACCATCGCCGACAACCACGTCGACCCGGCCACGGGCACCGTGGCCCTGAAGGCGGCCTTTTCCAACGTCGACCATCGACTGCTGCCGGGTCAGTTCGTCAACATCAAGCTTGCGCTGAACGAGCGCAGGGGCGCCCTGACCCTCCCGGTCAACGCCGTCAACCAGGGACCGAAGGGCCCGTTCGCCTATGTGGTGACGGCGGCGGGCAAGGCCGAGATGCGCCCGATCGTCACGGCCTCCGTCGAGGACGGCGTCGCCGTCGTGGTCAAGGGGCTGGCCGCCAATGAGGAGGTCGTGGTCGACGGCCAGATGACCCTGCGCCCCGGCGCCGCGGTCGCCGTCGCACGACCCGGTCCCGCAGGGGCGCCGGCCAGGCCCGCGACGCCGTCGAAGGCCGGCGGACCGACCCCGTGAGCCTCTCCAGTCCCTTCATCCGGCGGCCGGTGGCCACGTCGCTGATCGCGGCGGCCTTTCTTGTTTTCGGCATCGTCGCCTTCCTCAACCTGCCCGTGGCGGCCCTGCCGCAGGTGGACTTCCCGACGCTGCAGGTGTCGGCGGCCCTGCCGGGCGCCAGTCCGGAAACCGTGGCCTCCAACATCGCCACGCCCCTGGAGCGGCAGTTCGCGCAGATTTCCGGCGTCACCCAGATGACCTCGGTCAGCGCCAATGGCTCGACCAGCATCACCCTCCAGTTCGACCTGTCCAGGGACATCAATTCCGCCTCGCAGGACGTGCAGGCGGCCATCAACGCCGCCAGCGGCCAGCTGCCCGCCAATCTCCCGTCCGCGCCCACCATCCGCAAGGTGAACCCGGCGGACAGCCCGATCATGATCATCGCCCTGTCGTCGGACAGCCTTCCCCTGGCCACGGTCAGCGATTTCGCGGACAACATCCTCAGCCAGCAGATCTCGCGGATCAGCGGTGTCGGACTGGTGAGCATCGGCGGCCAGCAGAAACCCGCCATGCGCATCCGGATCGATCCGCGCAAGGCCGCCAGCCTCGGCCTGCAGCTGGATTCGATCCGCACCGTTCTCTCGAACCAGACGGTGAACGCGCCGAAGGGCGCCCTGACCGGCGGGGCGCGCACCCAGACCGTCTACGCCAACGACCAGATCATGGACGTGGCCGTCTGGAACAGCCTGGTGGTGGGGTATCGCAACGGCGCGGCCATCCGAGTCAAGGACCTGGGCGGCGCAGTCGCCGGCGTGGAGAACAACCAGCTGGGCGCCTGGGCCTATGGCGGCCGGGCCAGCGAGGACAAGGGCCTGCCGAACGGTCAGGCCATCCTGCTGATCGTCTACAAGCAGCCCGGCGCCAACGTCATCCAGACGGTGGACCACATCAAGCAGGCCCTGCCCCAGCTTCAGGCCAACATTCCGCCGTCCATCGGCATCCACATCACCGCGGACCGGACCCAGACCATCCGCGCCTCGGTCCAGGACGTGGAGGTGACCCTGCTGATCACCATCGCCCTGGTGGTCGGGGTGATCTTCCTGTTCCTGCGGGATGTCCGGGCGACCCTGATCCCGTCGGTGATCATTCCGCTCTCATTGCTGGCGACGGCGGGAGTGATGCTGGCCCTGCACTACACCCTGGACAACCTGTCGCTGATGGCCCTGACGATCGCGGTGGGTTTCGTGGTGGACGACGCCATCGTCATGGTCGAGGCCATCTGGCGTCATATCGAGGAGGGTGTCGCGCCCCTGGAGGCCGCGCTCCGCGGCGCCAGCGAGATCGGATTCACGATCCTGTCGATCTCGATCTCCCTGATCGCGGTGTTCACGCCGCTGATGTTCATGGGCGGGATCATCGGGCGACTGATGAGCGAATTCGCCGTCACCCTGTCGGCCGCCGTCGTGATCTCGATCGTCCTGTCGCTGAGCCTGACGCCGATGCTGAGCTCGCTGTTCCTGAGGGCGCCGGTCCATGCCAGGTCCGGCCCGATCAAGATGCTGGCGGACGGCCTCACGGCGATCGAACGCGGCTATGCCCGCAGCCTCGACGTGGTGCTGCGACATCAGCGCGTCACGCTGGCGGTGTTCGGCGGCACGGCGGTGCTGGCGGTTTGGCTCTATGTCACGGTTCCCACCGGCTTCTTTCCACAGCAGGATACGGGCTTCCTGTCGGGCGTCGTCGTGACGTCGCAGGACGCCTCGTTCGGCAAGCTGGGACAGAAGATCGAGGCCGTGGCGCAGACCCTGCAAGCCGACCCCGACATCGCGGCGGTCACGTTCTATGCCGGCGGCTCCAGCGTCAACCAGTCCAATTTCAGCATCAGCCTCGCCCCGCGGGAGCGCCGCGAGGCCTCGGCGGACGCCATCATCACCCGGCTTCGGCCGAAGCTGGCGAAGCTGGTGGGCGTGCAGACCTTCCTCCAGGCTTCACAGGACATCAATGTCGGCGGGCGCGCCGGTCGGGCCCAGTACCAGTACACCCTGGCCGATGCGGATCCGGACGAGCTCAACCTGTGGACCCCGCGACTGCTGACCGCCCTGCAGGGGCTGAAGGAGCTGAAGGATGTCAGCTCCGACCAGCAGACGGATGCGTCCGCAGTGGTGCTGACCATCGACCGGGACGCCGCCGCGCGGTTCGGCATCACGCCGGCGGACATCGACGCGGCGCTGTACGACCAGATCGGTCAGCGGCTCGTGGCGCAGTACTTCACCCAGCTGAACGCCTATCACGTGGTGATCGAGGCGCCGCCCGGCGCGCAGGCGGACCCGTCCCTGTTCAACACCCTCTACATCCAGTCGCCGCTCACCGGGAAATCCGCGCCCCTGTCCGAGTTCGTCCGGATCGATCCCAACGGACGGGCCAGCCTGACCGTCAACCACCAGGGCCAGTACTCTGCGTCGACCCTGTCCTTCAACCTGGCCCCCGGCGTGGCCCTGGGCCAGGCGACGGCGGCGGTGGAGCAGGCGCGGCAGCAGATCGGCGCGCCGCCGACCCTGGCCGCGTCCTTCCAGGGCACCGCCCAGGCGTTCCAGCAGTCCCTGTCCAGCGAGCCGCTGCTGATCCTCGCGGCCCTGCTGGCCGTCTACATCATCCTGGGCGTGCTCTATGAGAGCTACATCCACCCCCTGACCATCCTGTCGACCCTGCCCTCGGCGGGGGTCGGCGCCCTGCTGGCCCTGCTGGCCGTCGGTCAGGACCTGAACGTCATCGGCATCATCGCCATCGTGCTGCTGATCGGCATCGTGAAGAAGAACGGCATCATGATCGTCGATGTCGCCCTGAAGCTGGAGCGGGAGCAGGGACTGTCCGCCGAGGCGGCCGTGCGCGAGGCCTCGCACATGCGGCTGCGACCGATCCTGATGACGACTGCCTGCGCGCTGCTGGGCGGGGCGCCGATGATCCTGGGGCATGGCACCGGATCGGAGTTCCGCCAGCCCCTGGGTTGGGCCATTGTCGGCGGGTTGACCGTCAGCCAGATCCTGACCCTGTTCTCCACTCCGGTCATCTACATCTATCTGGACAAGCTTCGTGCACGGTCGCCGGCGGGACCGTCCCACGCCGCGCCGACGCCGGAAGCGGCGCCCTGATCCGGGCCCCCGCGCCGTCGATCCGACGCGGCTTGCCGACCACCCGGCGCGCGGGCCATGCTTCCGGGCATCCGACCGGCGGATGGTGAAGGACTGCGAAGGACTCCGATGCGGATAGCCCTTGTCGGCGCGACCGGCACGATCGGTCAGGCGGCCCTGCGCGCGCTTCTCCAGCGGGGGCACGCGGTCACCTGCTTCGTCCGCCCGGGCGCCGGCGCCGCCGCGGCGCTCGCCTCGGCCGGCGCCGCGGTGCGGTTGGTGGATATCGCCGACCCCCGGTCCTTCGCCCGGGACGGCTTTGGCGCGGAGCGCTACGACGCCGTGATGTCCTGCATGGCCTCGCGCACGGGCGCGCCGAAGGACGCCTGGGCGGTGGATCACCGGGCCCATCTGGACCTTCTCGCCGCCGCTCGGGACGCGGGGGCATCCCACTTCGTCCAGTTGTCGGCCATCTGCGTCCAGAGGCCGCGACTGGCCTTCCAGCACGCCAAGCTGGCCTTCGAGGCTCAGTTGACCGTGTCGGGGATGCGTTATTCCATCGTTCGGCCCACGGCGTTCTTCAAGTCCCTGTCCGGCCAGATCGACCGCGTTCGCCGGGGCAAGCCGTTCCTGATCTTCGGGACGGGCGAGCTGACGGCCTGCAAGCCGATCAGCGACGGGGACCTCGCCGCCTATCTCGCCGACTGCCTGGCGGAGCCGGCGCGCTGGAACAGGGTCCTTCCGATCGGCGGGCCGGGACCTGCGATCACGCCCCGGCAGCAGGGGGAGCGACTGTTTTCCCTGCTCGGGCGACCGGCGCAGTTCCGCAGCGTGCCGGTGGGCATGCTCGACGGGATCATCACCGCCCTTGGCGTCCTGTCCGTCGTGGCCCCGCCCCTGGCGGAGAAGGCGGAGCTGGCGCGGATCGGCCGCTACTACGCCACCGAGTCGATGCTCTGGCTTGATCCGGAGACGGATCGCTACGACGCCGACCGAACGCCGTCCACGGGGACGCAGACCCTGTTCGACTACTATGCGGCGGTTCTGGCTGGCGACGCAGCCCCGGACCTGGGCGCGCATTCGGTCTTCTGAACCGCTCCGGGTCCCGCCGCGGTCAGGTGTCGGAGCGCTGCTCGCTCTGCCGGATGAGCCAGATCGAGATGACCATGATCAGGATCAGCCCGCCCAGCACGCCCAGTTCCGCCAGGGTGTTGAAGAGCAGGGCGTGTCCCTCCGGCGTCCACTTGCCTGGCGGATTGACCTGAGATGACTCCAGGGTGATCACCAGCACCCGCCGGATCGAGGCGATCAGCCCGACGATCAGAAACGGCTCCGCCGCCAGCTTGCCCGCACGGAACGACACCCGGACGGTGTTGAGCACCTCCACGATCATCAGGACGAACAGCAGCCGGTCAATGGCCAGGACCAGCGACGGTCCGTCGACCCCGGAGGACCAGACGCTCCACATGGACACCGCGGCGCTGCCGATACCCATCACCGCCGCTGCGACCAGCAACAGGCCGAGGACGATATAGGCGAGGATCTCGATGTTCAGGAAGGCGCGACCCGCCCAGGCGCCGAGCTTGGACACATCCTTGTCCGCCGTTTCGTGCCCCGCCATGACCTGTCCGCCTGTCAGTCCTCGAGACAGCCTAGTCGGGGCGAAGGCCGCTGACCAGAGGGCGCTGGCGCGGCCGAACGCCCTTCGGACATTCGCCTCTCGCGCGTGGCGCGGCGTCTCGCAAGGCGTATGAAATCGTATCACGGGTTGATCATGAAAATAAATTTAGCTTGAAATAACGAATATGTTACGATCCGCCACGCGGGTATTCGATATTAACGCGACATCGATTGTGCCAAATTGACTAAGGAGCAATATAGAGCCGCGTCGATGCAGAATGATCCACGATCACAATTGCGTAATATTGATATTGATCGAGGATGTGCAATTGGGCGGCCTTGGCTCAGGCGCACGGGGTTTGCACTCCTCGTCATGAACGAAATTCGCGGCGTCGTGATGACGGCGCCCGCCTGGGTCGCGCTCTGGAAATACTGGATGCATCACTAGGGTCCCACCTGCGGGACGCGGGGATCCCGATGGATGCGCCATCCCGTAACAGGGGCTTCACCGGAGGTGGAAGGTCACCACGACGGACGCGTGATCGGATCCGACACTGGCGCCGCGCTCGGGCGCGCTGGACGTCAGGTGGTCACCCGCATAGACATGATCGATGGGCAGGACCGGCCACGGCCACAGGGCGACCGGGCCGGTCGGCCTGGGCCAGGTGGCCAGCGCGCGGTCGCGGCGACGGAGTCCCAGTCGCGCGTCCGCCGTCTGTAACCCGGTCGACCACGGAACCAGATTGAAATCGCCCGCCACGATGACGCGGCTTCGATCATAGGAGTCGAGCAACGCGCACAAGGCGGTGATCGCAGGTCGCGTGTCGGCCTGATAGGGTCGCTGGAGGTGGACGGCGAACACGGTCACGGGACCTTGCGGCGTCATGAAGGTCGCGCGGGCGAAGCTGGGCAGCTGCGGCCAGAGCGCCTGCGGCACGACCACGCCGGAACTCACCGGCCAGGCCCGGCTGAAGATGGCCGTGTCGGCGATCCCGCGGGTGAAGTGATAGCCCCGCCGGATGAGGGCGGACCGGATCGGCGGCTCGGCGTCTTCCAGGGTGATGATGTCGGGGGCCTGGGCGACCAGCCAGGCCGCGGCGCCTTCGGGATCGGGGTTGTGCTCCCAGGTGTTGAACTGGATGAGCTTGATCGGAACGCCTCCGGCCGGCGCCGCCGACAGGCCGGGAAGGGGTCGAAGCGCTTCGGGCGCCATGCGCCAGCCGGCCAGCGCCACCGCCGCCAAAGCCAGGAGCCGCACGCGCCGAGGGTCCCGCCCGGGGCCCAGAAAAGGGCTCCACGCCAGGGCGACGATGGCCATCGCCAGCCACACCGGGGCGCCGATGGTCAGCAGATCGAGACGGGACACGAACCGGCCCGCCTCGCCGACGATCAGGGCCGCCAGCGCCGTCCCGGCGAGCCCCTGCGCGCCGAGGGTCGCCAGCCATCGGCGTCGTGCGCGTCGCAGGTCGGTCATTGGGTCGGAGATCGGAGCCATGGCGTCCGCGCCTGCATACGGTCTGCCGGTCCGGTTGGGAACAGCAAACGCGTGCGCTGCGCCCCCTGCGCGCGTGCGGTCCCGGGGCGGCCGGTCCGCTCCGCATCCGTCGGCGCGACGTCGATCAGAGGGTCTGGTGAAGCAGGTGCGCCGTCAGCGGCACGGCCCGGGTGATCCTGCGGACGGTTTCGAACATGGACGCATATTCGGTGAGGGCCAGGAACGCCAGACCGTACAGGAACGGCTGCAACGCAAAGGGAATCTCGAACCTCGAGATCCATTGGCTGCGGGCAGCCAGCGGCTGGACGGCCAGGATGGCCGCAGTTCCGATCAGCCACCCGGCCGCGATGTCCGCGGGATAGTGAAAGCCGGCATAAACGCGAAACAGGCCGTAGACGACCATGACGATGGCGGCCAGCGCGAGGGACAGGCGCCGGTTCACCGGGTACAGTCCGAGGGCGACAGCGAGGGTGAAGGCCGCGTTGTCGCTGGGAAAGGCGCTCCAGGTCTCGAGATTGGTGGGCAGCGGTGACGACAGGGCCTTGAACCCGCTCGCCGGGGAAAAGGCCGGCCGGACCTCGAAGGGAAGACAGTGCGCCAGGGTGCGGGCGGCGATGATCGCCAGCACGCCGGCCAGAAGGCCGAGGGCGAGGTGGGCGCGCACCTGCGGCCTCCGGTCATGGAACCAGAGGATGACATAGGGGGCTGCAATCAGCCCGTTGTGAAACACCGTGGCGTCCATTGCGAACAACACGAAATGATCAAGGATCGGACGTCCGGCGAGGCCGTTGACCAGGTGGAAGAGGGCAAGGTTCCAGGATGGGCTCACGCGTCGCCTCCTGTCCCGCCTGCGCCGCGCGGCAGGTGTCCCGCCTGTGACGCGCGGATGAGATGCGCCGCCGTCTCGCGGATGGCGGCAGGCTCACAGACAAGGCTGGCGTGGTCGGTATCCAGGCAGACTTCGTCCCGGGGGCCCCGGATCAAGCGCGCCCAGTCGTCGATCATGCGTCGGGTGCTCAGGGCCGGGCGGTCCCGGCGGGAGGCGTAGCGTCGGCATCGGATGATCGTCGCCGCCGCCGCGATCTCCGAAGGCCGGTAGTCCGCCATCGCCCGGATGCAGTGCGCCTTGAGCCGGTTGGCGAGCCGGTCCGGTCCGGTGTCCGACCCCTGTCGCCGTCCCAGAAGCCGCCGGACCCTGTCGGCGAAGAACCGCAGGTCGCGGTCCCGGACGGCCCAGGCCGCCTGCAACCCCCAGACGCCCAGGCGCTCCCACCGTCCCCGTGGAACTTCCTGGAAACTGTCGAGCAGGACCAGACGTTCGACACCGGCGCCTGAGGCCTCCAGCTGGCGGGCGACCTCGAAGGCCAGGACGCCGCCAAACGAGTGTCCGATCAACACATGGGGGCCCGGGGCCCCAGTGGCTCGGATCTGGCGCACGAGTTCCGCAGCCATGGCCGGGACGGTCGGGTAGAGTGTCTCCGCATTGTCGGCAGGGGGTATCTGGAGCTGCTTCCAGGACCCGGAGGAGCTGGCGGCGGCCGCGATCTCCGGAGGAAACTGCAGCATGTTCCAGGGTTGCGAGATCACGAAGGCGCACGCGGGCGACGGCGATCCGTCCGCTTGGGCGCGCGCATCCGGCCGGGTGATCTGCGCCGCCAGCGATCGCAGCGTCATGGGCCCGCCCAGGACATCGGGCGACAGGATCACTCCCAGGCGACGCTCGACATCCAGGGCGACGCCGACCAGCGCCAGGGAGTTTCCGCCGGCGTCGGCGTAGTCGTCGTCGGGCCCGACGTCCGCGCGAACGCCGTTGTCCACCCAGATCTGGCGGAGTTGCGCGATCAGGGGATCGTCGACCGTGGCCGGCGCAGCCCCCGTGGCGCGCGCATCCGCCGACAGTTGCAGCAGCGCCGTCTGGTCCAGCTTGCCGGTGTCCGTCAGGGGAAATGCGTCAACCCAGTGAAAGGCGGCCGGCAGCATGAACGGCGCCATGCCCTGCGACCCCAGATGCCGAAGCTCCCGCTCGCTGTGCTGCCGGTCGCCGATGAGAAAGGCGATCAGTTCGAGATCGCCGAACCGCCCCGGGCTCGGCAGCACAACCGCGTCCCGCACGCCGGGCAGGAGCCGCAGCAGCGCCGCGACCCCCTGAAGCTCGATCCGAAAGCCGCGCACCTTCACCTGATGGTCCGCGCGACCGAGAAACTCGATGGCGCCATCGGGGCCCTGACGGCAGACATCCCCCGTGCGGTAGAGCCGCGCGCCGATCCCTCCGCCGAAGCGGTCGGGGATGAACTTCTCCGCCGTGGTCTGGGGGTCATGGAGGTAGCCGGGACTGACAGCCTCGCCGCCGACCAGCAGTTCGCCGGCCTCTCCCGCGGCGGCAAGCTCCCCCGCCGACGTGACGATGTAGGTCGTGCGACCGGGCAACGGGCGGCCGATCGGCGCGCGGCGCGCCTCGAGATCCTCCAGCCGCAGCAGGTGGGCCGTCGCGAAGGTGGTCGTCTCGGTCGGTCCATAGCCGTTGACCAGGCGCTTCGGCGGGGAGGCCGATGTCAGGACCCGGGCCGCCAGGTGCGGCTGGCAGGCCTCACCGCCGATCACGAGACATTCCAGCCCCCCGAACACGTCCGGCTGGAGCGAGGCCAGGGCGTGGAAGATCGATGTCGTCAGGAACGCCCCGTCGATGTGTTTGGACTGCAGGAAGTCCGACCAGGCCCTCGGCGCGTGCAGGCTGCCCGCCGGCGCCTCGATGATGCAGGCGCCGTTCAACAGGGCGCCCCAGACCTCGAAGGTGGCGGCGTCAAAGGCGAAGGTGCTGGTGTTGGCGATCCGCGATCCGGGGCGCAGCACCCGGAACAGGGGATCGCTGACCAGGCCGCGGACCCCGGCATGGGGCGCCAGCACGCCCTTCGGGGCGCCCGTGGTGCCGCTGGTGAAGCAGACATAGGCGACGTCGCGCCGATCCCCGGGCGACGGGGCGTCGGTGTCCCGGTTCGGATGGGGCCCCGCGGCGCCCGGCAGGCGGACGGGCGCCCAATCCCCTTGCGCGCCGGCGGGATCACCGGCGGATCGGCCGAGGTGAAAGCGCGCGGCGCCGTCCGGGAGGGTCTGGCGCGCCTTGGCCCGCGCGGGGCGGGCCTCGATCGCCAGATAGGCGCCGCCGGCCCGCAGGACGCCCAGCGCCCCCACTGTGAAATCGACGAGACTTCCGCAGTCCAGGGCGCAGATGTCGCCGGGCGCCAGACCGCAGGCCCGCAGCTGGTCTGCGACCTGCTGCGATTGCCGGTCCACCGCCGCATAGGTCAGGATCGCAGCGCCGGACCTGACCGCCGGGCTGTCCGGCCAGGTCGCCGCCACTTGGGCGAATGCGTCCTCGATCCGCCAATCGCCCGCCTCGACCCCGACCGGACCGAGATGCGCGGCGTGCTCCGCCGCGCCGCCTTCGCCTGCAACTGTCAAACCGGTCTTGACCAATGGACTATCCAGAACATCGGCGCGTGGCGGCCGGACTCCACCCTAGCCGCCGACCCCTTAAAATTCGGCATAGGCCGATATTCGGAGCGTCGAGGCGCCGCAGGCATTGGCGCCGAGGCGCCTCCGGCGCCGTCGATTTCGCCGAAACTGCACGAAATCGGAGCGTCGCCGGTCCGGAGCGGGAGGGAGGCGGCCAAGAGGCTTGCTCACCGAAGGAAACCGTCGGATCATCGCCGAAGAAGAAGACGGTCCGGACCGGCTGCGTTTGAGTGTTGCAGCAAAATTCAGAGCGCCGTCTTGATCGATCGCCAGAAACCCAAGGACAAGACCATGACCGACTCCGCTTCCGATACTCCATCGGCCCTCGGGCGCAGGGCGTTCCTGATGACCGGAGCGGTCGTCGCGGCTGCGCCGATCCTGACCGAGGCGACCATGGCCCACGCCAAGCTTGCGTCCCAGCGCCTGGGCGTGCTGCCGCCGGACGCCGTGATCATCAACGCGAACGAAAACCC
>Ga0075019_10002303_pt1 | contig 10856 bp, 10 predicted proteins | sample ColStrG_CSR_2013_FD_71473 | JGI IMG/M metagenome (GOLD analysis project Ga0075019, IMG submission 71473) | Freshwater sediment microbial communities in response to fracking from Pennsylvania, USA - Cold Stream Run_MetaG_CSR_2013 | ecosystem: Environmental > Aquatic > Freshwater > Creek >...
CCGAGGAACTCGAGACGTTCGTTGTGCACGCTGCCGTGGGAGCGATGCGTAACGGCCTGCTGCAGCAGTTCGCCGCTCTTGAACGTGTAGTGCAGTCGCTCCTCAAGCGCGGCCAGGTCCATCATGCTGATTGCGCCTACTGCTCGCTGTGAGGGTGAACGTGTGGCTCACGGTTGCGCCGCGCGGCCGGCATGGTCGCGATTGGAACCGGAGAAATCGATGACGATGCGGACATTGTCGAGCACCGGAATCGAGTACGAATACGAATACGAGACGACGATGCGGTCGGCATCCTTGGTGATGTCGAGGTCCTTGCCGGTGATGGACTTGATGTCGTCGATCGTGGAATAACGGTCGAAGGCGTGCCGGATATCGCTGACCGTCGCGCCCTCGGCACCCGCCTTCTGCACGGCTTTTTCGACCGCGAAATACTCCGCGAGCGCCGGCACGGCCTTCATGCCGATCCACAGCAGAGCGACCACGATGATGCCGACAAAAATCAGGCTGACGAGGCTCAGGCCCCGCTGGCGACCCGCACCGATGGCGCCGGCCGGCCATGCAGCGCGCGCGTGTACGCGCGTCGCCTCGGCCACCTGCATGTTCAGCCGTGGCGCAGCGCGCCTATTTGAAGCTGCCGATTCTTCCCACATTGCCGAAGTTCATCCATATAAAAAAGGCGTGACCCACGATATTTCTGTCCGGGACGAAACCCCAGAAACGGCTGTCCTCGCTGTTGTCGCGATTGTCGCCCATGACAAAGTAGCTTGCCGGAGGCACCGTGCAGGCGACTCCGCCATCACTGTAGACGCAAGCGTCCAGGTTTGTGTGCTGCGCCGCAGCATACGCCTGGTTGCCATCGCCATCGGCCTGAATGATCCGGTGCTCGGTTTCGCCTAGTTTTTCCAGGAATTGAGCATAGGTCTTCATGCGCCCGGGCTCGTAATACCGGTCCTGGGCCTTCAGGGACACCACCGCGCCGTTGATGGTGAGCACATGGGCGCGGTACTCCACCCGGTCGCCGGGCAGGCCCACCACGCGCTTGATGTAGTCCTGGGTCGTGTCGTGGGGATACCGGAACACGATGACATCGCCCCGCTGGGGTTTGCCGATATCGATCACGGTACGGTTCACCACTGGCAGCCGGATGCCGTACTCGAACTTGTTCACCAGGATCAGATCCCCTATTTGCAATGTGGGAATCATGGAGCCGGACGGGATGCGAAACGGTTCGTACAGGAACGAGCGCAGGAGGAACACCAGCGTGATGACCGGAAAGAACCCGGCCGTGTACTCCACCCACCAGGGCCGCGTGGAAAGTCGTTCTTCCAGCGTATCGCGTTCCTTGGCCACCGCCGCCGGGTCGGCGTCGCTGGCACGGTTGCGCCGGTCGAACTCGAGCAGCTCGCGCAGCACGCTTTCACGCCGCCGGGGCGCAAAGATCGCGTAATCGGCGGCAAAGTACACCCCGCTCACGACGGTGCACAGGAACAGGAACAGCGCGAAATCGGTCGGCAGCTGCCCGGTGATCATCGCAAGCACATAGGCGCCCAGGGCGCCCAGCACGACTGCGGTCAATGCGTTCATTTGTCCTCCACCTGCAGGATGGCCAGGAAGGCTTCCTGCGGGATTTCCACGCTGCCCACCTGTTTCATGCGTTTCTTGCCCGCCTTTTGTTTCTCGAGCAGCTTCTTCTTGCGCGAGATGTCGCCGCCATAGCACTTGGCCAGCACGTTCTTGCGCAATGCCTTGACGTTCTCGCGCGCGATGATGTTGGCGCCGATGGCCGCCTGGATCGCCACATCGAACATCTGCCGCGGTATGAGCTCGCGCATCTTGGCCGCAAGCTCGCGTCCGCGATACGCGGAATTGGCCCGGTGGACGATGACCGAAAGGGCATCGACGCGATCGGTATTGATGAGGATGTCGACCTTGACGACGTCGGCAGCGCGGTTCTCGAGGAATTCATAGTCCATCGAGGCGTAACCCCGCGACGCCGACTTGAGCCGGTCGAAGAAATCCAGGACGATCTCCGCCAGGGGCAATTCGTAGGTGAGGTGCACCTGCCGGCCGTGATAGGCCATGTTCTTCTGCACGCCGCGCTTGCCGATGCACAGCGTGATCACCACGCCGACGAATTCCTGCGGCACGAAGATGGTGACGGTGACGATAGGCTCGCGGATCTCCTCGATCCTCGACGGCTCGGGCATCTTGGAGGGGTTTTCCACCGTCACAATGGAGCCATCGCGCAACAGCACCTCGTAGATCACCGACGGGGCCGTGGTGATGAGGTCCATGTCGTACTCGCGCTCGAGGCGCTCCTGCACGATATCCATGTGCAGCAGGCCAAGGAAGCCGCAGCGGAACCCGAAACCCAGCGCCTGCGAGACCTCGGGCTCGAACTGCAGGGCCGAATCGTTGAGCTGCAGCTTGGTGAGCGCGTCGCGCAGCGCCTCGTACTGGTTGGCCTCCACCGGAAAGAGACCGGCAAAGACCTGCGGCTTGACTTCCTTGAAGCCCGGCACCGGTTTGTCGGCTGCGCGGGGCAGCGAGGTGAGCGTGTCACCCACGCGCGCGTCGCGCAGCTCCTTGATGCCCGCGATGACGAACCCGACCTCGCCCGCGCCCAGCTCGGCACGGGGGCTGGTCTTGGGCGTGAATACGCCCAACTGCTCGCACAGGTGGACCGCTCCGGTGGCCATGAGCAGCACCTTGTCGCGGGGCTTGAGCACGCCGTTGATCACGCGCACGAGCATGACCACGCCCACGTAGTTGTCGAACCAGGAATCGATAACCAGCGCCTGGAGCGGCGCCTCGCGCTCGCCGCGCGGCGGCGGAACCTTCTGGATGATGGCCTCGAGGATGTCGTCGATGCCCATGCCGGTCTTGGCGCTGCACAGGATGGCGTCGGCTGCGTCGATACCGATGACATCCTCGATCTCCTCGCGCGCCTGCTCCGGATTGGCCGACGCCAGATCCATCTTGTTGAGCACCGGGACGACCTCGACGCCGAGCTCGATGGCGGTATAGCAGTTGGCCACCGTCTGGGCCTCGACGCCCTGGGTGGCGTCCACCACCAGGAGCGCCCCTTCGCAGGCCGACAGCGAGCGGCTCACCTCGTAGGAAAAATCGACGTGGCCCGGCGTATCGATAAGGTTGAGGTTGTAGCGCTGGCCGTCACGCGCCAGGTAGCTGAGCGCCGCCGTTTGCGCCTTGATGGTGATGCCGCGCTCGCGCTCCAGGTCCATGGAGTCGAGGACCTGCTCGCGGATCTCCCGGTCGGCCAGGCCGCCGCAACGCTGGATCAGCCGATCGGCAAGCGTGGACTTGCCGTGGTCGATATGGGCAATGATCGAGAAGTTGCGGATATGCAGCATATGGTGACCAAGGAGGCGCCGGTCCGGCCAGCAGCAGGCACGGCGCCGGCGGTTCAGACCCGCCGGGAATTCCGGGGCCGCAATATAAAGGGGGGGAGACTACCGCCTCACCCCCCACGACCAGCCCTGGAAGAAGCGGGGATTCTAGCGCGTCGCTAGTGATCCCCCCGGACTCACTTGGCGTCGGTGTGCAAAATCACCCACTGCGTCTGCTCGCCCCGGCGCACCAACAGCGGAATGGCCTTGGTCAGGTCGAGTTTCGCGACCAATGCCTTGAATTGCTTGGCATTTTTAACCTGAACGTTGTTGATGCTGAGGATCAGGTCACCCGGACGCAGGCCCGCGGCAGCCGCCGCTCCGTCGACGCTGTCGATCTGCACGGCGCCGTCGAGCTTCAGGTCCTTGAGCTGGGCCGGCGCAGGGTCGGAGGTAACCAGGCCGAGCGCATCGGGATGGGTGTCCTCCGGCGCCTTACCCGGATTGCCGCCACGGGGGCCGACGGCGCGCGGTGCATCCTGCGGCATTTCACCGACGGTAACGGGCAGGTCTTTGGCAGCGCCATTGCGCCAGACCGTGGCCGTGACCTTGGTGCCGGGCGCGGATGCCGCCACCATGCGACGCAGGTCGACCGAGCTCTCGACCGTCTTGCCATCGAACTTGATGATCACATCGCCCGGCTGCACGCCCGCCTTGTCGGCCGGTCCGTCGGCCTCGACGCTGGAGACCGAAGCGCCGGCCGCCTTGGGCAGGCCTATGGCATCGGCCACTTCGCGCGTGACCTCGCCGATCAGCACGCCGATCTTGCCGCGCACGACCTTGCCCTGCGTTTGCAGCAGCTTGGCGATTTTCTGGGCTTCGTCGATGGGGATGGCGAACGAGATGCCGGCATAGGAACCGGACGTGGTGAAGATCTGCGAGTTGATGCCGACGACTTCGCCGCGCACATTGATGAGCGGCCCGCCGGAGTTGCCGGGGTTGACGGCGGCATCGGTCTGGATGAACGGCAGCAGTTCGCCGGTCTCGCGGCCCTTGGCGCTGACGATGCCGGCGGTGACGGTATTGGAGAGGTTGAAGGGCGAACCGATGGCGATCACCCATTCGCCGACGCGCAGCTTGGCCGGGTCGCCCAGCTTCAGGGTCGGCAGATTCTTGCCTTCGATCTTCACGAGGGCCACGTCGCTCTTGGGATCGGAGCCGATCAGCTTGCCCTTGAATTCGCGCTTGTCCTGCAGCGTGACGGTGATTTCATCCGAACCTTCGACCACATGGTGGTTGGTGAGGATGTAGCCATCGTCGGAGATGATGAAACCCGATCCGACACCGCGCGGGATCTCGCGGTCACCGCCACCGCCACCACCGCCGCCATGGGGCGAGTGCGGATTGGCGTTGGGGCCGGGGCGCTGGCCCGGGCCCGGCTGCTGCGGGAAGAAGCGATGAAAGAAATCGTAGAAGGGATCGTTTTCGTCGAGATCCGGGCCGCCCGGATTCTGCGGACCACCGGGCATTTGCGGGCCACCACCACCGCCGGCGATGGTGCTCATCTTGGCGGCGGTGCGGATATTGACGACAGCCGGTCCGGTGTGTTCAACGAGGTCGGCAAAGTCCGGCATGGTGGCCGGCTGCGCGGTCGCCGGCGCACTGGCCAGGGGGGCGGCAAAAACGAGCAGGGCCGCGGTCAGGAGCTGCGGCAAGCCATGCGTGAATGAAACTTTCATGATGTTTGTCTTTGCGTAAGAGGTTTGCTTAGGGAAAGTGGGCAACAGCAGAACGGCAATGTAAGACCAATGGACAACGATAGGGTGGCGCCTCAGTGCTGCGGCGGCGGCGAGTGACTGACGGATGCGGCGAAGGACTGCGCGGTTGCGGGCGGGACCTCGCCCACGACCGTGACGCGTGCATCGCCCACCTGGCGGGATATCGCCGTAACGGGTCCGCGGCGCTGCGATTCGAGTGGCTCGTCGAGCGTCGGCGCGCCCGGTTCGATGAAGACCGAAACCGTGGCAAGGCCGTCGGAATAAACGGCCTGCAGAGCAGAGCGTGGCGAAGGATCGCCCCCACCGATGAGGTGGCGCACAACTTCGGCGAGACGGTGGAAACCCGTGGGCGGCGTGACGCTCCAGCCCTGCTGGCGCAGTTCGGTAGCCTCGGATTGCTGCCGGTCAACCGTCCACCCGGCGGTCGACCAGGACGGCCGCAGTTGCGCCGGATCGATGGGCTCGCCCACGTGCACGTCGGTAAAGGCCACCTGCTCGAGGATATCGCCGCGCTCGTTGAGCGTCTGCGCCTTGAACATCAGTCCGCTGGTGGGCTCGACGCAAAGGCGATAGCCGTAGCGCAGCCGATCACGGGGCACCAGTTCCACCACATCACAGGTGCGGCTGGCCACGCGCTCGGTGCCGCTGCGCCGCAACTCGTAATGGGTCAACACATCCGCGGGCAAGGGCTGCGCAAAGGCCGGGAAAGACCGCGCCCCGCCGTGTTCGACGACCACACGCCGCAGTTGCGGGTACAGGCATTGCACTTCCTCGCCATTGCGGATGAACTCGCGCTGCTGGCCGTCGAGGGTGAGCACGCGCTCGCGCGACTCCGTACCGTCGAAGAGCTGCACGACGCGGGAGGCATGCATCTCCTCGCCGCGCTGATAGATGATGGTGCCGGCAAAACTCTGCCGCCGCGCCGCGTCCTGCACGCCCTGCAGCCACGCGGCATCGCGCTGCGCGCCCGATGCGGCCGCATCGGCGGCGCGGCCCGGTTGGGCACCGAGCAGGAGCATGGCGGCGCAGCCCGACCACGCCAGGCTGCGCCCGGCGATGAGCACGGACGCGCCGGCCCGCCTGCGCAGCGCGGGACCGGTTTTATCGGGCGCGCCGGGGCGGTGGCGCGTAGGGCGAAATCGGCTGACGATCACCGCTCGCCTTCATTGCCGGAACGCAGATACACCGCGGCGGCGGGCATCACGCCACTGCCCATGAAATCGCGGTGCGCCTGGATATACGGATCGAGGCGCGGATTGCGCGCGGGCCGGGTGGCGACCATCGTGCCGCCGGCGACTTTCGTATCGGTGACCGTGCTGCTGGCGACGGACGGTGCGTCGGCAACGTCACCGGCGCTGCGCAACTGCGGAACCGCCACGAAAACCAGCACGGCCGCCGCGGCGGCCACGGCAAATCCGCTGGCCAGATGGCGGCGCAACAGATGCGGCCGCAATCCGGCCGCCAGAGCCGTAGGTGCCAGGAGTGCCGGTTCGTCCTGCAGGGCCGCACTGATGCGGGCGCATAGCGCCGGGGAATGCTCGGCAAGAACTTCATGCGAGCGCAAGGCATCGCCGACGAGGTTCCAGCCCGAGTAGCAACGCTGCAGATCGCGCTGACCCAGGAGACTGGCGACCAGCGGGCCGCTGGCACGTTCGTCGAGTTCTCCGTCGATCCACGCCGAGAGCAATTCTGCGTCGGCGTGGCCGTCTGGCAGGGCGGGTTCCGCCGTAAGCGGCACGGGTCCGGAATTCATGCAATCACTCCCTGATGGACAACCCGGCACGGCCGGGCGGAAAAATATTCACACTTACCATCGCTCGTGCTCGCTGGTGCCGAGCAACGGCCGCAGTTCCTGGGCGATGGCCTCGCGAGCGCGAAAGATCCGCGACCGCACGGTACCCACCGGACAGTTCATCGCGGCGGCAATTTCGTCGTAGCTCAGGCCCTCGAGCTCGCGCAGCACGATAGCCGTCCGCAGGTCGGGCGGCAGCTGGTCGATGGCGCGATTAACCGCCAGGCCTACCTGCTTGGACTGGTACAGGGAATCGGGCGTTGCGGTCTCGCTCATGCGGCCGGCATCCTCACCGTTTTCCTGGTCTTCGAAATCGTTTGCCACCACGGTCGGCGCGCGCCGGCCTTGGGCGGCAAAATGGTTCTTCGCCGTGTTGATCGCTATCCGGTACAACCACGTGTAAAACGCGCTCTCGCCGCGAAAATTCGGCAGCGCACGGTAGGCCTTGATGAACGCCTCCTGCGCCACATCCTCGATATCAGAAGGATCTCGAATCATGCGTGACAACAGCCGCGAAATTCTTCGCTGGTACTTGGTGACCAGAAGTTCAAATGCACGCTTGTCGCCCCTCTGGACGCGGCGCACCAGTTCCAGGTCGGCGTCGCGCTCGCTCATCGGGACCGACCCCGGATGCGCAGCAGGTCGGGCAACAATACGTTCCTCGGCATTGTGACAGTCGTCCGCTGGATTAGTTCGGGGCTTGGATGAAAAAACAACGGGGTGAAACCCCGCCTGTCATCGGCTTTGGCTTCGTGGCTGCCACCGGGCACGTATGGCCAGTCGCCGATACGTGGCGCGATCCGTAGCATCGTGCCATACAACCACGCGGCGTTGCGCTGCAAAAAAAACGATTCTTGTCCGGCTTGCCGACAGCGCAAGGAACCGTTCGGCCGGATCGAGCCGCACGGCGCCGGCCGAACGGTCGTGGCGCGCCTGCCATATTGCCGCCGCGGCGCAAACCCCACAGAACACCGCTGAACAAAGGGCGGGGCCGGTGCCAGCCGCGGCCAGCGCCAGGGCCAGGACGCCAACGGCGGCGGCGGCCCATTCCAGCAAACGTCGGCGGGTGCGCGACGGCACCAGGACGATTTCGCCGGGCTGGATTTCAGACACGCTTGAAGACGAGTGTTCCGTTGGTGCCGCCGAAGCCGAAGGAATTTTTCATCGCGTAATCGATACGCATGGGCCGGGCGGTGTTGGCGCAGTAATCGAGATCGCACTGCGGATCGGGAGACTGCAGGTTGATGGTGGGCGGCGATACCTGGTTGTGCACCGCCAACACCGTGAAAACCGATTCAACCCCACCGGCGCCGCCCAGCAGGTGGCCGGTCATGGACTTGGTGGAATTGACGACCAGCGAGCCGGCCGCATCGCCAAAAGCCAGCTTGATGGCGTTGGTTTCGTTGACATCGCCCAGCGGCGTGGATGTGCCGTGGGCATTTAAATATTGAACATCGGACGGATTGATATGGGCGCTTTGCAATGCCGCCGTCATGCAGCGGCGCGGCCCATCGACATCGGGCGCGGTCATATGGTGGGCATCGGCCGTCATGCCGAAACCGACCAGTTCACAGTAGATGCGCGCGCCGCGTGCCCGGGCGTGCTCGAGTTCCTCGATCACGAGGACACCAGCGCCCTCGCCCAGGACGAAGCCATCGCGGTCCTTGTCGAAGGGGCGGCTGGCGGCCGCCGGGTCGTCGTTGCGCACCGAGAGCGCCTGCATGGCCGCAAAACCGCCCACGCCGAGCGGGCATACGGTTCCTTCCGCGCCGCCGGCAACCATGAGATCAGCGTCGCCGTACTCGATGAGGCGGGCGGCTATGCCGATGGAATGCAGGCCAGTGGTGCAAGCCGAGACGATCGCGAAATTGGGACCTTGCAGGCCAAACATGATGGAGACATTGCCCGCGATCATGTTGATGATGGCGCCGGGGATCAGGAATGGCGAGATACGCCGCGGCCCACGCGTGCGAACTTCCTCGTGGTTGTCCTCGATCATGGGCAGGCCGCCGATGCCCGAGCCCACCATGCAGCCGATGCGCTGACGATTGGCGTCCGTCACCTCGATGCCGCTGTCACGCAGCGCCTGGGCCGAGGCAGCAACGCCGTAATGGATGAAAGCATCCATCCGCCGCACTTCCTTGGCCGGGACGTAATCGGTGACCTGGAAATCGCGCACCTCGCCGGCGATCTGCGAGCGATACGCCGATGCGTCATAGCGGGTGATGCGGGAAATTCCCGAACGGCCGGCAAGAATGTTCTCCCACGCCGCAGAAACGCTGTTGCCGACCGGGGACACGATGCCGAGCCCGGTTACAACGACGCGCCGTTTTGCCGTCATTTGCTAGCCCTGTCTGCCATGGATACCCTGCTCGCATGCCGGGCCGGAAACCCCGCCGTAGGCGGAGCGACGGCCGGCGCGCGGGTTCAGGCCTTCTTCAGGTGCGCGCCGACGTAGTCGATCGCCTGCTGCACCGTGCGGATCTTTTCGGCTTCTTCGTCGGGGATTTCGCACTCGAATTCATCCTCGAGCGCCATGACGAGTTCCACCGTATCGAGCGAATCGGCCCCGAGGTCGTCCACGAATGCCGACTCGTTCTTGATATCGGCTTCATTGACGCCGAGCTGTTCGGCGACGATTTTCTTCACGCGCTGTTCAATGCTATCCATAAACTCCTCCTCCGTTGCACGACCGCAATGTGCACAGCACATATGCAGAGCACACTACTTTGCCGCGATGCGAAACCCTCCTACCGCCAACACGGATTCACGGTCTCGCCGGCGAAAAGAGCGCGCGATTCTAACAGAGCCCCCCGGCATGGTGATTATCGACCGGGAAATGGGCCCGCTTATGACATATACATTCCGCCGTTGACATGCAAGGTGCTGCCCGTGATATAGGCACCCGCTGCCGACGCCAGGAACAGCACGGCGCCGGCAACCTCGGCCGTCTGGCCCAGGCGGCCCAGGGCGATCTGGCCCAGGAGCGCCTGCGTCTGTTGCTGCGTGAGCGCGCGCGTCATGTCGGTGTCGACAAAGCCCGGTGCGACGCAATTGACCGTGATATTGCGGCTGCCCAGTTCGCGCGCCAGTGCGCGTGTCATGCCCTCCAGGCCCGCCTTGGCAGCCGCATAGTTGGCCTGGCCGGCATTGCCGCTGGAGGCCACCACCGACGAAATATTGATGACCCTGCCCCACTTGGCCTTCATCATGCCGCGCATGCAGGCGCGCGACAGCCGGAAAGCGGCCGTGAGGTTGGTGTCGATGACCGAATCCCATTCGTCGTCGCGCATCCGCATGGACAACATGTCCGCCGTGATGCCGGCGTTGTTGACCAGAATGGAGAGCTTGCCGAAACGCTTGCCCACCTCTTCGACCAGGGCGTCGCAGCCGGCGCGGTCGCGCACATTGAGCACGAGACCGCAGCCGGCCGCGCCCAGCTCGGCCAGGCGGTGGGAAATGCCCGCTGCGCCGGCTTCGGTGGTTGCCGTGCCCACCACCGTGGCGCCGGCATGGGCCAGCGCGTCGAGCACTGCCTTGCCGATGCCCCGGGAAGCACCTGTGACCAGCGCAACTTCACCCTGCAGGGCCGTCGAGGAAAATACCGCGTTGTCGATCACGATGCTGCTCCCAGGGCCGTCAGGGCATCCTGCAGGCTGTTGCGGTCAAACACCGACAGACTGGTCAGTGCGGGGACGATGCGCTTGTTCAGCCCTCCCAGAACCTTGCCGGGACCGCATTCGACCACATGGGTGACCCCCTGGCCGGCAAGCGCCAGGACAATTTCGCTCCAGCGCACAGGGCCGGCTACCTGCCGCGCCAGCGCATCGCGTATGGCGGCCGGCTCGGACTCCGAGCGCACATCGATATTGTTGATGACCGGAATGGCGGGTGCTGCCACGGCCGTGGCGGCGAGGCGCTCGCGCAGCCGTGCGC
>Ga0075019_10002304_pt1 | contig 10856 bp, 9 predicted proteins | sample ColStrG_CSR_2013_FD_71473 | JGI IMG/M metagenome (GOLD analysis project Ga0075019, IMG submission 71473) | Freshwater sediment microbial communities in response to fracking from Pennsylvania, USA - Cold Stream Run_MetaG_CSR_2013 | ecosystem: Environmental > Aquatic > Freshwater > Creek >...
GCCGGCGACACTTTGGCGCCGCCCCAGGGCAGGCAGTAGCCGCCGGCCCCATAGGGTGTGGGAACGAAAGGGAAGATCGGTACCATCGCCACCGGATCCGCCTCGTGGAAGGCGCGGTGGATGCTACTCGCGCCAATCAGCCGGGTCAGGAACTTGGCATGGTCTGAATCGCCCACCCGCGGGCATCCGAAAGAATAAAGTGTGACCCCATAGGCGCCCATTGCGAGCTGTTCTGCGGCAAGAGTCGCGAGTGCACCTCCCAAGCTATGACCGACGACATGAACCTCGCTGATGCCGCGCCCGTTGGTCGCGAAATAGTCTTGTATCTGCTTGGCGATCGATTCATAGGTGATCGCAAAGCCACGATGGACGACGTAGCCGGCCGGCGAACGTGCGAAGGCGCAGTGGGCATCGGTAATGGCGTCGGGAATTGAGGCCGTGCCACGCAGTGCGACCAGTGCCTGGCCCTGTCGCTGCCCTGTTCCGATAGCGAGATAGCCAAAGCCGGTCGTATCGCCGGTAAAACGACCTCCGGATACCCCGGTGATCCGCACGGGTTTGCCCGTAAATCCGTACAGACCGACGCTGCCGGCAGCGCCACGCGCAAGGGTGATCTGATTCCAGTTCGCCTCCGACTGAACGTCATAGACACGATTGGCGAGGATTCCCGCCTGCCCCGGGGTCAGTTCGGCCATGGTGCTACCTCGTCTCGCAGAGTCCGAAATACTCGCCGTTGTCGACCGGGGCGCGTGACAGTTCACAGATCATGTGCATTGGCCTGCCGTGCAATTCGCCATTCTCGTCATAGTTGTGCTTGGTGTACTGCCAGGCGAAGTATTCCTTGCCCGCGTGGCGGATGACGATCTCCTGGAACACCACCGGCTCATGCGGGACGAATCCGGACATACCCTTGGACTGGCTGATGGCGCCGAATGCGAACCCGCCACGTGTGTCCGTCCTGGCGACTTCCTTGCCCTCGGATTTATTCCAGGCCCAGCGATAGCGGCGCTCCACTTCGGCACCGGCGACGGGTTGTCCGTTCAGCAATACCTGCCCCTGTACCGCGGAGAACAGGACATTGCTGCCAAATATGCTCATGGCGTCTCCCGTAGTAGCAATGCTGCACAGCAAGATCGCTGCCCACAGACGGCGCCAGCGACCTTTGACCGCAGCAGGAGGGGCGATATGAACATTCACGACCGCTGTCTAGCCAACCTCTTATCCCGCTGGAACGGCACGCCAGCCACCTTCAGGCCGGCAATCGGTCAATGCCGCTTCGCTCTTCGGCAAGTTTCCACCCGACCATACACGAGACCTGGCGTAGCGAAAAGGCTAGCACCGCGGCTGCGACGGGTGTTGTGACACAGCGCTCGCCGACGGCCCGACAGACTCTGCCTGCCGGCGTGCGATAGTTCGATGCTGCCGCGAGTCGCGTGAAGACCCGTGCCAGATCGGCCGGCGGCGCGCCGTGCCGGCTATCGCTGCGGTGCCAAGCGGTCTTACGAGCGCTAGCTTACTTAATGCGCCGGCCAGTCATCGTTGCCCACAAGCACGGCAGCGGCGGCCTTTGCGCTCCGGGACGCATGGCCTCGCTACGATGAAGCGCGCGGCGTTTCATCGGCGCGAGTCTGCGCGTGCGGCGGTTCTGCGAGGAGCGGATCCGGGCCATCCGTATTTGCCCCGCCGGTGCCACGCAGCAGTCCGAGGGTAATTGGCCCATACAGTCCTCCCAGGTAGGGATTGAAGCAAACCAGCTGCCACAATCCCGACATGTCCCGGTCGTGGAAGCGCTTGACGTTGAGGCAGATCGAGCAAACGAGATACAGGATCATCAGGCCAATCACGCCGAGGTCCTCGGGAGCGTTGAGGGCATCCGATCCGCTCGCGCCACCGACGGCGATAACGGCAACTACTGCGGGAACCAGCAGCCCTAGACTGGCAGCCCAGTACGAACCGCGCGCCAGCCGACCGCTCGAAGAACGATAGCGTGTCGATCAAGTAGTCGCGTGTCGGCACTTCAGAACGCCACATGGATGGGTCCTCGGTAACTTCCGAAATTTAAGAGCGTGCAGGGGGTGCTGGTGGCGACGCCGAATTAATTCGCCCCACGCCGACGTGCGCCGGAGGTGGGAGCTCCGGTTGCCAGCGCCCGATGGCACACGATCGGTACCACCGACCCCTGCTTGCGCAGCTGCGCGCCGTAAGCGGCAAATTGCGCATCGGGTACCGGTGTATGGTAAAAACCTGATCCGTGATCGTTGTCGGCTATTTCGCTGACCTCGCGCACCGGAGCCATGGTCGTCGTCACGAATAGCGAGCGGCGCTCCGACGGATATCCGATCACCATCCCGATCACCTGGCCGGCGGCGCTGAGCAGGGGACCACCACTGATTCCTCCCAGTGGCTGCTCACTGGCGGGCTCGCGCTGCGTCATCGCCCAGACGAACAACGGAAATGCGCCAGGCCGTGACTGCGCGCGCCCGCGTGCCCGACCGACGAACTCGCCCCGCAGCGCGCCCGGTTCGCCGTGCGGATAGCCATACCCGTAAGCGACCATGCCCGGCTGCGGCTGCACGTCGCCGGCCGTATCGATCGGCGGAGCGCGCAACGGAGTACGCACGGCGGACGCGTCTGCGGAGACATGCAGCACCATCTCGGTCACTACGCTTGTTGCCGCTAGCGTATGCGTCGCCAGTGCTTGCTCGGATACCAGCGCCAGCTGTGAGCAACCCGCCGTGACATGTGCCGCGGTCACGTATCCGCCCTGGTCGTCGATCGAAAACGCCGTGCCATGCGACCACTCGCTCAGCGGTCCATCGCGCAGCTCGGTCTCCGGGCTGCGCATCCATTCGCTTGGTAGGAGTGGCGGCTCGCGGGGCAGGTAGCGCACTTCGACGGGGTTCGTCGACCACCACGGCGGATGTTGCGCCGAGCCTCGCTGTCCGTCGCGCAGCGCGCCATTGATGATCAGCACGACAATTGCGCACGCCACCGCGAATCGCCAGCCCCGATGCACGGACGGCGACCTTTAAGAGGCGACTGACGCGGCGCCTATCAGCGCCATGGCGAGCTTGATGGCAACCAGGAACACGGCTGCAGCAATTTCCCCGTCCGCGATGCGCTTGGGTAAATGATGGAACAAGCGATCCACGACGAAGAACGCGAGCAGCTGCCCGGCCAGTGCGAATGCTCCCCACACGGCGACCTCGGCGAGGACGCGGCTGGCAGCGAGGCTGGTGGCGAGCGGTATCGCCAGGCAGACGATCGCGCCCCCAAACGACAGCGCAGCTGCCGTGTCGCCGCGCCGAATCAGTTGCAGCTCGCGCTGTGGAGTGATCAGTGCGTACAACGCTGACCCAACGGCCAATAGCAGCACCGTGACTGCGAAGTGACCCGCGACCACGCTGACGCCCGACAGGAATGCCTTGATAACAGGATCCAACTTCCGCCCCTATGGATTGCCGGTTTCCTTACCCGAAGCAGAACCCCGCGTGCTGGGGGCCACAGCCTTTGCGGACACGAACGATGCTACCGGTACGAGCATGGAGTACCTCCGCGCAGCCACAAGACCGCCTTCGGCTCTAACAATAGCTGTTTCTTTCGCGCGATTGGCGGCGAACAGCAGCAGTCGGGTTATTCAGTGGTGGTGATCGACGGCAGAATCACCCGCCCCCCCGGTGCCTGCGCAGGCCACGGATTGGACGTCCGACCATTCATTGGCGCCCGTGTCACCACAGGCACCGGCAGCGCTGATTGCGGGAAGCACGGACGTTCTACGCGGGTCGCACACTATTGAAGTCCGCGGACTCGGTAAGCGGCAACGACCGCAGCTACGTCGTCAGTTCCCTGCCTGATTGCCGTCGCCGCATCCCGCTGGGGAATGTCTCAGGAGCAGTGCAATTCCGCACGCCCGCAGGAACGCGTCAAGGCATGGCGCAGCGTGCGGGCACCATTCATAAGGTAGTACGTAATGCCAGCCCGTAATTAAGGGGCGCAAAGCGCAAACACACGCAACATTGAAACGGGCCGGCGGGATCCGACCCCAAGCCATGTCCGGTTATCGCTGAGGAACCGATAAGCGTGCGTGAGCAGCGACCCTATGACAGCAACGGCCACGTGGGTCAGCGCCGGTATCGAAACGTATGAGACGAAGCGCGCAGAGCCGTCACCGTGCTCGACGCGTTCGTACTCATCGCGGGTTTCGTGACGTACGTGACCGTTGGCGTGAAAAAGCGTGGCAAAAGATGACGCCCTTACGAGCGCGCTTTGAATCATGTTCCAAAACCCACAGGCATCGCGAAGTTCAGTGACTTTGTTGTCGAGGCCGACGCGGTCAGTTACCGCGCACGCTGCTTGTGTGGACCGCGAGTACCGTGAGCCGAGTCGGTGACGGCGACCAAGGGTGTGCCAATATCGTCGACAGCCTATTTTCCAGCGTCAGTGTTGCCGTAAGGCCGATGCCCCGACCGCCGAATGATCCTTTACAATCGCGCAACACCCGGATCGTGCTGTAGCAAATGCGCACGATCGCCGGCGTGCACCACACTGAGTAAGTGGCTGCAAGGCCGAAAACCCACGTGGCACATCGATGATGCGCGGCTCGATCGCTGCATTAGCCTCTAATGCCATGGCATTTGCCCGCGTCGCCCGGCAAAATGAAACACCCGCCCCATGGGCTAGCCGCGGAGGCGACTATGACCGTACGTGAACCACGCCTGAGTACGCTGGATATTCTTTCGCTGCGACCTACGCAGATCACGGTCGGGCGACGCGAAGTTGAGGAAAAGCAAAAGCGCTGGCGGGCGATAGCGAAGAAAGATCGGTTTCTCGGTAACCATCTCATCCCGGTCGTGCACGGATACAAAGATCGCTACTACGTCATCGATCACCATCATCTTGCGCTCGCGCTTCACGAGGAGGGGGTACGGACGATCGCGGTGACCGTGGTATCAGACCTGCGCCGGCTGGATCGGGATGCGTTTTGGACGTATATGGACAACCGGGCGTGGTTGCACCCGTACGATAGCCGGGGAAAGCGTCGCCATTACCGCGACCTTCCCGAGCGCATAACCGACCTAGATGATGACCCCTATCGTAGTCTCGCCGGCGAACTTCGTCGCGCCGGCGGCTTCGCCAAGGACACAACGCCGTTCAGCGAATTCCTGTGGGCAGACTTCCTTCGCCGGCACGTGAAAGTAAACCGGATCAATCGCAGTTTTGTGGCCGCGCTTGATCAGGCGCTGCAATTGGCCAAGACCGATCACGCAAACTACTTGCCGGGTTGGTGCGGTCCCTTGACCACCGGGTGATGTACTTGAGCATTCCCGACGTGTAGGCCGCGCTGCGCGCATCGGAGTGGCGTTCGCGGTTGCATGCTCTCCGGGAACCCGTTGCGAATATCGAACTCGGGGTGGCAGGGGAGCGTCGGTGCGCGCATCTTGAGCGCTGGCTGGTGGAAGAAGGTGCGCCGCCCGAAAGTCGCGTCGACACTCCCTTAGGAACTGCTGGGTGGCCCCCGATCTCCTCAAATTGCGAACTGTCGGAAGGTCAATCGACGACCCGCTCCAATGGCGTGATGGCGCGGAGCGGATTCTCGCGCAGAGGAAGAGTTGAGTGACCGAGCAATCGACGACACTGGTGATCGCAACTCTTAGAAATCGTATCGCTTTGCGCAGCGAGCACACTCCCTGACTGTGCCTAGCGTCGACGCCAATTTTTGCGGGGAACGGGATCCCCGAGTCCGTGACCGTCACCGGCGTAACGGGAATGGTGATTAACAGGCGCCGGCCAGCAGGAATTCGACTACAGCAATGCGGGGATAAATTGCGCGGCGGGCCAGTTCGAAATATCGGGCCTGAGGCAACCGATCGATGTCCGGATCCAATTCCCCGAAGCGAGGGAGTGCGTGAATCACGACGGAATTCGGCCTCATGCACTGAGCCACGTCCTGTGCGCGCAGCAGTGGAATGGTGTCGACCGGCGGTGGGGCGAATTCCAGCGTCGCGCCCAGGTAGTCGATGGTCGTTATCGGTTTTACATAAACCACGTCGTAATTGGGAAGAGCGTCTCTGAGCTCCTGGAATGGGACGGTTGCAACGCCATAAATGGACTCGCAGTCCAGGCGCGCCTGCGGTTTTTCAGAAAGCAAGGGACTGCAAACGTCGATCGTTAGGCCGAAAGCGTTTCGAATGGCCAGCAGCGATCTTGAGGCACGCAACTGCCAGTCACCGAGCAGCAGGATGCGTACACCGTCGAGGTGGTTGAAAGTGCGCCATATAAAATACAGGTCTGCCAGGCACTGTGTGGGATGGGAAGTTGCACCGGTGCCACAATTTAATATGGGCACCTGAATATTTGCCGCCGACTCGACAACCGACGCGTGATCGGGATGGCGAATTGCGATCAGATCACAATACTCCTGAACGCAGTTCAGAAAGTCGCTCAGCGATTCCTTTCTGAGCTGAGTCATATCGCCGGCGCTGATCACGCTCGCACCGAGCCGAGCGACGGCGGCTTCGGTGGACAGTCGAGTACGCGTGCTGGGCTGGGCGAAATAGCTCAGACACGTCGGGCGCTTCTTGTTCACTCGTGACGCTGCTTGACCCGCTTCCCACTGGGCCGCACGATCGAGAACACGCAGAATGTCGGCCGTGGCAAGGTCCTCAATGTTGAGAAGATGCATGACGGCGGACGTTAGTTGGGACCCATCGGCCGATTCGCTGTGTCACTCGAAGTGTCTGCTACATCGAGCCCCTCGTCGACGGACGGCGCGGTTCGCAGGTCCCAGAACCGATTTCCGTGAATGTCGCTCTTATCGGAGATAACGAAGCCACTTTCGGTGATCGAGCGCATGACGCTGGGAATCGTGGTGACGCAGTATATCTCAGGCTTTTGATGGGGGAATCGCGCCAGGAACGTCTGCATTTCGCGGCGCAAGGTTCGCATCACGAGCGGACCGCGGGACGCCTCGAGCCCACCGATGACGTTCATGCCTAGAACGTAAACGGCGATACCAAATATGTTCTTGTCAAGATTGCGCGAGGTCTGATACGCACGAATCCTGGATTCCAGTTCCTCTTGGGAAAGGATGAAGGACTCCACCTGGTCATATAAGTTGATTTGAGCGTTTCGGTGCTGAAGATAGTTCGGGATACTCATCGGTACATAGGCACAGTACGCGTATGTGCTGATCTCCCTGTTTGCATCCAGTTCCAGCCCTACCCTTAGGCCCGTTGGAAATCTCACTGCCAGATTCGAAAAAAACCTAATGCGTGCGTGCAATGAGGCATTACTCGTCCACCGGTTGTAAGCGAGCGTAGCGATATTAGTCAGTATCTGCTGCTTATGTCGTTCCGGGATGGTGCTGAAAGGGACCATGGCGCACACGGAGTACGGGCGTCGGTTCAGCTTTTTATCACTGTAAGTCGCCACCGCATGGAACAAAGATTTCGCAATTACTGCAACGGCCGCCGTAGCCTGGTACGCCCGGTGACGATGTACGACTTTCGATGAAAGCCAAACCAGCACGATCGCCACCGCCAGCGGATCAGAAATTTCCGAGAATGTAACGGCGGCCAGCGATCGTCCACCCAACTCCGCGGTCCAGCCGAATTGGCTACTTCCCCACAGATAAAGCTGCTTGATTATCAGCAGGAAACCAACAGTCTTCGCGAACCAAGCGTCTGCGAAGTCAAGCCAGTCAATCAGTAACGTCTGCGCTGCACGCACGTAACTGATCATTGCGCGGCGCACGGGAAGCACTTCGTACGTCGGATCGCCCAGACCACGGCATATGACTTCGCTGTTGTCGGTGTTCTTCATACAGTTACGCGCTTAATCGGCACGGTATCGTCGGAAACACGTCGCTAGGGTCGGCTGCTCGAATATTGCAATTGAGCGGCGCGATGGCAAGCGGTTTACGCCAAAGACGCCGGTGAACATGGCTCGACCGCAGCCAAGGATTGGGCGGTCCGCTTTTTGGTTCTGTACATGAGTGCGGTATTAGTTAGTCCGCGCTCGGATCTGGAAGACGCGAGCTAGAACCCTACTGTCCCCCGCGGTGCACGGTCAGATACGCCGCCGGACCGGGGGCGTGATAATTGCAGCCATGGCCGAACATCATCGCCTCCCTATCGGCGATCTTTGCGCGAAAGTTGCCGCTAGATCGGCAGCATTCTCGACCTGAAATCGCTGGCCAACGTCGGTTCCACGAGCAACGTAGCTTTCCGTTTGTACTCGGTGGTTGCGGCAGTCCACACGGACCAGAAGAGCGCGATATTGCTACGTCGGTGCATGATGCCGGGTGCAGTTCGTGTACCCGCGCTGGCCAGCGACCCTGGCCCGAAAGGATCCTCGCTCCGCTTTCGTGCGCTAGTGTTCCGTGCAAGAGTCGTAGGATAGGGCGGGTCTGCGTTTGGAACTTGAACTCGCCGTGGAATGGCAATGGAGCAGCCTATGCTGGAACTAGCCCTGCTGGATTTGGAGGGAACCCTCGCCCACGGCAATGACTTTATCCCGCTCCAGGGGGCGGTCGCGTTAATGAACAATCTGCGCAAGCGAGGTGTTCCCATCCGGGTTCTGTCAAACAATACGATCCAAACGCCCGACATCATCGCGCAAAAGTTGTCGCGGGGCGGTCTCACCCTTTCGTCGCAGGAAATTATCACACCGCTGAGTGCTCTTTCAGCGGCGGTGTCACCCGGCGAGCGAGCATACGTGGTCGGTAGCGCAGCGCTGAAGGCGCATTTGAAAAGCTGCGGGCATACCCTGTCGGACGACGGTGATCGCGCTACCTGCGTAGTGGTGGGCGGATCGCATAACGTTGTGCTTGACGAGCTTGATCGAGCCTGCCGGGCATTGCTCGGCGGCGCGGCACGGTTCATCGCACTGCATAAGGGGCGGCTATACACTGATGAACGCGGCCACACGGTGCTTGGCTCCGGTGCGTTCGTCGCCGCACTCGAGTACGCGTCTGGCATACAATCGACCGTGGTTGGCAAACCCAATAGCGCGTTCTTCCGCGATGCACTCAGGTCATCGAACGCGACGGCTCAACACACCGTGATGATCGGCGACGATCCATACATGGACTTGGCCCCGGCACGTGAAATCGGCATCAGGACTGCGTTCGTTGCATCGGGAAAGTACGCAGCGAAAGAGTTCGACAGTCTGGGCTGGCGTCCGGACTTCATTGTTGACTCCTTGGACCGATTGGCTGGATATCTTTAGCGCGCGGCTACGGGGCAACCGCCACCGTTTCGGTCTGACGGAGTTGCCCGCAGGAGGCGCCGCATGCTCAAAACGGACCGTCGGACGGCAGAGCTGTAGCGTCTACGCAAAGGCGCCGCGCAAGCCATTTGCGCCAGGCGCTCTCGACCTCACGGATATCACCGGAGCGCTCGAGCTCCCTAGCGAGCCGTTCCCGCGATGCGCCTTCCGGCAGCGGTATCGCGCTGGGCGCCACCGCGTATCGCTTCGACAGCTCTGCCGCGAATGATACGACGAGCTCGTCGAGGGCGCTCGCATCGGGCCGGCAGCACTGCACCTCGTGGAATCGCGAACGCAGGGGCGCCGACAGCTTCGTCGCGTCGTTGGCGGTTGCTATCCACGTCACGTAGGTCGCGTCCACCGGTACGCCAAGTAGCATGTCGAGAGCGCCGTTCGTGGCGGAGCGGTCAACCCAGGGTAATAGCGCAAGATCCGCACGTACGTTCCAGTCGCTGGAGCCGCACTTGTCGAGCTCGTCGAGGATGATGATCGGATCCGCTCGACGCGTTTGAGCCATTACGCGCACGACCAGCGACGCGTCGGCACGATGATACGTGCGCGGCGAGCCCGAAATCGAAAAGCCTTCGTGCAGCGCGTTCATCGGCTGCACGAACGACGGCCGATCGAGTGCTACCGCCAGCTCGGCGGCGAATCGACTCTTGCCAATCCCTGGCGGGCCGATCAGCAGCAGAGGTGGGATCGAAACTCGGATCGCCTGGAGGCGCTGCGCGATGAGTAGCTCACTGCGTACCGCGCTGATCACGTCACGGAACCAAGGGAAGCGGGCGGCGAGACCGGCGAGGACATTCGGTTGGGGGATCCGGCTTACCGGCAGTGCCGCGTCGAGGGCCTTGCGGTACATCTCCACGGCATCCACTGAGTCGTCAGTGATCGGGCGGATCGGCTGACGGATGACCCGGACCTGAACCGGGGGCAGGGGCAATTCGCCGCTGTGTGTCGGCGCGTCGCGCTGGCGCTCAGGTGGCGCAGCGAGTACGTTCGCCAGGTGCGGTAGCACCGCTTCGCCGTTGAATCGCCACGACTCGCTCAGCAGCGTGCGCGCGGCTTCGCCGGTGAGCCCCTGAAACGAAACCACTTCCAGGGTCGGCATGCGCTCGTAGGCCTGCGCGATCAGCTGCGCGGACCCCGAGCGCAACAGCAGCCGCGCGTGCCAGCGGGGAAATTGCGCCAGAAAGTGCGCTGCGAGCGCGGACTCGAGGTTGACTGCGCAGCCCGGAGTGGCGGGCCCGGGCTTTTTTTGCGTACTCATGGCGGTTCCGGGAGCGGAAGGTCAGACTAGGATAGATGTATCCTATATGTCAAAAGTTGCTCTGTCGCGATACACGCACTACCATTTGGAGATCTTTGGAATTCAGGGACTTATTCCTGTGGCTATCCCGGCAAAGCAAAAGCCCATCGACCTTTCGATCGACAGCGCCGAGATTCTCGCGCGCATGGTCGAGATGAGCGGAAAATCCCGCTACGCTTTCGCAAAGGCGGCCTCCATGGATCCCGCAGCTTTCTATCGGTATCTCGCACCCGCTGGTCCCAAGATGACGACGAGTACGCTCAACCGCGTCGCACAGGCA
>Ga0075019_10002305_pt1 | contig 10854 bp, 9 predicted proteins | sample ColStrG_CSR_2013_FD_71473 | JGI IMG/M metagenome (GOLD analysis project Ga0075019, IMG submission 71473) | Freshwater sediment microbial communities in response to fracking from Pennsylvania, USA - Cold Stream Run_MetaG_CSR_2013 | ecosystem: Environmental > Aquatic > Freshwater > Creek >...
CCGCCCACCTCAACCTCCAACTCGCCTTCCAGCACCGATAGCGATTCGATTGAGCCTCGCTGGTGCGGCGCCGATTCGAGAACGCCGCCCGGTTCGGCATGAAAATCATACCATTGCAGCCAGTCCACGGTCTTGATCCAGCCGGTAATGTCGAGGCGGCACTTGCCATCGTCCGAGAACAGAATCGGCGTGTCGCCTTTGCTGCTTTTCTCGACAAAAGCCTCGTCATCACTGCGCTGAAGCATTTTTTCGATAGAAACATCAAGCGCTTGCGCCAGCCGCCAGATCGTCGCCAGTGTCGGATTGGTCTCGTTGCGCTCGATCTGGCTGATGATGGATTTGGCCACGCCGGAATGTTCGGACAGTTCGGACAGCGAATAATTGCTCGCCTTACGGAGTCGCTGCACGGTCTTGCCCAATTGGCCGCTGAGCGCCGTCGCGCCTGCTTCCAGAACCTTGACCTTGTCTTTTCCTTCAACGCCCATGCCGAAATTCTCCGTCACGGCACAATAGCCAATTTTGTTTGAAATATCGAACGATTTTTGGCGTTAGATCGGTCGCTCCGGACCTGCCCGGCGCGAGGCCAGCCGCAGCAAGCCAAGCTGATGCTCGCGCACCAGCACAAAAATCCCGGAAGCCGCAACGATCAACGCGCCAATGATCACCGAATGCGTCGGCAGATCGCCAAAAGCGAAATAGCCGATCAAGGTTGCCCAGATCATCGAGGTATAGTCAAAAGCCGCCACCACCGAAGCATCCGCATGACGATAAGACTCGGTCATAACGATCTGCGCTATGCCGCCGATGACCCCCACCATCACCAGCACGAAAAAGCCATTCCAGCCCGGCCAAACCCAGCGCTGTGCCGCCATAAAGGTTCCGATTTCGCCAAGCGCCGGCCAAAGCAAAGGCAGAAACCAGGTCAGAGCCGACAAAACCGTCGTCAGCAAAGAGAAATAGAAAACGATCGCGCCGGTCTGTTCGGTCTGGGTCAGACGCCGGGTTTGTGTCATCGCCGCCGCCGCACAAACGGCTGCGGTCAGCGCGAAAGCCGAGCCCCAGAACCGCGCCGGGCCCGCACTCACGGCCGCGCCAAATTGATCCTGCAACATCACCAGCACGCCAAAAAAACCGATAATGACCGCCGACCAGCGATAAATATACACTTTTTCGCGTAAAACCCATGCCGCCAGCGCCACACCCACCAATGGCGCGGCAAATGAAATCGCTGTTGCGTCCGGTAGCGGCAACAGCGCCAGCGCGGCAAAATTGAAAAACATACCGCCCGAACCGATCAGCCCGCGCAATATATGTCCGAACGGCCGTTTGGTGGCGATGGCACGTGGAAACTCGCCGCGACTGTGCAGCCACAATATCAACACCGCCAGAGCGGGCAAGGAGCGAAAAAACACCACCTCACCCAAGGGGGCCGCCCCAGCCTCTGCCCGGATGAGCGCGCTCATTACCGTAAAGGCGATGGTGGACAATATTTTGAGACCAATGCCGATAATCACAACTAATCCTGACCAAATTTTAACAAAGTATTGCCGTCTGCATGACTGTCATAAAGACGCCATACGAAGCTGCTTCACCAGTTGTTAATACAATAGGAACGACGACCTTGGCCAAGACCAAATCCGGCAATCACTATCGCACCTTGTTCATTTCGGATCTGCACCTCGGCTCGAAGGCCGCGCAGGCCGAATTGATGCTGGACTTTTTGAAATATAATGATGCCGATATGATTTATCTCGTCGGCGACATTATTGACGGTTGGCGGCTAAAATCCAATTGGTATTGGCCGCAAGCCCATAATGACGTGTTGCAAAAGCTGCTACGTAAGGCCCGCAAGGGCACCAAAATGGTCTATATACCCGGCAATCATGACGAATTCGCCCGCCAGTTCACGGGCCAGAGCTTTGGCGGCATCAAGATTGTCCGCCAGACCACCCATAAGACCGCGGATGGCAAAACCCTTCTGATTATGCACGGCGATGAATTCGACCTTGTGGTGCGGAATGCGCGCTGGCTCGCCTATCTTGGTGACTGGGCCTATGACGCCGCGATTTTCATCAACACCCATTTTAATTTCGTCCGCCGCAAGCTCGGCTTCCCCTATTGGTCGTTTTCGGCCTGGGCCAAGCTGAAAGTCAAGAACGCTGTGAATTTCATCGGTTCCTTTGAGACGGCGCTCGCCGGAGAAGCGCGCAAACATGGTGCCGACGGCATTGTTTGCGGCCATATCCATCACGCCGCCATGCGCGAAATTGATGGCATCCTTTACATGAATACCGGTGATTTTGTTGAATCCTGCACGGCACTCGCCGAACACGAAGACGGCCGGATGGAAATCCTGTATTGGATCACTGCGGCTGAAGCGCAGAAACCCGCAGTTTTGGCACAGGGCCAGGCCGCCGCTTGATGCACATTCTTATTGCCACCGACGCCGGCCCGCCACAGGTCAATGGCGTCGTCAATTCGCTGAAAGCCATGACTGAAGCCGCGCAACACTTAGGCGCACGCTTTACCTTCATCACGCCGCAACAGTTCAAAACCCTGCCGATGCCGACCTATCCGGACATTCGGCTGTCGCTGGTGACATCCCGCCAAATCGGCAAGCTCATTGAGGCCTCCGGGGCCGAGCACGTCCATATTGCCACCGAAGGGCCGATTGGCCTTGCTGCGCGCGCGCATTGCCGCCGTAAAGGCCGCCCGTTCACCACCTCATATCATACCCGCTTTCCAGAATATATCGCTGCCCGCGTGCCGGTGCCGCTGAGCCTGACCTATTGGCTGATCCGCAAATTCCATAATTCCGGTGTTGGCACCATGGTCTCTACCGCCAGTGTCACTGCTGAACTCGCGGCGCGGGGCTTTAACAACCTGATGCGCTGGTCGCGCGGCGTCGATCATGAATTGTTCAACCCGTCCCGCGCCAAGGACCTCGGCTTTACCAAACCAGTTTTTCTCTATGTCGGTCGCGTTGCCGTTGAAAAAAACATCGAGGCTTTTTTAAACCTTACGTTGCCGGGCACCAAAGTTGTGGTTGGGGACGGCCCGGCGCGTAAGGCTCTGGAAGCGCAGCACCCTGATGTCAAATTTCTCGGCATGAAAGCCGGCACGGGTCTTGCCGAAATTTATGCCAGCGCTGACGTCTTCGTTTTCCCCAGCCGCACCGATACTTTCGGCATCGTGCTGCTGGAAGCGCTGGCCTCCGGCCTGCCGGTCGCTGCTTTCCCAGTGCCTGGCCCGCTGGATGTGGTGGGCGGCACGCCCGCCGCAGTTCTCAGCGAAGATTTACAGGCTGCCTGTCTGGAAGCGCTAAAAATCCCCAAATCAGTAGCGCGGGAAGTCGCGCAGCAGTTCACCTGGGAGAACAGCGCCCGCCAGTTCCTCGGCAATATTGCCGAGGCCAACCGGCGCTTCAAGCCGCGCTAAACCATCAGGCTAGGTATGCCCGCGCCATTGCGGTGCACTGGTCTTGTAACCGCCCGCCGCCCGGATCGCCTCGAACACCTTTGAAGGTGTCGCCGGCATGTCGATATGGCTGATGCCATAGCCGCGATACAGCGCATCCACCACCGCATTGATCACGGCGGGAGACGAGCCGATCGACCCAGCTTCGCCCGCGCCTTTCAACCCCAGCGGATTGCTGGTGGACGGCACATTGCGCGTCTCAAGATCATAATTTGGCACGTTATCGGCGCGCGGCACCGCATAATCCATCAAACTGGCGGACAAAAGCTGCCCGCCCGAATCAAACACCGTGCCTTCCAGCAGAGCCTGACCAATACCCTGGCCGATACCGCCATGCACCTGCCCCGCCAGCAACATCGGATTGAGCGTAAAGCCGAAATCGTCCACCAACCAATAGCCCAGCACCTGCGTTGCGCCGGTCTGCGGATCAATTTCCACCTCGCAGACATGGGTGCCGTTTGGATAGGTCGCTTCGGGCGGCTGATACGACGCCACGGACTTGAGTTTGTCGGCGCTGGCTTTCGGAGATTGGCCAATCTCGGCATAGGAGATGGCGCGGTCCGTGCCAGCAATGCGAATATGCCCGTCAGCAATTTCCAGATCTCCGGCCGCGGCTTCCAGCATATCGGCCGCCACATCCTTTAATTGAAGGCTGAGCTTTTCGGAAGCGCTCACCAGCATGGCCGCCCCCACCGGAATCGAACGCGAACCACCAGTGCCATTACCGGTCGGCACAGCTTCGGAATCGCCCTGTATCAGCTTCACCTGCTCCAATGGCACATCGAGAAATTGCGAAACCACCTGCGCGTAAGCGGTGGCATGGCCCTGTCCGTTTGACTGAGTGCCCACCCGCATGGTGAAGCTGCCGTCGCGGTTGAGTTCAACCGAACCTTCCTCGCCGCTTCCCCAGGCCGTGCATTCGATATAGGAGGCAAAACCAATGCCGCGCAGCATCCCCGTCTTTTTCGCCAACTTGGCGCGCTTTTCAAATCCGGCATAATCAGCTTTGGCCAGAGCCGCCTGCATCGTCGCTTCAAATTCGCCGACATCATAGGTGCGGCCCGTCAGCGTCTTGTAAGGCATCTGCTTAGGCTTGACGAAATTGCGGGCGCGGATCACATCACGGCCAATGTTCATCTCCCGGGCGCAAGCATCAACCAGTCGCTCAAGCAGATAGGCCGCCTCTGGCCGCCCGGCGCCGCGATAAGCGTCCACTGGCATGGTGTGCGAATAAACCCCGCGAACCTGCCCGTAAAAGGCGCGAATATTGTAACAGCCGGTGGCCATCGTCATGCCCAGATAGGGCACGTAAGGCGCAAAAGCCGAGAGATAAGCGCCCAATCCGCCCAGAATATCGACGCGCAGCCCTAAAAAACGCCCGCGCTCGTCCAGCGCCATTTCAGCGCTGGAGAGGTTATCGCGCCCCTGGGCGTCGGCAACAAAATGCTCGGAACGATCGCTCACCCATTTAACCGGACGGCCCACGCGCTTGGCCGCTTCGAGAACCAGCGGATATTCGCGGAAGACAAAGCCCTTGGTGCCAAAACCGCCGCCAACATCCGGCGTCAGCACCAGCAGGCTGCGCGACTGGATGCCGAGGATTTTCGCCACCGTGCCGCGCATACCATGCACACCCTGCGAGCCGGTCGTCAGCGTATATTTCTCGGCTTTCGCATCATATTCGCCAATTGCGGCGCGGGTCTCCATGTAATTGGCGACGACGCGATTGTTGACAACCGTCACCTTGACGATTTTCACCGCCTTGGCAAAAGCCGCATCGCATGTGAACTTGTCGCCCATTTGCGCGTGATAGGCGATATTGCCTGCCGCCTGCGGCCAAACCTGCGGTGCATCGGCCGCTATGGCGGCTCTGATGCCTGCCACTGCCGGCAGCGCCGTGTAATGCACCTCGATCAATTCGGCAGCCTCGCGCGCCTGCGCCAAAGTCTCGGCGACCACAAAGGCCACGGCATCGCCGACATGGCGCACAACGCCCTTGGCCAAAACCGGATATTCGGGCAGGTTCATCTCAACCCCGTCCGGCACCCCCAGACAGGGCAGGTCGCCCAAATGAACGAGGTCATCACAGGTGAGCACCAGAGCCACGCCGGGCGCGCCCTTGGCGGCCTCCACATCACCGAAACTAAAAGTTGCGTGCGCGTGCGGCGAGCGCAGAACGAAGCCATACAAGGCTTTTTTGGGTTGAATATCGTCGGTATATTGACCCTGGCCGGTGATAAATCTTTTGTCTTCCACGCGCCGCGTTGATTGGCCAATACCAAATTTCATCGGTTTCATCGATTCACTCCCAAAAACAACCAGCGCAAAAATTCAAATCTCAACCGGCTCACCCGACTGCACCCAGCCGAGAAATCCTGGCGCAAAATGCGTGTCAACATCATGACGCCCGCCCGCTTGCGCCTGTGCATAAGCAGTTTTGGAGCGATTGCCGGACCGGCACGACAAAACCACGCGCTGGCCTTCCGGCAGAAGCGCCACATTGAACGCAGAGAGCGGATTGAACAAAGCCCCTGGCATATGTCCGGCGTCAAACTCTATGGCCTCGCGCACATCCACGAGCGCGATGGAACCGTCCGCCATACCGGCCTTCAGTTCCGCCAGACCAATTTCTTTCAAACCTGACATATCCGTCTCCGTTTTTGGCCGTATCGGCGCAATCCTTTTCAGGATAGGGCGCGCGATGGCTCGCGGCAAATTCAATTTTAACCGAATTCGGGCAGCAAGCTCACCTTAGCCTCCGCGTTGTGATATAAGTGCCGTAATTCACGGCCACTATTGGCCGCAAATGCGTCGCGGAGACCACCATGCTCTTACCCTCGCTGTTACCTTGGTTCATAGGATTTCTGGTCTTTTTGCTCCTGCTGGCGGTGCTCGGCAGCTTTTTCACCGTCAGCACCGCGCAAACGGCGGTTATCACCCGCTTCGGCAAGTTTTTGCGCGTTGCCAATCCTGGGCTGAACTGGAAAATGCCCTTCATTGACAGTGTAGCGGGCCGCGTCTCTCTGCGGGTTAATCAAATCACTTTAACGATGGAAACCAAAACGCGCGACAATGTGTTCGTCACCATACCGATTTCCGTGCAGAACCGCGTGCGCCCTGAAAAAGTCTACGACGCTTTTTACAAGCTCGCCAATCCGGAACAGCAAATCCAGTCTTATGTTGAACAGGTCATTCTGGGCCATGTGCCCGGCATGACGCTGGACGAGGTTTTCGCCAGCCAGTCCAGTATCGCCGCCGCCGTCAAGAAAGAACTCGACGCCGACATGGCCGATTTCGGCTATGAAATTGTCAATGTGCTCGTCACCGACATTGTGCCGGACGAGAAAGTCAAATCGGCGATGAACGACATCAACGCCGCCCAGCGCGAGCAGGTTGCCGCCAATGCGCGCGGCGAGGCCGAGAAAATTCTTGTCGTCAAAAAGGCTGAAGCGGAAGCCGAGAGCAAGGCGCTGCAAGGCCAGGGCATCGCCAACCAGCGCAAGGCCATTATCGAGGGTCTTCAAGGTTCCATTGAACAATTTCAGAAGGTTGTGGGCGGCGCAACCACCACGGATGTTATGCAGCTTGTGCTGGTCACCCAATATTTCGACACGCTGAAAAGCATCGGCGAAAACGACAAAACCAATACATTATTTTTGTCTCACGCGCCCGGCGCGGTGAAAGATGTGTCCGACCAGATTATGCAATCCATGCTGGTGGCCGAGCGCGCCAAAGGTTAAGTGCTATGCTACAATAATAATATGCAAACGGCGCGGCCCGTGCGCGCCCAGCAACATTTTTTGTTCAATATCCGCTGAACGGGATGGGCCGGTAATCATGTTGACCGTGCGCGGCAGGGTGCCGGAAAACCGGTCGCGTATTTTGCCCAACACGCTCTCATAATCTCCGGCAATGTCGGCAGCGCGCAGCACCACAATATGATTGTCGGGCAGGAAGTTCAACGTCGTCGGATTGTCCTCGCCCGAAACCATCACCAGCGTGCCGGTTTCTGCCACCCCGCCAAAGGCATGAGAGAGACCATTGAGATCTGCGCCATCGGATGCGCCGAAGCTGATCGAAAGTGTTGTCGCCGCCCAGTTCAACGCGTTCAAACGTATGTCACTGCCCATTTTAAGCGTGGCGGGCAGGTTGTTTTCGCGTAAATAACGCGCCACCTCGCCAGGAACATCTTTCTCACTCACCTCAACAACTGTCGCAAGCGCTGCGGTCGCTTGTGACATGAAACATTCTATCAGAGCACGGCCCTGCAATTGCCCACGTTGCGGAATAATGCCTTTGGCGTGAGCAGACAGGCGCGCCGCCACAGCGGCCCTGCGCGGCGCATCCGCCGCCGTCACATTCAGTGCATGCCGGATTGAAGCCAGAATTTCATCTCGTGCAGTGCTCATGGGGCGCTCGCTCATTTCCGGTTTTTCCACTGGCTCTGAAAGGTCGCGCCCTGCGGCGCGGGCAGATCACGAGTTTTGGTCCAGCCAGAGGCCATCGGCGCCCAGCCAAACCGCCCCTTGGCGCGGCCGATCAGGCTCATCGCCCGCATGGCGAGGCCGGTCGAAAAACGGTAAAGCATAGGCCGTTTCGCAAAAAACGCCCATAACCCTAACCCGCCGCGCACCAGAACCGGCGATAAATGCCGCTCGAATTCGCGCTCACGCCAGTGGCGCATCAGTCTAGGCAGCGGGATACGCACCGGACAGACAGACTCGCAGCGCCCGCAAAAGGTCGAAGCATTCGGCAAATGGCCCCCCTGCTCCACGCCGATCAAGGTCGGCGTCAGCACCGCGCCCATCGGCCCCGGATAGACCCAGCCATAGGCGTGGCCGCCCACTGCATGATAAACCGGACAATGATTCATGCAGGCCCCGCAGCGTATGCAGCGCAACATATCCTCAAATTCGCTGCCCAGCATGTTGGAGCGGCCATTATCGAGCAGAATGACGTGATATTCTTCCGGCCCATCTACATCGCCCGCACGTCGCGGCCCTGTGGACAGCGTCGTATAAACGGTCAGTTCCTGCCCTGTCGCCGAACGCGCCAGCACGCGCAAAATCTGCGCCGCATCCTCCATCGTCGGCACCAGCTTTTCGAGGCTGGCGATGACAATATGCACCTTTGGCAGGATCTGTGTCAGATCGCCATTGCCCTCATTGGTGACGATGATCGAAGTTCCGGTTTCCGCAATGAGGAAATTCGCGCCGGTAACGCCGACATCGGCGCTCAGAAATTTCTGCCGCAACACCGAGCGCGCCTCGGTCAGCAGTTGGGTTGGCTGGCTCAGGTCGCGGGCGGCATCCAGATGCGTGTGCACGCGGCGAAAATCCGCCTCCACCTGCGTGGCGTTGAGATGAACGGCGGGCGCGATAATATGACTCGGCGTTTCACCGCGCAACTGGATGATATATTCCCCCAGATCGGTCTCGACCGCCGCCATGCCTGCCGCTTCAATTGCCGCGTTGAGATTGATCTCCTCCGAGATCATACTCTTGCCTTTTGTAACGGTTTTGGCACCGCGCGCCTTGCAAATCTCGACGATGCGCGCATTGGCTTCGGCGGCGGTGCGGGCAAAATGAACATGCCCCCCGGATGCCTTGACCTTGGCTTCATAGGCTTCAACATAGAGATCAAGGTGTTGTAATACATGGTTTTTTATGTCGCGCGCTGAGTCGCGCAAAGCCTCGAATTCCGGCAATTTCGCCGCCGCCTTGGCGCGTTTGTCTATAAAGCCGGTGCGGACATTGCCCAGAGCCTGCTGCAATTGCACATCGCCAAGGGCTTCATGGGCGTTTTGTTTGAACTGCGGGGTGGTGGCGACATGGGTCATTTTACGGCTCCCTGCGGCGCGCCAATGGGGGGCAGATCGGTCATGCCCGCCAGCACTTCGGCGACATGACGCACCTGCACATTTGAACCCTGGCGCGACAGCTTGCCCGCCATATTCATCAAACAGCCCAGATCGCCTGCCAGCAGCAAATGCGCGCCGGTGCTGACAATATTTTTAGTCTTTTCCTCGACGATGGCGTTGGAAATCTCGCCATATTTGACCGCGAAGGTGCCGCCAAAACCGCAACACACGTCATGGTCCGGCAATTCGGTCAGGCTCAGCCCCTCGACGGTGCCGAGCAATTTGCGCGGCTGGTCGTGAATATTGAGTTCGCGCAATCCGGAGCAAGAGTCGTGATAGGTTGCAGTGCCGTTATAGCGGGACTTCACCGCGCTCACGCCGCGCACATCGGTGAGAAACGAAATCAGTTCAAAGCATTTCGCCGCAAAAGCCCGCGCTTTTCCGGCCATATTCGGGTCATCAGCGAACATTTCCGGATAGTGTTTGATCAGGGTGCCGCCACAAGAACCGCTGGGAGTGACCACATAATCCACTTCGGCAAAGGCATTCATGACCTGTGTCGCGATATCGCGGCTGGTTGCCTTATCGCCGGAATTAAACGCCGGTTGCCCGCAGCAGGTCTGGGATGGCACGACCACTTCGCACCCTGCGTCCTCCAGCAATTTCACCGCGGCAAAACCAATACTGGGTCGCATCAGGTCCACCAGACAGGTCACGAAAAGACCCACACGAGGCCTGTTTTCCACAACTGTCATCAGTCTGCTCTCCCAGAACATCTTTAACTTGGCTTGAGACACCTCATAGCATTACTTTTGTTAAATAGGCACAAAAAAGCCCCCGAACAGGTAGGTGCGGAGGCCAAAACTCACAAATAAATTGAGTCGAAAGCCCCATCAACTCTAGCTGAAAACCACCGTCTTGCGACCGTTTTGCAGCACGCGGCTTTCCAGATGCATCTTGACGGCTCTCGCCAGCACGCGACTTTCAATGTCGCGGCCAACCGCCACCAGATCGTCGGCGGTCAGCGCATGGCTAACGCGCTCGCTTTCCTGCTCGATAATCGGGCCTTCATCGAGTTCGCCGGTGACATAGTGCGCCGTCGCGCCGATCAGTTTCACACCGCGCTCATAGGCCTGATGATAGGGCTTGGCCCCCTTGAAGCTCGGCAAAAACGAGTGGTGTATATTGATCACCTTGCCAAACAGCCTGTTGGACAATTCATCTGACAAAACTTGCATGTAGCGCGCCAAAACGATCAATTCTGCACCGGTTTCGTCCAGAATCTGCAACTGGCGCTGTTCCTGCGCCATCTTGTTGGTCTTGTCGACCGGAATATGATGATAGGGAATGCCCTGCGCTTCGACAAAAGCGCGGCTGTCGTCATGGTTGGAAATCACCGCAACAACCTTGGCCTTGAGCCATTGCATCCGCAACTGATAGAGCAAATGCTGCAGGCAATGGTCGAATTTCGACACCATAATGATGATTTTCGGCAGTTCGGCCACATTGCGTAATTC
>Ga0075019_10002310_pt1 | contig 10832 bp, 6 predicted proteins | sample ColStrG_CSR_2013_FD_71473 | JGI IMG/M metagenome (GOLD analysis project Ga0075019, IMG submission 71473) | Freshwater sediment microbial communities in response to fracking from Pennsylvania, USA - Cold Stream Run_MetaG_CSR_2013 | ecosystem: Environmental > Aquatic > Freshwater > Creek >...
GAATTCCGACATCCCGATTTATCTGTATGGCGAAACCCGCACCTCGCGTCATATTCCGAATGACATCCTGCGCGAACTGCACGGTTTCATCCACATGTTTGAAGACACGCCTGAATTCGTGGCACGGCATATTATTCGCGAAGCCAAAGCCTATCTGGACGGGCTGGCTCCACCGTTTTTCCGCGCGCTGGTCAATTACGCCAATGACGGCTCCTACTCGTGGCACTGCCCGGGCCATTCGGGTGGCGTGGCGTTTTTGAAGTCACCGATCGGACAGATGTTTCACCAGTTTTTCGGCGAGAATCTGTTGCGCGCCGATGTCTGCAATGCGGTAGAAGAACTCGGCCAGTTGCTCGACCATACCGGCCCGGTGGCCGCCTCGGAGCGCAATGCGGCGCGCATTTTCAATGCCGACCACTGCTATTTTGTTACCAACGGCACCTCGACTTCGAACAAGATGGTCTGGCATTCCACCGTGGCCGATGGCGATATCGTGGTGGTGGACCGCAACTGCCACAAGTCGGTGCTGCATTCGATCATCATGACCGGTGCGATTCCGGTGTTTCTGATGCCGACCCGCAATCATCTGGGCATCATCGGACCGATTCCGCTGTCGGAATTCACGATGGAAAATATTCGTAAAAAGATCGAAGCCAATCCGTTCGCACGCAATGCCAAAAACAAGCAACCGCGCATTCTGACCATTACCCAGTCGACCTATGACGGTGTGATCTACAACGTGGAAACTCTGAAAGACATGCTCGACGGCCAGATCGACACGCTGCATTTTGACGAAGCCTGGCTGCCGCATGCCACCTTCCATTCGTTCTATCAGGATATGCATGCGATCGGCCCGAATCGCCCGATGGCCAAAGAATCGATCATTTTCTCGACCCAGTCGACCCACAAGCTGCTGGCCGGCCTGTCACAGGCTTCACAGATTCTGGTGCGCGACGCCGAGAACAACAGGCTCGACCGCGACCGCTTCAATGAAGCCTACCTGATGCATACGTCCACCTCGCCGCAGTATTCAATCATCGCGTCATGCGACGTGGCGGCAGCCATGATGGAAGCGCCGGGCGGCACGGCACTGGTGGAAGAATCGATACTGGAAGCGCTCGATTTCCGGCGCGCCATGCGCAAGATTGATCAGGAGTGGGGGCAGGACTGGTGGTTCCAGGTGTGGGGCCCCAACGAGCTGTGCGAGGATGGCATCGGCACGCAGGATGACTGGATCATCAACGCCGGCGACGACTGGCACGGTTTTGGCAATCTGGCACCGAATTTCAACATGCTCGACCCGATCAAGGCCACCATCATTACCCCCGGTCTGTCGCTGGAAGGCAAATTTTCCGAGTCCGGCATCCCCGCCTCGATCGTTACCAAATACCTTGCCGAGCACGGTGTGATCATTGAAAAATGCGGCCTGTATTCCTTCTTCATCATGTTCACGATCGGTATCACCAAAGGTCGCTGGAATACATTGCTGACCGCCCTGCAGCAGTTCAAGGATGATTACGACAAGAACCAGCCGATGTGGCGCGTACTTCCGGAATTCGTCGCCAGAAATCCGCGTTACGAAGCCGTTGGACTGCGCGATCTGTGCCAGCAGATTCATCAAACCTATCAAACCCATGACGTGGCGCGCCTGACCACGGAAATGTATTTATCCGATATGGAACCGGCCATGAAACCGTCCGACGCGTTTGCCAAAATGGCGCATCGTGAAATTGAGCGGGTTTCAATCGACGACCTCGAAGGTCGCGTTACTGCCATCCTGCTGACGCCCTATCCGCCTGGCATTCCCTTGCTGATTCCGGGTGAATGTTTTAATAAAACCATCGTCGATTACCTGAAATTTGCACGCGATTTCAATCAGCAGTTCCCTGGGTTTGAGACCGATGTGCACGGTTTGGTGACACGCGTTGAGAATGGCGTAAAGAACTATTTTGTGGATTGTGTGAGGCAGTAGAAAACAGGGGGGCAGTCAGTAAGCACAAAGCAGTTACTTGAGATAATACGTGGTCCGCTTGCCCGGAGAAAAATACTCAAAGATCTCAGGCGACAACTGATTCGGGCTGACCGTTTTGGTAATGCTCAAACCGACTTCCGCCTCGATATCAATCACAATCGGCTGATTCTTCGAATTGGCCGCATCATACACCAGCACGGTCGGTTTCAACGGCCGCTTGCTGTTGACCGCCACCACCATGCCGACAAAGCCGTTGGACAGCAGCACGATCGTTCCAGGCGGGTAGACGCCCATGCAATGCACCAGCGCGGTCAGCGCTTTTCCGTCGAAACTGTTGCGTTGCTGCGCGTAGATTATGGACAGCGATTCGTGCGCAGTGTGCGCCTTGGTCATATTGAGCGGATTGCACAATTCATCAAAGGCGTCCGCCACGGCCACAATATTTGCCAGCGGTGAGAGCTGCTTGTCTTTCAGTTTTTCAGGGTAGCCGGTGCCATCAATGCGTTCATGGTGCTGCCAGACGATCAGCAGGGATTCATAGGGTAACTGCATTTTATTGCAGATATCGACACCTTTTTTGCAATGCTGGTGCAGAATTTCGGTCTCATTCGCCGTCAGCGGTTCGGCCTTTTCTTTAATCTTGCGCGGCAGATCCGAACAGCCTACATCATGAAACAGCGCACCCAGCCCAATCAGGCGGATTTCCTGTTCCGTGCGTCCCATTTCCTTGGCCAGCAACATCGACAGCACGGTCACGTTCATCGCATGACTGTATATGTCGGTGCCGGCTTTGTGATCAATCACCAGATGGATGGCGACATCGGACTCCATCATGGCAGAGCCGGCAATCCCGTCGACCATTTTGGTGGCCTGCTCGGCGACCCCGACCGGATTGGCAAACAGATTTTGCCAGAGTGTTTTCAGGGCGCGCAGCTGGGCGACAAATTCGCGTTCACAGGCGATGATTTTCTCGGCCTGCAGTGCCATGCGATCAATCAGTTGCAATTTGCCCTGGTAGGTCTGCTTTTCCTTGGCGGTGGGCGGAGTCAGGGGTGGAGTCAGGGTCGATGCCGGCGCTTCCTGCCTGACCGGTTCAGCGGCCGTGACCGGCGGCGCTTTCATTTCAACCGGAAAGCAGTCACTTTTTTGCGGGGAATAACGGATTTTTTCCAGATTCAATTTCTGGATAATGGCAATCTGCTCGGGCTTTTCAATTTTGAAACTTGAAAATGAGAAGGGGTGCTGGGTCCAGTTCAGATCCAGATGCACAAATAACCCGACACACAACTGATCAGGCTTAACAAATAAATCATTTGGCGTTTTGTTTAGCATGATTGATTACCTTAACGGTGATGCAACTGCAGGAATGAATGCCCCTCTGTGGACCAGTGTTGCCCAGAATCCTAAAACCATTCTGTACCGATGCACATCAGGTTGCTATGCCCTATTTAGGGCATTTTGAAACCAAATATTCGTCCCCTGTGATGAAGTCGATAACTTCAATAGCAAATTTACAGTCAAAAATAACAAACAAAAAGGTTAAGCAGCGTCCAGGAAATCGACTAACGATTCCTTCACTTACAGAATAGATGCGTTTGGGAAAATTGCTACCGATTTTTTAGGCGAAAATGAAAAAAATGGTAACGGGCGGCGATTATTTTTTGGGATACAAAATCATCTGTGTGCAGCGAAATAACGCCAATGTCTGATCAGTTGCCTTATTTTTCACCAGCACGTCCCAGACCTGGGTGGATTTGCCGCCATGAATCAATCGAGCGGTACAGCAGACCACACCTTCACGGGCCGTTGCCAGGTGATTCGATTTGAGTTCGATGGTGGTAAAGCCAATGGCGCCAGCCGGCAAACTGGCAATACAGCCATACCCGGCTGCCGTATCGGCCAAGGTGACGATACTGCCGGCGTGCAGGTAGCCGTTTGGTGCCAGCAAAAATGCTGTCACCGGCATGTCGGCACTGACTTCGGCACCATCGACAGCAGTAATCTGAATGCCCAGATGTTCAGGCAATGTGCCACGACTGAATTGATTCAGTCCGTCGACGGTTGGTGCGGGGAGGGATTTCATAAACTGGTATCTGCTGACAATGGAAAATTATTTATTGCGTGCGTCAATATCGGCCAGACATTCCAGACCACGCTGCGTGACTTCCAACCCATCCGCAACCGGGCTGATAAAGCTTTTCCGGCTCAGAAAGGCAAAGATGTCCGGCGGCAGCTTGATATCCGGCTGTTGCAATACCAGGCGCAACCCGTCAATACAGTGTTTGGTAAACAACACGGCCCTGCCCTCTTCGGTCAATTCCAGCTGACCATCTCTGCGATAACTGGCGAACTTAATACCACACAGCCGCTTGGCGTTTCGGTTAACGCACACCGAAGGCTTGCCGCTGCGACCCAGTCGGCCAATTTGTTCCAGCGCGTCAAATTCGTCAATGCTCAGTTGTTTATTCATGGCCGGGTTCAGTTCGCTGCCGTTACCAGAGCAACCGGTGCATTGCCGATTTGCTGTGACGATGCCGCAGTCAGAGTGCCGTCTGTGTTGATCTTGTACAGCCAGACAGTGTTGCTGTTTTTGCTGACCACGTAGGCATACGCGCCGCTTGCATCCACACTGACCGACACCGGCTGATTGCCTGTGCCGGCCGCCAACGGTGTGCCAAGACCGACCAGCGCACCAGTGCCATCGATCGAGAACGCTGCAACGGTACTGTTGCCGGAACAGGCCACGTAGGCAAACTTGCCGTTCGGTGTAATCGCCAGAGCGCTTGGCATCGATCCGGCTGGCAGCGCTGTCGTGCTGTTGGCAGCCAGCGCGCCTGAATTGTTGATATAACCGGAAACGGTGTCGTCAGACGTATTGGTCACATACACATAGGTAACTGAACCCGGTGTGGCGGCAATTGCACTCGGATTGTTTCCCGTAGCAGCAGCACCAATTCCACTCAACGAGCCATCGCTGTTAATGGCAAATTCGGAAACCGAATTGCCGCCCGAATTCACCACAAACAGATATTCGCTGCCACTGGCCGATTTGGTCACAGTCATCGCAGCAGGTGCAGCGCCAACCGTCGCCGTTGGGGTCGCAGGGCAAACGCCCGCCACAGCACCCAGACAGGTTACAGCGGCACTGGCTGAATTGATTGCAAAACCGGCCACCGTACCGCTGGTTTGATTCGCAACATAGACATATTGACTACCGGGTTCCACCACAACCGCGCTCGGATTGCCACCGGTTCCGGTGCTGACGGCGCTGCCGGCACTGATCAACTGTCCGGTAGACACATTGCCCAGGTAAGCAGCCATGGTACTGTCGGTTGAACTGACGGCGTAGGCATATCGACCTGTCGGACTCAAAGCCAATGCGGACGGAGCAGTACCGGCAGAAAGTGACGGACCGGAACTGTTCAGCATACCGGTACCCAAATCAATGGTGTAGGGTGCGATCTGATTTGCGGCTGAATTGACCAGATAGGCAAATCCGACAGAGGCACAGGTCAGCGTAATATTGGTGACATTGGCATCGGCTATCGTGCCGCTGGCATTGGCCAATGTACAGTTTTGAAAGGGTGATCCGGGTGGATACAGCACATTGACCGCGTAGACGGCATTGTTTGGCAACTGATTCGGAAAGGTCACGACGCCATTCGCAATCACCGGCGCGCCGGAAGCGACGTTGGGTTGTGTGCCATTGACATAGTTCAATTGCAGGTACAGTCCGGTGCCCAGCAAACCGCTGACACTGACGCTGACGTTGTAATTCGTTGACGAACTCTTTTTGCACCCGGTCAGTGCCAACGTGGCACAGCAGACCAGCACGACCAGAATATTCTTTACACTTAATTTCATCTTCAACCTTTTGGCTACCTACCCATACAAAATCCGAATGCGAACGCAACAGGCCTGACCGCCCTGTGCTTCGTTGAGGAGTGCGATTTTAGCTGATATTTAACTGTTAAAGACCCTTTTCACCCGAAACAGATGAATTTATGCCCATCAATCAGCCAGACTTCCCCTTTTTCCCTTATCTTTATGACCAAATCCCGAACTTCTTTCATTTATCAAAAATTCGTCCTAAACTAAGCCGATCAACACTGACATAAAGAATTCGCATGGGTCTCCGGGAAAAAATGCTAGGTTTGTTCCTGATCAGCTTCGGTCTGGTGTCAGGTATCGCGCTGTTCCTGTTGCAAAAAAGTCTGCATGCAGACTTTTCTGCAATAGAACATCAACAGGCTACCGAACAGATGGCGCAAATGTCGCGCAGCCTGAACGGTGAACTGGACCGCCTGAACCAGATGGCATTCGACTGGGCCAACTGGGATGACGGCTACAATTTTGTCCAGCATCCCACCAAAGACTTTGCCGAGCGTCACGCGCCACCGCTGGCGCTCAAAGAAATCGAAATCAAATTATTCACCATCCTCGACACCGAGGGCAATCCGATATTTTCTGAAGCGGTCAATCTGATGAACGGTGAAGCCGAAAGTCCCGCGAATTTCACCAAAGCGATCGACGACATCAGGCAACGGATCCGTGAACCAGGATCAGGAAAAATGTGCGGGTTGGATTTGTCGGCGGTGGGTCCGGTGTTGCTGTGCTGGCATCCGGTTCGTAAAAGTGACATGACCGGAAAACCGACAGGCACCCTGATCATGGGCCGATTGCTCAACAGTGCCCTGATCAGCAAAATCCAAACGCAAAGCAATATCCGCTTTGAATTGAGTCAACTGCCCTTGAGCGAGACTGAGCCGACCGATTCCCCCGCCAGTTTAAACAAAGTCACGGTGGAACCGGAACAGGTTGAATTCAGCAAGACCGAACCTAACGTGCTCAATGCATTGCTGACCAATTTCAACGGGCAACCAATCCTGAAAGTGCGCCTGGTCTACCCGGACGATGTCAGCACCCGCGGCGCAAAAATTACCTGGAAAGTTCTCGAAGGCGTGCTGCTGGTCACGGTACTGACCGGACTGATCCAGTTTGCCTGTGTCCAGTTTTTGCTGATTCGTCGCCTGAAGAAAATGGGTCATGATTTGAACAGCATCTGGCGCAACGGCCGCTGGGCCGAGCGACTGAACATCCCGAAAAACACGGATGAGCTCAGTGAACTGGCGCATGCGATGAACCGGATGCTGGGACTGATTCGCAAGCAGGTCATGATTCTGGAAACGATGGCCCATACGGATACACTGACCAAACTTGCCAACCGGCGCGCCTTTGATCAACGCATACTGATCGAAATGTCACTGCACAAACGCAATCAGACTGCCTTGTCACTGCTGTTGATTTCGGTGGACCATTTCAAGGAATATAACGACCATAACGGCTACCCGGCCGGTGACGAGATACTGGTATCAATCAGCCAACTGATGACCCAGGTCGCCTGCCGGCCCTCCGACCTGCCGGCCCGGATCAGTGAAGAAGAATTCGCCATCATTCTGCCTTCTACCAATCTGGAAGGTGCCACCCACGTCGCCCAATTGCTGCGCTCCAATCTCGACAAGCTGAATCTGCCCCATATGAATTCGCCGATAGCAGAAAAAGTAACCTTGAGCATCGGCATCAGCAATGCCGGTGACGAAACACTGGATCAGTTCATGCAACGCGTGGCCGACGCCAACCATTCTGCAAAGCAGAACGGCAAAAATCGCATCTGCAGCACCAGCTTCGATTAAGGCGCCGGCAGCACACAAATCTTGTTGCGGCCGGTTTGCTTGGCGTTGTACATCGCCTTGTCGGCCCGCTGCACAAACTGTGACACATCTTCATCCCCGGCGGATGTCACCCCAACGCACAGGGTAATCAATCCGGAAATCGGCGAATCTTCATGCAGCAGTTTCAATTCAGCGAGTTTGCTGATCAGTAACTGCGCGACATGGGTCGCCCCTTCCAGATCAGTCGCCGGTAAAATCACCGCAAATTCTTCCCCGCCGACACGGGCCGGCAGATCGGACGGTCGGCACGCGATCACACTGAGCAAATTGCCGATCGACTTCAGAATTTCATCACCGGCCGGATGACCGTAGTAATCGTTGTAACGTTTGAAGTAATCAACATCAACGATCAACAGGGACAGCGCAGTCTGATTGCGCTTGTGCAGCGACATTTCGACCTCGATCCGTTCGTCAAAGGCGCGCCGGTTGGCGATCTGCGTGAGTGGATCAGTCAGCGCAATACTTTCCAGCATCACCACCTGTTTGCGAATCAGCGCCAGCATGCGGTTGATGGTATGGGTCAGATCATTCAATTCATCTTTGCGGTGTGGCGCTTCCAGACGGCCGGCCCAGCGGCCGTTGCGCCAGATACTGCCCAAATCCCGGTCCATTCTGCGCAGGCGCCGGATGATCATGAAGTGCACGCTGGCCAGCAAGGCCACACCCGCCAGAACGGTGACCAGCATCAAAACCCGCACCACTTTCCAGGTCAGTTCTTCGCCACGACTGCTGACATCATTCGGAAATCTCAGATGCACCTGCCATGTCGGCTGACCAACTATATTCATCAATTCGCCATTCAGGACACCGGGATCAGTTGCGCTGAATTCGATTTTTCCGGTTTGAATTCCGCCAGCCTGCAACAGGGTCACCGGCGCATCATTGACCGGCAAAGGCGTCAGCTCAAAATCAATATTGCTCTGAATACGCATTTTGCTCTGCAGTTCCTTGCCAAACAGGCGACCGATCACAATTATTCCATCCGGTGTGCCCGACAAATCGCTTTTGCGTATCGGTTTCCAGCACAGCAGCATCGGACCGGCCGGGGACAAATCCATGCCACAGTTCTTTTCAGTGACAGCTGCAGTGAAGTTGATGCGCTTTTTGATGTTTTCCAGCAGCGCATCAAAAATGACCGCGCTTTCGGACTGACCTGTTTCAAGATTGACACTCTCTGAAAAAACCGTCTTGCCCTGCGTGTCCATGATGACGAACAGCTTGACTTCGATTTCCCTGAGCGCCGAGGCTGCAAATTGATGACGGGCAAATTCTGCGGAAGGGTGCTGAACAAAATTGTAGGTGTCATCCCAGTCAGCCCAGTCGTAGGCGACCTGATTGAGTCGTTCCAGTTCGTTGTCCAGACTGTGCTTCAACTGCTGCATCTGGTCCGTTGCCTGCCTGTGCTCGATCGCCAGAAAGCCTTGGGCAAGATTGTTTCTTAAGATGGTCATGGCCAAAATTGCCATCAGACCAAAACAAATGAAAAACAAGCCGATAATTTTTCCGCGCAGTCCCATATTTGGCCTTTTTATTTTACATATGTTGCCTGAGAATAATTTACATCAGCTTAACTCAAAATCCGCGCCAATATTGCAATTATGGCCTTTTCGGGGCCCTGCCACCCATTCCAGGGCATCAAAACGCAGCAATTCATCAACATCCAGCAACAAAAGTGCTGGAATTTGCCGGTCAAAATGCTCCCTTGCAGACCGATCCAGGCTGCGGTGCTTAACTCAATTCTTCCAGTCGTATCTTGGTCACTTTTCCAAACACGGTCGTGAGTTGCTCGATCTTTTCAATCGCCTTGAGCACATTCTTTTCCTGAGTCTGATGGGTGAGCATGATGATGTCGGTCTGACTTTCATTCTCTGCCGGTTCTTTTTGCAGCATGGCATCGATGGAAATCGACAGATCGGCCATGATGCGCGTCACATCGGCCAGCACCCCGGCCTGATCGGCAACGCGCAGCCGCAGATAGTAACTGGTGGTGATTTCCGACATCGGCAAAATCACTTCCTGCCCCAACGAATCGGGCTGGAAGGCCAGATGCGGCACGCGGTGTTCCGGATCGGCTGTCGCCAGACGGGTGATATCAACCAGATCGGCAATCACGGCGGAGGCGGTCGGTTCGGAACCGGCGCCGCGTCCGTAATACATCGACGCACCGACCGCATCGCCCTGCACCAGGACGGCATTCATGGCCCCTTCCACATTGGCAATCAAGCGCGTGCTCGGTATCAGGGTCGGGTGCACGCGCAGCTCTATCCCTTTGGCAGTGCGCTTGGTAATGCCGAGCAGCTTGATCCGATAACCCAGCTGTTCGGCGAAATTGATATCGATCGCTTCGAGTTTGCTGATGCCTTCCACATGTGCCTTGTCGAACTGCATCGGAATGCCGAACGCAATGGCGGCCATGATGGTGGCCTTGTGGGCCGCATCAATACCTTCAATGTCGAAGGTCGGATCCGCTTCGGCATAGCCGAGTTCCTGCGCCTGTTTCAGCACCGTTGCAAAATCCAGACCCTTGTCGCGCATTTCCGAGAGAATAAAATTGGTGGTGCCGTTGATAATGCCGGCCACCCATTGAATCCGGTTGGCAGACAGCCCTTCGCGCAGCGATTTGATGATCGGCACACCGCCCGCAACCGCCGCCTCGAACGCCACCATCACACCCTTGTCCTGCGCCGCCTTGAAAATTGCATTGCCATGGATCGCCAACAGTGCCTTGTTGGCCGTGACCACATGCTTGCCGTTCGCAATCGCAGTCATCACCAGTTCGCGGGTCAGTTCAGTGCCGCCGATAGTTTCAACGATAATGTCGATGTCGGGATTGTTCACCACCAGCATGCTGTCGCCCACCACCGGACAGGCATCGCCGACCAGGGCCCGGGCTTTTTCAATATTGCGCACGGCAATCATGCTGATTTCGATACCGCGTCCGGCGCGGCGCGTGATTTCCTGCTGGTTACGTTGCAATACCTTGAATGTGCCGGCACCGACGGTACCGAGTCCTAATAAGCCTACTTTGATGGGTTTCATAATATTTGAGTTAAAAAACGATCCGACTGTAAAACATGGGCAGAACTGAATCAGGTCTGCCCTCTTATGCAAATGGATACCAACGATGC
>Ga0075019_10002312_pt1 | contig 10830 bp, 6 predicted proteins | sample ColStrG_CSR_2013_FD_71473 | JGI IMG/M metagenome (GOLD analysis project Ga0075019, IMG submission 71473) | Freshwater sediment microbial communities in response to fracking from Pennsylvania, USA - Cold Stream Run_MetaG_CSR_2013 | ecosystem: Environmental > Aquatic > Freshwater > Creek >...
GTGAACAAAAACGGCCGCCTGCCCAAATCGCCACTCCGTGGACGCGGCCCCTGCAAGTTCACTTCACGGCAAATTGGCTGAGCGCATTACTTTCGGCACTTGTCCTGGTGGGCAGCGTCGGTCTGCTGCCTCTCTGCTATGGCCGCAAAGAGTTCTCGCCTTTTTTGAATTTGGCTCAATCGCATTTTCAATTGAGCTTGGTTTTCGTCATCGGCGCAATCGTGGCCTGTCATTTCTTAGCGAGTTTTTTTGAGATCGTCCTGCACACGTTGACAACCGGCTTCTTCCCGCGCTTGAAGATTTCACTTTCCAGCCGAGGCCCCGTCATAGAGGTCCAAGATGGTTATTTTCTCCTCCAGCCTTTGCGCTCGCGCATACCCATGGAAATCGCAATTCAAGTTTTCGCCTTGTTCTGCGCAGAAATTTGGTATCTGTTGGGAAACTCCGCACTCAGCCGAGCCTTCTTTTTCACTTCGATGTTGATGACTTTAATTTTTTTAAATCCCTACTCAGGAATTGTTTTTCAGCGAATCAGTCAGTGGCTTTTTGGTGAGGATGAGCTGCGACATTTTCTGCCCTATTTGCGAACAAAATCTCTCTCCTTTTCCAACGAAGACGTGCAATCGGCACAACTGAGCCGCAGGCTGGCCATTTTTTCAGCCTATGCCTTGGGCTGGTCGTTTGCATTTCTGTTTGTGCTTCATGACTTGCTCAAAGCCAATTTGGGTCTGTGGTACTGGCAAATTGGCACGGGTGACTGGTTGACAAAAATCAACCTTCTGACGATTGCCACCGGACTTTGCATTGGATTGGTGATTCATGCCAAAGAAATTCTGGCCAGCGTGATTGGCAATATTGTCGACCCGCTTTGGTTGAAATCACAGACTCAAAAACGCGCCCGTCGCAGTGGTATCACGAATCTGCAGATGACCGAACTGTTGCCACTTTTGAAATCAATACCCTTGTTTTTAAATCGAAAAGAACAGGATCTGCAAAAGCTGTCTTCACTTCTGACAGTTGAATCCCATCAGGCGGGCTCACCCATCGTCATTCAGGGCGAACAAGGCCAAGAAATGTTCTTACTGTGCCAGGGCCAAGCTGAAGTGCTCAAAAAGACTGCCAGTGGGTACCAAGACAAGTTGGCCGAATTGCAACCCGGAGCCATCTTTGGCGAGCTTGCCCTGTTTGACCACTGTCGACGAACAGCCACAATCCGCGCCATCTCCGCTTGCTCTGTCGTTCGGATCACAAATGCGATGTTGAGTGAGGTCTTTTCAGCTGATGAGCTTCTTTTTTTAAAAGACCACATTCGCATCTCTTCGACTTTGGTTTCGAACTCTGTCTTCCGTCAGGTGCCTCAAGAGCTGGTCAGTCTGTTCCTCAATCAAGCCGAGCTTCGTCAGGTCAATGCCGGCGAGACTTTGATCAAAGAAGGTGAAATCGGCCATGACTTCTTTGTCATTCTCAAAGGCTCATTTTTGGTCACTCGCAATCGCCAGCAATTGGCCGTCCTCAGTCCCGGTGAGTTTTTTGGCGAAATCGCATTGCTCCAGGAAGTCCCCCGTCAAGCGACTGTGGCCGCGCAGGTCAAAGGGGAATTGCTGGTTCTCAATCGGAAATCTTTTTGGCTCATCGTGGAAAACAATATAGGTCTTGCCATCCAAATCGAGACAGCGGCACTCACCAGAAAGGCAATTTCCCATGTTTAGTAAGCTTTTTGCGCCGGCAGTTTTCGCAATTGGTGCCTACAAAGGCGCCGACAAGATCAAAGCGCTTTCCGAATATCCCCAAGTGGCAGCCACACAAATTGAACTCGCCGAAATGGCAAGCTTCATGCAAACCGACTCTGCGGCAGGGCAAAAATTCACGGACAATTCAGCCGAGTTCAGCCGTTATCTTCGTGCCAATTTTAAAAACAGCTCACGCAACGACACCTCGGTTGATTTTTGGGGCCAGCCTTACCGAATTGTTGTGAACGGTGACACCGTGTACATTGCCTCCAATGGCCCAGATCGAGCTGCAGAAACAACTGACGATATTAAAATCAATGTGGAACTTCAAAAATAGATCGGATTTATTTCGATGGTGAAAATCCTGTCCTGCCTCTTTGTTTTGATGACTTGCAAAGTCTTCGCAAGACCTGCGTCACCTTTTGATTTTCCTGAGCCCAATGTGCTGAGCTCACCCGCAGATCCGCGGTCGCTGAAGCTTGAAAAGGGCAGTGTCGTCATTGATCTTGATGTCTCTTCGACAGCTCCCGTGGCGGCGGCCTTGGTCACCACAGCCAAGGGCCACCAGAAAGTGATCCTCTGGAATATCGATCTCCTGGACCGGGCCAGGGCTTTGCAAACTTTTGCAGTGCCTGCGGACGCTCACTTGTCGAGTCTCGTCTGGCACCCCCAAAGTCAGCAGCTGTTTTTTTTGGCGTCGGACACCAAGGGCAGCAAAATTCTTCAAAGTTCGATTTCGGGCCTCAATTCGTGGAAACCAAAAGTTATTTATCACACAAATGCCAGCTTGCGCCGCTTGGTCTTCGGTCCTCGTCCTTTTTCAATCGAATATGATGCCGAACAAAAAAAGGAAATCATCGCCTACCGGTTATTTTTTGGGGTCCGGGAAGCCAACGGCACTTACTCCACGCACACAATCACTGAAAGTGGCACGAAAGAGTATCCCGTTCTTGATGACAAGGATCGAGGATCCGCGCCCCACGACGTTGAAGAGGCCATCACCACTCGATCATCCTCGGCCCTTCCTGTGGGAACTCATCCCGCAGGAACGATTTTAATTTGGGAAAATGCGCAACACTGTTTCCAAAAAATTCTCTATGACAGTCAAAATTGGTCGGTCTCCGAAAGTGTCATCAAGGGATCTGATGTTTGCGGCGGGAGCCTGAGTTACACGCCGAATGGAAATGCTCTTCTGCACTGGAAAAAAGACATCAAAGGCGTCGAACTCTTGATGGACCATGGCGCGACCAAACGAGTCCTGATTCCAGACCAGCAATTGTTGACAGCACCGTCTTCAGTTCCCGACGGACGCGGCCTGGTCGGCGTGACCGAGGGCGGTCTTCAGTACTGGCCCACAGATGTCCCTCTGGCTGACGTCACAAACGCTTGGATGTTTGAGGAGTCCCCTCGCGATCGAGTCGCCCTGAGTGACAATTCGGGCCTGTTTCGCGAACTTGATAAGAATCAGCTCTACGATCTTTATGACACCGAATCCTATCACTGTGGTGGCTATGACTCCTCGACGCCGTCACGGCCTTACTTGGTGACGACAGATATTTTCTGGGAACTCTATGCCTCGGCGTTTGAGGGCCTTTTTGTTCTTTCTGAGAAGCACACAGCGATTCCTCACTTTTGGAACTTCGTCGCTGCTGCGGCTTCGCACTTGAAGGCACAGCCAGATCGCCCTGTCGCAAAGGCCTTTGCGGCCGTCCTCGCCGTGCGTGAAGGACAAAAATCCAACAAGGAAGCTCGGCTGATTCTGGAAGCCGATGGCACCAGTCGCTCGGCAGTCACGGGCACAGAATTCAATTTTGGCGACCTCAAACCTCGCGGTCACTATGATCTGGAACCCGAGCTGCAAACCTATTTCCGGGCCATGAAATATCTGACCACACTGCCGCTTTCGGACGCTGACATTCAAGCCCTCAGCCAACTGCCGGCCATTGTGCAAACAGAGGCTGACAATTGGATTGGTGTTTATCGGCCGTTCCTCGCCCAGCCACGAGGACCGACCGTTTGGAATCCCCAGGAAACTCCCGGACATTTCGCAGGCCATCCGCAAATTCGACCCAGTCTTTTTCCTTTGTCGTGGGGCTTGGACAATGAAGCCTTGGACAATGCCACATTCCATGAAGATCGACCCGAGACGGAACAGATCACGGGCGCAAAAGGTCCCCGTCTTTTGCCATCAGCACTCGATGTTGCGATCATCCTGGGCAGCCGATTGGCCCAAAAAATCCAGTCTGATGCCGGGACCCTGCAATTGTACCCCAACCTTCAGCCGCAAATCCAAGCCCTGCAAAAGCGATCCGCAAAATCAAAACAAAATGTTGATACAAGTCTGTATAGTAAATGGTTGTCAGTTTTGTCGACCCAGTGGCGAACGCCGAAACTCCCCACGGACCAAACCTTCGCAACTCAATTTTGGGAGCGCAAACGACTGCAGACTGGGCTGGCGGCTTGGGCCACTTTGCGGCACAGCACGCTGTTGATCAATGCCCGAAATGCAGCGGAATGCGGGGAAGCCGGTTTTGAACCCATTGTGTTGCAAGCCCCCAGGGGATATGTGGAGCCCGACCCTGCGACCTTTCGACAAATTGCCGAGCTGTTTGATTTGACGTCCGTCACCGTCAAGAAACTGGGGAAATCATGGGCTGCAAATGAGCCTGGGCTGCAAGAAGGTCTACTGGCCAGACTGAAAGAATCTGCTGAAAAGGTTCGGTTGTTTGCTGCGATTGCAGACAAAGAATTGCATCATCAAGCTTTGAGTTCAGAAGACTATGAAAGTATTCTTTATGTCGGCCGTGCAGCCGAACACAACTTTCTCATCTTCAAAAGTCTCGCGCAGAAAGACATGGCACTTTCAGATCCGGATCCGCTTCCCAAAGTCGCCGAAATCTCGGTGGCGGGCGCCGGTTCAAGGTCCAGCTTTTGGTTGGTCGGAGTGGGCCAGCCACTGGAGTGGGATCAAATTGTCCCTTTTTTTGGACGCAAAGAAGTCGTCAAAGGTGCGACCTACTCTTTTTATGAAACAAGCAGTTCCCAGGTTCTTTCTGATAAAGAGTGGCGCACCAAGATCAAGGATCTTCCGCGACCAACATGGGTCCAAGACGTTCTGAGCCCGAGCAAACTGTCTTGTCCCGCCAAGGTTCCATGAGACAAAGAGTCCTCTCGGTTTTGCTTTTCACTGTTGCAACTGGCCTTGCCTCCGCCAGTCCGGGCGAGGTCTTGAACGCGGCCTCTCGATCTCTTGTGGCTTCGCGGTCCTCTGCCAATTCTCCGTGGCTCGTGTTCACTGGCGATGTGTTACTGGCGCGAGAAATTCCACGCGAAATCAAGAAGCGCAAAGGTGAATCGCCCTGGGTCAACATCAGCCCGTTTTGGAAAAATGCGGACCTGGTCGTCGGCAATCTAGAGGGCTCCGTTGGTTCGGATCAGGACTGTCTAAAAAAGGATCAGCTGTGCTTTTCAGTTGCACCGGAACTTCTGAGCTTGGCCAAACAAGCCGGATTCTCGGGCTTTGCAGTTGAAAACAATCACAGTGCCGACCTGGGCGCCAAAGGTCGGACACGCGAAGCGCTTTTGAAAAATGGGCTGTGGGCTTTGGACTTTGTGCACTCACCTGGTTTCTTCAGATCTCAGGGAAGAGTTTTTGCGCTGGTGGAATTCACAAATGTCGCTGGCCAGGATGGCCAACGCGTCCCAGTGCCGTCCACTCTTTTGCGGCAGAAACTGCGTTTGGCAAAATCACTGGCGGACTGGGTGATCGTCAATGTGCATTGGGGTACCGAGCTGCAGGACTGGACAAATCCTCAGCAGCACGAGATGGCCGCTTGGCTGATTGCCCACGGAGCAGACGTGATTGTGGGTCATCACCCCCATGTCGTGCAGCCACCGGAATGTCTGGAAGGACATCCGGTGTTTTTTTCACTTGGCAATCACGTCTTTGATCAAAAATATCCCGCGACCAAAAAAGGTCTTATGGCCAGCTGTTCGGTTGAAAATGAAAACTTGATCTGCCGTGGAGTGAGAACTCAAATCCCGATGAATTCGGGGTTTCCCGAGCTGAAGCAGACACAAGATTCTCCGCCCGACGCTCTGGTCACCTGTGGGGTCGCTCCACATCGACATCTGCTTCTCGGCAACTCCTCACTCAGGCCCCGTCTTGCCGAACACGAATTCGCAGATTCGGATTTGATTCTCGAAGGACAATCAGCGGTCTCCGGTCCTGCACGCAAATCTTGGGCCGCGGCCGGGAAAAATTTGCTGTCACTGGAAGTCGGCAATTTGGCCGATGCCCATGATCAATCCCAATATCTTTTTACTTTGGAGGGTCATTTGTCGAGTATCGACAAGGAGATTGGTCCACGACCCTATGTCTATTCACTGGGTCCCAATGGCCTTGTGGCGAAATGGCGGGGTTCGGCCCTTGCATGGCCTTTGCTAGATGGCCAATTGCTGCAGGACCATTCGGTCGATTACCTCTGCGCTTTGCATCGGAAGGATTCCTTTGTCGTTCTCAATCCGCAAAATCAGGAGACTCGCACGGCAGTTTACAAATGGAATGGATTTGGTTTCTCAGGTGTGGAGAACGCCAGCTTGCAACAAAAATGCGCTGCCGTGTTTGGAGCCGCGAAACAGGATTGAAGTTCTGAAAAAAGACTAAGCACCTTGCTTTTGCGGAAAAAAATTCACAATCGCCGAGACATCAAAGGGCTTTTCGAGGGTGCTGATATCAGGATAAGCCTGAAGCAAAGCCTGGATGCGCAGATCCCTGCGGTCAATGTCTCCGGACATCATGACCACAGCCTGCGTGGGATTGCGATTTTTGGCGAGGCGTATCAGCTCATCGGAGGTGATTTTCCCGCCCAAATTGACATCACAAACGATCAATGAAAACTGCCGGCTGGAGATCAGATCTTTCGCAAATTCACCAGCACAGGTCATTTCAACCTTGAAATCAAAAGACTGCAAAAGCTCACAGAGAGTCTCTGCGATGGACTCTTCGTCATCGATTAACAGAATGGGCTGATCTCGTTTGAGTTCCATTTCAAATCCCATCTTGAGAAAAGGCCAAACGAGCTTTATTAAGCTCGCACAGCCAAGCTTGAACTTGAAACTCGAGCAGGTAAATGATTATCAATTTGAGTTGGGTCATTTTGTCGCAAATCTGCAAAATAAATCCCTGCCTTGAGAGGTTCTCGACACGTCTAAACCAAACCTTAAGAATTCAGTTTGAGCTCTTCCGACTTTCGTAAACTTCGGACACCAGTAGCATTCCTTGGCAAGGAACTGCTTCTCGTTCGGGTTGGAGCTTTGCAAAGACCCAGTTCATGACCGATCCTGATGTCTGCTACGAAAGATTGCACAAAGTCTTTGGCCTGTCTGACTTCAAGCCAGGTCAGCTTTTGGTGATTCAGGATCTGCTGAAACTTCGGGATGTTATCGCGATACTCCCAACCGGAGCGGGCAAATCACTTTGCTATCAATTGCCAGCATTTGTCTTTGGGAAGATGGTGGTTGTCATCTCACCCCTCATCGCATTGATGCAGGATCAAGTCTTGCAGTTGAGAAAAAAGAATATCTTAGCTTTAGCACTTCACTCTGGCCTGACCTCTCACCAAAGGAACGCGGTTCTCTTGCAACTGGAAACGCCGGGACCTTGTCTTCTCTATCTGTCTCCTGAAAGACTTCAGCAGCCGGAATTCCAAAGGTGGCTCTTGCAACGAGATGTCGGTCTTTTCGCAGTCGACGAAGCCCACTGCATCTCTCAGTGGGGTGCGGATTTCAGAAGCGAGTACGGACAGCTTGCAGTGATCCGGCAGCTTTTCCCTCACCCCCCAATACTCGCACTCACAGGATCAGCCACCCGCCGGGTGATTGGTGATATTCAATCCCAGCTGCAAATGAAAACCCCAGCTCTTCATCGACAGAGCCTCTTTCGTAAAAATCTCTACCTGCAGGTCGCGGCCTGTGAAAGTGATCAAGAGAAACTGAAGCATCTGAAGCAACTTTTGCTGAATCGACCACCGGGTCGTGTCTTGATTTACTGCGGAACTCGGAAAGTGACGGATCAACTCGCCGTGGAACTGGCCGCTTGCGCTCCCCATGTCTTGAGCTATCACGCCGGCCACACTCCGGGCACCCGACAAAAAATGCAAAATACTTTTGGCAGTGAGACCGATGCGATTTTGGTTGCGACCAATGCATTTGGAATGGGCGTCGATTACCCGAACATTCGCATCCTCATTCACTACAACGCTCCAGGAAGTCTCGAGGCCTACACGCAAGAGGTTGGCCGAGCCGGGCGCGACGGTTCCCCAGCTCACTGTTGCCTGATGGCTTCGGAGCAAGACTACAACTTGCAAAAGTATTTTATTTTAAAGTCGTCGGGCGATCGTCAAGAAAAGCTCCGGCGGTGGACGGAATTGGAAGTGCTCCGAACTTACGTCCACCTGCAGACCTGCCGGCAAGCCTATCTTAAAGCCTATTTTTCAGAAGTGAAGGAAACTCAGTCTTGCCACAATTGTGATTTGTGTGACCCCCGAGGGATTTTCGGAACACGGTTTCGATCACCACGAAAAAGTTTTTTCTCCAATTTCAACTGGCTCGGGAGCGAGAAACCGCGCTCGGGAGACGGATGACAAAGCGAGTGTGACCACCCTTTGGCTGATAGGTCAGGGTCCCGCCGTGGGACTCAATGATACCCTTCGAAATGCTCAGTCCCAGGCCAGTCCCTTTGCCGACAACCTTTGTCGTAAAAAAAGGCTGCATTATTTTCTCGGCGATTGCGGCCTTGATTTCGACACCACTGTCTTGAACAGAAATTTCAACCCAACCTTGATCTGAGAGCGCATCGATCTGAATCCAACGCTGCTCGAGAGTTGCGATGGCATCATAGCTGTTGCTGAGAAGGTTCATCAACACTTGTTCCAGTTGTGCCAGTCGACCCAAGACGACAATGTCAACCGAGACATCAACCCGCACTTCAATATTTATATTGCGAAATTTTTCAGCACAGAGATCCAACGTGTCTTGGACCATGCCGCCAATCAAGACGTCTTGAAAAGGATCATTGTCCGCATTCCGCGAAAAGGCCTGCAGACCTTTCACGATTCGAGTGATTCGACCCACGGTCGAGTTCATTTTTTCAAGATCAGTTAAAATACGTTCCGGGTTGAAGTCATTGCGCAAAATGCGCCCCTTAATTTGTTCAGAGCGACCCAAGATGATGGCGAGTGGATTGTTGATTTCGTGCGCAACTCCACCAGCCATTTCCCCAAGCGCAGCCATTTTGGCCGACTGAAGCAAATGCTGCCGATCGGACTCGATCTGCCGTTGCGCTTGAAATTGCATTGTAATATCGGTGTAGGTCACCGTCACCGACCAATCGCCATCGATTGCTGGGACAGGGACCGCATGCAGCTGCACCCACTTCATCTGGGCTGCACTGATACGAAGACCGAGAGTGACATTTCTCTGCGGGAGACGCGTCTTCAGTGCCACAAGTGCAGGATGGTCTTCGCCGGGAAGAGTGGCTCCATTCTCTCGAACTGAAATCCAGCGCGGATCCATCGGCGTGCGCCCCATCAACTCATGGGCGGGAAGGCCAAAAATTTGTAGAGCCGCCGGATTGAAGCGTATGACGCGACCTCTGGAGTCATGCACAATCAAGCCTTCAGACATTGTATTGAGAGTTGTTTGCAAGGACTGCTTCTCAGTGTCAATCGATTCAACAGCTTTCTGTTGAATACGCGCTGAAGTTCGAGCGAACGCGGAGACTGCAGCTGACAAGCCTGCCAGTGAACCGCCAAACGCCAGAAATCGAAAAAGATCCACTGGTGGGTCGACTGGATACCAAGAGTCCGGGAAGTGACTCCTGCCACTGAAATTGAAAACACACCAGCACAGAGTTGTGACAGAGAGTCCATAAACTCGCATCCAGGGCTCATCTCCGTCGAAGATAATAAATGGCAAAGCCGACAGTGCCACAAAATAATACTGTCCACCAGACTCTTCCCTGACACCTAAGGTTGCAGCAAGGATCACGGTATTGACCACCACCAGAAACAAACCTCGACTGCTATTTTTGAATCCTTTGCGAGAAAACCAAAGGACGAGTGGTATCGTCACGAAGGTACTCAAAATGAAAACTGTTGCCGCCACTAGATGGTAGTAGAAACAGACTCCTAAATAGGAAATCATAATTCCCCAGATGATCATGACTGATTTTCGAAAGAGCTGGTTTTTGGCTTCCGCCACCACCACCGAAAAATTGTCCATGCTAGGGGATCGGAAAATCAGCCCCAGTCCTGAACATCCTTTGGTCGAGTCGAGGTTCAAAAAAGGGGCCCTGGTTCAGTCTCTTTCACAAAACTTTTTGTGCAGGCGTTGGACAGCGACTGGACCATGCTCTTCAGACACCACAAAGCAGAAATTGTGACGGCTGGCACCCAAACAAATCATGCGGACGTTGAGCTCATTCACCGCTGCAAAGATTTGGTGCGCCAGTCCCGGGGTGTGGTTGATGTTGTTCCCGATCACCGAAACCAAACACAAATTTTCCTCGGTGCTCACGGCACCAATTTCAGCAAGCTCATCAATCAATTTTCGATTTTGCAGAATACCTGCATCGACTGTGACCGCGACACCAATTTCAGAAGTTGTAATCGAGTCCACAGAGACTTTGTGATCACCGAAAACCTTGAAAATGCGCTGCAAAAATCCAAACGCCTGCAGCATTTCCGGCGTCGTGATCGTGACCAGGGCCTGCTTGCGCCGAAGTGCAAGAGCGCGCACGAGGGGTTGATTCGCAACCTCCAACCGAACCCAAGTGCCGGGCTCAGCCGGAGCAAAGGTGGAACCAATAAAGACTGGAATATTCTGGCGCAAGGCCGGCAGCAGTGTCGCCGGATGAAGAACTTTGGCACCAAAAGTTGCAAGCTCTGAGGCCTCGGTGAAAGAAATTTCCGGTATCGATTGGGCGTGGGGAACCAAGCGCGGATCGGTGGTGGCAATTCCTGGCACATCAGTCCAAATCTCCAAGGTCTTTGCTGCAAAGGCTTCGGCAAGAATTGCGGCCGAATAGTCACTTCCACCG
>Ga0075019_10002313_pt1 | contig 10825 bp, 10 predicted proteins | sample ColStrG_CSR_2013_FD_71473 | JGI IMG/M metagenome (GOLD analysis project Ga0075019, IMG submission 71473) | Freshwater sediment microbial communities in response to fracking from Pennsylvania, USA - Cold Stream Run_MetaG_CSR_2013 | ecosystem: Environmental > Aquatic > Freshwater > Creek >...
ATTCCGCTGGTGACGCTGGTTGACGTTCCGGGATTTTTGCCCGGCACCGCGCAGGAATATGGCGGGCTGATCAAGCACGGCGCGAAACTGCTGTTTGCCTATGCCGAGGCCACGGTGCCAAAAATCACCGTCATCACCCGCAAGGCTTTCGGCGGCGCTTATGACGTGATGGCGTCAAAACATCTGCGCGGCGATGTGAATTATGCCTGGCCTACCGCGCAAATCGCCGTGATGGGGGCCAAAGGCGCGGTGGAAATCATTTTCCGTGGCAATACGCCGGAGGTCATCGCCGAAAAGACCGCCGAATATGAGCGCCGCTTCCTGTCGCCATTTGTCGCGGCCGAGCGCGGCTATATTGACGAGGTGATCATGCCGCACGGCACCCGCAAGCGCGTCGCCCGCGCGCTGGCCATGCTGCGCGACAAAAAGCTCGAAAATCCGTGGAAAAAACACGACAATATCCCGCTGTAGGGCGGGACATTTCATCTCACGATGGGCAGAGTTAAGGCAGCGGTGCGTCGCCCTCACTCCACCTTCGGCAGCGCCACCTCAATTTCGGTGCGGCGAGGTTCATACTGCGCCGGGAGTTTGAGCGCCTGGCCCAAATTCGCCAAAGGCTCATCCACCGCAAATCCCGGCTCGTCGGTGGCAATTTCAAACAACACGCCGGACGGTTCGCGGAAATAGATTGAGCGGAAATAGTTTCTGTCCTTTTGTTTGGTCGGGCGCAGACCCAGTTCGCGCATTTGCTCCGCCATGGCGGCTTCATGCGCGTCATTCGCCGCACGAAAGGCAATGTGGTGCACCGAACCTGCGCCCGGCCGCGCCGGTTCCAGATCCTCATGTGTCAGCAAATCGACAAACTGGCCCAGCCGCTCCCCCGCGCTCGCGCCAAAGCGCAGCCGCGTGTAGCCATTGGCGCTGCTGCGCGACAATTCCTGCCAGCCCAGCCCTTCAGCCATCACCCGCGCGCTGGCCTCCAGCTTGTCCACCAGCAATGTCGCGCCATGAATGCCAAGGATGGCGTGCTCCGCCGGAACCCCGTCCAAGCCCCAGCCGAGCGGCCCCGGCTCTTGCGCTTCGATCAGTTCCAGCGCCAGCCCGTCCGGATCGTGAAAGGCGATCACCGGATGCGCCACATTGGCATCCACAGCAAACACCACATTATGTTCCGCCAGATGCCGCGTCCAGAATGCGCCGGAACCCTCTGGAATCTCGAACGAAACAGCGACCACCTCACCGCTGCCCGCCCGGCCTTTGGCCGCATGGACAAACGGAAAAAACGTCATGATCGTGCCGGCCGCGCCGCGCTCATCGCCGTAATACAGGTGATAAACGGTCGGATCGTCAAAATTGACGGTCTTTTTGACCAGGCGCAGCCCCAGAACATGGCGATAGAAATCGAGGTTGCGTTGCGGGTCGCGGCACAGAGCCGTGACGTGGTGAATACCGGAGGATTTGATCATGGCGCGCTCCCTTTTTTTCTCAAATGGCACAAAGGGCCGCGCCGCGCCAGAGCCACAAACCGGCCTTGCATCGGTGCAAAGCCGATCCTGCTCAACTTGGCAAATCGCGCTTCATCCTTTGCAAACCATCCCCCGCCATCGCTTCTTAACCCTAAGCACAACAGGCCACCCCCGATTCATAACTTGGCAATCACGGGCGGCGAAACTCTGCCTCGGGTTTGGAGCAAGACGCGAACACGCGCTGCCCCATCGAATGAGGGACGAATGATGAAGAACAGTGATCTTGCCGACCTGAACACACCTGATTCGGGCCGTCTGGCGATTCTGGAATTTTACCGCGCCGCGCAGGTCAATGGTGCGCTGACGCCCGCCAAGGTCTGTGACCTTGGCCGCAAGCTGACCGCCGACCGCTCGATCAGCCGCGATGAGGCCGATGCTTTGTTCATGGTCGATGCGGCTCCCGTCACCAAATGCGCCGAATGGACTGAATTTCTGGTCGAGGCCATGACCGATCATGTGGTTTGGCAGTCACGCCCCACCGGCGTTTTGTCGAGCGCGCAAGGCGAATGGCTGCTGGCCAAGGCCGATGCCAGCATGAGCATTTCGGCGCTGGCCGTCCTTGTCCATATCCTGGCCGAAGCCGACCGCGTTCCGGCCTGGTTTATTGCGGCAGTGCGTGGCCGCGTCGCGCGCGGTTGGCCAGGTGTCGAAGAGGCCATTGCTGCGGCAAATATGGCCAGAGCGGCATAAACTCCCGTGGTAATTTTGCCGAAATAACCTATATGGGAAGCAACAGGCTTCCTCTCTCAGGTTTTCCATGACCATTCAAACCGCAATTCCTGCCGCGCGCACGGCACCGCGCGTGACGGGCCAGGCCACTTTAACCGAAACCGTCCGAAATCTCTGGCCCTATATCTGGCCCTCCGCGCGTTTTGATCTCAAAATGCGGGTGGTCTGGGCGACCGTTTTGCTGCTGCTCGGCAAAATCGTCACGATGGCGGTGCCCTATACATTCAAATGGGCCACCGACGCCACCGTGGGCGATGCGGGCATTAAATCTATCCCGCTGCCCGCCTTTCTCTCCGGCGCGATAGCGCTCACCCTGATTTACGCTTTGCTGCGGATTTTGATGGCGCTGTTCACGCAGGGTCGGGACGCGCTTTTTGCCGCCGTCGCGATGAATGCGGTGCGCCGCCTCGCCTCGGAAGTGTTTGTTCACATGCACAATTTGTCCTTGCGCTACCATCTGGAGCGCAAGACCGGCGGCCTCACCCGCGTGCTGGAGCGCGGCCGCAACGGCATTGAAACCATCGTCCGCATGTCGATGCTGACGGCGGTGCCCACGCTCGTTGAATTTCTGATGATTCTGGGCGTGCTGTTCTACACATTCGACTGGCGCTATGCCGTCATCACCACGATCATGATCGTCATCTATCTCGTCTATACAACCCTGGCGACAAATTGGCGCATGTCCATCCGCAAGGTGATGAACGAAAGCGACACCGACGCCAACACCAAGGCGATCGACAGCCTGCTCAATTACGAAACCGTCAAATATTTCGGCGCGGAAGAGCGCGAATCCACCCGCTATGACAAGAGCATGGCCAATTATGAGCGCTCCTCCATCCGCACCTACACGTCGCTTGCCGTGCTCAATTTCGGTCAAGCGGTGGTGTTCACATTGGGCCTTGCGGCGGTCATGGCCATGTGCGTCGCGGGCGTGCGCTCCGGCCGCAATACGGTCGGTGATATCGTGCTGATCAACGCGATGATGATCCAGCTTTCGCAACCGCTAAACTTCATGGGCATGCTCTATCGTGAGGTCAAACAGGCCACCATCGACATCGAGGCGATGTTCGCCATTCTCGACCAGAATCCCGAAATCAAGGACCATCCCAATGCCCCGGCCTTAACCGTTGGCGCGGGCGAGGTGGTGTTTGATGACGTGCATTTTTCCTATGATCCGGCCCGCCCGATTTTGAAAGGCGTGTCCTTCACCGTGCCGGCGGGCACGACCATCGCCATTGTCGGCCCCTCCGGCGCGGGCAAATCGACCATTTCGCGCCTGTTGTTCCGCTTTTATGAGCCGCAAGCGGGCCGCATCACCATTGACGGACAGGAAATCGCCGCCGTCACCCAGAAAAGTCTGCGCGCGCAGATCGGCATGGTGCCGCAAGATACGGTGCTGTTTAACGACACCATCGGCTATAATATCCGCTATGGCCGCTGGGAAGCCTCCGAGGCTGAAGTGCATGAGGCGGCGCGCCAAGCGCAGATCGACACGTTCATCCGCTCCATCCCGCATGGCTATGACGCACAGGTGGGTGAGCGCGGGCTGAAACTTTCGGGCGGCGAGAAGCAGCGTGTCGCGATTGCCCGCACAATCCTGAAAGCCCCGCCGATTCTGGTTCTGGACGAGGCCACTTCCGCGCTTGACACCTTCACCGAGCGCGACATTCAAAGCGAGTTGGAACGCATCTCGAAGGGCCGCACCACATTGGTCATCGCGCATCGCCTGTCCACTGTGGTCAATGCCGACCAGATCATCGTGCTGGATTCGGGCCAGATCGCCGAGCGTGGCAACCACGAGGAACTTCTGGCCAAGGGCGGCATCTATTATGCCCTGTGGAACCGCCAGCGCGAAGTGGACGAAGCGCGCGAAAAACTGAAAGCGGCAGGGGCGGCGTGAAAGATTATTTCTACCCGCTCTTCGAGAGTCTCAGGGTGTGGGCGAAAAGCGAAAGCCCTGACACAGATCACCCTGAGGCTCTCGAAGGGTGAGGGCCGGAAGCACCTGACCGCCTCACCAAAATCTCCGTGCTCTTCGCCTTTTGCTCAAGTAGACGAAGCGGGCTGGCTGGCCTAAAAGCAGGGCAGCAAATAGAATTTGGGGTGCCCATGTTTAAGAAGATCCTGATCGCCAACCGCGGCGAAATCGCCTGCCGCGTCATCAAAACGGCCCGCAAGATGGGAATCAAAACCGTCGCGGTCTATTCGGATGCCGATAAGGATGCCCTTCACGTTGAAATGGCCGATGAGGCTGTGCATATCGGCCCGCCCGCCGCTGCCGAATCCTACCTCGTCATTGAAAAAATCATTGCCGCCTGCAAACAGACCGGCGCCGAAGCTGTCCATCCGGGCTATGGCTTCCTGTCAGAGCGCGAAGCCTTCGCGCAAGCTCTCAAGGACAACAACATCGTCTTTATCGGCCCCAATCCGCGCGCCATTGCCGCAATGGGCGATAAAATCGAGTCGAAAAAATTCGCCAATGCCGCCAATGTCACCACAGTGCCGGGCTTTTTGGGCGTCATTGAAAGCCCCGAACATGCCGTGAAAATCGCCGATGAAATCGGCTATCCGGTGATGATCAAGGCCTCTGCGGGCGGCGGCGGCAAGGGCATGCGTATCGCTTACGCCCAAAGTGAAGTGGCCGAGGGCTATACCCGCGCCAAATCCGAAGCCAAATCCTCCTTTGGCGACGATCGCGTTTTCATCGAAAAATTCATCGTTGACCCGCGCCATATCGAAATCCAGCTCATCGGCGACAAGCACGGCAATGTGATTTATCTGGGCGAGCGCGAATGTTCGATCCAGCGCCGCAACCAGAAGGTCATCGAGGAAGCCCCAAGCCCGCTGCTGGATGAGGCCACCCGCAAAAAGATGGGCGAACAGGCCGTAGCCCTCGCCAAGGCCGTTGACTATGATTCAGCCGGCACCGTCGAATTTGTCACCGGGCAGGACAAGAGCTTCTTCTTTTTGGAGATGAACACCCGCTTGCAGGTCGAGCATCCGGTGACCGAACTGATCACCGGCGTTGATCTGGTCGAGCAGATGATCCGCGTCGCTTATGGCGAAAAGCTGGCCTTCACCCAGGCCGACGTCAAGCTCAACGGCTGGGCGGTCGAATCGCGCGTTTACGCCGAAGACCCGACCCGTGGATTCTTGCCCTCGACGGGGCGTCTGGTCAAATATCGCCCTCCAGCGGAGGGCATCGAGAACGGCATCACCACCCGTAACGACACCGGCGTGTTCGAGGGCGGCGAAATCTCGATCTATTACGATCCGATGATCGCAAAACTGGTCACTCACGCGCCCACCCGCATCGAGGCCATTCACGCGCAAGCCCGCGCCCTGGATGCCTTTGTCATCGACGGCATCCGGCATAATATCCCGTTCCTCTCCAGTCTGATGCAGCATGAGCGCTGGCAGGCCGCCCGCCTCTCCACCGGCTTCATCCGCGAGGAATATCCGGACGGATTCAGCCCGCTGCGCGCTTCCGGCGAGACAGCGCATCACATCGCGGCAGTTGCCGCTGCCGTTGATCATGTGATGAACATGCGTAAGCGCGAAATCTCCGGCCAGATGCGAACGCAGCGTGCCGTCATCTTCCAGGAAGAGCGCACCGTCGTCCTCAAGGACCAGTCCTTCCATATTGTCATGACCTCCGGCAGTGACGAATTTACCGTGGCTTTCGACACAGAAAATGGCGAAAAATCCCATACCCACCGCCTTGTATCCGACTGGACGCCGGGCGAGCCGGTCTGGCACGGGGAAATCGAAGGCAAACGGATCGCCGTGCAGGTGCGCCCCATCCTCAATGGCATGACGCTCTCTCACGCGGGCGTCACCGTCGATGTGCAGGTCTACACCCGCCGCGAGGCCGAACTTGTCGCCCTCATGCCGGAAAAGAAGCTGGCGGACACGTCTAAGGTGTTGCTGTGCCCGATGCCCGGCCTCGTCAAGGCGATTTATGTCACTGAGGGTCAGGAAGTGAAGATCGGCGAATCGCTCTGCATGGTCGAGGCGATGAAAATGGAAAACGTCCTCATCGCCGAACGCGATGTGACGGTGAAAAAGATCAACGCCAAACAGGGCGACTCGCTCGCCGTGGACGCGGTCATTATCGAGTTTGTGTGAAAGTTTTTTGGCTTCGGAAAACGGCGGCTCCAAAAAGGGCGGCGCTTCTGGGGCCGCCTTTTTTATTTCGCGGCCTAATTGCGCCTTGGGCTTCGCGCGCAAGCGGGTTAGTCTGGGGCAAGTTATGACCGGAACCCCATGCCCCTTTATTTCGCCTATGGCGCCAATATGAATCTCGCCACCATGGCGCAGCGTTGCCCGCGCTCAAAGATGCTCGGCACGGCCAAGCTGATGCGCCATGCCTTTGTGGTGATGGACACGGGTTGGGCCTCGGTGGAGCGCGCGCCCAATGGTTGCGTCTATGGCCTGTTGTGGGACCTCGCCCTGGCCGACGTCTCAAGGCTCGACCGTTTTGAGGGCCCGCTCTATTCAAAAGTGCTGCAACCGGTCATCCGCTCGCGCGGCGGCGCGGTGCAAGCCATGCTTTATGTCGGGCAGGGCAGGAGCGGCGGTCACGCTACTCCTGAATATGCCCGCGAGGTGCTGGACGGCGCTCTGGCGCTGGACTTTCCCGCCGCATATATTGCGGGTCTGCACCATGCGCTCGGCCAGCCGGAACCGAAAATTCTGACCGAAAAGCCGCGCCCGAAAGTGACGCCGCGCTTCGCCACCCCGTTTGACCGGTAAAGGACAGTTTTATGAAAAAAATCGCATTGGTCACAGGGGCGGGCACCGGCATAGGCCGCGCCGCCGCGCTGGCGCTGGCCGGGGAAGGCTACAGCGTCGTTTTGGCCGGACGGCGCATCGAGCCGTTGCAGGAAACAGCTACGCTCGCGCCAAATGCTGAAATGCTGCCCGTCTGCACCGATGTCAGCGACCCGGCTTCGGTTGCGGCGCTGTTTGAGACAATTGCCGCGAAATTTACCCGCCTTGATCTGGTTTTCAACAATGCCGGAATTGGCGCGCCTGCTGTTCCCTTGGAAGACCTGACTTTTGAGCAGTGGAAGAATGTCGTCGATATTAATCTCACGGGCGTGTTCCTCTGTATGCAGGGCGCGTTTCGCCTGATGAAATCTCAAGAGCCGCGCGGCGGCCGCATCATCAACAATGGCTCGATTTCCGCCACCGCGCCGCGCCCCAATTCTGCGCCCTATACCTCGACCAAACACGGCGTCACCGGCCTGACCAAGGCCGCCTCGCTCGACGGGCGCAAATATGACATCGCGGTGGGCCAGATCGACATTGGCAATGCCGATACCGCGATGGGCGGCCGGATGAAACTGGGCGTGCCGCAAGCCAATGGCACCACCGCAGCCGAGCCGGTGATCGATGTCGCCGATGTGGCCCGCGCGCTGGTCTATATGGTCAGCCTGCCGCTCTCCGCCAATGTGCAGTTCATGACCGTCATGGCCACCAATATGCCGTTTATCGGGCGGGGCTAAACCTCAAACGCCTCGATTTTCGGCTCGTCCTTGCCGTCAAACAGCCACGCCTGCCATGCGGGCAGCGCCATCATCGCGTCCATATAGGCGCGGGTGGCGGGCGAAACGGGAATGTCATAGACATGCAGCCGGTTGACCACCGGCGCAAACATCGCATCCGCCGCGCTGAATTTGCCAAAAAGGAACGGCCCCGACTTGCCGAATTTCGCCCGTGCATCGGCCCAGGCCGCCTCGATTCGCGCCACATCGGCGACAACTTCCGGTATCAATTCGCGCTTTTTCACGACGCGATGGAAATTCGTCGGACAATGGTTGCGTAAATTCTGAAAGCCGCCGTGCATTTCGGCGGCCAGCGCCCGCGCCAAAGCCCGCGCCGATTTTGCCTTCGGCCATATCGCCTTATTGGGGTAAAGCTCCGCCACATATTCTATGATCGCCAGCGTCTCCCATACAACAATCTTGCCATCGACCAGCACCGGAACCTTGCCGGCAGGCGAATATTTCAAAATCTCAGCTTTGGTGCCCGGCACGCGCAGAGGAATAACAATATCCTCGAACGGAATATTGAACTGCGCCAGCAGCAGCCACGGTCGCAGCGACCAGGACGAATAGGCCTTGGAGCCCACAATCAGTTTCACCGGCTTCATGGCTTTTCCTTCTGTTCGATCGGCCCGCCTGCGGCCTTCCAGCCGTTGAAGCCGCCCTCAATATCGGCGACGGGTTTGAGGCCCATTTTTTGCGCCATATCGGCGGCGAGCAGCGAACGCCATCCGCTGGCACAAAAGAAAATGAATTGCTTGTCCTGCGCGAAGGCCACCTTGTGATAGGGGCTCTCGGGGTCAATCCAGAATTCCAGCATGCCGCGCGGACAATGAAAAGCGCCGGGAATTTTACCCTCACGCTCCAGTTCGCGCGGGTCGCGCAGATCGACAAACACAACTTCGTCGCTGCCAAAAAGCTGAATAGCGTCCTTGGCCGGAATGGTCGGCACGTGCCTGCGCGCCTGCTCGAGCAGGGCCTTGTATCCCAGCGTAATGGTCTGTGCCATATGTGCCTCCCTTTGGTTTGCCCTATGTTGAAAGGCAATGCCCCTTACGTCAACCGCTTGGCGCGTTTATACTGATGCGGGAATAAGCGTTGGCGGGAATGAATATGTGGGAATTGTCGATTTATGATGTTTGGGCGCTGCTGTTTTTTGCAGCGAGCTGGCTCACCTATCACTTCACCGTTGAAACCTCGAAAAATCACGAAGGCAGCCTCAACAGCCGCATGAACCAGTATCGCCTGCGCTGGATGATGCAGATGCGGAACCGCGAGGTCCGCATTGTCGATACGCAAATCATGGCCTCGCTGCAAAGCGGCACAGCGTTTTTTGCCTCCACCTCGCTGATCGCGCTCGGCGGCGCGGCAACCTTGCTGCGCGCCACCGATGAAGTGCTCAAAGTGTTCCGCGATCTGCCCTTCGGCCTCGCCACCTCGCGCAGCGTCTGGGAAATCAAGGCCACTGGTCTGGCGTTGATTTTCGGCTATGCCTTTTTCAAATTCTCATGGTCCTACCGCCTGTTTAACTATGCGGCGATTTTGCTCGGTGCGACCCCTTCGGCCCATTCGCCGGATGTGGCCAACCGCAACCTCATGACCCTGCGCGCCGCTCAAATGAACATTGTCGCCGGACGCCATTTCAACCGTGGCCAGCGGGCATTTTTCTTCGCGCTGGCCTATCTTGGCTGGTTCATCGGTCCGGTGGTGTTTTGCGCTATGACCGGTGCTGTTCTCGCCGTCATGTGGATGCGGCAATATCATTCTGACGCGCTAAATGCGGTCATGTTTCAAATGCCTGGTGGCGCACAGCGCGACAGCGCCGAATCGCAAGGCGAACTGCCACCAAACATCCCGCCCGCTTAACCAGATCGAAGTGTTTAGGGTCTAATGTGTGCGCGATGAGAGGTCGCTGATGGAAAAGAAAGCCAACCCGAAACTGATTTTCTTTCTGCTGTTGTTCTGTTTGTGGCTTTACGTGCCCACAAATATGGGCGGCGGCGGAGATATGCTCACCAAATTGATGGACGGCATCGGTTTTCACGATTTCCGTGATTTTGACCGCGTTTTTATCACTGTGTTTGTCGCGCTATTTTGTGTGGTCTTTGCCTATGTGGCGGATTATCTGCTGGGCGCAATGAGTTTTGGCCTGTTTGTCATCTATCCGGTCTGCGTGCTGTTCATTGGCGGCTCTCTGGCCACACATGCCCATTTTTATGGCCAGTTCAGTGTCGCCGACACCGTGACCATCATCTTTCTCATCTTGCTGCCCTCCTTCGCGGCGGTGCTCTTTTTGGCCGTCATGCGTAAAATATCTACAGCGGTGGTGGATGTCACCATTTCCAGCGGCCGCACCAAAATGCACATTCCCACCGCGCGGGAACTTGGCGAACATGGTCCGACCAAGGATCGTTTACGCACCGCCACGCGCGAGCGCCGCTAGAATCCGCTGCAAATTTCTGTAGGGCCGAAAATCTTCTCGAACTCGGCCCGCAAAACAAGGTCCACGTCGTCCATTGTCACCGGCAGGCCTAAATCCGCCAGGCTGGTGACGCCAAGATGCGCATCGGAGATGCCGCAGGGCACAATTCCGGCAAAATGGCGCAAATCCGGCTCCACATTCAGCGAAATACCATGCAGCGTCACCCATTTTCGCACGCGAATGCCCATCGCCGCAATCTTGTCCTCAGCCATCTCGCCAGAAAGCCCGCGCTGCTTTTCCGGCCGCTGCACCCAAACACCCACACGGTCCTCGCGCCGTTCGCCGCGCACCTTCATCGCGGCCAATGTCGCAATCACCCAGGCTTCAAGCGCGGCGACATAGGCGCGCACATCCTGCACCCGCCGGTTAAGGTCAATCATCACATAGGCGATGCGCTGGCCCGGCCCGTGGTAGGTATATTGGCCGCCGCGCCCGGCCTCGAACACCGGAAAATCTGGACTGAGCAGATCGGCGGCCTTGGCGCTGGTGCCGGCCGTAAACAGCGGCGGATGTTCGACCAGCCAGACGCATTCGCGCGC
>Ga0075019_10002316_pt1 | contig 10821 bp, 8 predicted proteins | sample ColStrG_CSR_2013_FD_71473 | JGI IMG/M metagenome (GOLD analysis project Ga0075019, IMG submission 71473) | Freshwater sediment microbial communities in response to fracking from Pennsylvania, USA - Cold Stream Run_MetaG_CSR_2013 | ecosystem: Environmental > Aquatic > Freshwater > Creek >...
ACCCAGTTCGCCGCCACCACGACCTCGTCGACCGGGACGTCCGCCACCTACACGGTGCCCAACGCCACTTACCAGTTGACGGCCACCGGCACCGGCTCCTGCTGGGTCCAGGTCGACTCGGCCTCCGGGTCCACACTGTGGGCCGGCGAACTGTCGGCGGGCACCGTCCAGAACATCCAGGCGTCCGGGACGACCACCGTGCAGTTCGGGACGCCCACGCTCACGCTGGCTGTCGACAACATCCCGGTGGTGCTGCCCAGCCCGCTCCACACCCCGTTCGTGGCCACCTTCGCGCCGTCGGCCGCCGCGGTGGCCGCTGCTGCGGCCGCAGGCCCCGCCACGACCACCACCGTGGCACCGTCCGGTGCCACGGGCGCAGCCGGTGCGTCGACCACCACCACGTCAGTGGTTCCCTGACGCCGGACCTGGGGGCCCGGGCCCGGTCAGTCGCCGGGCGTGTCCGGGTAGGGGACGGGCACGCTGCCGGCCAGGTCGAGGGCGTCGAGCACGAAGGCGTACACGAAGGCCTCGTCCTTCCACGCGTCGTAGCGTCCCGACGGTCCGCCGTGCCCGGCTCCCATCTCCGTCTTCAGGAGCGCCCGGTTCTCGGGGTTGGCGGCCCGGAGCTTGGCCACCCACTTGGCCGGCTCCCAGAACCCGACCCGCGGATCGGACAGCCCGGCGGTGGCCAGGATGTCGGGGTAGCGCACCGGTCGGCCGTCGGCACCGGTGGCGGCCACGTTGTCGTAGGGCGAGTACGACTTCATGACCGCGTAGATGACCGGGTCCTCGACCGGGTTGCCCCACTCCTCCCACTCGAGCACGGTCAGCGGCAGGGTCTCGTCGAGGATGGTGGTCAGGCAGTCGACGAACGGCACCTCGGCGACGATGGCGCGGAACAGGTCGGGCGCCAGGTTGGCCACCGCGCCCATCAGCAGGCCACCGGCACTGCCACCCCGGGCGACCAGTCGGTCCGGTGACGTCCAGCCACCGTCGACCAGATGGCGGGCGCAGGCCACGAAGTCCGAGAACGTGTTCGGCTTGGCCGCGAGCTTGCCCTCCTCGTACCAGTGCCGTCCGAGCTCGCCCCCACCCCGCACGTGGGCGATGGCGAAGATGAAGCCGCGGTCGAGGAGGCTGAGGCGCAGGCTCGAGAACGTCGGGTCCATCGACGCCTCGTAGGAGCCGTAGCCGTAGAGCAGACACGGCGCCCCGCCGGCGCCCGCGCCCGCGCCGGCCGGGTCGGTGACCAGGTCGTGCCGGTACACCAGGGAGATCGGCACCTCGGTGCCGTCGGCGGCCGTGGCCCACTGGCGTGCGGTGCGGTACCGGGCCGGATCGAAGTCACCGAGCACGGGCTGGCGCTTCAGCAGGGTGAGTCCCCCGTCGCTCAGGTCGAGGTCGTAGACCGAGCGCGGGGTGGCCAGCGACGTGTACCCGTAGCGCAGGACCGTCGAGTCGTACTCGGGGTTGGACTCGCCCCACACCGTGGATGGCGACTCGGGCTGCTCGACAGCGGTGGAGGCGCCGGTTGCGTGGTCGATGACCCGCATCCGGGTCTGACCGCCCTCGCGCTCGTACACGGCGAGGTGACCGGCGAACGGATCGACTGCATCGAGCCGGACGCCGGGGCGTGCGCCGATGACCTCGGTCCAGTTGGAGCGACCGGGTGCGTCCTCGGGGGCCTCCATCAGCCGGAAGTCCTCGGCGCCGTCGTTGGTGACCACGAGGAACCGGGCAGGCCGACCGGTGGCCGGATCGCCTCGGTCGTGGTCCACCGAGTACTCGATGCCGTGGCGACGGGGCTCGACCACGGCGAATCTGCCCGTCGGGTCGTCGGCGTCCAGGACACGCACCTCCGAGGTCACCTTCGAGTCGAGGCCGCACAGGACGTAGCGGTCGTCCTTGGTGCGTCCGACGCCCAGGTAGAAGTGGTCGTCGGGCTCCTCGATGACCAGGACGTCGCCGGCCGGGTCGGTGCCGACGACGTGACGCCACAGCTGGAACGGGCGCATGGCCTCGTCGACCCGCACGTAGAAGACGGTGGCGTTGTCGTTGGCCCAGGCCGAACCGTACGAGGTGTCCTCGATCGACTCCGCCGACTCCTCGCCCGACGTGAGGTCGCGGAACCGCATCGTGTACCGCTCGCCGCCGGTGGTGTCGGTGGAATACACCAGCCATCGGTGGTCGGGACTGATGCCGAAGTTGCCGAGCGAGAAGTAGTCGTACCCCTCGGCGAGGGCGTTCTCGTCGAGGAGGACCTGCTCGGCGTCGTCGGGACCGTCCACCGGACGACGGCAATGGATCCCGTAGCTGCTGCCTTCGACCGATCGGCTGTAGTACCTCCAGGCGCCCTTGCGGACCGGGACCGACAGGTCGGTCTCCTGGATCCGGGCCACCATCTCGGCGTACAGGGTCTCCTGGAGGGGGACCGTGTCCGCCGTGGCGGCGTCGGTGTACGCGTTCTCGGCCTCGAGGTGGGCCAGCACGGCCGGGTCCTCCTTGTCCCGCAGCCAGAACCAGTCGTCGGTCCGCACGTCGCCGTGCGCCTCGAGGGTCACCGGGCGCCGTTCGGCCACCGGCGGCACGGGTGCGTGGTGGACGTGGGTGGGGCGGTGGTCGTCGGCCATGGGCACACAATGGCACGGCGCCCCGTCGTGCCGTGCCGCACACCCGTGGCCCGGTGACGTACCGTCCGGCGGTCGGCTCGCGGCGTCGGTGCCGGCGCGGCTGTCACACGGACGTCACGCGGGGCGGCGATCGGCAACCGGACTGCAACCCAGAAGGGACGTTCGGCCCAGCGATTTCGCAAATTCCGGTGTCGCCGACCGGCTGCGACGCGGTACCGTACCCTGGGCGGCAGGGGCCGTCGGCGGCTGGGCAACGAGGTAGGAACATGAGTTTGCTGAGGCGCTGCTCCACTGTCGCGCTGCTGACCCTGGTCGCAGCCACCACGCTGGTCGCCGTGCGACCGGCCGACGCCAGCGCGGCCACCCCGACGGCGACCGCCGTGGTCGGCCCGAACATCAATCTCAGTCAGCAGGCCGGCAACCAGCTCGAGGGCTCCGTCGCCATCGACCCGACCAACCCGCTGCGCATGTTCGTGCTCGGTCGCAACGAGGCGGGCAACCTCATCGGCGCCCGGTCGAGCGACGGCGGCGTCACCTGGACCCACTCGGTCATGGGGACGTGCGTGTGCTCGGCCGACAAGCTGCCCCCGGCCTGGGGCAACACGTCGGTGGCCTTCGACTCCTTCGGCAACCTGTTCGTCACCTACCTGTCCACGAGCGCCTTCACCTACACGGACTTCGCGCTCTCGACCGACGGAGGCGTCACCTTCTCCCACCAGACGGCACTGACCAGCCTGACCGACCAGCCGGTCGTGGCGGTCGGCCACAACAGCGTGTGGGTCGAGTACAACCGTGGCGGCGTGAACTACGCCCAGGGGACCTCCGACACCGGACTCGGGGTCATCGGCACCTTCGGCCCGGCCGAGGCGATGCCCGGCGGCAACGCCTCGTCGTTCGGCGACCTCGCCGTCGGCCCCCAGGGCCAGGTGATCGCTGCATTCGGGCCGAACCAGTCGACCGGCGGCATCATCGTCTGCATCGATCCCGACGGCCTCGGCCCGGCCGGGTTCAACACCTGTGTGCCCGTGGCCCCCACCAACGTCCCCGGCTTCGACCTGATCCCGGCCGCGCCCACCTGGGGGATCGACTCCGAGGCGCACCTGGCCGTCGACCTGAGCGGCGGTCCCCACAACGGGCGCATCTATCTGTCCTTCCTCGACGCACCGTCGACCGATCTGGCCGCCACCAAGCTCTACGTCATGCACTCGGACGACGGGGGCGGCACCTGGTCGACGCCGGTCCTGGTCAATGACGACGGGACCAGCGCCTCGCACTTCATGCCCGGCTTCGCGGTGGACCAGACGACGGGTGCGGTGGGTGCGACATGGTACGACACGCGGGCCGACCCGACCCGTGTCACCGCCCGCTACTACGGCTCGGTCAGCAGCGACGGCGGCGACACCTGGAGCCCGAACTTCCCCATCGCCGCGGGCACGTCGAACGCCACCCTGGCCACCTCGCCGGTCGGCGTCCGCAACACCAACTGGGGCGACTACACCGGCCTCGCCTTCCGGGGCGGCGTCATGGTCCCGGTGTGGGCCGACAACTCGAACTCGACCGGCGACAACCCGGCCGGGGCCAACTTCACGTTCGACCTCTACACGGCGCTCGTCCACGTGACACTCCCGTCGACCGCCCCGACCGTGCTGGTCCAGCCGGTCCCGACCACGGTCCCGGCCGGAACCGCCTACTCGTTCACGGCGACCGGGGGCGGATCGCCCCAGCCGACCGTCCAGTGGCAGCGCTCGAACGACGGGGGAGTGACCTGGACCCCGATCGTCGGGGCCACCTCCACGACGTACTCGGCCACGGCCGCCCCAGGTGACGACGGCGCACTGTTCGAGGCCGTGTTCACCAACGGCTCCGGCGCGGCGACCACCTCGGCGGTCGCACTGTCGGTGACCCAGGCCCCGGTGGTCACCTCCCCGCCGTCAGCCACCTCGGTGGCCAACGGCGCCACCTACGCGTTCACGGCCGCCGCCGCCGGCAACCCGGCGCCCACCGTGCAGTGGCAGCGGTCGGGTGACGGCGGCGTCACCTGGACCCCGATCGTCGGGGCCACCTCCACGACGTACACGGCCACGGCCGCCGCCGGCGACAACGGCGCACTGTTCGAGGCCGTGTTCACCAACGGCCTGGGAACAGCCACGACGGCGCCGGCCGCCCTGACGGTGACGATCGCCCCGTACATCGTGTCCTCCCCCGTCTCCCAGACGATCAACGTGGGGAGCACCTACACGTTCATGGCGGTGGCCTACGGGCTGCCGGCACCCACGGCCCAGTGGCAGCGCTCGGACGACAAGGGGCTCACCTGGTCCGCCATACCCGGCGCCACGTCCTTCTCGTACCCGATCACCGCGGCACTGGGTGACGACGGGGCCGAGTTCCGGGCGGTGTTCACCAACTCCACCGGCACCGCCACCACGTCGGCGGCCACCCTGGGGGTGACCACCACCACCTCGATGACGTTGGCGGCGGCGCACGCGACCGTGAAGGGTGGCAAGAAGGACACCGTGACGGCGACGGTCACCTCGCCGGTGACCGGCAGGGGCAAGGTCGCCGGCGGGACGGTCACCTTCACCGACGGGTCGACGGTGGTGGCCATCGCGACCGTGGTGAAGGGCAAGGCCAAGGTCACGCTGACGCTGGCCAAGGGCACCCACCTGCTTCGGGCGGTCTACGGCGGTTCCGGCTCCGTCCTGCCCGCGCAGTCGTCCGTCGTGACGGTCACCGCCACCTAGGGGTTCTGTCCGGTCCCGGGCTGCGGCCGGGGGCCGTGCGGTCGCCGGGTAGGAGTTGTTACTATCTGGATAGGGGTAATTGCACCCCACCCACCGACCAGGAGCGCACATGACCGCCACCGATCTCGACCTCGGGAAGTACAAGCTCGGGTGGTCCGACGAGGAGGACTACGTCTTCAAGCCCAAGAAGGGGCTGTCGGAGGCGATCGTGCGCGAGATGTCGGCCATGAAGAAGGAGCCCGAGTGGATGCGGGACTTCCGCCTCCGCGCACTCCAGCGTTTCGAGAAGCGACCGATGGCGGAGTGGTTCGCGGTCAACATGCCCGACCTCGACTTCGACGACATCTACTACTACATCAAGCCGACGTCCGGGCAGGTGGAGGACTGGAACGACCTGCCCGACGCCATCAAGAACACCTACGAGAAGCTGGGGATCCCCGAGGCCGAGCGGAAGTACCTCGCCGGCGTCACGGCCCAGTACGAGTCCGAGGTGGTGTTCCACCGCAACCGCGAGGACCTCGAGGCGCTCGGCATCATCTTCTGCGACATGGACACCGCCGTGCGCGAGCACCCGGACCTCGTCCGCAAGTACTTCGGGACGATCATCCCGCCCAACGACAACAAGTTCGCCGCGCTGAACTCGGCCGTGTGGTCGGGTGGCTCCTTCATCTACGTGCCGCCGAACGTGGTGGTCGACCAGCCCCTCCAGGCCTACTTCCGGATCAACGCCGAGAACATGGGCCAGTTCGAGCGGACGCTGATCATCGCCGACGTCGGCGCCCAGGTGCACTACATCGAGGGCTGCTCGGCCCCGGTGTACACGACCGACTCCCTCCACTCGGCGGTGGTCGAACTCGTCGCCCTCGAGGGTTCCCGCATCACCTACACGACCATCCAGAACTGGTCGAACAACGTCTACAACCTGGTGACGAAGCGGGCGCGGGCCGAGGCCGAGGCCCACGTGGAGTGGATCGACGGCAACATCGGCTCGCGGCTGACGATGAAGTACCCGAGCGTCTACCTCATGGGACCGAAGGCTTCGGGCGAGGTGCTCTCGGTCGCCTACGCCGGCGCCGGCCAGCACCAGGACGCCGGGGCGAAGATGGTCCACGCCGCCCCCGAGACGACGTCGACCATCGTGTCCAAGTCGATCTCGAAGGATGCCGGCATCACCACCTACCGGGGCCTCGTGCACGTGGACGAGGGTGCCAAGAACGCCAAGAGCTTCGTCCGGTGCGACGCCCTGCTGCTCGACGACATCTCGGTCTCGGAGACCAAGCCGTACATGGAGGTCGGTGAGCGCGACGCACGCATCGGCCACGAGGCCACGGTGTCCAAGGTCGGCGACGACCAGCTCTTCTACCTGATGAGCCGGGGCCTGTCCGAGACACAGGCCATGGGCATGATCGTCAACGGGTTCATCGAGCCGATCACCCGCACCCTGCCGATGGAGTACGCCGTCGAGTGGAGTCGGCTGATCGAACTGCAGATGGAAGGCTCCATCGGCTGACGGTGGGTGGGGACGGACCGTGCCGCCGGTCCTCCCCGGACGGGCCACAATGGTCATCGACACGACGAGGGAGCTCCCATTGCCGATGCGTGAAGAGTGCAAGCACTTCCAGAGCCGCACCTACGACTCGGGGGAGGTGGCGCGCTTCTGCGTGCTGGACCTGGCCCCCGAGGCACCGTGGAAGTGCCCCGACAACTGCCCGTCCTACGTCCCCCGTCTGGCCGACGTCGGATGGGCCCACGGTTCGCTGGTGGAGCCGGCGCTCGAGCCCATGCCCGACGTGCCCGGTGACGAGGCGGCCGCGCTGCTCGACCAGGCTGAGGACATCGTCAACGCGGTCGCCCCCGGCGTGCTCGCCGAGGTGCGCAAGGAGGACGAGCGGAGCGGCCGGAAGTGGTGGCGCCGCAAGCGCTGAGGCCCCGGCCTCCGGTCAATTGCCGGTGAAGTTGGCCGGTCGCTTCTCCATGAAGGCGTTCATGGCCTCGGTCAGGTCGTCCGAGGCCAGGAACGCCGAGTTCCAGGTGGCGACGTAGTCGAGTCCCTCCGCCACGGTCCGGTCCTCACACGCGGCCAGCACGGCCTTGGTGCCCTGGACGGCCAGCGGCGAGTTGGCGGCGATCTCCGTGGCCATGGCCCGGGCGTCCGCCAGCACCGCATCGGCATCGGCGCTGACGTGGTTGACCAGACCGATGGTCGCGGCGCGATCGGCGCCGATGTCCTTGCCGGTGAAGGCGAGCTCGGCCACGTGGCCCTTGCCGATGATGGCCGGCAGCCGCTGCAGGCTCCCCACGTCCGCCACGATGGCGATCTTGGTCTCCCGCACGGAGAACTGGGCGTCCGCGCTGGCCAGGCGGATGTCGCACGCGGCGATCAGGTCGACGCCTCCCCCGATGCACCAACCGTGCACCGCGGCGATCACCGGGAGCGGGCAGTCGGCGACGGCGGTGATCGACGCCTGGAGCCGGGCGATCTCGGCCCGGGCGCGCCAGGCCCGGGCGGCCACCGAGGGACGGGGCCCGTCACCCGCCGGCGGACCGCCGCCGATCCCGGCCATCGACACCAGGTCGAGCCCGACCGAGAAGTGGGGCCCGCGTGCGGCCACCACCACGGCCCGCACCGACGGGTCGCCCCCGATGGCGGCCATGGCGCCGGGGAGGTCGTCCCAGAACGCAGGGCCCATGGCGTTGCGCTTCTCGGGGCGGTCCAGCCAGAGGGTGGCCACGTGGTCGTCGACCTCGATGGCGAACACCTCGGAGGTGAAGGATGCGATGGAAGGAGCGGTCATGGACGCACAGCGTAGGGCGCGGTCCGCACCCGCCGCTGCGGTCGGCGGGCAGGCCGGTGCGGTCGTCCGGGCGCCCGGGCGGCGGGGTCCGCTCCCCGGCGGGGCCGTGCCCCCGGCCCGGTAGTATGGGGACCGAGGCTCGTCCACCGGGCCTCGATGCGCGAGAGGTCCCGTCCTGCCCACTTTCACCCCTGAGAACGCCGCCGGCCTGCCCGGTGCCCCCTGGCTCGTCCGGCGCCGCGCCGCGGCCGCCGAGGCCTTCGCCTCGGCCCCGCTGCCGACGGAGAAGGACGAGGTCTGGCGCTACAGCCGGATCGACGCCCTCGACCTCGACCGCTTCCGGCCGGCTGGTCCCGCCCTCGGGGACGCGTCCGCCCCGCCGTCGGAGCGAATCCATGCCCTCGTCGACGCACTGGGGCCGCGCAGCGGCCTGGTGGTGACGATCGACGGGGTGCTCGCCACCGTGGCGACCACGGCTTCCGACGACCTCCTGACGGTCGGGCGGGCCGTCGACCACGACGAGGGTGACGCACTGCTCGGCACCGTGCTCGCCGACCCCCACGACTTCCCGCTCCTGAACGACGCCTTCGCCGTCGACCCGATGGTCATCGACGTCCGACCCGGTGCTGCGGTGGCCGACCCCGTGGTCGTCGTGCACGTGGTGTCCGGGTCGGCCGGCGCCGCCGTGTTCCCGCGCACCGTGGTGCGCGCCGGTGCCGGCTGCGCCGTCGGGGTGATCGAGCTGGTCGTGGATGCCGCCACCGGGCTCCTCGCCGACGGCCACACCGCCTGGTCCGCCGGCACCGAGGCGCCGGACGAGCGGCTCGTCGTCCCGGTCACCGAGCTGCAGGTCCACGACGACGCCTCACTCGCCTACGTGTCGATCCAGTCGCTGGGGCCGACCACCTGGCAGCTGGCCCACCAGGCCAGCTCCATCGGCGCCCACGCCACCCTGTCGAGCTACGCCGTCGCCCTCGGCGGTGGCTACGCCCGCCTGCGCACCGACTCCGCACTGGTGGGCGACTCGGGGGCCAGTCGGCTGCGGGCCGCCTTCATCGGCCGTGACGACCAGATGTTGGACTTCCGCACGCTCCAGGACCACCGGGCGCCCCGCACGACGAGCGACCTGTTGTTCATGGGGGCGGTCGCCGAGACCTCCCACTCCGTCTACAGCGGGCTCATCCGCGTCCGCCGCGGTGCGGTCAAGTCCGACGCCGTCCAGACCAACCACAACCTGGTGCTCGACGAGGGGGCCCACGCCGACTCGGTGCCCAACCTCGACATCGAGGAGAACGACGTGAAGTGCAGCCACGGGTCGACGGTCGGTCCGGTCGACGAGGACCAGCGCTACTACCTGGAGTCACGGGGCATCGAGCCCGAGCGCGCCGAGCAGCTCATCGTGGCCGGTTTCTTCGACAGCATCGCCGACCAGGTGCCACTGGCCGGCGCCCGCGACCTGGTCGGCCGGTCCCTGGCCGAGCGCTCGGGGGTGTCCCGTGGCTGAGTCGTCCGGAGTGACGACGGCGCGCCTGTGTGCGGTGGGCGACCTGGCGCCGGGCGAGGCCCGCAGGTTCGACGTGGCCGGGCTGCGGGTGGCCCTGGTCCGCATCGGCAACGAGTTCCACGCCGTGGGCGACCGGTGCAGCCACGAGGACTTCTCGCTGGCGGACGGCGAGGTGTGGGCCGACGGGTGTGAGATCGAGTGCGCCAAGCACGGCTCCACGTTCGACCTGCGCACCGGCGCCCCCTGCTCGTTGCCGGCGACCAAGCCGGTGCCCGTGTACGACGTGGTCGTCGACGGGGACGACGTCGCGGTGGTGGTCCCGTGAGCACCCACGAGCTGGTCATCCACGAACTGCGCGCCGGCATCCCGGGCCGCGAGATCCTGCAGGGGCTCAGCCTTACCGTGCGCAGTGGCGAGGTCCACGCCGTCATGGGCCCGAACGGATCCGGCAAGAGCACGCTGGCCCACGTCCTGATGGGGCGTCCCGGCTACGAGGTGCTCGGTGGCTCGGTCACCCTGGACGGGGTCGACCTCCTCGCCCTGCCGACGTGGCAGCGGGCGCGGGCCGGACTCTTCCTGGCCATGCAGCACCCCATCGAGGTCCCGGGGGTGTCGCTGGTCGAGTCGTTGACCGCCGCTCGTCCGCTCGACGCCGCTGCCGGCGACATGGGGGAACGGCTGCGGGCCGAGGCGGGACGCATCGGGTTCGACGAGCGCTTCCTCGACCGGTCGCTGAACGTCGACCTCTCCGGCGGCGAGCGCAAGCGCAACGAGACCCTGCAGCTGGGTGTGCTGCGCCCCGCGTTCGCAGTCCTGGACGAGATCGACTCCGGCCTCGACGTGGACGCGCTGGCCGATGTGGCCCACCGGGTGCAGGCGGCCACCGACGAGTGGGGGCTCGGCGTGCTCGCCATCACCCACTTCCGACGCCTGCTCGACGTGCTGCACCCGGACGTGGTCCACGTCCTGGCCGGCGGCCGGGTGGTCGCCACCGGTGGGAGCGACCTGGCCGAAGAGGTCGACCGCACCGGGTACGCGGCCTACGCCTGAGCCGACGTCGGTCCGGACCTGATCACCGGTCCGGGGCGCGGGTTGCTAGCGTCGTGCAATGGCCCGCCGAGACCGACGCCGGGGAGGCGCGCACAGCGCCA
>Ga0075019_10002317_pt1 | contig 10815 bp, 5 predicted proteins | sample ColStrG_CSR_2013_FD_71473 | JGI IMG/M metagenome (GOLD analysis project Ga0075019, IMG submission 71473) | Freshwater sediment microbial communities in response to fracking from Pennsylvania, USA - Cold Stream Run_MetaG_CSR_2013 | ecosystem: Environmental > Aquatic > Freshwater > Creek >...
CTGGCCCGCACCCTGACGGTTCGGCCCGAGTCGGCGTCGATCCTGTATGCGGGCGATTCGTTTCGCGTGCGCGAGACTCTCTGCGTGCTCGTTGACACCGCAGGAGCTGTGATTCTGCTCGAGGTTGAGACCGAGCAACCGCTGGAGGTAGAGGCCGCCTTCACGCCTGACTTTCAACTGGAGTGGCCCGCTGCTCTGGGCGGTACGTTTGTAGATTTTGACGCCAAGCAGCACGCATTTGTTTTTGGCGAAGAAGCGCGAAAGTTCGCCGCGCTGGTCGGATCTCCAACCGCCGCTGACGCACATCTCGCCTACCAGACGAACTACTCGTCGGCAGATGTGAATTCGCTGCGCCTGGGAGTGACGGAAAGAGGGAAAGATCAGAAGGCGCTGTTCATTGCCGCTTCTGTTTCAGGCCTGGCGGACGCAGAAAAGACCTATCAGCACCTGCTGAACTCGTATGCGGATTCGATGCGCGAGTCGGCCGATTACTACCGCGCATATCTGGGCAAGACCGTAAGCCTCGATCTTCCCGATGCCGCGCTCCAACAAGCCTACGACTGGGCGCGGATCAGCACGATTCAAGGATTGGTGAACAATCCTTATCTGGGTTCGGGGCTCGTTGCCGGATATCGCACGTCAGGCGTCGGCCAGCGTCCAGGATTCGCGTGGTTCTTTGGGCGAGACTCGCTGTGGACGTCGTTTGCTTTGAACGGCGAAGGCGATTATGCGACAAGCCGTGCGGCTCTCGAATTCATCAGCAAATACCAAAGGGAAGATGGCAAGGTCCCGCATGAGATCTCGCAGAGCGCGAGCCTGGTGCCGTGGTTCAAAGACTATCCCTACGCCTATGTCTCGGCGGACGCCACGCCACTTTTTATCATCGCGATGAATGATTATGCGTCGCAGAGCGGAGATTTGGCATTTGCGCGCGAAAAATGGGACAACGTGTGGCGGGCCTACCAATTCCTGCGCTCTACCTATGATGCTCAGGGGTTGGCGCAGAATGCCGGGGTTGGACATGGCTGGGTCGAAGGCGGCCCGCTGCTTCCGGTGAAGAACGAGTACTACCAGGCGGGGCTGGGGGTTGAGGCTCTGCGTGCCCTTTCCGATCTGGCTCGATTGCTCGGCAAGAACGATATAAGCAAGGACTTGTCAGCGCAATTCGATCACGATAGGACTGCGCTCGACCAGGCATTTTGGTCGCCGGACAAAAAGAGCTACGCATTTGCGTTGAAACCAGATAACCAGCGGGTGGACGAGCCAACCGTGCTCACGACAGTTCCCATGTGGTTCGGATTGCCCGATGCTGGTCACGCGAACGAAACCATCACGCAACTCGCGAATGTCGATCAACAAACTGACTGGGGCATGCGGATTATTTCGCAGCAGTCCAAAATCTACGATGGCTCGGGCTACCATTTCGGGGCAGTGTGGCCCCTGTTCACAGGGTGGGCATCGGTTGGCGAATATCGCTATCACCGCGCGTTTCCGGCTTATTCGAACTTGCGCGCCAACGCGCTGCTGGCGACCGATGGCGCACTCGGTCACTTCACCGAGGTCTTGTCCGGGGATTACTACCAGTCTTTTGCCACCAGTTCACCTCACCAGATATGGTCCGCGGCGATGGTGGTCAGCCCGATTCTGCGGGGGATGCTCGGGCTGCAGACCGACGCGGAAAAGCGTCAGATCACGCTGTCTCCGCACGTTCCGGCGAACTGGACATCGTTTGGCATTCATAACGTGAGCGTCGGCGGGACCACGTTGGATTTTGAGTATCGTAAGACAACCGAGAATGTCGTGCTCGAAACGAAGCGCTCTGGAAGCGACGACTGCTGGGTCGAGTTCTCTCCGGCGTTCAGCTTGCGCACCGAGGTGGTTGGCGCCGAGATTAACGGGCGCCCTCTACCGTTCAAAGTACAGGAAAACAGCAACGACAAACACGTTTACGTTCGGTTCCAGGCATCCGGCACCGCCGACAGTGTGGTGATTCGCGTGAAGAAAGATTTTGGCTTGGAATTGGATAACGAACTTCCGTCGCTGGGGAGCGCAAGCCGCGGCTTGCGCGTGGTTTTGGAATCGTGGAACACGGCAAGGACCGAACTGGATCTGGAGGTTGCGGGTCTGGCGGGAACGAGCTATGACCTGGGTGTTTGGAATCCGGGCCAGATTTCTTCCGTGGACGGGGCCGCGCTTACCAAGGCGGGAAAGCTTGAGATTCTGATTCCCACGGGACCGTCTGACGCCTACGTGCAGAAGAAGGTCGCGATTCACTTCCCGCCCCGCTAATAAGCCGGACCAGGCCAAAAAGTATTAGACTCACTGGGTACGTCCAGCGCCGTGGCGGCAAGTCTCACAATCCGTTTCCAGGAGTGCCATCTTGACCATGCTACGTAAATTCTCGTGCGCGTTGTTGAGCACGTTTCTGTCCATGTCGTTGGTTGCTGCGACCGCGCAGAGCGCGGGCAAGGCGGTCGATGCGGAAGGGCATCAATGGTGGCAGCACGCGGTGTTCTACGAGATTTATCCCAGGAGTTTTGCGGACAGCAACAACGACGGGGTCGGCGACTTGAACGGGATCACGTCGAAGCTAGACTATCTGAAAGAACTCGGCGTGGATGCGATCTGGATTTCGCCCTGCTTTCCGTCGCCGCAAGTCGACTTTGGCTACGACGTTTCCGACTACGAAAATATCGATCCGATGTACGGAACGCTGGCGAACTTCGATACGCTGGCCAGCGAGGCCAAGAAGCGCGGAATTCACATCATTCTCGATTTCGTTGTGAACCATACATCGGACCAGCACAAATGGTTCTTGGACTCGAAATCGTCGCGCACATCGGAACACCGCGACTGGTATATCTGGCGCGACGGGAAAGGGCCGGGGCAGCCGCCCAATAACTGGGTTTCGATTTTTGGCGGTTCGTCATGGAAGGTTGATCCGACCACCAACCAGTACTACTACCACATGTTCTATGCCGGGCAACCGGACCTGAACTGGCGCAATCCGGCGGTAAAAGACGCGATGTTTGATGTGACGCGCTGGTGGTATAACCGCGGGGTTTCCGGATTTCGTCTGGACGCGGTCGACACGCTGTTCGAAGACCCCAACCTGCACGACAATCCCGTCCTACCGGGCACGAGCCCTCTCGGCGATCCCAACCAGGAAAGCAAGTACAACCAGAAACTGCCCGAGGTGCACGACGTGCTGCGGGGACTGCGCAAAGTGGCCGATGAAAGCAATGCCGTGCTGATCGGCGAAACGTGGACGGCCGACATCACCGAGTTGAACCGCTACTACGGGGAAGGCAACAACGAACTGCAGATGCCCATGGATTTTCTTTTCACCATGGTCAACAAGCTTTCGCCCGCGGAGTTTCGAAAGCAGATTGCGGCCGTCAACTCCGCCTCAGGATGGCCGACGTTCGTCATCAGCAACCACGACATCGTGCGCTCCTACGATCGTTATGGCGACGGCCAGCATAATGATCAGATCGCGAAACTGATGGCTGGACTGTATCTGACTCTGCGTGGGACGCCGATCATGTACTACGGCGAGGAGATCGCGATGAAGACGACTCCGCCCACACGCAAGGAAGACGTGAAAGATCCAGTCGGCCGCGTCGGGTGGCCAAAAGAGAAGGGCCGCGACGGCGAGCGTACTCCGATGCAGTGGGACGAGAGCGAGAATGCCGGCTTTTCGAAGGCTGCTCCGTGGCTTCCCGTGCCTCCGACCTACAAGACGCACAATGTTGCCGACGAATCGAAGGACCCGAATTCGGTGCTCGCTTTCTATGAGAAGGTGCTGAAACTGCGGCACACGAACCAGGCCCTGTTGGATGGCAACTACGTGCCGTTGAACGAAAACGACCAGAACGTTCTTTCGTACTTGCGCATCTATAAAGATCAGGCGGTGCTGGTGGCTCTGAACATGTCTGGCGCCCAGCAGAAGGTGAACTTTGAAATGAGCAAGAATGGGTTCTCTTCGACGAAGGCGTTAGTGGCGACCGGGAAGTCGGCTGCGAAGGGAGACGTGGTCACGCTGGAGCCCTACGGAGTCTTCATCGGCCAGCTTACGAAGTAATGGGAACCCGCGATGCATGAACTGTCGATCGCGATGGGCATTGTGGATGCGGCGTTGGACGAGGCACAGCGGCGCGGTGTGCAAGTGAGTGCCGTGCATCTCCGCCTGGGCGCTCTTTCTGGGGTGGTCAAGGACGCGCTGATGTTTTCGTACGAAGTGGCGTGCCAGGATACTCCGCTGCAGGGTTCGCGATTGATTGTCGAAGACGTCCCGGTGGTTGTGTTTTGTCCTCAATGCCAGGAGCGGCGGACGCTGAGTTCCGTGCAGTCGTTTTCCTGCCCAGAGTGCGGCGCGCCGACGCGGGATCTTCTGCAGGGCAAGGAACTTGAGGTGTTCGCGCTGGAAGTGCAGGATTCGGAGGGTTCAGAGGTGCAGGAGTCGGGGGTCCCGGAATGAGCGAGCCACGCCTGGTGGAAGTGCGCAGAAATGTTTTGAAGCAGAACGACTTGATCGCCCGCGCGCTGCGCGAACAGTTCCGCGCGGCGGGGGTGTTTGTGGTGAGCCTCGTCTCGAGCCCGGGTTCGGGAAAGACCACGTTTCTGGAGAGAACACTCACGCAATTGCAGCCGCGCTTCCGGGTGGCAGCCCTGGTCGGCGATCTTGCTACCGAAAATGACGCGGTGCGACTGGCGCGGAGCAAGGCTCCGGTGAAGCAGATCACGACTGGCACGCTCTGCCATCTTGAGGCGGCAATGGTTCAGGGCGCGCTGCAGGAGTGGGATCTGCACCAACTGGACTTCCTGTTTATTGAGAATGTGGGGAACCTGGTGTGTCCGTCGTCGTATGACCTGGGCGAGAATCTGCGGCTCGTATTGATGTCGGTGACCGAAGGCGAAGACAAGCCGCTGAAGTACCCGACCATCTTTAACAGCGCGGACGTTGCAGTTGTGAGCAAGAACGATCTCGCCAATGCAGTGGAATTTGATTGGGATGCAGCGCGGATGAGCATTCAGTCTGTGCGGCCCGGGATGCAAATCTTCCGGCTCTCAGCCAAGACTGGGGAGGGGATGGAAGAGTACTTGAATTTTCTGGCGCAGCAACTCGCCGAGCAGAAGAGTGTGGCGCATCGCTAGGCCCGCTGTATCCAAGAGCGAACTGTCGTCCCGCGCGCAGCGAGGGATCCAGGTGTTTGCTGGCAACGACGACAATGGCGGTGCGGGCAAGGACCTAGATCCCTCGCTTCGCTCGGGATGACATTATGGTTTAGTGAACGCTATGCACGCTCTAAAAGCCGTACTTAGCGACGATTTTCCTTTCTCGTTTTCCAATCAGTGCGATTGCAGCGCGTTCGGCCGGCAGAGAGAATAAAAGTGCCACGCCGGTGGTCTGGTCGCGAAGGTTGATGGCGGCGGGATCAGCGGAGTCCGAGACGAAGATGTAAAGAACAGCGTCCGCGAGCACAGTGGGGAATACCAACACTCCGGGCGGCAGCGGTGCCTGCGCGTTGAACATGGGCGAGATGTTCAAACGCTTCGCCACATCCGCATAGAGTTCAGCAAGGGCCTGCTCGTTCTCGGAGAGTTCCACGGGATAGGCAGTCCAGAAGATCCGACCCTTGCCATGAGGAATCTCCTTGACGGTCGACCCGTCTTCAAAGCGTAGGGAGTCCAGCCAGTTCTGTTGTGGCTGATCAAAAGTGAGCGCGAGAGAACGATCTCCAACGCGAACTGTCGCATCGTGGTAAGTAAGTGGCTCGACGTGGGCCGGAAGGCCTAAATCTCGAGCCCGAGACACGATCTGCCAATGCTCGTCGCGATCGGCTGGGCCGGTGATCAGGAGGTTTCCGCCCGCGTCCACGTACTGTAACAAAGCGCGCCACGCCGGCTCGCCCAGAGCCTGTGGCGAGGGCAGAATGGCCAGCCTGGGGCTCTCCAGCTTTCCGATCTGATTCTCAGCGATTACGTACGCAGGCAAATGGACGTCGTAGGCGAGGGCACGGACCGCGCGTCGCTGCGCTTCCAACTGGAAATCCGCGAGCACTGAGTACTGCGCAGCCTGCGAGGTGATGATCGCAATCGAAGGCGGTTGCGGATCACGCAGATGCTCCTGCAATGACGGAGCGAACTGAGCGAAAGCCCGCATCACAGAGGCCTCCGGCTTCTCGGTGTAGTCGGTGCGCACGGCTCCGATCGGCGTTTCGTTGCTCTCCGTCATGTCGGAATTCGTGTTCCACAGCCATTCGATCGCGCCAGACCCCTGAATAAAGGACGAAGCGATTTTTCGTTCCAGAAGCGCTGCCTCGCTCTCAGGGGTACGACGGGCAATTTCATCCACATTCAATTCGCGTTGCAGGCCAGTTTCCTGAATCAGAAGCGCCTCTCCCGGCTGCTTGGCGGCGAGCGAGTCCCATAGGATGTAATCGTTCTGCCACCAGGAATGGTTGGTGGTGAAGTCGACGGACTGTCCCCAGAAAGCTGGCGAAAGGCGGTCCTGTATGCCGCCTTCGTCCTGTCCGACGGTGACGAGTTGTTGCGATCCGGCGGCACGGATCGTGTCGCGCATGGTGCGCGCCCAGTTCGCAAACGATTCCTGCGCGAACAGGAAATAATCGTTGATCCGCAGCGAGTTCGTGCCGGTGTACATGCCGCGCGGCGAGAACTCGTCTTCGAGCGGAAGAGAAATCTCGCCGCTCACAGAATCGGGGGGAACATTCCACAAGGCAGCGAGTTTGGCACGATCTGGATAGCGCGCGCTCAGCCAGCGATTCCAGCTGGCCAGTTCGATCGGGTCACCGTTGGGGCGCATGGTCCATAAGTGTTGAGAGAAACTCGGTTCGTTGATGAGATCCCAGGCGAGGAATGGAACATCGTGAAAACGCGCCACAACCGACGAAATCAAAGTCTGCTGCTTGCGGACGGCCTCCGGGTCGAGAAAGGCGTTGGTGCCGCCGAGCACGTCGGGCAGGAACGCAAAGAAATTGAACTGCACCGGCAGGCCATATTTGCGCGCGGTCATGAGATAGGCTTCGAGCGCGCGCAGGGTGCGTTCGTAAGGCTGACCGTTTTCGTCGCAAAATTTGTCCCAGCCGGTCCACCAACCGGTGCGGATCATGTTCAGGCCGGCATCGTGGATTTGCGCGAGGTCCTGATTCCAGACATAAACGTTTGCATGCTCGAAATAGAGGCGCTGCACTTCGCTCGACATATAGGTCGTGCCGATCACGGCCAGGGGATGACCATCAAGCACGAAATAGTCGTGATTGACGCTGAGGTGCGGACCGGAGCGAAGATACGAGTCGTCGCGAATCCAGAAGGCGGAATGGTAGACGGCGCGAACCTGATCGTCTTCCATCAGCTGCGCCTCGATGACGTAGAGTCCCTTGCCGTTGGGGGCTGCCAGCGTGACCGGTTCGCTGGATGGCAGATATGTTCTGACGGTTGTTGCTTTCGACGGCTGTCCTTCCGGAAAGGACGTGATCTTCAAGGCTGCTGCAGCTTTGGGCGGCTCGGCTGGATTCCAGACGATCTGCATCTGCACCGGTTCGCCCGGGAGGTAGAGCGGCAAAACGGAGCGTACGGTGAACTCTTCGGCGCCCTGCATGGCCCGCTCCGCGAGAGATCGGACCAGCGCTGTATTGTCGCAGAACTCGCTCGCGAGTTCCGCGCTCACGAAAATCCAGCGACCGCCATCGAAGCCGTTTCGATAGTGATCGACCTGGATAGCCGGAGCTGACATCTTGCGGCCGTCCTTGACGCCCCACGCGAGCGAGTCGACACGCGCGTCGATGGAACCGGCGGCTCCGCCGCGATGGTAAAGGTCCACGGCACTCAAGCGGATCACCGGGCTGAAAGCACGCTTCCAGGCAAAGGGACGAAGCTGCAAGGTCAATTCCGGATTGACTTGGAACTTTGAGCCCTCCGAGCCCGGAGTTTCCTGATACTGGTCGATCATGAGACGGCGAATGAAGCGCACACTGTAGTCGCGTATACGCCACTCGCCATGATCGCGATAGGCGGCGCGAGTAAACGGCATGCCGCCCAGAACCAGAAGATTTCCGCCGCGATCGAGAAAGGCTTTGATTGCCGGCCACGCCTCTTCAGGAAAGGCGGAGCCGTACGGCAAAACCAGAAGGCGGTTGGATGCCGTGGCCAGAGCGGCTGGAAGCTGGTCAGCGTTTGCCAACTGTGCCCCAGGCAGGATTGCCGCCAGTTGTTGAGACGAAACGCTGGCCGAGTCGATCGACGGAAATCCGGGCTGGGTGAACACGACTGTGCCGGAGGCACCTGCCTGGGCTGACAGGGAGAGTGAACTGGCGAACAGGGACAAACTTGCGAGCAGGAAGATCACAGGATTGCGCATAGGCACCGCTTCATGGGGATCCCTACCAGTGTAGCGATTCGAAGTCTCCGGCAGGGGAAGGCCGTTGTCAAGCTAGAGAAACGATTTTGTTCGTAGGAATCGAGATCCTACTCCTGAAGAAAAAACACGAATCACGGGCCAGCGATGCTATGATGGCGGGCGGTCGTGGTTCCTATTCTCCGTCGAATGGTGGATACAGACCTCATGGCAATTACAGCCCCTAATACTTCCCCAACAGTTACGGCACCCGGCACCGACCAGAGCTACGGAGCACCGCTCGCTACGGTGACCACGCTTTTCTTCATGTGGGGATTTCTGACCTGCCTGAACGACATTCTGGTTCCACACCTGAAGTCGATTTTCGACCTGAACTACGCGAAGGTCATGCTGATTCAGTTCGCGTTTTTCGGGGCATACTTCATCTTCTCCATCCCGTCGGCCAAGATTATCGATTGGATGGGCTACCAGCGGTCGATGGTTGCCGGTTTGCTCACGATGGGCGTGGGTGCGTTCCTCTTTGTGCCGGCCGCCAGCGTTCCCTCATTTCCGCTGTTTCTGGGGGCATTGATTGTTCTTGCTGCAGGAATCACCTGCCTGCAGGTGGCTGCGAATCCTTACGTCACGGTGCTGGGCAAGCCCCAGACGGCTTCGAGCCGACTCAACCTGACGCAGGCTTTCAACTCCCTAGGAACGTTTCTCGCTCCGTTCTTCGGCAGCCTGCTCATTTTGAGTGCGGCCCCGAAGACGATCGCGGAGATCCGCGCCATGGCGCCGGATGCCCTGCAGGCTTACCGTTTGCACGAAGCGGCGACAGTCAAGACTCCGTACGTAGGCCTGGGCATCGCGCTGGTCGTGCTGGCGATCGCGATCGGCAGTTTCAAGCTGCCAAAGATTCCACACGCTCAGCACCAGATCGGGGAGAAGGTGAACGACTCGATCTGGAGCCATCCCAACTTGATTTTCGGCGCCATTGCCATTTTCGTTTATGTGGGCGGTGAGGTTTCAATTGGGAGTTTTCTGGTGAATTACTTCAGCCAACCGGAAATTGGCGGGCTCACCGAAAAAGTTGCCGCGAGTTTCGTAGCCTTCTATTGGGGAGGCGCGATGGTGGGACGTTTCATCGGCTCGGGGCTTCTGCAGAAGATGAAGACCGGGCATTTGCTCGGTATTTGCTCCGTATGCGCGGCGGGCCTGGTTGCAATCTCCATGCTCACGACCGGTCACACTGCTATGTACAGCATCATCCTGGTCGGATTTTTCAACTCCATTATGTTCCCCAGCATCTTTACGCTGGGCGTAGCGGAACTTGGCCCGCTCACGGGGGACGGTTCCGGAATCATGATCATGGCGATCGTTGGCGGGGCCATCATTCCGGTAGCGCAAGGCGCCATTGCTGATCGCATCGGCATTCATCACGCGTTTTTCCTGCCGGTGATCTGCTACCTGTACATTCTGTACTTCGCCTTGAGCGGATCGAAGCCGAACAGCGAGCGGTACGCTCAGGGATGACGGAAGTGGCCAACGGAGAGTCCAAAGCAGGGCGTGCGGGGAATCACTGACAGGTTCCCCGGCGTTTGATTAAGATTCGTCACGCAATTCGAGGATTGAGTGAGAAACAATCCTGACGGAACCATGGGGCAAAATAGGAAATCTGGCCAAAAACCCGAGGTCGTGACACTCAAGGCCGTTGCCCAGCATGTTGGACTCACTCCCGGCACAGTCTCTGCAGTTCTGAACGACGCACCGTCAGCCCGTTCCATTCCCCAGGAAACGAAGAACCGAATCCATGCGGCTGCCAAGGAACTGAACTACCGGCCAAACTTTTTCGCGCGCACGCTCCGCAACAAGCGGACCTACACCATCGGAGTGATTGCGGAAGAAATCGGAGACTCCTACGGCTCGGCAATCATTAGCGGAATCGAGCAGCACCTGCGGAAGCACGGCTATTTCTTTCTGACCGTGGCTCACCGGCACGATCCCGAGCTGCTGAGTCAATACTCGCGCATGCTGTCGGAGAGGGGAGTCGAGGGCATCATTACAGTGGACACAACGGTGCACGAGACGCCAGCCTTGCCGACCGTCTCCGTCGCCGGACACAAAAAAGTGAAGGGCGTCACCAATGTCATTCTCGATCATCATCGCGCTGCGGTCCTGGCTCTAACGTATTTGAAGGAGCTTTCGCACGAGCGGATCGCTTTCATGAAGGGGAATCCCCTGAGTTCGGACTCGAAGGATCGCTGGGATGCAATCTGCGAGGTTGCCGCACAGATTGGGATAAAGATCGACTGCGACTTGGTGGCGCAGATTGAGTCCGAAGAAGCCACGCCCATGTTGGGCTATCCGGTGGCCAAGCAACTGTTGGCGCGAGGGAAGCCTTTCACCGCGTTATTTGCGTACAATGACATCTCGGCTATCGGCGCCATCCGGGTCTT
>Ga0075019_10002318_pt1 | contig 10807 bp, 8 predicted proteins | sample ColStrG_CSR_2013_FD_71473 | JGI IMG/M metagenome (GOLD analysis project Ga0075019, IMG submission 71473) | Freshwater sediment microbial communities in response to fracking from Pennsylvania, USA - Cold Stream Run_MetaG_CSR_2013 | ecosystem: Environmental > Aquatic > Freshwater > Creek >...
GGTTTTGCCACATGCTCCTTTTGGGCAGCGCTCATCGAACCGCTGGCGAAGGGGAAGAAAATCAGGCCCATGGAAGTCGGGTTGGGCATCGCCGTACTGTTGGGGCTTTACATCATCTTTTCGTTCAATTTTCACTACCTCACCGGCTTGCTCCTCGGCATCGCCTCGGGTCTTTCGGCAGCTATCTTCAGCGTCATCAATTCCAAGTTGGTTGCGCGCATTTCCTCACAGGCGATCACGTTTTACGAAATGACTTCCGCGGCCCTTGCCCTGGCGCTGTTCTTTCCCCTATCCATTTATTTGTTCGATGCGGCACCGCTCCAACTAACGCCGTCGCCAACTGACTGGTTCTATCTGGCGCTCCTGGGCTGGGTCTGTTCCGTTTATGCCTATTCTCAAATGATTGAATTGAGCAAAAAGATGTCGGTTTTTTTCATCCAACTCGCGTTGAACCTTGAACCCATCTACGGCATTGGTCTGGCGCTGCTGATTTTCGGAAGACAGGAAGTGATGGGATGGAATTTTTACGTAGGCACCGCCATCATCATTGGGGCCGTGGTGCTGTATCCGATTTTAAAAAGAAGATTCGAGCATCACTTTAGCTCGCCGCTCCAATAAAACATTCCCGCAAAGCCGTCCTTCAGGTCGGGCTTTTCTTCAAATAGACCAAACACGCAGGACCCGGACCCGCTCATGCTGGCATACACTGCTCCCATTTGATACAACTGATGCTTCACGTCTGCGACCACGGGATATTTTCCAAATATTGATTTTTCAAAGTCGTTTCCGAGCTGGTCTTTCCAGGTATCGGGCGATGACGCTAAGCAGGTGCGCAATGGGCGGCCCGGCGCAGGCGTTACCCCGGCGTATGCTTCGGCGGTGGACACATGCGTGTTGGGTTTTACTAACACAACCGTGTAGCCCTTCAGCGATAGCGCCACCGGCGACAAGCGTTCGCCTCGACCTTCACCCACCATGGGGGCAGGGGCCACGAAGAAGGGACAATCACTACCCAACTGCGCCGCATAATGCCTGCATTGGTCGGGCGTCAGGTGCAACGCAAACAAAACGTTCAGGAGTTGCAGCATGAAAGCGGCATCCGATGATCCTCCGCCTAGGCCCGCGCCAAGCGGAATAATTTTGTGCAGGTGAATTTTGACGGGGCCTATGTCCCAATCATTTTTTAGAAGCTCGTAGGCCTTTACGCAGAGGTTGTCCTCCGCTCTCCCCGGCACGGTCAAGCCCGAAAACGTCATCGAAAAATCATCGGCCGGTACCGCCTCGAGAACATCGGTGAGGGGCACCGGATAAAAGCAGGTTTCGATGTCGTGGTAGCCATCAGGGCGCTTCGCCAGAATGTTCAGGCCAAGATTGACTTTGCAGGGCGGAAAACAGATCATGGTAAAACGGCGGAAAAGACAGGCAGCAAAAAAACTGCCTGTTTAGGGTCCCTATTTTGTCAAACGCTCAATCAGGTTGTTGGTGATCCCAGAGGCAGAAAATCCTCCGTCGTGCATGAGGTTTTGCATGGTGACCATGCGTGTAAAATCGGAGAACATGACCACGATGTAATTCGCACAATCTTCGGCGGTGGCGTTGCCAAGCGGCGACATGAGGTTAGCATAATCAAAAAACACGTCAAAGCCAGAGATCCCGGTACCCGCCGTCGTTTTGGTCGGCGACTGCGAAATGGTATTCACCCGAACTTTTTTCAATGTGCCATACCGTTGACCGTAGCTGCGCGCAATCGATTCGAGCATGGCCTTGGCCTGGGCCATATCGGTATAGTCGGGATAGGCGCGCTGGGCGGCGATGTAGCTGAGGGCGAGCACGGAAGCGTATTCGTTCAGAGCGTCAAGTTTTTCGCAGGTTTGCAGTATTTTATGAAAAGACAGCGCCGAGATGTCAATGGTTTTCAGGTACCACTCATAATTCATGTCTCCATATTCGCGGCCCTTTCGTATGTTGGGGCTCATCCCGATGGAATGCAATACAAAATCCAATTTGCCCCCCAGAATTTCTTGCGATTTGGTGAAAAGGTTATTGAGGTCTGCCTCTGACGTGGCGTCGGCGGGAATGATCTCTGATCCGCACATTTTGGCCAGGTCATTGATCTTGCCCATCCGCATGGCAATCGGCGCATTGGTGAGGGTAAACGATCCGCCTTCGGCATGTACTTTAAGCGCCGTTTTCCACGCGATGGAATTCTCGTCCAGCGCGCCGAAAATAATTCCTCTCTTCCCTTTCAATAAATGGTTTGACATACAAATTGGTTTAAGGTTGACGATGCAATAATACAAAATCCGGCCCAGTGTGCCGGCCAATTTGAGGCGGGCAAATTTCCGTTTGGTGCCTGATCTGGGTCCGATTTTGCTCCCTTCAATTCAAAATAGAACAGCCGCCAAGCAAAATTTGGCCGAATGGGCGGCGACGGGGTCATATAGGGATGCAAAAACCACGAGAAACACGTTATTTCGCCCCTTTTTGGTAATTTAATTCCTCGGCCTTTCGCGTAATCGAAAGATTCCATTAATTTTAAACATCCAAAAAACCCAAAACCCCATATGGAAGAAAATGCTTTTGTGCTCTTTTTAAAAACTGACTGGAACCTCTACATGCAGTTGGGCGCCGCGGTTTGCGTGGTCATTGCCATCCTTATTTTGCTATTCCACGAGTTTAAGGTGATGCAGATTAAGGACTACAAGGAAAAATATGATTACGTCAACCTGCATGAAGTTCGCTTCTTCTGGTATGCGGTGCTGGCCGTGATCGTAGCATTTGGATTTTACGCCAACACGTTGGCGACCGAAAAAATTCTTTCGCACGGCATCTTGTGGTTCTACGTCCGGCTATTTATCATCATCAGTTTTGTGGTGATTGGATACTTCGTGTTTTACAGCATGGTCCGGATTTACTATCCGCGGTCGGTAGAAAAGCGATTGGTAAAATTGCGCAACAAACCACGAATTTCACCCGCCGGCAATGAGATGCGGAAACTTTCCGAAGCCGAAGAAGATTCCTATTTGGATGCCCAGCAGATTGCCGAAGAAGCTAGCGGCGTCCATTCTGTAGACTACGACGTGTGGCTGGATGACAAAACGGGCTATAAGCGTGTTGAAAAATACGAGAGCTATTTGCATGCCGAACAGTGCCCCGATTGTGGTTTTTATACATTCAAGATCGTGAAAGAAGAAGTGGTCGAAAAGCCAACCGAATCTACGCCAGGGATTTTGCTCAAGCATTACCAGTGTGATTATTGCAACCACCGCGAAGCCAGAGAGATCAAGCTCTCATTGTCGAAGGCGGCTGATTAATTAACATGAGTCTAAGAAAGGCCCCGAGTATTTGGCGGGGCTTTTTTATTTCGCAGCGACAGCATTGAACACAAGCGCAGAAAACCCGATCGGTATTTTTGATAGTGGCATCGGAGGACTCACGGTGGCACACGCCATTCGGGCCTTGATGCCCAGAGAAAACATCATCTACTTTGGCGATACCGCTCATCTCCCGTATGGCGACAAGTCTGAGTCAGCCATACAGGCGTATTCTGTAAAAATTGCCAATGTGCTGATTCAAAAGGGATGCAAGGTCATTGTCATTGCCTGCCACTCGGCCAGCTCGGCTTCATATGAACTGTTGAAAGAATATGTGCGTGGCGACGCGCATGTGATCAACGTAATCGACCCCATGGTCGACTACGTGGCCACACACTTTCCGGGCGCCACCCTGGGACTCATCGGCACCAAGCGCACCGTGCAATCGGACATTTATTCGAAAAAAATTCAGGCGCTTAATCAGGGCATTACCCTGCGCACCCTCGCCACTCCATTGCTTGCCCCGATGATCGAAGAGGGATTTTTTGCCAACCAGATCAGTCACGACATCATTGCGCAATACCTCGACGACCCCCATTTGGGCAGTCTGGATGCGCTCATTCTGGCGTGTACGCACTACCCGCTGATCAAAAATGAAATTGAAGCATTTTATAAGCACCAGACGGTGGTCCTGGACTCGTCGCTGGTAGCGGCCCAATCGTTGCAGGATTATTTAACCCATCACCAACTCCGGCGTAACGCTGCCACCGCACCCACAGATCACTTTTACGTGTCTGACTACACTGAATCATTTGAGGCCTCCACCCGCCTTTTTTTTGGCGAAAACGTGCGGCTCGAGAGTCATAAACTCTGGGCTTAAGAGTGATTCAAAACAGTTGCATGTATGAAATGCCCGAATATCACACGATTTGGACACTGACATTGGAGCTATTTTTACACATGCACAATCCTGATCCAGGCAAAAAATGTCCCCGGTTTTTGGTTGTTGAATTTTTTTTGCATTTTGAATTTGTTAATCTATGTCAATGCGGTTGGGAACCATTTTTTCGGTATTTATTTTTCTTGCGGTTACTTTCACAGCCACTGCACAGGGGAAAATTGACAGCTTAAAAGGCAAGTTGAGGGAAACACTGTCGGATTCGCTGCGAATCCGCACGTTGCTGGCGTTGTCTCGTGAATACCAATACTCCGACCTGAAGAAATCGTTCGAATATTCCGAGCAGGCCATCTCGCTTGCCGAATCGAAAAACTCGATGTGGGGGAAGGCCGCTGCCTACCACAACATCGGCAGCTTTTACATCATCAGCGGCGACTTTACCACGTCAGCCAAGTACAACGATCTTGCGCTCGGTCTCAGCTTCAAGTTGAAAGATACGTCCAGCATGGCCCTCAATTACAATAACCTGGGTGAGAACTATGCGGCCTACGGAAAATACGATGAAGCATATTTTTATTTCACCCAGAGCTATAAACTGGGCAGCGAAATAAAAGACTCACTGAGCATGGCCATCTCGCTGCACAACATGGCCAAAGTTTTTAAGGAGCTGGGGCAGTATGAGCGCGCGCTCGACTATTTGAAACTCACACAACAAATTAGCACCGCCATCGGCGACCATGAAGCACGGGCCTACAACTACGATCAGATCGGAGACATCTTTCTCCGCCGCGGGCTCTACGACTCCGCTTTGCGCGCGTTGAAATATTCCTTGAGCGTGTCTCGCTCACTGAAAATGAGTGTGAACGAACTGGTACCGGCTACTGTGATCAAAATTGCCAAAACTTACCTGGCACAAAAAGATATTGCCATGGCGCTGGCCTACTATGACAGTGCCTTTGCCTTGTACGGCAAAATGGACAACGAATTCGGGCGAGCCCAAGTGGAACTTGGCCGCGGAATGGTCTTCATGAAAGAGAAAAAGTATGCCGAGGCGTTGAAGCTGTTCGAGACAAGCGCCGCCACAGCGCATGCAAGTAATTCGTGGTCGTTGGAGATTGAGTGCTTCCAAAATCTGGCAGCCTTATTTGAAGAAAAAGGCGACTACCAAAAGGCGCTCACCTATTACAAACAGTATAAATTACTGGAAGACAGCCTGTTTAGCCAGGGCATGCAAGCCAAGTTGCTGCAAGACCAGTTGCGGTTCGAAACGTCGGCCAAAGAAGATCAAATCAAGCAGTTGACCAAATTGGAAGAATTGCGCAAGACAGAAATCAAACGTCAGAGCCTGGTCACCAATATCCTCGCCGTCGTCATTGCGCTGAGCATCATTCTCCTCTTCAGCGTGTATCGCAGCGGCCAACGACGCATTCACATTAACAAGTTATTGGTACAGCACCAAGTGGAAATAAAAAAGAGAAGTGCCGAATTGGAACAACTTAACGAAGTGAAAGATAAGTTCTTTTCGATCATCTCTCATGACCTCCGATCGCCGGTGAATGCTTTGTCTGCCATATTGGATATGATGGACAAAGACCATATCAAGCCCGAAGAGTTCTCAAAACTCAGCCGCGAGCTAAGAATTCAGTTCAACCACACGAAATCATTGATCAACAATTTACTGGATTGGGCGCTGTTGCAAATGGACAAACTCAATATCCAACTGGAGAAGATTGATATTCACCAACTGGTTGAAGAAAATTTCAAACTCCTCGGCTCTCTTCACATGAAGGCGCTGCAAATGGAGAATCGGATTGCACCAGGCAAACTTTGCTGGGGCGACCGCAACATTGTGAACCTGATCCTGCGCAACCTGGTGCTCAACAGTATCAAGTTCACTGACAATGGCGGTACGATCATCGCCGATGCCGAAGACCGCGGAAATGAAATCGTGGTGTCCATCAGGGACAATGGAATCGGCATTAGCCCTGATGTGCAAAAAATGATCTTCGAAAAAACAGCTGGCTACAGCAGCCGTGGCACCGCTAATGAAAAGGGTACCGGACTGGGGTTGATCTTATGCAAGGAGTTTGTCGAAAAGAACGGCGGCAAAATCTGGCTCGAGAGCGAGCCCGGCAAAGGCAGCACGTTCTATTTCACCATCAAAAAAGCCTGAAGCGGTATTATTTTTTAGACTCCGGCGCAAGCCGTAGCACAATGCCGTCGATCGCCTCGGTGATCCTGATCTGGCAGCCCAGCCGACTGTTGTCTTGCACAAAGAATGCCTGATCAAGCATCGCCAACTCGGCATCGCTTTGCTCAGGCAGGGCCGTGTCAGACTCCAGGTACACTTGGCACGACGCACAAAGAGCCATGCCTCCACATGTGCCCTCTACCGGCAATTCGTAGGATTTGCAGATTTCCATGACGTTCATGTTCATATCAGTGGGCGCGTCCAAGTGGTGGGTGACACCCTGGCGGTCGATGACATGAATTTTAATCGTGTTTTCCATTACGTGCTTGCTAGTTTGAGAATCAGAAGCCGCTGACGCCATTTACAGTCGTATACTTCAAAACATTCTTCTTGTTGGGGTGAATCCGCGCAAAGGCTGACTGCACGGCCATTGTACCTTCATGAAAACCACACAAGATCAATTTTAGCTTGCCAGGGTACGTGTTGATATCGCCCACGGCATATACGCCCTTGCGGTTGGTAGCGTAATCAAACGTATCCACCTTCACAGCATTTTTTTCGATTGTCAGTCCCCAGTCGGCAATCGGGCCGAGGCTGGGCGTGAGACCAAACAACGGAATAAAGTGGTCGGTTGACTTGACTACGTCTGGCTGATCGCCAACTTTGATCACCACCGCACCGAGTCGTCCGGTGGCGTCTGGTTGAATGCCTACAACCTCCGCTTCGGTTACCAAATTGATCTTTCCGGCACCCGCCATGTCCATCACTTTTTGGACGGAATCCAGGTGCCCGCGAAAGGACGTACGTCGGTGCACGAGCGTAAGCTCCGTCACAATCTTATTTTCAATGAGATAAATCGTCCAATCGAGAGCGGAATCACCACCACCGGAAATCACCACGCGTTTGCCCCGATAAAACTCCGGGTCGCGAATAATGTACTCCACGCCTTTGTCCTCAAACAGTTCCAGGTTTTCGATCGGCGGCTTCCGCGGCTCAAACACGCCAAGGCCTCCTGCAATGATGACCACCGGCGCCTTATGCCGGGTGCCCTTGTTGGTCGTGATGATAAAATGACCGTCCGGTGTTTCGTCCAGGGTCAAGGCGCTCTCGCCCAAGGTAAAGCCGGGTTTAAAAACCGCACATTGGGCCATCAGTTGCTCAACCAGCGCGCCGGCGTTGACGACCGGGTAACCTGGAATATCATAAATCGGCTTTTTGGGATAAATCTCGCACAATTGACCGCCCGGCGCCGGCAACGAATCAATCAGATGGCATCGGAGTTTGAGCAGCCCGGCCTCGAAAACAGTAAACAAACCTGCCGGACCCGCGCCGACTATGAGTATATCAGTTTCAATCATAATCCAGAAAATATCGTGCGAAAATAATTAATTCTGATCTGACCCGGGCGAAAACATTGACCGATTCGGACCTCAAAATTCGCGGAGAGTGAATTAAACGCCTTACCTTTGTGTTTGAGTATGGTGATCTTTGTCATGTATTTAAGATTAAGGCACATACGGCTAACCCAACCTACATGAGTGACTCGATCCTACACGAATGCGGCATCGCCCTCATCCGATTGCGAAAACCCCTTTCGTACTACATTGAAAAATATGGCTCGACCTATGCCATGAATAAGATGTACATCCTGATGGAAAAGCAGCACAACCGAGGTCAGGATGGCGCCGGAATCGCAAACATCAAAATCGATCAAAAACCAGGGTTCCGATTCTTCAGCCGCTATCGATCCATCAAATCCCAGCCCGTCTCTCACCTATTCAAAAAAATTGCAAAAAAATATAAAAAGGCCCAAAAAGAAGGAAAAGAAAAATTCAAAGACGAACATTGGCTGAAAGAGCACGTGGCCTTTTCGGGCGAAGTATGGTTGGGGCACCTGCGCTATGGCACCCACGGCATCAATAGCATCGAGAGTGTGCATCCGTTTCTCCGCCAAAACAACTGGCGCAGTCGCAACCTGGTGATGGCGGGCAATTTTAATATGACCAACGTCGACGACCTATTTGATGTGCTCGTCGAATTGGGCCAACACCCGAAGGAAAAAGTTGACACCGTGACCGTGATGGAAAAAATCGGTCACTTCCTCGACGAGGAAGTGCAGCGCCTTTTTCAAAAATATAAAGATCAATTTACTAACCGCGAAGTCTCGGATATCATTGAAACGGAATTGGACTTGCAGCGAGTACTGAAACGGGCCTGCAAGGACTTCGACGGCGGCTACACCATGGCAGGCATGACCGGGTCGGGCTCGGCGTTTGTCGTGCGTGATCCCTCGGGCATTCGGCCGGCCTATTATTACGCCAACGATGAAATTGTAGTGGTGGCCTCTGAAAAGCCTGCGATCAAGACTGCCTTTAACATCGACTACGACCAGATTGAAGAAATTCAGCCGGGGCATGCCGTCATCGTCAACAAAGACGGCTCATTTTCGCACCTGCCGATTATGCCGTCGATGGAAAAAACATCCTGCAGCTTTGAACGTATTTATTTTTCCCGCGGCACAGATCCCGAAATTTACCGCGAGCGAAAGCAACTTGGCCGGTTGCTGGTGCCCCAGGTGCTGAAGGCCATCAATTTTGATTTGAAAAACACGGTCTTCTCCTATATTCCAAATACAGCAGAAACAGCATTTTTGGGTTTGATGGAGGGCATTCAGGATTATCTAATCAGCAAACAAAAGGACATCATCCTCGACGGTAAACCGTCGGTCGATTCACTGGAAGAAATTCTGTCTTTTCGACCGCGAATGGAAAAGATCGTCATCAAAGACGTAAGGCTGAGAACGTTCATCACCGACGATGACCACCGCGACGAAATGGTGGCGCACGTGTATGACACCACGTACGAAGTGGTGAACAAAGACAAAGACACCCTCGTGGTAATTGACGACTCAATTGTGCGTGGCACCACACTGGAGAAAAGCATTTTAAAAATGCTGGACCGCCTTCACCCCAAGAGAATCATCGTCGTATCGTCGGCGCCGCAAATTCGTTTCCCGGATTGCTACGGCATCGACATGAGCAAGATGGGCGACTTCATTGCCTTTCGCGCCATGATCAAGCTGATCAAAGACCAGGGAAAAGACTATCTGCTGGGCGAAGTGTACGAACAGTGCCGGTCGATGAACGATGGTCAGGAGAATTTTGTGAAAAAATTATACAAACTGTTTTCACCGGATGAAATCTCTGAAAAGATTGCAGAGATCGTACGACCAGACGGCATGAAAGCCGAGCTGCACGTGGTGTTTCAAACCATCGAAAACCTCCACAAGGCCATCCCCAATCACAAGGGCGACTGGTACTTTACAGGAAACTATCCCACACCGGGCGGCATGAAGGTAGCCAACAAGTCGTACACCAATTACCTCGACGGAAAATTGGTGCGCGCCTATTGACAGCGGCCTTAAAACAACCGCTCAAACCTTAGTTCATTCATGCATTTGAAATGACCTTTGGGGCATTTCTCAAACCCAATCTTGGAACATGGCCTGCAGCGCAAGTTCTTGTTTTCCCACGCTTGGTACGTGGTACCGTACGGATACATGCCAAAGGCGGGAATCGTGTTGCCCCAAATGCTGATAATCTCCTTTTTTAACGCGGCAGCGATGTGCATCAGGCCGGTGTCGTGCGAGATAACCAACTGCGACTGCCTCAAGATGCTTGCCGACTGATTGAGATTAAATAATCCACACGCATTGAAAATGAACTCCTCTTCGACGGATCTCCCGGCCGTCAGTGCTGTCCTCACCTGTTCGCCTGCCTGTCGGTCTTCCGGGCCGCCCAATAAAATGACAGGTCGGTCAAGTTGCTTACACAATTCAATCAGCCGCGACACGGGAAGCTTTTTTGTTTCGTGCTGGCCGCCAATGGCAAACGCCACGTAGCCGTGTTGAAATTTTTCCGGCAGTGACGAGACGAGTACTTCATCATTTTTGGGAATAAAATAATCTAACCCCAGCCCGTCATTTTTGACACTCCATGGCGCAACGGTTTCGAGGTAGCGATCGACAATATGCACCGCCGGGAGTCGATTTATTTTCAAATTCACCATCAGCCATTTCTGAACGTTCAGTTTGTTAAAACTGCGCGCCGGCACACCCAGGCGCCACTTCAACAGGCGGGTGCGCAGGTTGCGGTGTAGATCCACCACCAAATCATAGTTTTCCTTCTTCAACAATCCGATGAGGTCGGAAAGACGGTCCGTCAAAAAAAAGGATTTGTCGACATAAGGATTATTCTCCAAAATCGTCGCGTATTGTCGTTTAGTGACATAGTGAACTTCGCTGCCAGGCACCTGAATTTTGAGGCAGCGCATCACCGGCGTCGTCAGCACAATGTCGCCAATAGAAGAGAAGCGAACGATTAATATTTTCATGAGAAATAAAAG
>Ga0075019_10002320_pt1 | contig 10806 bp, 14 predicted proteins | sample ColStrG_CSR_2013_FD_71473 | JGI IMG/M metagenome (GOLD analysis project Ga0075019, IMG submission 71473) | Freshwater sediment microbial communities in response to fracking from Pennsylvania, USA - Cold Stream Run_MetaG_CSR_2013 | ecosystem: Environmental > Aquatic > Freshwater > Creek >...
CAGGAGCGGCTGGCCGCCAGCTCGGTCACCGGCCAGGCGGGCGCCGGCCGGGTGATCGTCACCCTGTCCGGGGGCGGCGACCTGACCGACCTGGTGATTGATCCGTCCCTGCTGGCCGACGGCGACGCCGAGACCCTGCAGGACCTGATCCGCGCCGCCCACCGGGAGGCCAGGGTCCGGCTGGAGGGCCTGCAGGCGGAGCTGATGCGCGAGGCCGCGGGCCCGCTGGCCAACCTGCCGGGCTTTCCCGGCCTCTAGCCGGCCCCCTTATCCCAGACCGAGGAGACTCCGTGGCGTCATCCGCCGGGCCCGAGATCGAGCGACTGATCCAGCTCCTGTCCCGCCTTCCCGGGCTGGGACCCCGGTCGGGGCGCCGCGCCGCCCTGTTGCTGCTCAAGCGCAAGGACCAGCTGCTGCGCCCCCTGGCCGACGCCCTGGCCGCGGCGGCGGAGCGGGTGGCGGCGTGTTCCGTCTGCGGCGCGCTGGACACCTGCGACCCCTGCACGGTCTGCGCCGATCCGGGCCGGGACGCCGGGCTGCTGATGGTGGTCGAGGAGGTCGGCGGCCTTTGGGCGATGGAGCGCAGCGGCGTCTATCGGGGCCGGTATCACGTGCTGGGCGGCCTGCTGTCGGCCCTCGACGGGGTCGGGCCGGACGCCCTGCGGATCGACGCCCTGGTGAGCCGGGTGACCGCCGGCGGCGTGCGCGAGGTGATCCTGGGCCTGCCCGCCACCGTCGACGGCCTGACCACGGCCCATTATGTGAGCGAAAGACTGGCGGCCAGCGGCCTGGCGGTCACGAGTCTCGCCCGGGGAGTGCCCGTTGGCGGAGAACTGGACTGGCTGGACGACGGAACCATCGCCCAAGCGTTAAGGGCGAGACGATAATTTCACTTCAGCTTGATTTGGTTTTATTTGCGGCAAATAAACCACATTATTGTCATTTTCATGTGTATTTGTATTACACTGCTGAAGTTTTGATACTGTAATCTCTCATTTTTATTGCGGAACGGCGACATTTGTCGGCAGGATCGGCGGCAGATGCGACAACCGCGTCTTTGTGAGTTCTTAAGTGATCTGGTCGATATTGCCGTCGCAAAGTGTCCGGCCAGGGGCCGCGGCCGGCGCGACGCAGGGATGTCAGGGCGTATGCAGGACGTTGAATTTGCCATTTCCGCCCTGGCCGACCGTTCGCTGCTGGTGTTGGATGACGATGCGCCGCTCCGCCTGCGGCTTAGCCGGGCGCTGGAGCAGCGTGGCTTCGCTGTCCGCCAGGCCGGCAGCATCGCCGACGCGGTGGAGCTGGTTCGGATCCGCCCGCCGGCCTTCGCCGTCCTGGACCTGCGGCTGGACGACGGCAGCGGCCTCGACGTGGTCAGCGCGATCCATGAGCGGCGGCCGGACGCCCGCTGCGTGATGCTGACCGGATATGGCAATATCGCCACCGCCGTCGCCGCCGTGAAGGCCGGGGCGCTGGACTATCTGCCCAAGCCCGCCGACGCCGACGAGGTCGCCCGCGCCCTGCTGTCGGCCCAGGACCTGATGACCCCGCCCCCGCCGGAGAACCCCATGTCCGCCGACCGGGTCCGGTGGGAGCACATCCAACGGGTCTATGAACACTGCGGCCACAACATTTCCGAGACCGCGCGGCGCCTCAACATGCACCGCCGGACGCTGCAGCGGATCCTCGCCAAGCGCGCGCCGAAATAGGGTCAGGCCTCCCGCGCCCGGCACGCGGCCAGCAGGGCCTTCAGCTCCGTCCGCAGCAACAGGGGCGACGTATCCGCCGGCAGCCGCGCGACGATCTCGAAATCGAAGGCCGCCTCCCCATGCGCCGTCCACGCCGCCTGCAGCGACCGGTCCCGATGGGCGCCCTGGCGCAGCTCGAACCACAGGCGGTTGCGGCAGGTGTCCACCGTGAGACTGTCCACCAGCCACGTCCGATCATCCACGGCGCAACGGATGGCGCAGACCCCCGCCGAGGCCTTCTGTTCCCTGTAGGCGGCGGCGGCCGCCTTCCTGTCTGATCGATCCATGGCCCCTCCGTAGCGGGTCCGCGAGGTCTCGTCAATTTTATCCGGGTAATATTGCCAAGGCCGGCGGAATGGGTTAGCCAGCGCCTCCGTCCGGAGACCCGACATGACCGCAGACCCCCGCCCCTCCCGCGCCACGGCCTTTCTCGAAGGGGCGTTGCTGGCCGCCGGCGACCTGATGCAGGTGGCCGCCGCTGTCGCCGAGCGGGACGGCGTTCCGGTCATCGTGCTGGACGACGCCACGGGCCGCACCCTCGACCTGGACCTGCGCGGCGGACCGGACGCCGTGCGCGCCCGGTACGCCGCCGCGCCCGAGGCTGCACCCGTGGCCGAGGTCGCCCGCCCGGGACCGGGCCGGCCGAAGCTGGGGGTGACGGCGCGGGAAGTCACGCTGCTGCCCCGTCACTGGGACTGGCTGGCCACCCAGCGGGGCGGAGCGTCGGTGACCCTGCGCCGGCTGATCGACGAGGCGCGCCGGTCGACGTCGGACACGGACCGCCGGATCGCCGCCCGGGACGCCGCCTACCGGGCCATGTCCACCCTGGCCGGAGACCGTCCGGGGTTCGAGGAGGCCAGCCGGCGCCTGTTCGCCGGGGACCTCGACGGACTGGCGGCCGAGGCGGCGGCGTGGCCCGCGGCGATCACCGCCCACGTTCTGCGGATGGCGAAGGGGACGTCAGACTGATCCGGCCGCGGGACCCAGGGCGCGCAGGGCGGCCAGCCGTCCGAAGCTGAGGATCAGGGCCCGGCGGCGGGCGGGGGCCAGTTGCGAGGCCGGCGGCTCCCGCACCACGGCGCCGTCAAAGGCGTCCGCGACGATCAGGCCCGGCTCCGGCGGCAGGACCTGGCGGGGAAACTCCGGCGCCACGGCGAAATAGAACCGGTCGCACCAGGGCGCATAGTCCGGCCACTTGGCGTCGGTACGGAAGTCCTCGAGGCCGGACTTGACCTCGACAATCACCACCTCGCCCCGGCGGGAGACGGCCAGAAGGTCGGCGCGGCGTCCGTTGGGCAGGGTGACCTCGAACAGGGGCGCCCAGTCGAGGGCCACCAGCAGCCGCGCCGCGCCCCGGGTAACGGCGCTGGTCACCTCGGGTCGCGCGGGGGCGGCGGTCAGGATCACATCGGACATGCCCAAGCCTGTTCCGCTTTTGTTCGGCTTTCAAGAGATTTACCGGACGGGGGTTCCCGGCTCAAGGCCGGGAATGACAGCCTTTAAATTTATACAGATGTCATTCCCGGGCGAAGACCCGGGAACCTCTGTCAGGCCGCACTCACATGGACCCCGGCCCGGATCAGCTGGCGATGGCGGCGGCGTCCCGCTCCCCGGTCCGGATCCGCAGGGCCTGCTCCAGGTCCGTGACGAACACCTTGCCGTCGCCGATCTTGCCGGTATTGGCCGAGGCGGCGATGGCGTCCACCACCTTGCCCACCACATCGGTGGGCACGGCGATCTCCAGCTTGACCTTGGGCAGCAGCTTCACGGCGTACTCGGCGCCGCGATAGACCTCGGTCTTGCCCCGCTGGCGGCCATAGCCGCGGACCTCGGTCACGGTGACGCCCGACGCACCGGCTTCCGTCACGGCGTCGAGAACGGCGTCAAGGCGGCTCGGCTTGATGATGGCGGTGATCAGCTTCATCGAAGTGATGTCTCCTCGTCCCCGGACAGATGCGCGCTTCGCCATAGGTATGGCGAAGAATTCCGGTCATTCCAAGGCCCGGCAAGCCCGTGACGGGCTTATTGATCCGGTTCCAGACGAACGGCGGGCGCGACCACCGCCGGCCGGAGGCGCGCAACCGCCACCCGACGCCCGGCCTGGCGGGGTTTGACGGCAAACGTTTGCTTCACCGCCTCCATCAGGATCAGGCCGGAGACCGGGGGCGCCAGCCAGGCGATCGTCTGCTCGATCAGCTCGGCATAGGGCGCCAGCACCGGCCAGGGGGGAGCATACAGCGCCCGGGACCAGGCGGTGGGGGACAGCTCGGCGGCGATCACCGCCTGCTCCAGCTGGCTGCGGGTGAAGGGGCGGCCGTGGCCGAAGGGGGTCTGCTCGGCCCCGGCCCACAGGCCCGCCCGGTTGACCACCGCCAGGATGATGCGGCCGGACGGCGCCAGCACCCGGTGCGCCTCCGTCAGGAAGGCGTCCAGGTCCGGCGCCTCCTCCAGCCCGTGCACCACCAGCACCCGGTCGAACAGGGCGCCGGGAAAGGGCAGGGCGTCCTCCGCCGTCAGGCAGGCCAGGTTGGCCGCCTGGGCGGGCCAGGTCTCCACCCCCTGTCCGGCGGGCATCCCCGCCACCACCCGGCGGGCCTTGCTGCGGAAGGGGTCCAGGAACGGCGTCGCATAGCCCAGGCCCAGCACGTCCAGGCCCGACGCATCCCCCCAGGCCGTGACCAGCTGGCGCATGACCATGGCCCGCACCGCCCGGCCCAGGGGGGTGGCGTAGAAGGCTCTCAGTTCCAGCACGTCCCGTCGCATGGTCTCGCCAATTCCGCCCGCGTGCGCCTATATGGCCGTCGACAGCATAGACCGGAGACGACCGCCATGGGCCTCGATATTCACCTGTTTCCGTGTCTTTCGGACAATTATGGCATCCTGATCCGGGATCAGGCCAGCGGTCTCGCCGCCACGGTGGACACGCCGGACGCGGAGGCCATCCTGGCGCAGGCGGATCGCCTGGGCTGGCGCCTGGCCCTGGTGCTGAACACCCACTGGCATCCGGACCACGCCGGCGGCAATGCGGCGGTGAAGGACGCCACGGGCGCCGAGATCGTCGGCCCGCAGGAGGTCACCCGCATCGCCCCCCTGGACCGGCCGGTGGTCGAGGGCGACACGGTGGCGCTGGGCGCAACCACCCTGTCGGTGATCGACACAAGGGGCCATACCGACGGCCATATCAGCTATCACGCCCCGGAGGCGGCGGCGGTGTTCGTGGGCGACACCCTGTTCGCCCTGGGCTGCGGGCGGCTGTTCGAAGGGACGGCGCAGCAGATGTGGACCAGCCTCGGCAAGCTGGCGGCCCTGCCGGACGACACCGCCGTCTACTGCGCGCACGAGTACACGGCGTCCAACGCCCGGTTCGCCCTCAGCCTGGACCACGACCCGCAGGTGGCGGCGCGGTGCGCGGCGGTGTTCGCCGCCCGGGCGGCGGGGCGGCCGACCGTGCCCACCTCGATCGGCCTGGAGAAGGCCACCAACCCCTTCCTGCGGGCGCCCCGGCTGGCGCAGGTCCTGGGCCCGTTCGACGGCGACGCCGAGGCCTTCGGCCTCGTCCGCGCGGCCAAGGACGGGTTCAAGGGGTAGGGACTGAGCGAGGTTCCCGGGTCAAGCCCGGGAATGACAGCTTAAATGTATCTATAAACACATGTCATTCCCGCCCTTGAGGCGGGAACCTCCATCCGGATGTGGCGCTTCGTTCTGATCGAGGTTCCCGGGTCTTCGCCCGGGAATGACGACTGAAATATATGAAAAGCTGTCATTCCCGGCCTTGAGCCGGGAACCTCCCTCAAGCCGGATCACCGCGCCGGGGCCAGCAGGGCGGCGGCGTCGGGGCCAGTCTCCACCGAGGCGGCGTAGGTCGGCGCCCGGCGGCCCTGGACCAGGGTCTCGAAGGCGGCGCCCAGCGCCAGCAGCCGCGCCTCGCTCCAGGCCGGGCCGATGAAGGACATCCCCACCGGCAGCCCGCGGACCTGACCCATGGGCACCGTCAGGTTCGGATAGCCGGACACGGCGGCGAGGCTGGACACCGCCCCGCTGTCATGGTCGCCGCCGACGATGTCGGTGCGCCAGGCCGGGCCGTAGCTGGGGGCGATCAGGGCGTCCAGATGGTCGCGGGCGATCAGGGCGTCGATCCCGTCCGGACCCATGGCCTTCTGCGACAGGGCCCGGGCCTTGAGATAGACCGGATCGTCCAGGCCCTTGGCGCCGTCCGCCTTTTCGAAATAGTCCTGCCCGAACAGGCCCAGTTCCCGCGGGTCGGCGCGGTTGAAGGCGATCAGGTCGGTCAGGGTGCGGCTCTTCACCGTCGCCGGCGTGGTGGCCAGATAGGCGTTCAGGTCGGCCTTCAGCTCGGTGGTCAGGACCAGGTCCTCAGCCTCCCCCACCTCCCGCGCAGGGTGGAAGTCGGCGATCTCGACGATCTCCGCGCCGGCGGCCTTCAGCTTCGCCACGGTCTCCCGGAACAGCACGTCCTCCTCCGGCTGCAGATCGGTGGCGTATTTCAGCACGCCCAGCCGCTTGCCCTTGAGGGTCGCGCCGGAGAGGGCCGCCAGATAGTCCGCGCGCTTCGCATCCGCCGGGGCGGTGGCGGGGTCCGCGGGGTCCGAACCGGCCATGGCCGTCAGCAGCATTGCGGCGTCCGCGACGGAGCGGGCCATGGGTCCCGCCGTGTCCTGGCTGTGGGAGATCGGCACGATGCGGTTGCGGGACACCAGCCCCACCGTGGGCTTGAGGCCCACCAGGCCGTTCAGGGACGACGGGCAGGTGATCGACCCGTCCGTCTCGGTGCCTACGCCCACGGCGGCGAGGCTGGCGGCAATGGCCGCCCCCGTGCCGGAGGACGAGCCGCAGGTGTTGCGGTCCAGCGCATAGGGGTTCTTCACCAGTCCCCCCACGCCGGACCAGCCGCTGATCGAATGGCTGGAGCGGATATTGGCCCATTCCGACAGGTTGGTCTTGCCCAGCAGGATCGCGCCCGCGGCCCGCAGCCGCGCAGCCACCGGGGCGTCGCGGCCGGTGACATTGTCCTTCAGGGCGAGGGACCCGGCCGTGGTGGCCACCGGGTCGGCGGTCTCGATATTGTCCTTGAGCAGCACCGGCACCCCGGCCAGCGGGCCGAGCTTGCGCCCGGCCTTGCGCGCGGCGTCCACGGCCCGGGCCTGGTCCAGCGCCTTGGGATTGACCGCGATCACGCTGTGCAGGGACGGACCGGCGGCGTCGAGGGCGGCGATCCGCTCCAGATAGGCCCGGGTCACGGCCTCGGAGGTGGTGCGGCCTGCGGCCAGGTCGGCGGCGATCTGGCCGGCGGAGCGCTCCTCGACTGGATAGGCGCTGGCCAGCGCCGTCGATGCAACCAAAGCCAGAAACATGTCGGAGACTCCCTCTACCCTGCAACGCCGCCCTTTGTCCGGGGAAGCTCCGGCGGGATCAAGGGGTCCGCGCGGAATCCCGCACGGGAACCCCCCGAATCGCCGCCGAGCCGGGGTTGTCTGGACGCTAGAGGATCTCCGCGACCAGCGCTTCGTACTGGTCTGCGTCCGGCTTCTTCACCGCGGTGAGGTGCGCGAGATCGGTCAGGGCGTACTTGACGATGTCCGGGACCATGTCCCCGGTGACGCCGAGGCCGGACAGGCGCTCAGGGATGCCCAGCTTGGCGTTCAGGTCGGCCACGGCGTCGGCCAGGTCGGCGGAGGCGGCGATGCCGAAACAGCGCTTCAGCCGCGCGTATTTCTCCGGCGCCGATCCTTCCGAAAAGCGCAGCACCGCGGGAAGGAACATGGCGTTGAGCGTGCCGTGGTGCAGGCGCAGGCCCGGCAGGCGGCCACTGGCGTGGGACAGGGCGTGCACGGCGCCCAGCCCCTTCGCAAACGCCAGGGCTCCCTCCAGTGACGCCATCATCATGTGCCAGCGGGCGTCCCGGTCGGACCCGTCGGCCACGGCGCGGTAGAGCCAGCCATTGGCCACCGCCCGCTCCACCCCGTCATAGCCGATGGCCTCCAGGGGCGGATTGACGCTGGGGGCGAGGATCGCCTCGATGCAGTGGGTGACGGCGTCCATCCCCGTGGCGGCGGTGAGGAGCGACGGCAGGCCCAGGGTCAGCTCCGGATCGCAGAGCGCCACCGGCGGGATCAGGTGGGGGGAGACGATGGTCTCCTTGCGGCCGTTCTCCAGGATCACCACCGCGCCGACGGACACTTCCGAGCCGGTGCCGGAGGTGGTGGGGATGGCCACGATGGGCGCCACCTTGCCGATGAACCTGGCCCCGCGGACGCTGGCGCCGAACCGCTCCAGCGGGCCCTCGTGGGTGGCCAGCAGGGCGACGGCCTTGGCCAGGTCCATGGGCGAGCCGCCGCCCAGGGCCACCAGCCCGTCGCAGCCGGCCTCGCGGTAGACGGCCAGGGCCGCCAGCACGCTGGCCTCGTCGGGATTGGACAGGGTCTCGTCATAGACGACGACGATCGGACGGCCTCCGGCGGCGGCCCGGACCTTGTCCGCGGCGCCGGCGGCCACCAGGCCCCGGTCGGTGACCAGCATGGGGCGGGACACGCCCAGGCGCTCCAGCGACTTTTCCAGCTGGTTCAGGGCGCCGAAGTCGAAATGGGCGGTGTTGACGACGGAAATCACGGCCATGGAACGAAGATCCTCTCTCAGCCGTTCGGCGAACGGCGCCTCTGGGCGGGTTTCATCCTTTCGGATTTTACGGAACGGAAGGGAAGGGCGCCGCACACGTAAAGCCGTTCAATCCTCGCCCAGACCCCCGCCGCGCCCCGGTTTCTGTGGCGTCCCGGGCGCCGGACGGGTATGGATCAGGCGCAATCGCCGGAGTCGCCCTCGTGAGTTCCTTGTCCCGCCGCCCCGCCCCGTTCATCGCCGCCGCCCTGTGCGCCGCCCTCGCCCTCACCGCCTGCCAGGGCAAGGCCCGCTCCTCCGCCGAGGCGGGCGCCCCCGGCGCGGGCCAGGCCGCCGCCGACGGCTTCCTGGCCGCCAACGCCAAGGCCCCGGGGGTCAAGGTCCTGCCGTCGGGCCTGCAGTACAAGGTCCTGTCCACCGGTCCGGAGGGGGGCGCCCACCCCGGACCCACCGACGAGGTGAAGGTGGACTATGTGGGCTCCCTCACCAACGGGACCGTGTTCGACTCCTCGGTGGAGCGGGGCGTGCCGGCGGTGATGGGCCTGGCCGACCTGGTCCCCGCCTGGCAGGAGGCCCTGCCCCTGATGCGCCCCGGCGACGAGTGGATCCTGTACGTTCCGCCGAAGCTGGGCTACGGCGAGAACGGCGCCGGCGGGGTCATTCCCCCCAACGCCGTGCTGGTGTTCAAGATCAAGCTGCTCGGCGTGCTGCCGTCGGGTCCCGGCCGGGGCTGACGCCCGATTGCCAAATGGAGGCTGCGCCCGCCTGATGTTCTCGTTCTTCGCCAATCCGGCCCGGTTCATGGCCCTGTCCCGCTGGCTGGCGCCGGCCCTGGGCGCCGTCGCCGCCGTGACCCTGCTGATCGGGATCGTCCTGGGCGTCACCGCGCCCGGGGACTACCAGCAGCACCAGACCGTCAAGATCATGTTCGTCCATGTCCCGGCGGCGTGGATGGGGCTGTTCTGCTACGCCTGCCTTGCGGGGGCGAGCTTCTTCGGCCTGGTCTTCCGCCACTCCCTCGCCGACGCCGCGGCCAAGAGCGCGGCCCCCCTGGGCGCCGGCTTCACCGCGCTGGCCCTGGTCACCGGCTCCCTCTGGGGCCGGCCCATGTGGGGCACCTGGTGGGCCTGGGGCGATGCGCGCCTGACGTCGGAGTTCATCCTGTTCGTGGTCTATCTGGGCTACATGGCCCTGCACCTGGCCATTGACGACGAACAGCGCGCCGCCCGGGCCGCGGCGATCCTGGCCATGGTCGGCGTGGTCAACCTGCCGATCGTGCATTTCTCGGTGGAGTGGTGGAACTCCCTGCACCAGGGACAGAGCGTGATGGCCAAGGGCGGGCCGCGCATGCCCGCCGCCTATCTGACGCCGCTGCTGCTGATGGCCATCGGCTACACCGCCCTGTTCGGGTCCCTGTGGCTGGTGCGGATCCGGGCGGAGGTCTGGCGCCGCCGCGCCCTGACCCTCACCCGCGCCCAGACGGAGGCCTGAACGATGCACGACCTTGTCGGACGCTATGGCGCCTATGTGATCCCCGCCTGGGGGATCTCGGCCGCGGTCCTCCTGTGGATGGTGGCGGACAGCCTGTGGCGCGCCCGTCGCTGGCGCAAGGCCGCTGACGCGCGCAACGACCGGGACCCGGACTGACGCCATGCGCCGCTGGCTGGCCCTCGTTCCCCTGCTGGTGCTGGCGGCGCTCGCCCTGCTGTTCGGCCTCTACGGCCTGCGGCACGATCCGCACGTGATCCCCGACGCCCGGGTGGGACAGGCCGCCCCGGCGGTGGCCCTGGCCCCGCTGGAGGGCGGCGCCCCGGTCCCGGTGAACGCCCGGCGGCCCGGCGAGCGGGTGCGGCTGATCAACTTCTTCGCCTCGTGGTGCGTGCCCTGCGTGCAGGAGAACGCCGCCCTCATGGCCCTGAAGGCCGAGGGCGCGCCGATCACCGGCGTCGCCTACAAGGACAAGCCCGCCGCCACCCGCGCCTTCCTCGCCCGGCTGGGAAACCCCTTCGATGCGGTGCTGAACGACCCCGACGGCGCCGCAGGGGTGGAATACGGCGTGTCCGGCGTGCCCGAGACCTTCGCCGTGGACGCGTCCGGAAAGATCCTGGCCAAGCATTCCGGCGAGTTGACGCCGGAGATCGCCGAGGGTCTGCTGGCCGCCGCGGACCACCGCGACCGTTAACGCCCCATTAACCGAACCGCCCCGAAAGGTTAACGGATTCCCCTGGACTCCGGAGACCCTGTCGTGGCGGACCTGCGCATCCCGGCCGGCGGCGCCACACCGCCCTCCCCGCGGCCCACGCCGCGAAGCGAGGCCGCGCGCGCCGCGCAGAAGGCCTTCTTCGACGCCGCGCGGACAAATGCGCCGGCGCCGGCGCATTTGTCCGCGCGGCGTCGAAGAAGGCCTTCTGCGCGGCGCGCGCGG
>Ga0075019_10002321_pt1 | contig 10806 bp, 7 predicted proteins | sample ColStrG_CSR_2013_FD_71473 | JGI IMG/M metagenome (GOLD analysis project Ga0075019, IMG submission 71473) | Freshwater sediment microbial communities in response to fracking from Pennsylvania, USA - Cold Stream Run_MetaG_CSR_2013 | ecosystem: Environmental > Aquatic > Freshwater > Creek >...
GGCTTTTTAGGCGCTTTTTTCTTCAGCGTTGAAACGCTGGCCACTGTCGGTTACGGCGACATGCATCCGCAATCAGTCTACGGCCATATTATTTCAACCGTAGAAATTTTCACCGGCATGTCCGGCATCGCCATGGTCACCGGCGTGATGTTTGCGCGGTTCTCGCGGCTGCGGGCCAAAATTCTGTTCACCCGTCATCCCGTCACGTACCGGCACAATGGCGAGCACGTTCTGTCCATTCGCATTGCCAATTCGCGTATGAATGTGATTTCCGAAGCGTCGGCAAAACTTCGATTGCTGCGTTTGGAAACCACTGCGGAAAATTCCCGCTTTATGCGCATCATCGACCTGCCTTTGAAACGCGACCAGCATCCGATGTTTACACTGGGTTGGAATCTGTTTCATGTGATCGACGAGCACAGCCCGCTGTTCCACGTGTCGAGCAAAGAGCTGGAACAGGCCCAGGCGCGACTGATACTTTCCATTGAGGGAGTGGATGAAACGACCAGCCAGTCGATTCGCGCACGCCAGGTGTACAGCTGGAACACGTTCCGATTCAATCATCGCTACAAAGATATCAGCAGCTTTGATGCCCAGATGAACAGCCATATGGATTACAACCTGTTCGATGAAATCGAAGCGGAAGAAATCAGCAATGACAGAAACGAATGACATGAACGACCTGCCAGTTCTTAGCTTGACACAGGCCCGCAATTTGCATCTGGCAGCGCAAAATCTGCTCAACCCGCCTGCTGCACCCGCCACCAAACAGCAGGTATTGCAGGCAATACGCAACATGGCGATTCTTCAGATCGACACGATCAATGTCGTCGCGCGCAGTCCGTATCTGGTGCTGTGGAGCCGTTTGGGCAATTTTCGGAACAGCTGGCTGGATGAGTTGCTGGCAGAAGGCCGGCTGTTTGAATACTGGGCACACGAAGCCAGTTTTCTGCCGATCGAGGATTACCATTTGTACCGCCACAAAATGATCGCGCCACACGGCATGGGCTGGAAGTACAACCACAGCTGGCTGGTGGAAAATAAAAAGCAGGTCGCGCAGGTCAAAAAACACATACGAAACAACGGCCAGACACGCTCGGCCGATTTTGAACGCAAAGATGGCAAGGCTGGTGGCTGGTGGAGTTGGAAACCGGAAAAACGTGCCCTCGAAGTGCTGTTCACCATGGGCGAAGTGATGGTGGCGCGTCGTCACAATTTTCAACGCGTGTATGACCTGCGCGAACGGGTTCATCCGCATTGGGATGACAGCCGCGATCTGGTTGATCCGCTCGAATGCCGTCGTCAGCAGGTGCTGTTGGCAGTACGCGCACTGGGCATCGCCAAGGCGAGCTGGATACCCGATTATTTTCGGATGGGCAAACTCGAAAAAGCCATTCAGCCTGCCGTACTCGTGGAACAGGGGGAACTGTTGTGTGCGAGAGTCACAGGCTGGGATGAACCGGTCTACATCCATCCCGACCACGCGCCTCTTTTGCAACAGGCATTGGATGGCGAACTGAAAGCGACTGCCACACGTTTGCTCTCACCGTTCGATCCGGTGGTCTGGGACAGAAAGCGGGCCGTCGACCTGTTTGATTTTGATTATCGGCTGGAGTGCTATACACCGGAAGCCAAACGCAGCTACGGTTATTTCACCCTGCCGATTTTAAGGCGAGGTATCCTGATTGGACGACTGGATGCCAAAGCACACCGTCAGGAAGGTCGATTTGAAATCAAGAGCCTGCATCTTGAATCCGGATTGAAAGTCAGCCAGGCGATGGCCGACGATGTGACCAAATGCCTACGCCAGTTTGCTGAATGGCACAACACGGCGCATCTCGATTTCAGCGGAGCAAAATCTTCCCCGCTCTACCCCTACCTGCCCGACTAATCCTTCCATGACCCATCGTATGGAAGGATATCCGCATCAGAAGTGATAAATGATGTCACCCGACAAAATTGTTTCCGACCGTTTGTCAGCAGGGATTCCATCATTGCCGTTGCCATTGAACGCAGGAAGTCCGGCATGGTAATAGGCCAACTCAGGGCGAATTTCGATTTGCGGTGAAAGCCAGTGCTGCCAACCCAATGCAAAATTGTGATAGGTCGTTGGCGTTCCTGTACGTTGTCCCTGCGAATCACGATAGATCTCGGGACGAATCGAAAAATTATTCATCGCATCGGGTGAATAGTTCAGGTAGGCGACGAAACCGGTAGATTTCGAGGTGCAGGTCAGATTGGCGGCATCTCTGGCCGCAGTATTACCCGAACAGTACGCCATGCCCGGTGCATTGAACGGCATGATATTCGGCGAAAATGGCGTCCCGGTGCCTGTCGCAACAAGATTGTTTTCGACATAGGCATTGTTCAGGTTTGGAACGTGATTCTGACTTTCCTGATAGACCTCGGCGGACAGATGCCAGTGCTCATCAAACGCGTGGTAGAAAGTCATCCCTTTCCATTGCAGATTGTTGTAACCCCACTCCCCGCTGTTGATCCCGTCAGCACAGATATTGACATCCGTTTTACCGTCATCCGCGTTATAGCGCACACAGGCCACGCCAGACGGTCTGGCACCCGGATCCACTTTAAACGTTGCGTTTGGATACAGCGCATTCGGATTCACATTGGTTTCGGTCTGCCACGCATGATTGAACGTTGCCTCAGTGCCGATTGACACGCCTGCCTGCAGGGTCAGATTTTTGTTGAACTGCCAGGAAGCAATGATGCCTTCATTGGTATAGTTATCCAGCGTGTATGACATCGAATGGGAGTACATGTAATTATTCGGCGCAAGTTGCGCTTCAATATCGGGTACCGAGATATAGCGTCCGACACGAATGTTGAGTCCCTGGCCGACCGATGGGGTGTACCAGTCCAGATACAGCATGGGCAGATCCCAGCCATTGGCAGCATTGCGATGCAACAGTTGATAACTGCCCAGACCATACGAAGTCGTGTAACGATAATCGGAACCATAGATCGCCGAGAACCGGAAACCCCAATCGTCATGATCCTTTTGGACCATGTCTGGTACGCGTTCAACATACAGTACTGCCTGATTGAAATCAAATGCATTCGGGTTGTAATCATAGGCGGCCGGCGCATTGCCGCCATGGACTTTGCTGGTACTCAGATTGGCACCCACGTCAACCCAGCCATATGTTTGAATGTTATTCGCCGCCATCCATTTGCCAAAGTCAGTATTGGCCAGACCGACCATCAGCGGACTGTCCGTGGCACCGGGTATTGATGCGCCCAGTGGCGAGGTACCGCCGTACGGCCATTCAGTAAACGGCATGGGCGAAGTGGTCTGTGCTGCAGGCGGGAAATCGTCACGACGGCTCGGTGGTGCTTTCGGATCAACCGGTGCACCTTCACGGCCATATTCAAGGTCATAATAATTCGACATGCGCTCCCAGACGCCGTTCCCGAGATAGCTGTCCAGACAGGTGTAATCCTTATAGGGATCGCAGCCCGGATCGACCTTTTTGGCGGCATTGACGTATTTTGTGGGCGGCGTGACCAGAGGATCCGGTTTCGCAGCGGCCTCTTGTATAGCGGTGGCACAAACCCCTGCGATGGCAAGTTGTATCGCACTGCGGGGTGTGATTCGACTGTTCCAGATTGACATATCCAATTCTCTTTCTTAATTAATGAAATTTTTCAAAATGCCTGGTCGGCGCAAGGCCGGCTGAATTGCTGCAGGATTTGAGTGGCTGAAGTGTAGCCAGAGGCATATAAAGAATTTGAGAAAAGAAACTTTCAGCGTATAAAAATTATGTAAATATTTTTATGCTGGCTACGAATCTACAGTCCATCACCTGAAATCAGCAAGCCGGCATGTCAACCCTGACTGCACAACTCGGCAGGTCGAACCACTGACCCAGCCACTTTTTCCATACGGCAAGCAACGACCGCAATGCCGAAGTCCCCAATTGCTCAAGTTGCTGCCCGAGCGAAGAATGGCGCCACCTGAACAAAAGCAATGCTCAGCGTTCAAACCAGTAAAAACCATTCCAGGAGTTTGTTCATGATTTCACTGCGTCAAAACACCTTGCCAACCATTCCCACATCCACGGCAACGCCGGTTGCGCAACCAGCCATTGAAAAAATCGCCTACCTGGTGAAACCAGATTTAAAAGTGAACAGGGTTGAACAACTTGAGACTCCCAAAACCAAAACAGACAAAGCATTGCCCCTGACTGACAGCGGCAGGCGCCATTTGAATTCGCTTGGCATTGTCGGTTCTGTCACGCTGAATAAAATTAAAAATGGCGAACTGACTACTCAGCAAACATTGGAGCGCACAGTCGATAATCGAAAAAAATTCCACCAATCCCTGCGAACAACAGAATTATCCGATGAACAAATTGAATTGTTGACAGACCCACTGTTTGAGTATCTGATTTTGAATGAGGCAATGACATTGGATCAATTTCTGAATCTGCCCGGGATCGATGCCAGATTTATGCAGATACCCGTTGTAAAAAAATATCTCAACAATGGCATGTTGACCGTTGATGCAGCAATAAACCTGGAAAGTTTTGAGTTCCGCACAATGCGGCTGGAACAGATACAGGAACGCATCGACCAGGGATTGATCAGTTTGGATGAGGCGATCAAGTTAACGAATGAGCAGGTCGCCGAACTGGCTTGATCGCGGCATCAATCTGCATAGTTAAAAAAAACGCTGACCACACGATCAGCGTTTTTTATTGCCCAACATTTTTACTTGTTCTGAGATTTCACAACCTGCATCGCGGTAGCGATCAAACCGCCTATATCGCCCATGTTGGCCGGAATAATGATGGAATTATTGGTCTTGGCCAGCTGGGAAAACGCCGCTACGTACTGCTCCGCCACCTTCAGGTTGACTGCATCCGATCCGCCGGGTGACTGGATCGCAGCAGCAGTTTTACGGATCGCTTCAGCACTGGCTTCAGCGATCGACAAAATAGCCGAAGCCTGCCCTTGGGCACGATTGATCGACGCCTGCTTTTCGCCTTCCGACTTGGCTATCGACGCTTCGCGTTCACCGGTGGCGATATTGATCTGTTCCTGCTTGCGACCTTCCGATGCAGCAATCAGGGCGCGTTTTTCCCGCTCGGCAGTAATCTGCGCCTGCATGGCGTGCAGAATTTCCTTGGGCGGGGTCAGATCCTTGATTTCATAGCGCAGTACTTTGACGCCCCAGTTGGCGGCTGATTCGTCGATCGCGCTGACGATGCTGGTATTGATATGATCGCGCTCCTCGAAGGTTTTATCGAGTTCCATTTTGCCGATCACTGAACGCAGCGTGGTTTGCGCCAACTGGGTGATGGCTGCGACATAGTTGGACGAACCGTAAGAAGCGCGCATCGGATCGGTTACCTGAAAATACAGGATGCCGTCCACGGTCAACTGCGTATTGTCGCGGGTGATGCAGACCTGCGGTGGCACATCCATGGGGATTTCCTTGAGGATGTGCTTGTAGGCGATCCGGTCAATAAACGGTACCACGATATTTAAGCCCGGGCCAAGTGTTGCGTGATATTTACCGAGGCGCTCCACAACCCAGGCATGCTGCTGCGGCACGACATTGATGGTCTTGACGGCAAACGCGAAAAATATGACGAGTAATATCAGTCCAAATTCCATAACAACCCTCTCTAGATTGAGTTAATTTACTACCGGTTCGACGATCAGTTGACTGCCGCGAATTTCAATAATTTTGAACGTCCCAGGTGACGGGACGGTGCTTCCGGCATACTCGACATCCCATTGCGCGCCGCGATGCATGGAACGGGTCGTGTATTTTGCACCGGCATGACTCTGCCATTCGGAAATCTGCAGGGTCTGTCCGATGTCCAGATTTACATTCGGATCGCGGGCAGCGTCTACCGGACTGCGCTTTCCGAACCGGCTGCGCCGCAGTGAAATGGTAGCCACCGATCCAACCAGCGCCGCAACGATCAATTGCTCCGTCAATGAAAAGCCAAACCAGGCAGCCACTGCGCCGGCACCCAGTCCGATTGCAAACATCAACAGATAGAATGTTCCAGTGAATAATTCCATCAGCACTACTACGCCGGCCATCACCAGCCAGTTCATCCAGTCACTCATGCAACTCTCCGTAAAAAAATAAAAGCCCCAAGTGGCACGGCCAGTTGGGGCTTACAGGTTATTGGTCCGTGAACGCTGACCAAGTCTACGCTTTCACTTGCCAAATACAAGCATTATTTGTTCACTGCGTTGGCCAACACCTGCCAGGTGTCGATGACGCTGTCCGGATTCAGGGAAATGGAAACAATCCCCTCTTCCATCAGCCACTTGGCCAAATCAGGATGATCCGACGGTCCCTGTCCGCAGATACCAACATACTTGCCCAACTTCCGGCACGATGAAATGGCACGGGTCAGTAACGCCAGTACTGCCGGATCACGTTCATCGAAATCCGCCGCCAGCAATGGCATACCGGAATCGCGATCCAATCCCAGAGTCAGTTGGGTCAGATCGTTGGAACCGATAGAAAAGCCGTCGAAATGTTCCAGGAACTGATCTGCCAGTATTGCGTTCGACGGCACTTCGCACATCATGATCAGACGCAATCCGTTTTCGCCACGCTGCAAACCATTTTTGGCGAGCAGGTTAACCACCTTTTCAGCCTGGCCCAAGGTCCGCACGAACGGCACCATGATTTCGACATTGGTCAGTCCCATATCATTGCGCACCCGTTTCATGGCGGTACATTCCATTTCAAACGATTCGGCAAAATCCTCTGCAAGATAACGCGCTGCGCCACGGAAACCGAGCATCGGATTTTCTTCATCCGGTTCGTAGCGCGATCCGCCGATCAACTTCTTGTATTCGTTGGATTTGAAATCAGACAGCCGCACGATGACCGGTTTTGGCCAGAATGCTGCGGCAATCGTGGCGATCCCCTCTGCCAGCTTGTCGACATAAAATGCCTTGGGCGAAGCATGACCGCGCGCAACCGATTCCACTGCTTTTTTCAGAGCCGGATCAATGTTCGGATATTCCAGAATGGCTTTGGGATGCACGCCGATATTGTTGTTGATGATGAATTCCAGACGCGCCAGTCCAACACCGGCATTCGGCGTACTTTGAAACTCAAACGCCATTTGCGGATTGCCGACGTTCATCATGATTTTTACCGGGATATCCGGCAGGGCCTGATTGGCCACTTCGGACACTTCGGTTTCAAGCAGGCCGTCATAAATCTTGCCTTCGTCACCTTCGGCACAGGACACGGTCACCAGCGTATCGTTTTTCAGAATATCGGTTGCATGACCGCAGCCGACGACTGCCGGCACACCCAGTTCACGGGCAATAATGGCCGCATGACAGGTCCGTCCACCGCGATTTGTGACAATGGCCGAGGCGCGTTTCATGACCGGTTCCCAGTTCGGGTCGGTCATGTCGGCAACCAGAATATCGCCCGGTTGCACCAGATCCATCTCGGACGGATCATGAATCACCCGTACCCGACCGGCACCAATTTTTTGCCCGATGGCGCGACCGGAGACCAGCACGGTCCCGCTGCCTTTGAGTTTGTAGCGATGCTGCACATCCGCCTTGCCCTGCGATTTTACGGTCTCCGGACGGGCCTGCAGAATGTACAGCTTACCATCGCGCCCGTCTTTGCCCCACTCGATATCCATTGGACGGCCGTAATGCTTTTCAATGATGACGGCATATTTGGCCAGCTCAACGACTTCGCTATCATTCAGTGAATAGCGGTTGCGCTGTTCAATGGAAACATCCACAGTGCGTACCGAGCGACCGGCTTTGGCTTCATCGGTAAATTCCATCTTGATCAGCTTGGAGCCGATATTGCGGCGGATTACCGGCAATTTCCCCGAGGCCAGCATCGGTTTGTGTACATAGAATTCGTCGGGATTGACGGCACCCTGCACTACCGTCTCGCCCAGCCCGTAGCTGGAGGTGATGAACACCACGTCTTCAAAACCGGATTCCGTATCGATCGTAAACATCACGCCGGCCGCGCCAAGATCGGAGCGGACCATGCGTTGCACACCGGCCGACAAGGCGACTTCAGCGTGGGTAAATCCTTTATGAACGCGGTAAGAAATGGCACGATCGTTATACAGCGAGGCGAACACGTGTTTCATCGCCTCCAGAATATTGTCGATCCCGACCACATTCAGGAACGTTTCCTGTTGTCCGGCAAAAGAGGCATCGGGCAGATCTTCGGCCGTGGCTGAAGAGCGCACGGCAAACGACATCTCACCCGCTGAATCGTTGACTAACTGCTGGTAAAACTGGCGAATTTCTTCCTGCAGACGCGGCTGGAACGGCGTATCGAGTATCCACTGGCGGATTTCGGCGCCGGCTTTGGCGAGCGCGCGTACATCGTTGGTATCCAGGGTTTCCAGACGTTGGGCGATACGACTGGCCAGCGAACTGCCGTCCGCTTGCGGATAGGCCAAAAAATCGCGGAATGCCTGCGCCGTGGTGGCAAAACCACCCGGCACGCGTACCCCTGCACTGGCCAGTTGACTGATCATTTCGCCCAGCGATGCATTCTTGCCGCCGACAATATCGACGTCCTCCATGCGCAGATGCTCAAACGATGCGACGTAGGTTGACGGGTCCAGTTTTTCCCTGCGATCTTCAGTTTGTAACTTCTCTTCGTTCCCTAAAGTGCTGTTAGACATAACTACCTCTTTGATGATAAGAAACCGGTGCTGCCACCTCGCGTGTCATTGTTTTTGTAATTCGCGCCAGTGTGTGAGATAGATCAACTGCTATCCAAAATGGGGTCTATTTTACATGCTGCATTGCACTTAAAGTGATATATTGCTCGCCCGCTCTCCAATTTTCTTGTGCAAAATCATGACAGATTTACCTCATATCCCCTTGCCGCTTGATGGCCATACGGTGTTTTTTGTCTCGGATGGCACCGGTATTACGGCAGAGACTTTCGGTCATTCGGTACTGACCCAGTTCGACTTGCGCTTCAAACAGATCCGCCTGCCGTTTATTGACAACGTCGACAAGGCGCATGAAGCATGCAAAAAAATTAATGATGCCCATGCAGAAAGTGGATTGCGACCTATCGTCTTTTCGACACTGGTCAAAGCCGATCTGGTCAGCATCATCCGCCATGCCAAAGCGATGCATATGGATCTGATTCAGACTTTTGTAGAACCTCTGGAACAGGAACTGGGGGTAAAGTCTACGCACACTGTCGGACGCAGTCACAACATGGCCGATACCAAAGCGTATCGCAACCGGATTGAAGCGATCAACTTTTCGCTGGCGCACGACGATGGGCAATCCCACAAGAACCTGAGTGATGCCGATGTGATTCTGGTGGGGGTATCGCGTTCCGGCAAGACCCCAACCAGTCTGTATCTGGCGATGCAATTCGGAATTAAAGCGGCCAACTATCCGCTGATTCCTGAAGACTTTGAACGCGGCAGGCTCCCTTCTGCCCTCAACGTATTCAAAGGCAAAATTTTCGGCCTGACCATCGCACCGGAGCGACTTTCTGAGATTCGCAATGAGCGGCGCCCGGGCAGCAAATATGCTGCACTTGAAAATTGTCGGTATGAAGTCAACGAAGCCGAGGCCATGATGAAACGCGAAGGCATACGCTGGTTATCGTCAACAGCCAAATCGATTGAAGAAATATCGACTACCATCCTGCAGGAACTGAAAACCGATGTTGAGATGCACTGGTAAACAGATTTGACCGGCTAAAAAGATGCTGCAATTACAACCGATATGGCAATTTAATCGCGCATTTCGAGATGGTGTGCTTTTTATCCAATTCATTTGATAGAATCTCGTCCATGCGATTTTCATTCCATTCAACTGCTGCAATCAAAATAAATCACTGGCTTGCCGCCTGGGTCATGCTGGCCGTTTTATTTCAGGCCATTGTTCCTGCAATCGCCGTCGAACGGTCAAATTCTTCACCTGAACTCTGGAATGAAATCTGCAGTGTAGCCGGTGTGCGACCAGGTTCAGTAACCGGCAAAGATGGTTCGGCTGCCATGCATCATGCCGACTGCCCATTGTGTCTGCAGCTTTCTCCTTGTGCATTGTTTTCCAACAGTCAGGCCTCGATCGTTACCCGCCTGTTTTTATTTGGTCATATCAGTTTTGCTGTCACAGACAGCCTGCAGACCAAAATCCCCGCCACATTGCCTGAGGCACGCGCCCCACCTGAATTCAATTGATTTCAATGGATTTTCCTCCGACCTGTCAACCTTGCTGACAGGTTTTGTGCCATCGACTATTTAATTGAGTTCAACCGATCATGAAGACCACAATCAACAATTTCGTTTCATTTTTCCTGACCTCGGCATTTCTGCTGCTTTCCTCTGGCGCGCTGGCCTGTGCAACCTGCGGCTGCTCCCTTTCACCAGACGGAGCACTGGGATATGCAACAGGTACAGGTTGGGATATCAATCTGGACGACAGTTACATCGACCAAAATCAATTGCGGTCCGGAAACCACGCAGTTTCCCAACAACGAGTTCAGGCCATCGACGGTCAGGAAGTGGAAAACCGGACCGTCAACCGCTATTTGACGCTTGGCATCGGCTATTCCAACAGTATCAACTGGAATTTCAAATTGTTACTGCCCTATATTGACCGTTCTCATTCGACCTATGGCACGGATGCCACTTTGCCGCTTTCACCGGACCAGTTAAGCAGCGCAACCGCTCGCGGCCTGGGCGATGCAAAACTGATTGCCAGCTACCAGGGGTTGCTGCCCACTAAAAACCTGGGAATTCAGTTCGGCATCAAGCTCCCGACCGGGAATGACGG
>Ga0075019_10002322_pt1 | contig 10805 bp, 9 predicted proteins | sample ColStrG_CSR_2013_FD_71473 | JGI IMG/M metagenome (GOLD analysis project Ga0075019, IMG submission 71473) | Freshwater sediment microbial communities in response to fracking from Pennsylvania, USA - Cold Stream Run_MetaG_CSR_2013 | ecosystem: Environmental > Aquatic > Freshwater > Creek >...
CACCTACACCACCAACTACACCATCGTGACCAACACGCCGCCCGACCCGAACACCACGAATGCGGTCGTCACCACGACCTCCAACCCGCCGGACTACAATCCGCCGACTTGGGCGGGCGATGTGCGCATCGGCAGTCTGCGCCTCGTGGCGGATGCGGACGTCGGACCGCAGGCCATCCGGTTGCGCGCGACCTACGTGCCGCGGTATGTGCGCGAGCTGCGGGTGAATTACCACGCGAACTATCCGTGCAGCGTCAGTCTGGATTCCAGCGGTCCCGGGGAAATTCTCAACGGCTGGAGCCTGACCCAGACCAATGACGGCGCGGGCGGCCAGTGGTTGACGCTGCTCAGTTCCGACACCAACAATCTGCTGTCGAGCATTCCCTACGGCGCGTTTGGCGATCTGTTCACGCTGCGCTTTAAGTATCCCGAACTGCTGACCGCTCAGACCGCGTTGGACCGGTTCAGCGTGGATAATGTCATCTACTCCAACCTGCCACCAACCGGCCAAAGTTTCGTACTGGAAAACACCAACCTCTTCCTGACTCCCTACGGCCCGCCTCCGCCACACGGGACGCCGATCCCGTGGTTGATTGCCTATGGCTTCACCAACAATTTTAACCTCGCCGAATTGAGCGATGTGAACGGCAACGGCTTGGCGGTCTGGCAGGACTATATCGCCGGTTTGAATCCGGTGGATCCCAATTCGAAATTCTCCGTGGCGTTTCTGAATTCTCCTGTCCAGGGCCAGCCGCAGATCACCTTTAGCACGGTCGTCGGAAGAACCTATCGTCTGGAATGGGCCCCCACCTTGAACGACTGGCTGATCCTGCAGGATGACATTCCCGGAACGGGCGGGGCTGTGACCTACACCGACTACCGGGATTTGAGCAGCGTTGGCAGCGGATACTATCGCGTCTCCGTGCGTTGACGACCGCCCGAGCTGCCGGGTGGTGGCGTCAACCAAGCCTTTGTTTCGCGCGGCCGCTTGTGTAAGCTGGCGCGGTGAAATTGATTTCCTGGAACGTGAACGGGCTGCGCGCGGTGTTGAAGAAGAATTTTTTGGAATTTCTCGACGCCGAAAAGCCCGACATCCTCTGCCTGCAAGAAACCAAATGCACGCCCGAGCAGGTCGAGCAGCTCTGGCCGGCGGAGTACACCACGTATTGGAACACCGCCCAGAAGCCGGGCTATTCCGGCACCGCGATCTTCATGAAAACCCGGCCGGTGAACATCTCCACCGGCATCAACGTCACCGAGCATGACCACGAAGGTCGGGTGCTCACGGCCGAGTTCGCCAATTTTTTCCTCGTCAACGTTTACACGCCCAACTCCCAGCGCGAACTGCTGCGACTTCCGTATCGCCAGCGCTGGGACAAGGATTTTCTGCGTCACGTGAAAAAATTGGAGAAGCAGAAGCCGGTGATTTTCTGCGGCGACCTCAACGTGGCGCACACGGAAATCGACCTGGCCAATCCGCGGACGAACACGAAAAACCACGGCTTCACGCCGGAGGAGCGTGCCGGTTTCAGTGCGCTGGTGGCGGCGGGTTTTGTGGACACGTTCCGCGAATTTGAAAAGGGCGGGGGCCATTACACCTGGTGGAGTCCGATGGCGGATGCGCGAGCCCGGAACGTGGGGTGGCGGCTGGATTACTTTCTCATCAGCGCCACGCTGCGCCCCAAGCTCACCAACGCGTTTATCCGCCCGGCGGTTCTCGGCAGCGATCATTGCCCGGTGGGCATTGAAATCAGCTGAGCCGGAACGCAAACCTTCGCCCCGGAGGTTTGAAACCAATTTGCCGGGCGGTGCGGGTCCGGCATCCCTCAACCTCAGTGCTTGCGCCGGAGAGTGAAGAGAGCGGCGAGCGAGAGCAGGGCGGCGGTGGAAGGTTCCGGCACGGCATTGTAAATCAGAACATCCTGATAGGAGTGCTGTGGATCGTGGGGCTGGTTCGGCGCCCATAGGTTCAAGACCGAAACATTGTGCGCTCCATTGTCGGGGGCGAACGTGGCGCGGATGCCGCCGAGGGCGTTGTCGGCCTGGAGGACGTAGGGATTATTTTCCTGACCGCTTAATTCACCCATCAGAAACCAAAGGGCGTTTTGCAGCATCCACGCATCTGCAAATCCCACCGTCGTGCGCGCCCCGGTCGGGGCATCCGCATAATTGTACGCCAAGTTTCCGGTGGCAAACTGTTGGTATAAATACGCGGCGCCGGCCGAAAGCGGAATGCCCGAAAACGTGGTTACTTGGTTGGACGTGACGTCAAAGGTCGTGTTCGGGGTGATGAACTCGTCGCGCTCAACACAAAACGTCTGGAAGCTGCCGGTCTGGACGTAGTTCATGGTGTAAGGGCTGTAAGCCCCCAGCATGGCCGTTACGCCGGCGTCGGGCAGCATCGTGAACTCACCCGCGGCCGCGTGATACGGTCCGAAGTTTGGAGCGGTGGTGACTTGATCTGCTTGGACGGAACTGGTTCCCGCGCCTGCCATCAGGGCCGCGCCCAAAGCCAGTCCGAGCCATCGGTGCTGACGCCGAAAATTTCCGTTTAAATTCAGATCGTTTAGTAAAATCATGTCGGCTAAGAGAATGAGTTTTCGGGTTTATCGGGACAACTTGAACAATTACTGACGCAACATCGGTGATGTCCGCAGTCGACTTGAGGGATATTATTCAGTTTGCGGTTGTGACGGTGAAATGTCGGTCGGCGAAACTGTCTGTCCGTGTGGGCTGGCGACCATAAAGCCCTCGTTTTTGCGTCCCGCTTGCGGCAGACTCCCGCCATGAAATTCAGTTTGCTTCGCCCGCTGGGGGTCTGCCTCGCGGCTGGGCTCGTGGGGCTGGCGCTGCTTGGAAATTGTGCCGAGACCAAAGTGGAGCCGCTGGCCATCGTCGGCCAAACCTTCATTCACGACCCGTCCACCTTTCTCAAGGAGGATGGTCGTTACTATGTTTTTGGAACCGGCCGTGGAATTTTTTCCAAGTCTTCTCCAGATCTCGTCCACTGGACCAATGGCCCGGCGGTTTTCAGCACGATACCCGACTGGACTTTTACCGCCGTGCCTGGCTTTGGGGGGCACATCTGGGCGCCGGATGTGATTCGCCTCAACGATCAGTTCTGTCTCTACTACTCCGTCTCCACTTTTGGCAAACAAGTTTCCGCCATCGGCCTGGCGACCAGTCCGACGCTCGATTCATCTTCGACCAATTTTCACTGGACCGATCGCGGCCCGGTCATCCAATCCACGAATGGCAGCGCCTTCAACACCATTGATCCCAGTGTCATGCTCGACACCAACGGCAAACTCTGGCTCGCCTTCGGTTCCTATTGGAAAGGCATCCACCTCATTGAACTCGATGCCAAAACCGGTCTCCGCACCGACACCAATCCGCCGATCCGCCTGGCTTGGAACGATTCCGTGGAAGCCGCCTGCCTCACGCGCCATGAACACTTTTATTACCTCTTCGTCAACTGGGGCCAGTGCTGCCGCGGCACCAACAGCACCTACGAAGTCCGCATGGGCCGCGCCGCCAAAGTCACCGGCCCGTACCTCGACCGCGACGGGAAAGACCTGACGGACGGCGGCGGCACGCTGTTTCTCGAAAGCACCGGACGCTTCATCGGCCCCGGCCACATCGGCATCCTCAATGAAAACGGCACGACTTGTTTCAGCTACCATTACTACGACGCGGATACCTTTGGCCGCTCGCGGCTGGCGTTAGGCCAAATCCATTGGTCCGAAGACGGCTGGCCGGTGGCCGCCAAGATTTCCCCCGCCAAATAATCCCGGGCAAGACCGCCCAAAATTTTACCGGGCAAATTTGCTGGCGGCCGCGTTGGTCCCTGCGCTTCCAGGCTTGAAATCCGCCGCCGCTGCGTATCCCCTCTGCGCGTGTTAAGAACTCTCAGACGAGCCGAGTATGCGGAACTGATCGTACTGTTCTTCATCCAAGGCGCGGCCATGGCCATGTGGTTGGTGCCATTGAGCACTGTGCTTGACGCCCACGGCCTGCACGAGATCAAGCCGTTTGCCTTCGCCGCCACCGCGCTGGCGGCGTTTGTTTCGCCGCTGATTTTCGGGGCCATGGCCGACCGTCACGCGTCACCGGTAAAAGTTCTGCGCGGTCTGGCCGTCGCCACCGCCGCCGCGATGGCGCTCGCCAGCAGCGCGATTCATCTGCACTGGAACGCCTGGCTGGTGCTGGCGCTCATTCAACTCCACGCACTTTGCACCGCGCCCACGTTTAGCATTTCCTCCACGATCATTTTCGCCCGGCTCGCGGACGCCAAAAAGGAATTTGGCCCGATCCGCGCGATGGCCACGCTCGGCTGGGTGCTCGGCTGCCTGTTTGTCAGCGTGTTGAATGCGGACAGCTCCGCGCTTGCCGGCTTTGGCGGGGCCGTGACGTGGCTGACGGTGGCTGGGTTCACTTTTTTCCTGCCGGTCTTGGAGACGCCCAAATCAGTCCAGCAACTCAGCTTGAAACAGCGCCTGGGTCTGGATGCGCTCACGCTGCTAAAACATGCCGATCATCGCGTGGTGTTCATCACCGTGGCGCTGTTCAGCATGCCGCTCGCGGGCTTTTATCCGTACGCCCCGCCGCACCTGCGCGAACTGGGTTTCCAGCACACCACCGCTTGGATGAGTCTGGGGCAGGTCACTGAAATGATTTTCATGATGGGGCTCGGCGTGCTGTTGGCTCGCTGGCGTTTGAAATGGATTTTTGCTTTGGGTCTGAGCCTCGGGGTGCTGCGCTTTGCATTGAGCGCCTTGAATACCCGGACCGGTCTGCTGATCGGGGTGGCATTGCATGGGGCTTCCTTCGTGCCCGTTTTGATTACGGCGCAAATTTATCTGGAGCAGCGGGTGGACACGGCATGGCGGGCGCGGGCGCAGGCGTTGATGTCACTCATGAGTAATGGCGTGGGGAATCTCTTCGGCTACCTTGGCACCGGCTGGTGGTTCAGCGACTGCGTCGAATCTGGCGTGACGAACTGGCCGGTTTTCTGGAGGGGCTTGGCGGCGGCGATGGCTTTGGTGCTGGTTTATTTCCTAACCGCGTATCGCGGCCGGTCAGCGGAAGGCACCCGGTTTGACGGAAATTAATTTACCGCTCACGGCATCAATCAAGCCTAGCTATTTTGTCACCGGCGCCGGCAGATAAATAATCCGTTCCGGTTGCGTCGGGGCGTAGGCGTTGCGGGCGGGGATGGCGGCGCGGTCGAAGGGCTTGTAATCCTTAATCGCTCCGACGTGGCCGATGTTGACGTAATTGCGCAACACGCCATGGCCGTTGTTGGTGGAATCGCTGAAATGCGTCTGCGCGTAGCCGAGGCCGTTGCCGGAAAGATTCGAGGAGAAATACTTGAAGCCCGTGATCTTGTTGGTGTCTTGAGCACTGTCGCGCAACCAGCCGAGGAAGATCACCGAATGTCCACCGGAAGGAGTGGTGCTGTAACTGACAAAATCTCCCGGCCGCGCCTCGTCAAAATTCGTCAGCGTCTTGCCCAGGCCATAACAGGTGATGGCCCGCGCCTCGGAATCGCCGGTGCCTTCGATATACCAAAGCTGCAGCGCGTTGAAGAGGTCGTTGAACGTCATGCCGTTGAAGTCGTCGGGCTCCAGACCCTTTTGAATATTGCGCAGTTTCATGGCCCGGACAAAAACCTCGAACGTGAACCCGCAGCAATAACTGCAGCGCGAGCCGTCGGGAAAGGCCTTGGCGACGACCATCCCGCGATACCAGAGATCCTGCGTGACGCCGTTGTAGAGGTCGTATTCGCGCGGGTCCCAGCCGCAATGATATTGGTACGAACCATCGAGCGGATAGCCGGAGATGACTTTCAAGACGTACGGATTCAGCGAGCTTTCAGCATCATCGGCGACCATGTCTTCGCGGGCGTAGGCTTTGGCAAGCGCCTTGTCCACGGGCGAGAAGCCGCGTTCGTCCACCGGGTAGGGACGCGGCGTGTAGGTGTAACGCCGGGCGAGCTTGTTGGTGCTCGCCGTCGAAGTGCGGACGGTCGCGTTGGGCTTGATGGGTTTCTGGAGATTTGCTGCGGGATGTTGGCAGCCAGCCAGCAAGAGCGTTGCAACCAGCGCCAGAGTGGAAATCAAATTCGACTTCATGCGTCGAAGATAACAGCGATTGGCCGCCTTTCAATCCGCCAGAATCTTGTCGATGTGCGCCAGTTCTTCGCCGGAGAAGTTCAAATTCTTCGTCGCCCCCACGCAATCGTCCACCTGGCTCACGCGGCTCGCGCCGATGAGCGCGCTGGTCACGGTCTTCTGCCGCAGCACCCACGCCAGCGCCATTTGCGCGAGCGTCTGGCCACGTGATTGTGCGAGGTGGTTGAGCGTTTTGGTCTTGGCCAGGATGGCGTCGGTGATGTGTTCGGGGCGGAGAAAGCGGGGATCATGCCCCGCGCGCGAGTCGGCGGGGATGCCTTTGAAATAGCGGTCGGTCAACACGCCTTTGGCCAGTGGCGAGAAGACGACCGCGCCGATGCCTTCCTGTTCCAGCGTGGCAAGCAACTGCGGTTCCACCCAGCGATCGAGCAGGCTGTAGCGCGGTTGGTGAATCAGGCAGGGGGTTCCGAGTGCGCGCAAAATTTTTGCCGCGCTTGCGGTTTCAGCGGGCTTGTAATTGGAGAGGCCGGCGTAGAGCGCCTTGCCGCTGCGGACGGCGTGGGCGAGCGCGCCCATCGTTTCTTCCAGCGGCGTGTCGGGATCGGGACGGTGTGAATAAAAAATATCCACGTAGGGCAGGCGCATGCGCCTGAGCGATTGGTCGAGCGACGACAAAAGATATTTGCGCGAGCCCCACTCGCCGTACGGCCCGGGCCACATGTAGTAACCGGCCTTGGTGGTGATGATCATTTCGTCGCGCCACTGGCCCAAATCTTCGCGCAGGATGCGGCCGAAGGTTTCCTCCGCCGACCCGTCCGGCGGGCCGTAGTTGTTCGCCAGATCGAAATGCGTGATGCCCAGATCAAAGGCGCGGCACGCAATGGCCCGGGCGTTTCCGTACGAATCATTCGCACCGAAATTGTGCCACAGCCCGAGCGAGATCAGCGGCAGCTTGACGCCGGAAGAGCCGCAGCGGCGGTAAAAATCTTTCGCGTCGTAGCGCGTTGGTGTGGGTGAATGCACGGTTGGTTTTGGTTCTGGATGGATTAAAGCACCACTTCCGTCCCGACGCCGGCGTCGGTGAAAATTTCCATTAGTACCGAGTGCGGCACGCGACCGTCCACGAGCGAAACCTTTTCCACGCCGGATTTGATCGCCGCCACGGCGCTGTCCACTTTCGGAATCATGCCCTTGTCCACAATGCCGGCCGCCTTGAGGCCGGGCACCTCGCTCGTCTGCAAATGGGTGATAAGCGTCGCCGGGTCTTTGAAGTCGCGCATCAGGCCCGGCACGTCGCTCATAAACACCAGCCGTTTGGCCTTGAGCGCGATGGCCACTTGCGCGGCGGCGACATCGGCATTGCAGTTGTAAATTTTCCCATCCTCGCCGCGCGCTGTCGGGCTGATGACCGGCGTGATGCCTTTGGCAATGCACTCCAGCAAGGGCGCGGTGTTCACGCCAATGACTTCGCCGACGTAGCCCACGTCGATTTTTTTGCCGGGAGTTTCCTTGTCGTCGAGCAGCATTTTGCGGCAGCGGAAAATGTCCGGTCCGGCGAAGCCCTTCGCCACGCCGCCGAGGGAATTGATCGTCGCCACCACCTCGGGATTGATCTCGCGCGACAAAACATCGTCCACAATTTTCACCGTGGCCTCGTCCGTGACCCGCTGGCCCTGGATGAAGTTCGCAGCCAGGCCGGCCTTTTCCATCGCGCGGGTGATGGCTTTGCCGCCGCCGTGGACGACGACCGGGTTGATCTCAACGGCTTCGAGGAAAACGATGTCGCGCGCCACGCCGTTACGTACCCCGGGATCGGGCGAGTCCATGAACGAGCCGCCGTATTTGACGACAAAGGTTTCGCCGCTGAATTTCTGGATGTAGGGCAACGCTTCGAGGAGCGTGGCGGCTTTGGAAATCAAATCTTGCACGTCGATTTTTTAACAGGTGTTCCGCGCGAGTGAAAGCCGGTTTGGTGAAATTCCCAGGTGGCTTAAACCTTCGGCTCCCAGCCGGGTTCGTAATTGCGCCGCCACAACTTCATCGCGCCGCTGTCTTTCAAAATGTGGCCGTTCGCGGGATCACAACGCAGTCCGCGGCCGACGCGCCAGGCGATGTTGCCCAGATGCAGCAGCGCGACGCTCTTGTGGCCCTCGGCAGCGGGACAGTTCGGCGGCGTGCCGGTGCGGATCGCGTCAATGAAGTTGGCGAAATGGAGCTGGTCCAAGTCGAGGCCGGTGGAGCTGAGCGTGTTGGTCGCATCCACCACCGTGTCGTTTTTGACCTGCTTGACGATCTTCTTTTTGCGGTCGTAAATCGTGTAGGCATTGCCGTCCAGCAAAGCCGTGCCCTCGGTGCCGTAGATCAAAACGCCGCGCGAAAGATTTTCAATGGGAAAGTCGTTGCAGCTCCGCCCCTCCCAACTCATCGTTTTGCCCTCGGCAAAATCCCACCCGATTGTCTGCGTGTCCGGCGTCTCCCAGTCATCTTGAAATTGGTAGCGTCCGCCGTTCGACGAAACGCGCGTCGGCCAGTCCACGCCCAGAGCCCAACGGCAGACATCGACTTCGTGGGTGCCGTTGTTAAGCGCTTCACCGGTGCCCCAATGCCAGCGCCAATGCCAGTTGTAGTGAATGAGATTGTCCACAAAGGCGCGGCGCGGCGCGGGGCCCTGCCACAGTTCGTAATCCAGCCAGTCCGGAATCGGTGCTGGTTTTCCGTGGCCGATGCTGCCGCGATTGTTGGCATACCACGTCCGGCCGAAATAGGTTTTGCCAATGAGGTCGTTGTGGATTTCCGAGATGATGGCGCGAAGGTTCGGAAACGACCGCCGTTGCGCGCCCATTTGAAAAACGCGCTGATATTTTTTCACCGCTTCCACCAACAGCTCGCCTTCGTGAGGATTGTGGCTGCATGGTTTTTCCAGATACACATGCTTGCCGGCCGCCAAGGCGAGGATGGCCATCGGCGTGTGCCAATGATCGGGCGTGGCAATCGTGACGACATCGACGGACGGATCGGCCAGCACTTTCCGAAAATCGCCCAGGCCTTGCGGCGCGGAAGTTTGCTTTTTCAACGCGGCCTGAATGCCTTTGGCCACCGCGCGTTTGTCCACGTCGCAGATGTGCGTGATCTGCACGCCCGGCAGGCTGGTGAGGCAATCAATATGCGCCAAGCCACGGCCGTTCGTGCCGATGACGGCGGCGGTGAGTTTGTCGTTCGTACCGATTTTGCGGGCGGTCGTCACATGGGATTGCGAAGCGTCGCTAGCGGTTGGATTAAGATAGCCGGCCATGCCGAGGCCGATGCCGGCAACGCTGGCTTGTTTGAGGAAATTTCTGCGATCAATTGGATTGCTCATAATTAATTTGAGGCGTCTTTGGAGCTTCTTAGTTCCATGGATGCTGCGATAAAACTACTTCGCCGCATTCGCGCCTTGGACGCGCAGCTTGATCGAGTAAAGGCATTTGCTCGCCGTGATGAACAGCGTCTGGTGATCAGGGCCACCGAAACTGACGTTCGCGGTCCAGGGTTCCTGCACGTCGATGTGTTCGATTTTTTTTCCCGTCTTGTCAAACACCGTCACGCCGTGACCGGTGAGATAAAGATTTCCCTCGCTGTCAATCGTCATGCCGTCCGAGCCAAGCTCGCAGTGCAGCCGCTTGTTCGTCAGCGTGCCGTCGGGTTCGATGTCGTACGCGTAGGTTTTGTTCGCCTTGATGTCGGCGACGTAGAGCGTCTTGCCGTCCGGCGTGCCGGTGATGCCGTTGGGTTGGACGAGATCGGTTGTCACGCGCTTGAGGGTTTTGCGGTCAGCGCTCAGGAAATAAACCTGCTCGGTGCCCTGGGGCGGTTTGGCGTAGTCCCACCAATCGCGCTTGTAAAACGGGTCGGTGAAATACAACGCCTGATCGGGCCGCAGCCAGACGTCATTCGGACCGTTGAGCTTCTGACCGGTAAATTCCTTGGCCACCACGGTGTGTTGTCCGTTGGGCGAGATGGCCCAGAGTTCCGTTTTTTCATCGGCACAGGCGAGCAAGGTGCCGTCCGGCTGGAAGAACATGCCATTCGCGCGGCCGGCGGGTTGGAGAAAGGTGGTGAGCTTTCCGTCCACGCTCCACTTCATGATGCGGTTGTTTGGCTGGTCGGTGAAGAAGATGTTGCCAGCCTTGTCGCTGGTCGGGCCTTCGGTGAATTGAAACTCACCGGCGAGTTTTTCCAGCTTGGCGCCCGCGGCCAGGACGCCGGCGGAGGTGTCGGGGGTTGGTGCCGCGAGGCCGGAGGATGTGCCGAGCAACAGCGTGGCGAGCGCGAGCGTGGATTGGAATTTCATTTTGGTTTTCGTGCTTGTTGTTTGTCAGTGATAAGACACGCCGGGAAATAATTCAACATCTGTTCGCTAAATCGCAGCTTGGCCTTTGTCGCATACGGGTCATGAAAAAATTCCTTGAATGAAACTGTAACGTTGCCAGCATGGCCAACGTCCATTCATTACACCTTTGCCATTAACCTATGCGCCTGATTAAAACGACTCTGCTAACCTCGGTCCTCCTCGTCTCCATCCCCCTTTTTGCGGCGGACGGGTGGATTGAATTGTTCAACGGGAAAAATCTCGACGGCTGGACCGAACACAGCGGCAAGGCCAAATACACGGTGGTGGACGGCCTGCTCGTC
>Ga0075019_10002323_pt1 | contig 10803 bp, 10 predicted proteins | sample ColStrG_CSR_2013_FD_71473 | JGI IMG/M metagenome (GOLD analysis project Ga0075019, IMG submission 71473) | Freshwater sediment microbial communities in response to fracking from Pennsylvania, USA - Cold Stream Run_MetaG_CSR_2013 | ecosystem: Environmental > Aquatic > Freshwater > Creek >...
GTATTGGGCTAGGCGTGGGTTTTGCGTCACTCGTGACAGGATGCTTCCTGGGCGTTGCCATGCCGCAGGCTTGGACCGTTTTTCTGATCCTGCTGACCACAAGCGTTGTTGCATTCACTGTGACGTTGGTACTCACAGTGCTGCAACAGCGCCTGACAGCCCGTCATCTGTCCCTGCCAGAGCCTAAGCCGCACGCTACACCAGCGCCGCCAACAAGCAGCAGCCTGATGCTTACTTCCGCACTACCGTTGGTGGCACGACCCAGTCCACCAGCGCTGGCAGCTACAGCACCCGCACCCAAAATCCCGGCACCGGCCCCTGCAGGTGCAGCCATCAGTCGGGACGCCGCCGTGCAAGCGGCACCGCCCCTCGACGTGGCGTCTTTGATGCAAGCGCCGCTGGCGAATCTGTTGTTGGCAGCCCTGCTGAAAAATCCCGAAGAAACACGCCGCCTGTTTGGTCAGGCGGATTGGACAGACCCCAGGCGCATCAGCGACCCCAATGGAGCCTGATAAAACCGCCAATATCGACGCCATCGCCGCAGTCGGCCTGACGAAATACTTTGGCGAGGGCGAAGCCCGCATGACGGCCGTCAATGCCGTCAACTTTGTGGCCCACTTTGGTGAGATGCTTTTCATCGTCGGACCATCGGGTAGCGGCAAGACCACTTTTTTGTCGATGATCTCCGGCATTTTGCGACCGGACTCGGGCACCGTTCGGGTCAAGGGTGGCGACATTTGGGCCATGAGCAAAGACGAGCTGGCAGACTTTCGCCTCAACACCATCGGCTTCGTCTTTCAGGATTACCACTTGTTTCCAAGGTTGACCACGGCCGAAAACATTGCCATCCCCCTGATTCTGAAACAGCACGACTGGAACGATTCCATTGCCCAGGCTAAAAAATACCTGGAGGTGGTCGGCCTTAAAGGACGCGGCGACATCCTGCCCGTCAAGCTGTCGGGCGGCGAGCAACAGCGGGTGGCCATTGCGCGGGCAATTGTTGGTGGTCCGGAAATTCTCATTCTGGACGAGCCCACTGCCTCGCTCGATGGTGATACGGGCAAGATGATCATCGCCTTCGTCAAGGAAAAAATTCTCAACGCCCAGCGCTGCATCCTGATCGTGACCCACGATGCGCGCATCAACGAATATGCCGATCGCATCGTCCACATGGAAGACGGGCGCATCACGGCATCGGACCAAGGTACCCAATGAGAAACAAGATCATCTTCACCTTATCGATTCTGGGCATCCTCGCGGGAATCGTCGCTGCATATATTTTTGGCATAGAACGCAAGGCACAGCCCCCGGCGTTTGCCCCGGTCAGCAATCCCTACGAGACCGCTATTTATGCCAACGGCATTATTGAAAGTGATCAGACAGGAGGCTCCAACATCATCATTTATCCCGAGGTGGCGGGTCCTGTCAAAGCCCTGCTGGTGCAGGAGGGCCAAAACGTCAAGGCAGGGACTCCCCTGTTGGCGATTGACGATTCCGTCCAAAAAGCCACCACCGAGCAGTTGAAATTGCAAGCCCAGGCGGCGCAGGCGCTGTTGAGCGAACTCCAGGCCCAACCGCGCCGGGAGACACTGGCGATTGCGAAATCGCAGGTCGAATTGGCGGACTCCAATTTGAAAACCGCGCGGGATCAGTACGCAAAACGGCGCGCCAGCTTTGAGATGGACGCCAAGTCGATCAGCAAGGACGTACTGGACACGGCACAAGACGCCGAGCGCCAGGCGGCCGTAGCAGAGGAGGTTGCGATCAGGCAATACGAATTGACCAAGGCCGGCGCCTGGAGTTTCGATATTCTGAACCAGCAGCGGCAAACGCAGGCACTCGAACAGGCCTACCTGGCCGCCAACGCCTTGCTGCAAAAATACACCCTCAAGGCCAGTGTGGACGGGGTGGTGTTGAGTGTGAACACCACCGTCGGGAGCTATGTGTCAGCGCAAGGCGCATTCGATGCTTATACACAGGGCCAGAACCCCATAATGGTCATGAGTACCGGGCAAGACACGCTGGCCGTGCGCTGCTATATCGGCGAAATCCTAATTGCAAGACTACCGACACCAGACCACATTCAAGGCTCCATGTTGATCCGGGGCACCGATCTGAAGGTGCCGCTGGAGTTTGTGCGTGTCCAACCTTATGTGTCGCCCAAGATTGAACTCTCCGACCAGCGCCAGGAGAAGGTCGATTTACGGGTTTTGCCCGTCATATTTCGATTCAAAATGACGGCGGCGGCCAAGGCCTACCCGGGCCAGCTGGTGGATGTTTTCATTGGGAAAAAATGAAAACACGTTCAGAGTCCCCGCTGCGAAGGTATCGGCGCTGGACTGTGCTGTGCATAGTCGTGGCGAGCGGCTGCGCCGTAGGCCCGGACTTTGTGCCACCGGCGCCACCGGATGCCCAGCGCTATACCCACGAGTCGCTGCCAAATGCCACGGACAGCGCAGACGGCAAGGCCCAGCACTTTATGCCCGGTACGAAGCTGGTTGCCAACTGGTGGACGCTGTTCAAGTCCGAACCCCTGAACGCTGCTGTCGACCAGGCACTCGCTCACAACCCGACACTGCAGGCCAGTCTGGCCAGTCTGGCCAGTCTGCGCCAAAGCCAGGACTTGCTGCGCGCCGGCCAGGGCGCTTATGACCCGCAGGTGGACGCCGGACTCAGCGCCGAGCGCGCGCAAAGCGCACCCACGGCACAGGCACCAACAACCGTCTTCAATTTGGTCACTGCCAGTGTGAATGTCAGCTATGCCCTCGACGTATTTGGCGGTGAACGTCGCTCCGTCGAAGGTTTGAGTGCGCAGGTTGAGGCCCAGCGGTTTTTAAGTGCGGCTGCCTATCTGACCATTTCCGCCAACGTGGTGAATACCTGCATCGCCCATGCTGCCTACTTTGCCCAGATGCATGCGATCGAAGAGCTGATTGGACTGGAGACTGAACAACTGCGCAGCATGGAAGTTCAGGTCAAATCCGGGACTGCCCCCTATGCCAACCTGTTGAGTCAGCGCAGCCTGATTGCCGGAAACCTGGCCTTGCTCGCGCCGCTCAGGCAGAAGGTCAGCCAACTCAATCACCTGCTGGGATTGTTGCAAGGGCTAAGGCCGGACCAGATTGCGCTGCCTGACATCGCGATGGACACGCTGGTATTGCCGACGGATATTCCCTTGAGCCTGCCTTCTGCGCTGGTGCGCCAACGACCAGACATCCTGAGTGCAGAAGCATTGCTGCATGTGGCCAGTGCCAATATCGGAGTGGCAACTGCGGCCCAGTATCCCAGCTTCAGTCTCAACGCCAGCTATGGATCCGCAGGCACCAGTTTTGGCAATGCATTTGGCCCCGAGGGACGATTCTGGAGCATCGGGCCATCGATGTTGGCGCCGCTGCTCAACGGTGGCGCATTGCTGGCACAAAAGCAGTCTGCCGTGCATGCCTATGAAGTGCAGCGGGCCAATTACCAACAAACCGTGCTGGCTGCCTTTGCCCAGGTGGCAGATGCCCTGAATGCCCTGGAACACGATGCACAAACACTGCAGGCGCAAGTCAACGCGCGCGACGCTGCCAATGAAGCACTGCATTTGTTGCAGGTCAACCTGCGCTCCGGCCTGGCCGCTTATGTGGATGTATTGAGCGCTGATGTGCAATTGCATCTGGCCACGATCGCCTACCTGCAGGCGCTCGCACAGCGCCATCAGGACACGGTAGCGCTGTTTGTTGCGTTGGGTGGAGGGTGGTCCAAATCATGAGATACAGCGGCATCTTGCGCATTGGCTTCAAACTGCTGGTCAACGACAAGGCAAAGTTTTCCGCGCTGTTGATTGGCATCACATTCGCAGTTTTTCTGATGATGCAGATGACTTCGATGTTTGCCGGCATCCTCAACCGCGCCTACTCCACCGTGACCAATATCGGCGCGACGATGTGGATCATGGATCCGGCAGTCAACACCGCCACCAGCTCGATTCCGATGCCAGACTATCTGCTGGACGCGGTGCGCAGCATGGACGGCGTGCGCTATGCCGTGCCGCTGTTCATGGGCTCGGCGCAAGTCAGGTTGCAAAGCGGAACCTACCAGGGCGTTACCGTGGTGGGTCTGGACGACACCAGCCTGTTCGGGCGCCCCGAACTGGAACAGGGCAAGATTGAAGACATTTACGCCGAAAACTCATTCTTCGTGGTCAATGACGCCGAGTTTGAAAAACTCGAAAATCCAAAAATCGGCACCACGTTTGAACTCAATGACCACCGTGGCGTGATCGTGGGCATCGCCAAAGTTGCCGCCAATGGCTTGAACGGTGTACCGACTCGATACACCACCTATAGCCGCGCGATTGAATACATCCCAACGACGCGATTTACCATCTCCTATGTCTTGCTGCAGGCCAAGAACGAAGCAGCGATTGCCAGCATCAAAAAGCAGGTGGAAAAGCTGGGCTATGCCGCCTTTACCAAGGACGAATTCAACCAGCGCATTTCGGATTTCTACACCTACAAGACAGGTATCGGAACCAATATTCTGATGATGACGGTCATTAGTTTTCTGGTGGGACTATCCATCTCGGGGCAGACGTTTTACAGCTTCATTCTGGAAAATCTGGAGAAGTTTGGCACCCTCAAAGCCATCGGTGCCAAGGGCCGCGAACTGGTGTACATGATCCTTTTCATGGCGACCTTTACCGCACTCACAGGCGTTGGTTTGGGACTGGGACTGGTGACGCTGATGATATCGGTCACGCGGTCCTACTTGCCCAATTACGCAGCCATCATTACGTTCTGGAACCTTGGCATGGCATTTGGAATGGTAGTCGTGATCGCAGCCATTTCGAGCTACTTTGGCATCCGGCGTGTCCTGAAAATTGAACCCTTCGATATTTTCAGGGGCTAGCGGACTGGCCGCTCAGGGTGTATCGGCTGGAACCTCGTGCCAGGCGGCATCCGGATCAAACAGCGTGGTGCCAATTGCCAACCGCGAAGAATGAATGCCCAGATCCTTTTCGTAGACGATGTGATTCTGGTCAACCATGAAAGTCATAACTCCGGAAGCGCCGTATCGGGCCGGATAAGCCATCACCGCGACACCGCCAATGAGCTTGCCGTTCACGACATAGTCATAAGCGCCGCCCGGCGCACTGCCACCCTGAGCCGTCAGTATTTTGTAGATGTAGCCATGGTAGGGCACGTTTTTACCCAAGCGGTCGCCGGCATAGCCTTCGGCCGACGCTTTGACCAGCAAGGACCCCAGCGGGCTGGGCGCTTCACTGGCGGTGCTTTCCCAATACAGTCCATCGTGTGTGCCTCTCTTGCTGCGAAACCGCTGGGCATATTCTCCAACACCGGCTGCATTGGTGTCTTGCAATGCGAATTCCCGCTCGGCATCCAATATGGCAAGGCAGACCTGAATCGCTGAGAGTTCATTCTTTCCGATGCGGCGTGCCAGTATTTCCGCGGCCCCGGTGGCGGCGTTGAAGTGCCAGCGTGCATTGCCGGATTTGACAAGCGGAATGGGGAAGACCCATGCGTCGTTTCCAATCTGCAACTCCGCGGCGCTGTCAGTCGTGCCCTAGTAAACAATGGTGTGGGACTCATCGTAGGCGGTGACAAACTTTCGCCGGCTGTCAGCGTCTTCGACCTTGTCGCCCGAGTGCACCAGCCTGTCACTGGCTGGCCCCAGAATGGAACGCAATCGGGAAGACTGATTGGATCTGACCGCATCGGCAAGTGCCGCAACGGCTGCATCCGGGGTATCAAATTCCTTGGCCAACGTTGCAGCATAGGCTGGGCATTCGGCAAAGACTAACAGTAATACCACTGCCAGCCTGGTGCGCGTGGTGTTGATAAATTTCATTGTCATATCTCCGTATTCAACGACATGGTTAGCGACTCCGCGTCACACCGCCGGCCCCGGGAGCGCTTCGAGGTGCGCCCGGTTGCGCACCGCACCCGCCAGGCGGGCAAGCACCGCGGCCTGACGGGGAGGCACGGGGTTGCACGCTGCTGTGTCCTCTGGCGCTGAAATCACGAACCGCGTGACCCTGCTCGATATTTTCAAATGCATGGGGCGCGGGGGCAGCCATCGATTGGCGCACATGCGCGGCCGGCGCCGCGGCATGTTGGGCGGGTGTCGCGGCACGTGTTGCAGGGTTTGCTGCTGCGCGTGTTGCCTGCAGTGCCAACCCAGATGGCGCCGTCTGAAAACCTCGGAATGCCTGGCGATTTTGTGTGGCAGCAATCGGCGCTCTCAACATTGCGGTCGGCGGTGGCTGGCGGTACGCCACACCCTGGCGGTGGGCAGGATTGTGCTGCCATGCAGCTGTGCCCGCGCTTTGCTGGGGGAATCGGCGATCATGAAAATGGTCATGGTTGACGTTGACATGGTGCCCGCCCCAATCGAAAGAGCCGAACCAGAAGTCGGCAGCTACCGCGACACCTGCGCCCCACATAAAGCCCGACCCAAAGCCATCGACGTAGGCATAACCCGGCCAGGGCGACCAGGCTTCGGGCGGATATTGCGGCCACCACCACGACCCGTACACCACCGCAGGATCGTAATAAGGCTCGTACACGATTTGGGGACTGTTGGGCAGGATTGTGATTTGGTCACCCACCATGCTCACCCGGTCCTGTGCGCCGGATACCAGATTGCCTGCCGCATAAGCTTTTTTCCGCAAGTTCTGAACCGTGTCCATCACCTGCTGTTGCTGGCCGAGAAAGGCGTCGCCCAAACGCTTTGTCCAATCCAGATTGGCACTCATGGTTTGCAAAATTTTGGGAAAGGCGACCATGGACTTGACGCTGGGGTCCCAGTTGTTTTGGTCGACGGCCTGCACCGCCGTATTGCCTCTGGCAGACGGATTGGCCAATGCCCAGCGCTGGGCTTCGACCACTTCGAGCGGATAGGTTGCGGCCATCAACAATTGCGAGAGCAATGTGTCGGGATACAGCGCCACCGGCGCGAGCATCTGGTCGAGCTCTTCCTGGCTGTAGGCAGGGGGAGTTTGCGCCCAAACCGAAATTCCCAGTGCGCCCATCGCCAGAGACAAGATGAAGCAACGGGCGACCCGTGCGAAGCGAGGGAGTCTTGTCATGGTGGATGCGGGCTCCGTGGAAAGAGCCGTGGTTTCTTTTAACCTGCTCAGGCTAAATGGTGCGGGTTGCAATGGCTGTTCGCTACCGCACAGAACAAAACTTTACTGCGGGCCCACACAATTGGATGCGCAGATGTTTTACAGCGCGGATCGTTGGTCCCTATCGATACCTGCGCAAAATTTCTTCAAACTGGTTGGCCTTTTTCAAAGCTTCGAATGCCTTCATCAGCCTGCCCGTGTCCGCCGTCCCGTTTTTCGGAATCGCACACTGAAAGTCTCGCCGCGAAATTACCAGCCGCCATGACGACAATCCGTGGAATCCGGTTTCCTTTTCGTACCAGTTGAGCGCGATGGAATCGCCCACGCCGTAAGGCGTGCGCCCCGCAGCCATTTTCAGGTGCACATTTTCCTGACCAACCGTATCGTCCCGTTTCAGGCGCCCCGTTGCAAAGAGTGAATCCAGCGCCGGATAGACATACCCGATCACTGTACTGACTGCAGAGCCCGCGGGAATGGCGTCTAGGCTGCGCGGAAAGACGCTGCCCGCAGTGCCAAACAGCACATCCGATATCTCAAAAAGTCCGGGACTCCAGGCGTACTGCTCCGGGTTATCGACGAACGCGGGACTGATATAGCACCTCAAGTCAATATCGCCCTGAAGTACCGCAGCATCGATGCGCTTTCTGGGCAAAACCACATAGACCACTGGCGTTTGAAGCTGCTTTTCGATCGCCTTGGAGAGGTCGAACATGATGCCGCCAACCAATTGCTCGCCCTCGAACATGGCATACGGCATGCTCAGCGAGGTAGATACGCTGTACCGGATGGGTGTCGCGGCGAACACTTTCCCTGTGAGACACAGCAGAATTGTCAGCAAGAACATTTTGCGGTTTGTTACGCACACCTCCAAAATGTACCTTCAAATTATTTCAACCCAACAGCGCTGGCAAATGCGCCATGTCACGGAAAACACAGCGCGCTCCGGCTTCGATAAATCGCTGCCCATTACCCGACGGAACATAGGCAAACACGGTTGCCCCGGCAGAGACACCCGCTGCCAATCCGGTCAAGGTGTCTTCCACTACCGCACAGCGCTGCGCCGATACCCCAAGACCATGGGCCGCTGCCAGATACACATCGGGATGCGGTTTGTTGCGGGGTGTTTCCTGCCCACTGAAAATGCGGCCCTCCAGGTACTGGTGCAAACCGACCTTACGCAGCATCAGCTCGACCTTGAAGCGGTCGGCGCCGGATGCGCAGGCAATGCGCCCCTGATGCAGTGCATGCACCTCGCGCAGCGCCTTGCCGACATTGGGAATGGCTTCGATATGGGTTTCCAGTAGGGCATTGCGGCGGGCACGGAAAGCATCCAGCCAATCCGGTGTCAGCGGCTGCCCGGTATGTCGCTCGATCCGTGCGCGCTCGTCCATCACCGTTTTGCCGACGAAGACTTCCATGCATTCCTGCAAACCCATGCGCCAGCCCCGCTCGTCGAGCATGTCGCGCAAGACTTGATTGGTGATGTGTTCGGAGTCCACCAACACACCATCGCAATCGAACAACACCGCATCAAACCGCACACCGTTTGGCAACATGGTGGGCCTAGCTTTTAGCTGTGCGTTTGGCTTTTTGGGACTCCAGGGATTGCGTCGGCGCGCCCTGTTTGACCCACTCGGCATAGCCGCCTTCGATGTGCGCGACATTGGTCATGCCCATGTCCTGCAAGGTCTTTGCGGCCAGCGCACTGCGCCAGCCCGCTCCGCAAAAAAGGATGAACTCCTTGCTCTCGTCGGCAAATGCCGCCTTGTGGTACGGCGACTCGGGGTCGACCCAGAATTCCAGCATGCAGCGCGGCGCATGGAAGGCGTCCACCGCCGTGCCTTCGGCCAGTTCGCGCACGTCGCGGATGTCAACCAGCTGCACGTTGGCCTGGGCCTGACGCTGCAATACCTCTGCCACCGAATAGGTTTTCACCTGCGCCATGGCCTCGTCGACCAGCACGCGAAATCCTTTTGTAATAGGCATCCTAAGTTCCTTCGTTCAAGCCGATCAATGGTTATGGACGGTATGGCCGTCCAGGCGAGCTGCGCCCGAGCGCACCAGATCATCTACCAGGGCACGCAGATTTTCCGAGGTTGGCTGCAACATATGTGCAAGGTAGGGAGTAGCCAGCGCCCACGCCAGAAGCCCGGCCAATGTGGTCTGTTGGCATTCGAGGAGCTTAAATTTGACTAGCACTTTGGCGGCGTATTGCCTGTGCCGTTGCGGGTGGCTGACAAAACTGTCGAGTCGTTTGCGGGCATAGGCAATCGATTGTGCAACGACACCTTGTGCATTGCTGCCCACCACACCAGCATCGCCAAATGGCGCTCCGTGACCAGGGATGATCAGCAGGGGTCGCAAGGATGCGATCAGGTCCAGCGTGCGGGCTACCGCGTCAAAAGCGTTCAATCCATCAAGCTCGGGAAACACAACACCAAAACCGCGTTCCCACAAAGCGTCAGCCGAAATCAGCGTGCGACTTTGTGGCTCAAACAGCACGACCGAATGCGGGTCATGTCCGGGCGCGGCGTGCACCTGCCACAGCAGCTCGCCCAGACGTATATCGGTGCCGGGCGCGAGGACCCCATCAAAGCGAAATTGCGGACAACTCTGGCCCGTTGGTGTGTACGACAGGGCGACCGGGTCCCAACACCTTACCAGCGACGCCTGACCCGGCGCAATCAGGGTGCGCATTGCCGGGTATGTGGCCTGCAAAGCCGCATTGCCACCGCAGTGATCGCTGTGCAAGTGGGTGTTGACGAGCTGGTCCAGTGTGCGGCCTTGCAACGCCCGCTGCAGCAGCGCAAGGAGTTGCGCTGCGTGGGTCACGTACCCACTGTCGACCAGTGCGGTACCTTCTCCCCCACAAAGCAATACGCAGTTACTGGAGAGCCAGCCGCGCTCGAAAACCGTAACGCCTGCAGGGAACTGCATCAGCTCAGGCCAGGGCGCGCTGGATGATTATTTTTTGCACGTCGCTGGTGCCTTCATAAATCTGGCAGACCCGCACATCGCGGTAAATGCGCTCTACCGGAAAGTCACTCACGTAACCGTAGCCACCCAGCGTCTGCAAGGCCACGCTGCAGACTTTTTCGGCCATTTCACTGGCAAACAACTTGGCCATCGCCGCCTCTTTCAGGCAGGGCTTGCCGGCATCGCGCAATGCGGCGGCGTGCCAGATCAGTTGGCGTGCGGCTTCCAGCTGCGTCGCGCAATCCGCCAGCCGAAAGCCGACCGCCTGGTGGTTGAAAATTGCCTGTCCAAAACTCTGCCGGTCTTTGGAATAAGCCAAGGCAAATTCAAACGCACTGCGCGCCATCCCGACGCTTTGCGCCGCAATGCCGATGCGACCGCCTTCGAGCGCACCCAGCGCAATGGCGTAGCCTTCGCCCTCTTTGCCGATCAGATGGTCCGCCGGAATCCGGCAATCGTCAAAGTTGATTTGCGCCGTGTCGCTGGAATGCTGACCGAGCTTGTCCTCCAGACGCGCCACCGTGTAGCCCGGCATCTGGGTCGGCACCATAAAAGCGCTGATGCCGCGCTTGCCGGCAGCCTTGTCCGTCACTGCAATCACGATCGCGAGATCACCATTCTTGCCGCTGGTGATGAATTGCTTCACGCCGTTGATGACATAGCTGTCGCCCTCGCGAACCGCTGTGGTGCGCAGC
>Ga0075019_10002324_pt1 | contig 10803 bp, 10 predicted proteins | sample ColStrG_CSR_2013_FD_71473 | JGI IMG/M metagenome (GOLD analysis project Ga0075019, IMG submission 71473) | Freshwater sediment microbial communities in response to fracking from Pennsylvania, USA - Cold Stream Run_MetaG_CSR_2013 | ecosystem: Environmental > Aquatic > Freshwater > Creek >...
ACTTCACTCACTTGTGCACCTAACTTTCCGAATTTTGATACTGAACTAAAACTATGAACGTCCCCGTCTGAGAAAGACCGAGAAGGCCGCTCCCACTTCCGCGATCTTAAAGGTCTTGGCTATGCCTAGGTATCCCAAACCGCTGACTGAGAGAACAACTAATAGTTTCAGGGTATTCCCGCCCGGAATCTTGCCCATTACTAGGTATAAGGGGATTGCTACGACCGAGTAGATAAGAGCCAATCGCGTGTAGAGACCGGTGATCTCGCGTGTACGGATCCTAATGTTGTAGCGACGAAGGAGTCGGATCGAAGTCCATGCTCCTATGTAGTAACTCAGTGCTAGCGCAGCAGCTAACCCAACGGTCACCCATTTAGCGGGGAGAGTTAAGGCGAGGAGGAATGCGACCAGACTGCCCACGATATTCATAATCGCATTACTTAAAACCTGTAATTTAATGTTCTCAAAGGCGATGAGACCACGTAGCGCAATCAGATTAATGCTCAGTGGAAGCAGTCCAAGGGCGAAGGCCGAGAGCACCAAACCGAGGTAACGCGCATCGTTATTCGAAATTCCAAAGAACAAGGTTCTAGTAATTAAAGGCCCATATAGTAGAAATGCTATGGCACTTGGGACTGTGATGATTCCTACTAGTCGAATAGCGCGTATCAATTCATCGTGAATCTCTTGAAATTTACCTTCACTTGCGTGGCTAGATAGCAACGGCAAAATCGCCGTCACGATCGAGATTGTCACCACTGAATGGGGTAGAAGCAAAATCAACATTGCATTTCCGTACGGAGTGTAGCCAACACCCGTTGTAACTCCAGCTTTCAATGCTCGAACTGCAGCCCCGGTCGATAGGTTAACGGTCACCAAATAACTCAATTGAGAAATTGCAGCAAAGGCCAGAGTCCATGAAGCCAGATGAAGTGACTTACGAATCTCCGGATCTCTCCAGTCAAAGCGGGGACGAATCTTTATATTTGTCTGCTTAAGAACAGGTATCAAGCAGGCGAGCTGAACTACAAAACCAGCAGTAGTTCCAATCCCCAACCAGGTAGCCTGGCTATGAGTGATTGTAGAAACTTTCCAACCTTTGGAAAGATGAAGAAAGTATGCAAAGACTGCAATTACAACTATGTTGTTAAAGACAGGAGCCCACATCATTGGGCCAAATTTCCCCTTAGCATTGGCAACTTGTCCAAGGAGAGCAAAGAGTCCCATAAAGAATATTTGTGGCAAGCAATAACGCATAAATAAAACTGTTAAGTTAAATTCTGGTCGACCCGCGTAACTACTTGCGAAGAGATGAACAAGAAGTGGTGCTGCAACGACAGAGACGATCACCAGCGCTCCAAGCAGAACGCAGGTGGCGGTTACTAGACGTGAAACAAAGGCGGATCCTCCATCAGGTTGTCGAATTGCACGAACCATTTGTGGAACGAAGACCGCAGTCAAAGCCCCGCCAATAATTAAGTTGTACAAGATATTTGGCATCGTGTTGGCAACGTTGTATGTGTCACCTAGAAGGGTTGTTCCCAGCACTGCGACTAATAAGAGTCCACGCACCAGACCTGTAATACGAGAGACAAAAGTCCCCGCGGCCATAATGGCTGAAGAACGGATGATCGAGTTATCGCTCATCTCTGCCTTCTTCGTATGCGACGAATACTTTGGATGGTGGCTGCAATAAAGAGTACAAGCGCAGCGCCAGTTGTAAACCAGGTGGCTATCGGGCTAATCACCGATAGTTGAAGCGGATAAATCACCGAGTCACCTAATAAATTGCCGTGGGTGGAGGTGAGTTCAACATTTAATCCAGATGTTCCTGACGTAAGAACTGTAATGGGAACCATCACCTGGATCTTCGATTTTGCAGGGATAACTACCTGGGGCAGGCTTCCAACCTCGACCTTTAAGTTGGTGGGTATCACATAAAGATTTACTTTCACATCTAATGGAAAGCCATTGGTCAAGGTTATTGGCAAATTCTGATGCGCCGAGGTCACCGTAAATTTACCTGGGCCTAGATGGACCAAGTGCATTTGTGCAAAGGCGGCACTCGTTAAATCACGGATCAGATATTCACGTCTATCTTTAGTGAGATCTGGATTGAGGATCCTGATCAAAGCTAATCGAGAGGTATCAATCTTTGTTGGATCTATATATGAGGCAGTGGCTGCAAATTGAGAGGCATCATCTTTGATTGAGTTGATGTCGGCCTGTGAGAGGTAAAAGTGTGAGTTTGAGTGGTACGTCGCAGCGCTCGTAACATCGACTCCCAAGAGAGTAGTGAGTCGGCTTTGCGAAATAGAGAGAAGGTAATTTGCGTCATGTGGAGAGAGCTGACTTACCCAGTAAGCCGAAGGATTGCCATATGCCATTGCAAGAATGGTGTCGGTCCGCGTATCTAATTTAAGTTGAGCCAACCATGATTTGGCGGCAAGTTCTCCCGTACCTGCCGACCCAGATGTAAGTGTGTAGCCGCTAGCCATCGCGGTTACATCATCAATCAGAGCGGGATCTATTACCCAAGTGCGCTCTCCAGTGGGAGGGTTGAAAACTAATTGCCCTAATCGCCCGGTAAAACTAAGCGAGTTGGTGAGATCATCATCGATAAATTCTCCATTGATCTGTCGATGCGATGGCTCTGTAAGGTAGATCGTGGTGTTTGCGTGTGCGACGGGTGCAGCGATGAAAGTAATGGTGATCGCAGCAAGTAAAGCTAAGAGCCGCTTCATACTTTTAAATCACCAGATTTTGCAATGAGTTTCTTCTCATCTGGATAGGCGAGCAAGGAGATGATCTCATCCAATGGAAACCAACCAACATCATCTACTTCACTCACTTGTGGCGCCAGCACACCCCCGACCTCACGAAAGAGATAGTGATGAACGGTCTTGTGAATTCTCTTTCCACCTGCCATAAACCAGAAATCAATGATTCCTAACTCACGCGAGATCTCACTTTGGATTCCCGTCTCCTCCGCTACCTCGCGAATGGCCGCTTGCTCCGGAGTTTCGCCAGCTTCGATGTGTCCTTTAGGAAGCGACCACAAGAGCCGCTCACGGGATGCATCTTTAAGGTCACGACGCCCAATAAGAAGGCCTTTGGTTCCACTTTCGTCGATAACTAAACCTCCAGCACTCACCTCATCTACTCGCTTGGCATATGTGGCGCGCTTTTTAGGAGCTGATTTTTTGACAGGGGCGCTACCGAGTTCGGTTTTGGCCGGAGTTAAAGTATTAGTGGGTGAGTGTGGGCCCGCAGGACGCCGTCTCCGACGTTTTTTCCGTTTCGCTTCGCCACCCGCACCAGGTGCCGGGGTCATAAGAGAAGGGTACTGCTCTAGCCTTACTCATTGTGAGTAGTCAGATGCCTAATCCAGGAGCGATCGCCGCCGAACTAGCTCTCGGCTCTTTGACCCTGCATGGGGATCTGATCGCATCACTTGCGGGGGCTTTTAAGCGCGAGGGATTTACTCTGGCTCTCGTTGGGGGTCCAGTTCGTGATGCCATCTTAGGCAGGCTCGGAAATGATTTAGATTTCACGACTAGTGCAAGGCCGGCAGATACAAGCAAGATTCTCAAGAAGTGGGCAGATAACGTCTGGGAGATCGGCGCGGCATTTGGAACCATCGCTGCCAAGAATGGCGATGTCACAGTAGAAGTCACCACCTACCGTAGTGAGAGTTACGACCCACAATCGCGTAAACCAGATGTGAATTTCGGAGATTCGATCGAGGGAGACTTATCGCGTAGGGACTTCACCATCAATGCAATGGCGCTTGAACTTACTACAGAAGATCCCACATTTATTGATCTCTTTGATGGCGCAGGAGATTTAGCGAAGAAGGTTCTCCGCACCCCTGGGAGTGCAACTAGCTCTTTTACTGATGATCCACTTCGCATGTTACGTGCAGCGCGATTTGCTGCACAATTAGATTTCTCGGTAGATCCATCTGTCATTTCTGCAATTGTTGAAATGGCCGAACGACTCTCAATAATCTCGGCGGAGCGGATACGAGATGAATTTATTAAGACGTTGATGTCACCCAATCCCCGATTAGGTTTACGACTTCTCGTAGATACCGGATTAGCCGCAAACTTTCTTCCAGAGTTACCTAAATTGAAATTAGAAATCGACGAACATCATCATCATAAAGATGTCTACGAACATACTCTGACCGTTTTGGAGCAAGCGATTGCACACGAAGATCGCCTCGGCGGTCCTAATCTTGTAATTCGTTTGGCAGCCCTTATGCACGATATCGGCAAACCTCGTACACGTGAATTGATTCCTGGAGGCGGCGTCTCCTTCCATCATCACGAAGTAGTTGGTGCAAAAATGACTAAGCGACGATTAAAAGAGTTGCGTTTTGAGAGCAAGATTGTTGATGATGTTTCAACATTGGTCTTTCTACACCTGCGTTTCCATGGGTATGGAAGTGGAGAGTGGACTGATTCTGCGGTTCGTCGCTATATCCGAGATGCGGGAGATTTGCTGGACTCTCTTCACGTGCTTACTCGTGCAGATTGCACAACTCGAAACAGGCGCAAAGCCGATCAACTTTCTGCCACGTATGACTCTTTGGAAGAACGGATCGCCGAACTAAAAGCTCAAGAGGAGCTTGATCGAATCCGCCCCGAATTGGATGGTCAGCAGATCATGGAGATCTTGGGAATCAAACCATCTCGGCTAGTAGGTGAGGCTTACGATTTCTTGCTGGAGTTGCGCATGGAGCGTGGTCCGCTTGGAGCAGAAGTTGCCACGCAGGAGTTACTCGCGTGGGCGCGCGATAAAGAACTTGGAAGTTCGAAGCAATAAGAAGGTAGTCAGTGCAAAGGCCGCAGTCGTAAGGAGCGGAAGTTCCACCGATTTGCCAGATTTAGGCAGGATGAGCGCCGCCACGATTGCTCCAAAAACTATTAGTCCATTTACCGCCACATCATAAAAAGCGAAGACCCGGCCACGATATTCATCGGCTATTTGCGATTGAACCAAGGCATCATTCGTTACTTTCACCGCTTGTCCGCAGGTTGAAATAAAGAAGGCAGTGGTTAGTAGGAGCCACTCTTGCGGGAGAAAAGCGATAAGAACGAGGAATGGAAAGGGCACAACCATCATTATTCGAATCCAACGATGGCGTCCAAAGTAATTTACAAAGAAGGGAGTGATAAATGAGCCGACCCCAAATCCAACTCCTGCAATACCGAGCGCATATGCAAATCCCGCGAGCCCTGCATCAGGGTTGCTAGGTGGATTGAAAGTATTTCGCTCCAATAACAACCCCATCAAGGTCAAACCAGTTAGTCCCCCGCGTTGAATTGCAGTTGAAAATATTCCTCGTAGGGCGTCAGGATGGTTACGAAGTATTCGTAACCCTTCCTGCAATTCACGAATTCCACGCACTTCAGTAGGAATCTCATGATCGGTAGGTCCGATCTCATTACGAGATAATCTGCGTGTAAAGAAGGAACTCAAGAGGTAACAGACCATCGCGATTAAAATAACCTTGGCATCGCTGAGATCACTCTTTCCGTGGTGATCAAATAATTTTTTAATTCCAATACCAAGACCGCCGCCGATTACAACGCCGATACTTCCTCCGGTAACCGCGAGCGCATTTGCAGAAATCAATTCATCTTTTTCAACAACGAGAGGAAGTCCAGCGGAGAGCCCCGCGAGAATCAATCGATTAATTCCAAAGGCAACAAGCACTAGAAGAGTCAGTGGAACTCCAGTCGCACCCGCCTTAATCAAGAGTGCAATGAGAGCCAGATCGATAGCTCGGATTAAATTAGAGAAGAGAACAATTCTCTGTCGCGAGAACCTATCGAGGAAGATTCCGGCATATGGGCCCACGAGTGAATAGGGCAGTAACACCACTGCGAAGGCGGTGGCAGCGCTTACTGCATTCGGTTGGCGTTCTGGAGAGAAGAGGACAAATGAGGCCAATGAAGATTGAAAGATTCCATCGCCTACTTGACCTAACCACCGCACCGTAAGGATGTGGGGCAACTTGCTTCCAGGATGAAATGGCCAATTTTTAGTCATCCCAACCTTTCTCATGCGCGCAAGCGTAGTTAGTAATAAAGGTTTATTCTTGGAAACTATGTTGGCCACCTTATGGAGTCGTCGCGATGCGATCGATTATTCACTTAAGCGTCGTGCCACGTTAATCGCGCTCTTTAAAGGAACCACCTCCGGGCTCGATGCTTGCGATGCTGACCCATATCTCAAGAGCGCCGCTAAATATCACGGGGAACGAGTAGAGCGGCTCTGTCCGGTCTGCCGCAAAGCTGAGATGGTCGAACTGCGATACACCTTCGGCGATCAACTCGGTCAGTACTCAGGCCGCATTAAGACTTCTGCAGAGATCGAAGAGATGCAGAGTCAGTATGGGGAATTTCGGGTTTATATCGTTGAAGTTTGTATGGGATGCGGCTGGCACCACCTGATTTACTCCTTCAAATTAGGAGATGGGAAATACCGCAAGCCGCCCCGGAAGGTAAGAACCCTTGAAGATGAGGATTACGTCCGCAGCGCAGGGCGGTAACCTTTCCGCATGGAAAGACCTACCCGCGAGAACCTAAGAACCTGGTTTATTCGTGGGGCGATCTTCACGATTGGTGGGGGATTTGTCATCGCGACCTATCTCTTCGCCTACGCCTACTTCACGGTCAAGATCCCCGATCCCAACCAATATGTAAATAGCCAGGCCACGGTCATCGAATATGCCGATGGATCTGAGATCGGTCGAGTGGGCGCACAAGATCGCACCAGCGTCCAATTGGCCAGCGTCCCAATAAATGTGCGACATGCAATTTTGGCCGCCGAGGATCGCAACTTCTATACCGAGCATGCATTTAGTCCGACCGGAATCTTGCGAGCTCTTTGGCATGACGTACGCGGCGGTTCATTGCAAGGTGGTTCAACCATTACGCAGCAATATGCCAAGACCGCATTCTTATCCCCGGCGCAGAGCGTGCAACGAAAGATAAAAGAGATTGTTATTGCCGTTAAGTTGGAGCAACAACTCTCTAAAGATCAGATCTTGGAAGATTATCTCAACACAATTTATTTTGGCCGCGGTGCATACGGCGTGCAGACCGGTTCACAGGTCTTCTTTGGACGCACAGTAGATCAACTCAATGTTTCACAAGCCGCGGTACTCGCCAGCATTCTTAACGCACCCGGTTATTACGACCCTGCAAATGGACCAAGATATTTAGCGCGACTACAAGCGCGCTGGAAGTATGTACTTGATGGAATGGTGAAGGCTAAATGGCTCACACCAGCAGAAGAGGCGAAGCAAGTCTTTCCATTTATTCAACCCCGAGTTGCCTCAGGCTCTCTCGCGGGACCAAAGGGATATGTTGTCTCTTGGATCGAAAACCAATTACAACAATTTGGATTTACGCAAGATCAGTTGATGCAAGGTGGGTTAGTTGTAAAGACAACGTTGGTGAAGAAAGATCAACAAGCTGCCGTTGATGCTGTTGCGAAGCGCACACCTAAAGCGCCATTTAACAATCTGCGTGTTGCGCTGGTATCGATTCAACCGGGAACAGGCGCCGTTCTTGCAATGTACGGCGGTCAAGATTATTTAAAGAGTCAGTACAACAACGCTACCCAGGCAACAACTCAAGCTGGTTCATCCTTCAAACCATTTGCCTTAGCTGCGGCACTGGAAGCTGGAATTAGTCTGCACTCGGTGTGGAATGGTCGATCCCCTCAAGTATTTTTTGATCCAGGTTCTCAAGGGCCGTATCCAGTCTTTAATTACGGCAACGAGCAGTTTAAAAACATCAACCTTCTTGATGCGATCGCTAACTCAGTGAATACCGTATTTGTTCCCCTAGGAATCAAAGTTGGTCCCGATAAAGTCATTGATGTCGCACGGCGTGCTGGAATTCCTACCTCAGTACAGATGGTTTCAGGACCTTCGGTCACACTCGGTGTAGCAAGTCCGCATGTTATCGATGTGGCTTCTGCATATGCCACCTTTGCCGCTCAAGGTGTTTATGCCAAGCCTTATATTGTTTCGCAGGTTTTAGGTGATAACGGCGGAATCCTTTATCAAGCACAACCTCAAACAAATCAGGTATTTGCAAGTGATGTCATGGCCGATCTAACAACGGCGCTTCAGACTGTAACGACCTATGGAACCGCTTCAGGAGCGGTGGCAGATTTAGGCCGACCAAGTGCTGGAAAGACAGGTACAACTACAGATAATGCCAGCGCCTGGTTCACTGGATATGTGCCTCAGATGGCAACCAGTGTCGCGCTCTTTAGAGATAACGCTTCTCAATCTCTCAATGGAATTGGTGGACTCAATGCAGTCACCGGAGGAACTTTCCCCGCCAAGATCTGGGATCAATATATGCGGCAGGCGCTGGCTCACACACCTGTGATGGACTTCCCCCCTCCAGCAAATATCGGTGGAGTAGATCCAACTCCAATGCAAAGCGCCGTTCCAACAATGGACCCTAAGCTCGCTCTATTAACTCCTAAACCCACACCAGCGCCGTCTCCTAAAAAGAAGAAGTAAAAAACTGGAAAGAGTATGAAGCTCTCCTTTACAACAAAGGCTGTCATCGCGCTCGCTCTCTTTGCTGGATTGTTATCGCTCGTAAAGTTTGATCATTGTTATAACTCCAATTGGACTGGCGTCGGAGTAGATGTACATGAGTGTTATAGCGACCTACCAGCGCTCTTCGATGCTCGCGGATTAGTGCATCATGTCTGGCCATATTCAAGTGCTACAAACTCTGTGGAGTACCCACCGCTCACCGGAGTTGTTATGTGGGCGACCGCTCTCATAACACCTCATGGAGAAAATTCAGATAAGTATTACTTCTTGATCAACATCGCTTTGCTGGCGGCGCTCTTTATTTTGACCGCAGTAGTAGTTTCTAAAATAAACCCAGCTAAATGGTATTTGTTGCCCGCTCTTCCCGCAGTGATCGCTTCGCTCTATATCAATTGGGATATGTGGGCGGTCTTGACCGCAGTGTTGAGTATTTACTGGTTTGACCGCAAGCAATATTTGTGGAGTTCAATCGCGTTAGCCATATCAATAGCAACTAAATTTTTTCCAATAGTTTTACTCATTCCAATTTCAGTCATCTTCTTAAAACAGAGAGAATTCAAAGCAGGTGTTCGCTATCTTTCGCAGACTATTCTCTTGTGGGTTGTTATAAATGCGCCGTTTGCAATCTCCACTCCAACGGGATGGTGGAGATTTTTTAAGTTGAATTCCAATCGTCCTGCAGATCTCGGCTCTTTCTGGCAGGCAATCAACATTTTCAACATTAACCCGCCTCATATTGATTTCTATTGGCTAGCTCTCTTCATTTTGGCTTCACTTGCGGTGGCTGGACACTTGCTTCGCGCTACGTATGTTCCAACCCTGGCGCAGGTTGCATTTATCTTCGTCGCCCTCTTCACCGCCTTAAACAAGGTTTACTCCCCGCAATATGTCTTGTGGTTAGCCCCATTGGGAGTTTTGGCCCTGGTCAACAATCGAGATAGATCAGCCTTCTGGATCTGGCAAGGAGCCGAGGCGATCTACCACTTCGCCATTTGGGAGTACTTGGGCGGGTATGCCGGGGCAAACTTTGCGCTGCCCCCTAAGTGGTATGCGGGAGCGATCCTGCTTCGGGTATCAGCCAGCCTCTTTTTCGCCTGGCGAATCCTCTTATCCACACGGAGTGAACCCCCACAGGAGGCCGAATTTCTCCTATTGCAGACGGGAGGTTAGGCTTACCCTTCCTACAGGTTCAGGGCACCCGTCCTTTCCACTGTAGGAGCAGTAACCCTCCTGCCGTGGAAATCCCACGGCCGCTTTAGTCCAGAGGAGGTGGGGTTAACGCATGCGTCATTATGAAATCATGGTCATTCTCGATCCTGACCTAGAAGAACGCACAGTCGCACCAAGTCTTGAGACATACCTCAAGATCATCAAAGACAGTGGTGGAACCGTCGACAAGCTCGATATTTGGGGCCGCCGTCGCATGACCTTCGAAATCAATAAAAAGGCCGAAGGAATCTACGCTGTTGCTGATCTGCACTGTGGTCCAGATGCGATCAAAGAACTTGATCGTCAACTCAATTTGAACGAAGCGGTGCTTCGCACCAAGGTCGTTCGTCCAGATCAACTCAATTCATAATCAGATAACAGTTAATTAAGCGAGAGAAAAATGGCAGCTGGCGATACAACAATCACAATGATCGGCAACTTAACAAGCGATCCTGAACTGCGCTTCACACCATCTGGTGCTGCGGTTGCAAAGTTCACCGTTGCATCAACTCCTCGTTATCTCGATAAGGCAACGAACGAGTGGAAAGATGGCGATAGCCTCTTTCTTAACTGCCAAATCTGGCGTCAAGCTGCGGAGAATGTTGCAGAGTCTTTAACTCGCGGAATGCGCGTAATTGTCTCTGGACGTCTTAAGCAACGCTCTTATGAAACTAAAGAAGGCGAGAAGCGCACCGTATTTGAGGTTGAAGTTGACGAGGTAGGTCCATCACTTCGCAACGCAACAGCAAAGGTTACAAAGACTACCCGCGGCGTGGGTACCGGTGGCTTTACCGCAACATCTGAAACTGCATCATCAGATGATCCTTGGTCAGCGGCCCCAGTGGGTGGCGGTTGGGCAACAGGAGCTTCAGATGATCAGCCTCCGTTCTAATTATTTAGAACTTAAATAACTAAAAACCAACCATTCCTGTTTCATAAACAGGGCCCTCTTAAAGGAGCACCACAGTGGGAGCAAGAAGTAATAAGACCTTAAA
>Ga0075019_10002326_pt1 | contig 10795 bp, 11 predicted proteins | sample ColStrG_CSR_2013_FD_71473 | JGI IMG/M metagenome (GOLD analysis project Ga0075019, IMG submission 71473) | Freshwater sediment microbial communities in response to fracking from Pennsylvania, USA - Cold Stream Run_MetaG_CSR_2013 | ecosystem: Environmental > Aquatic > Freshwater > Creek >...
CCTGCAGCCCAAGGTCCTGGTGATCAAACAAAAGGGTCACGATTATGATTTGGGTTTCTCTTTGGAGTCCCTGGCCAATCCCCCAGAGTCCGAATGGCAAGGAATCGGTGAAGCACTGTCCTGGTTTTTACCGCCACACTATTCTGTGGTTCTCGTCAGCGAGAAGAATCTACCCGCTTTTGTTGCACTTTAGAGTTCGTCGATTTCGCCGGGTTTTGGGAGCAAATCCAAGAGACATTCACGCCAGTATTCGGGAGCATCGGCAGTGTAATCCACACCGATTAAAAATCCCGCCGATTTGCCATTGAATTTTGTCCGCGCAACTTTTCCACACAATTCGAGATCCATCTGGGGAAGGTAAATCAACACGACACTGCCAACCAGAAGATCAAGGCTCAGATTTTGGCGGAGCTCCGCCATCACCAAATTTTCGCGCTTGAGTTCAATGAGAAATCCACTTGTTGAAGCCTCACGAATAATTCCACCACGGGCAATTTTAGACAAATTCGACAGCAGCGAAATGGAGGCTATCTTCAGCGGCTCAATCTCTTGCCGCGGGGCCGATCGGTACGTTCTTATCTTTTTCGCCTTCATTTTTCACCTCTCTCCATTCTTGTCGGAGTTCCTGGACCAAAGTTGATGCGTTAAATTTGTGCTGGCGAAATAAATTCGACATAAATCGAGAATACGTGCTCAGGATCGCGATAGATCAGTCCCAGGCCCTGGGGCCGTTCACTTGAAGTGGGTTGGGTCATCTGAAAAGTCTCAATTTGGGAATTCCACTTTTGCCAAAAGCCCAGCCGGATCTCACTCAAAACCTGCGGTTGTCGTGGACCTCTCAGGGCCTTAAAAGCGGCTTCCTTGCCCGCCCAGAGTGCATCGGACGGGGCCTCGGTCAGCTCTTGCGGATCGGGACAAACCCTGGCCACCAGATGCGGTTGAATGCGCGAGCGCCGCTCAATATCGAATCCTACACTGATGTGGGAGTCTTCGCTGGCCGCAAAGCCGCCCAGGCTAGGGCAGTGGGACCGTGAGACTGTTCTCCAAATTGGATTTCGTAGACTGGCCACCCGCAGGGCCTCGCGGCCTCCTTGGTGGTCGGCACCGAAGCGGGCATTGACCTCAAGGTGCAAAGTGGAAATTCCAAGGCATTGGCGGAACTCCTGAATCAAACTGTCCGCAAGGTGGTTCATTCGGCCAATGGGGTTTGAAAAGTGCTGGGCCAGGTGGGTTTGCGGCCCGAGGTGATATCCATCATACGTTGCAAAGAGACTGCGGCTCGATTGCGCAAAGGCTCAGGCAAGTGAACTTGGGGCTGCAAAGTCTCAAGTGCCGATTTGATTTTTTCCATCGTGTTCATTTTCATATAGGGACAGTTGTTGCAACCGCAGGTGCCGTCAGCTTCAGGGGCTTGAATCAACTCAGCATCGGGGCGGAGTTTCCGCATCTGATGAAAAATCCCAAGCTCAGTTGCGACGATGAATTGTTTGGCAGGATTTTTTTGGACCTCTTCCAACAGTCGCGAAGTCGAGCCAATGACATGCGCGTACTGCAGGACTTCAGGCTCACATTCAGGATGAGCGATGACGACAGCTTGGGGATGGGTTTGTGTCAGTTCAAAAAGTTGTCGCGCATGAAACAGGACGTGAACTTGGCAGCTGCCTGGCCAGAGCTCGAAAGGGCGGCGCAATTCTTTGGCCAAATAAGCGCCAAGGTTGCGATCTGGGCCGAACAAAATAGGACGATCTGCTGGAATCGATTCAACGATTTGTTTGGCGTTGCTCGAGGTGACGATGACATCCGAGATCGCTTTCACCTCGGCAGAGGAATTGATGTAGGTGACAGCAATCCCAGTGGGGTGATGCTGCCGCCAGCGTAAATATTGTGCATAGGGCGCTCCGCTGACCAATGAGCATCCGGCATTCTGATCCGGTACTAAAACTGTTTTCTGCGGATTTAAAATTTTCACGGACTCGGCCATAAAAACAACGCCCGCCAGAAGAATCACTTCTGCCGAAGTTATCTGGCCCATTTGGGCCAGATAAAAACTGTCACCCACGTGATCCGCGATATCTTGAATCTCACCGTCCTCGTAATAGTGAGCCAAAATGACGGCGTTGCGATCCTTTTTGAGTTTCCGAATATCCGCGTGCAGATCATAGGCCATGGAATCCCTCGCTCAAAGAGTCGATTCGCCTTTGAGAACTCCGATGATGGTTTTGGAAACGCTCTTCAAGCTTTCCATCACTCCTCGGCCCTCGTTGGCAGTGGCTTCAAACTCAGGAGAGTTGTGCAAATTCAATGTGCGGCGAAGCTCTTGCAACGTGGCAGCGGTTGGCAAATCCCTTTTGTTGTATTGAATCACCAAGGGGATGTCGCGCACATTGTAACCTTGAGCTTCGAGATTGCGCTCGAGGTTGTGCAAGGCTTCTAAGTTTTCTTCCATGCGCTCTTTTTGCGAGTCGGCGACAAAGACCACGCCGTCCAACCCTTTGAGAATCAACTTTCGAGAGGCATCGTAAACAACCTGGCCAGGGACCGAGAACAAATGAAAGCGCGTGTTGTAGCCGCGAATCTGCCCAATGTTCATTGGTAAGAAATCAAAAAAAATAGTTCGTTCAATATCGGTGTTCAGTGCAACCAATTTGGACTTTTGGTCATTGGCAGTGTTTTGATAGACCCATTGGAGATTGGTCGTTTTGCCTCCCAAAGAGGGGCCGTAGTAAACAATTTTGCAGTGAATTTCTTTGGCGTTGTGATTGAAAAAAGACATGTTCTCCCTGTCTTGTAAACTTGTGCGGTTCTACAGCGCTGTCCGATTTTCCAAGGCCCGACCCATCGTGCGGTCGTCGACATAATCAATATCTCCACCGATCGGAACCCCGTGCGCAATTCGACTCAAGCGCAATCCCTTTGTCGCCAGCTGTTTGGTCAAATACAAAACTGTTGTATCACCTTCGAGATCGGCATCCAAGGCCATGATCACTTCGCGAATTTGGCTTTGCGAATTGATCCGCTGCAAAAGTTCGTTGATCCGCAGATCCTGAGGACCAATTCCCTCCAGAGGACTGAGGCTGCCATGGAGGACATGGTAGCGACCACGGAAGGCTCCCGAGGATTCGACTCGCACGATGTCCAAAGGCTCTTCGACCACACAGAGAACATCATTTTGTCGATTGGGATCCAGACAGTACCGGCAGTACTCAGCATCGGTGTAATTGAAGCAGGTGGGACAGGTGTGAACTTGCAGATGCACTTGCAACAAAGATTCGGCAAGCCGGCCGGAATACTCCTGGGGTGAGCGCAAAACATAATACGCCAGCCGCTGCGCGGTTTTGGGGCCAATGCCCGGAAGCCGCGACAGATCATGAACCAGTCTTTCCAAAGCCGGGATGTTCAACATTGGTCGTCAGAATAGCCCGGGAATGCCCATCCCGCCAGTGATCTTTTCCATTTCTTTGGCGGAAGTTTCTTTGGCGACTTTGATCGCATCGTTGGCCGCTGCTGTAATCAAATCTTGCAGCATTTCCACGTCGCCACTTTTCATCACTTCAGAATCAATGTGGATTTTTTGCAAAAGGTGATCGCCATTCACTGTGACTTTCACAGCGCCGCCACCGGCCGTGCCATCGAACTGGCGCAAGGCGAGCTCTTCTTGCGTTTTTTTCATTTTCATTTGCATCTGATTGGCTTGCTTCATCAGCTGCGCCATTCCACCGCCAAAACCCTTCATGGAGTCTCCTTTATCGTCTTGATTTGACCTTTGAAAACTGAACTGGCCGCCCGCACTTTGGGATGGGCCGCGATTTCCTCATTGAGGCTTTGTTTCTTCATGTGCTCACGCTCTTGCTGCAGGGCTTTCGCTGAGACCCCGGAGTCTGGCACGGCCACACCCGGCGCCGCCGTTCCGGTGGCGACCGTGATTTGCAGCTGCACGCCTGCACCCCAGACTTGCTCCAGGGCAGACTGCAGCTTTTCTCGAGTGGCCTTGTCATCCATTGTGCCCTTTAGGAAAGCATCTTTGGCGGGAATCGAAAGATGCAGGATGCGGCCCACTTCGTTGACAAACAGCAGAGCATCGATTTTAGCCGCAAGCAGAGGCTCTGAAGTTTTGAGATTTTGGACAAAATCAAACCAGCGCTCTGCGGCCGGCTTGGGACCGGTCGATCGCACGGCAGCGGTGACTTTGCTGGCCACAGCCACTGTGGGCGCAGGTGATTTTGCAGGTCCGCTGGCGACGTTTGCAGCGGGGACTTGCGGCTGTGCCGACAGAATCTGTGCCAATGCTGTGACCCGCGGCGCGTTCGCAATTCGCAGCAGGCCCATTTCCAAAACCAGACGTGGATCCGTCGACCGATGGAGATCACTCACCAACTTCATGGCCATATCAAACAGAAGATGCAAATCCTCTTCGCTCAATTGCTGCGCCAGGCTTTGCAGAGCTCGCCATTCGCTTTCGGGCAACTCAACCAATGGAGTTTGCTTTTCTCCTGCACTGGAGCTTTCGCTGAGTTTGACGAACAGGGTGTTGCGCAGCTGCTCCAACAACTCTGCGGCAAAAAGCGTGGGCTCGGTTCCGGACTCCATCAATTTACCAAGAACCTGCAGAGTGACTTTGGTGTCACGCTGAACCCAAGCGGTCAAGGCTTCCAGAAGCAACTGACGATCGGTCAGGCCAAGAATTTCACTCACCCGAGCAAGGCTGAGTTGTCCGTTGGCAAAAGACACAACCTGGTCCAGCAGGCTTTGTGAGTCGCGCATCGATCCGTCGCCTTGGCGAGCGATCAGCCAAAGTGCGTCCGCATCGGCACTGATCTTTTCGGCCTGACAGATGCTTTGCAGGTGGTCCGCGATCTGCCGCGTGGAAATACGACGAAAGTCAAAACGCTGACAGCGTGACAAAATCGTCGCAGGGATTTTTTGCACTTCTGTCGTCGCCAAAATAAAAATCACGTGTGCTGGTGGCTCTTCCAGGGTTTTCAGGAGGGCATTGAAGGCACTGGTCGAGAGCATGTGGACTTCGTCGACGATGTAGATTTTGAATCGACCACTGGAAGGCGCATAAACGACCGAGTCCCGCAATTCGCGAATGGCGTCGACGCCATTGTTCGAAGCCCCATCAATTTCGATGACATTGGGGCTGCGCGAGATCGAAATCTCGCGGCACTCGACACAATTTTCACAGGGGATAAAGTCCTTGGCGTTGGGGCAACGCAAAGCCTTCGCTAAAATTCGTGCAGATGAAGTTTTGCCAGTCCCGCGGGGGCCAGTGAAGAGCAACGCGTGTGGCAGTCGATCGTTGCGAAGAGCATTCGTCAATGTTTGCGAGATGTGGTTTTGCCCGATCAGTTGGGCAAAGTTTTGCGGACGCCATTTGCGGGCGATCACCTGATAAGACAAACAAACTCCAGTTTAAATTCCAATTTCAATCTCGTTTGAAAGAGTGGCCGGGCGACCCTTGTCGCAAAGTCCTCTGGTTACCGTTGCTCCCTTCCGGGCCTAGCGGGATTGGCAGAGGCGCAGTCGCAAAGGACCCGGCCACTTGGGTTTGTACTCGATTGGTTGGGGTTTTCCGAACGTTAACTAGTGGCGTTAGGCCGCCTCAGAGGCTGTTAAGCGTGGGTGACGGTGGTCGATCTGAGCGGCCACACGATTTTCTCGAGGGCTTCGACTTCTTCAGCCCAGTAGTTGTAAGTGCCAAAGTCCGGAAAGAGCTTGGGAAATGAAGGATCCGTCCAGCGTTTGTTGATCCAGGCTGCGTATTGGAAGATTCTCAGACCTCTCAGGATCGGGATCCACTGCAGTTGGTGACGGGGGAACTCACGGAGGTTCTCGTAACCCGCAATGAGGGCTTCGGATTCTTCCTGCGAGTCACTTGAGGAAAAAAGCATCCACAGGTCTTGGACAACAGGGCCCGTCCCGCAGTCATCAAAATCCACAAAGAAGAACTCGGATTCGGCACCTTGTTTCCCGTTGTGAAGAATATTGCCGCGATGGGCATCGCCATGAATGCGTTGGAACGAGTCTGGATCGATCGTGTCCTGAGCAATCGACAAGAGCTCCTCGGTCACAGCTGTGTACCGTTTGCGCATTTCCGGTCCGACCCGGGGAAGAAGTTCATCCAGAACTTCATAGGGGGTTTGTGGCGATTCTCCCAGAACAGGCCGCGACTGAAAATCTTGTCGTCCACCGACATTGTGCAACAGGGCCAGTTTGCGTCCGATCGCGGTCATGTCGGTCAGGCTCAGCTCCTGCGGCAGGCGCCCCGTGATGCGTTCAAAAAAAGCCACCAGGTAGCCTTTGTGATTGGACAGCTGCGGAAGCATGGGGAGATGCCTTTTTTGGTCGCAGGCCGTAGCCACGGTCAAGCCTTCGCCTTTGAGCTCCTGTAAAAAGGCAAGCTCTTCACCGATGGCTGAGGCTGTCCAACGTCCGGGACGGTAAAATTTCGCGATGATACGTGCGGGATTCATGCCCTCGAGCCGCAAATCAAAAACTCGATTTTCATAGGAGTTCAATTGATTGAATTCACCGGTGGGCGAAAAACCGGCCGCTTCAGTTGCCTCGAGCACCAGTTTTGGGTCTAAATGGGAATATGAGTCTTTTTGACTTTTTTCGTGCACAACCATCCGATCCCAAGGGCTCATCGAAAGGTTCTTCTAGAACAGAGCACTGGGAATTTCAAGGGAAGCCGGTTCGATTGGTGCTGCGACCTCGACGTCGACGGATCAGTATCGAGCTGCGACCCGGGCAGCCGATCACGGTGCGAGGGCCTTTGTCTTTGCGTCGTCGAGACGCAGAAGCCTTTTTGCAGGCCCAATGGCCTTGGGTCGAAAAGCAATGGCGCAAGTATGGCGAGCTCCCCCAACACAAACCCTTGGATTTCACGCAGCCGACACAGCTTTATGTCAAAGGCCAGCTTGTGAACTTGCAACAATCTGTCACAAGTTTGAAACGTCCGTTTCTGGCGCTCACCCATTCGCAACCGATTGAGCTCTTCTTGTACCTGCCTGAAAGCTGGCGACGGCCTCCACAAAGCTCGCAGGATCCCTTGCGTGAGCTGTCGGCACATCGCATTTGGCAGCAGTTCCTCTTGGCGCGATGTGAACTTGATGTTCGTCCCAGATTGGAGGCTTGGGCCTCCCGTATGGCTCTGCAGCCCACCAAGGTTCGGTTCAAGCACATGCGATCTCGCTGGGGCAGTTGTTCATCACGGGGTCAAATTGCGATCAATTCACGTTTGGTTTCAGCACCGGATTGGGTGTTGGACAGCGTCTTGGTTCATGAACTTGCTCACCTTCGCCACATGAATCACAGTCGTGATTTTTGGGCTCTCGTTGCAGCCTATTCGCCCCGACACGCCGAGGCTGATCAGTGGTTGCTGCAACATGCGGGACTTATTCCCTGAGGGCGGGATGAGAGTCGGTTTTCGGTCCCCCGCCCCCCGTCCACGGTCCACCGGCCCTGTCCGGTTGACTGTCCCGGGACAGTCAACCGGACTGGGCCGGTGGACCGAAGACAGGGGACGGGGGACCGATTCCTTGGCCGCTTTGGGGCCGCCGCTGTCTCTTCTTTAGACACTCGGATGTCTGCCAGAATGTAATAAATCGCTGTTGCAAGCTTGGACACCTTGGCCCGTCCTTTGCTGTTTGGTAGCTGCGGAGGAATTTATGTCAAACAATCGCTCGGCTTTTGCGCGTCGTTTTGTCGTTGGATTTGCAACAGTTTTGTTTATCGTGGCCTGCGGGCAGAAAAAGGACTCAGTCCCTGTCACACCTTCTGCGACTCCTAATAACAAATCTGGAACGCCTCCTGTTCCTGTTGATCCAAACAAGCCGGCTCCATCAGCGAACTCTGGAACTCCAGCGACAGGTGGCTCAGGAACTCCTGGCGCAGCGGGCACTTCTGGGTCTAGTGCCCCAGGTGCATCCGATGCGACGACCACAACAAAAGTGATGTCGATGTCGAGCGATGGTCTTCTTGCGGCCATGACTCAATCCGCTGATCCGACCACCGATCCAAAGGGTGAGGTCGCGGCTTCAATTCTTTCAGTCACGACAAAAACAAGCGGTGATGTGACCAATGGGAAACAAGGTATGAGTCTGAGTTTAACGCGAACGTCAGCGGATGCGACGGCAAAAGATCCCGTGGCAGTTGAGCTGACTGGTGGTCTTGACACCACCACTCGCCTGGCGACTTTGACTTCTGCGGACGGCAAAGTTTTGGCGACTCTGCAGTGCATGGATCAACAGCCTGATAAGTGTCTGGTGCAAGTGGCGAACATCAAATTTACCGGCGATCGCCCTGGGACAGCGACCGTGATTGTTCGCAAAATTTTCACGGCGGCACTCGGCAAAGGTGACGTCACCAAGTCGACCGATGCATCAGTGCTGGCCTTGCAATCTCGATTGTACGCTTTGATCGATCAAAACACAGATGCAGCAGATGCTTTGCAACTTTTAGCTTTGGAAACTGCTGAAGTTGTCAATGGCGGTGGTTGGGCTCGGATTTCAATGGGCTTCAAAGATGCACAAGTTTTGATGGCATCGGGCAATCAGTCCAATGTGATGGGCGCGACTCCCTTTCTTTCGATTGGGATGAATCCAGTGTCCACTATCGACTCCAAGCCACTTTCAGCATGGATGGCTGCGAACAACTTGCAGGAGTCTGGGTTGAAAACAGATGCTTTGCAAAAGAGCCTCGTCACTCGGATCACAATTTCGGCTGAACCCGGCAAAGATGCCTTCAAGCTTTTGCTGACCGCCGGAGCCAACAGCGATACGATCAATCTCACTGGGACTCTGCCAAAAATAGCTTTGCAAAAAACTGCAAAGCCGACAGCAGCGGTTGCCAAACTTGTGAAAAAATAATCGTTGGCGTGATCTTTGCTTCACTGCCCACTTGCGGATCGCAGGCGACCCTTTTGTCACCAGAGTGGTGACTGGTCGCCTAAACGCAACGAGTTAACTACCTGATTAGAGGTTGGCTCGAGGGGACTCGGTTTCAAAATTGGAAATCATTGATTGCTCAGCTGGGGTCAAATGGTTTCCAATTTCAAAAGGCGGGTCCTGTCATCGCAAGGGGGTAATTGTGATTGATTCCTTGTCTTCAGCCGTATCGACATCCATGGATTTGACAGGTCACGGTTCGGGATTGGCTCCCACCGACAACGTTCCAGCGGTGGGTCAGGTCGAACAGCCCCAATTTCGAGTCGAACCTGTGTTGGCAAACTACATGGATTTTCGACGCTACTTGAGCGATTGGTATGCGTTCCGACGTTATCAAACTCGAAAAGATTTACGACCCTATTCATTTGCGATGTTTTCTGCCGCAGCCGATATCAAGTCACCCAATTATCTCAAGCTGATCATCGAGGGGCGCCGCAACTTGTCTGACGAGATGATTGGGAAATTTGCCAAAGCTTGTGGACTCAACAAAGACTTGACCGAGGAGTTCCGTCTGTTGGTTTTGTTTGGTCAAGCGAGCGAGCCCAGTGAGCGAAATGTCCATCTGAAAATGCTTTCCGAGTTGCGCATGCGAGCACAGCTGAAATCAGGTGAAATTGACCGTCGGGCCTGGGAGAAAATTCCCAATTGGATTGGTTGGATACTATATGCAGCTCTTGATCAAGCCAATGTCAAATTCACAGCCAGTGGGTTGCGTGATCTGCTGCGTGGCAAAGCCGCGGACACAGAAATCGACGAAGCTTTGCGAAGTCTCGTGCGTTCAGGTGAAGTCACTCAAAACGATATCACGGGACAGCTCGAGAAAGCTCATCAGCTGATCGAAGCCCCGGATGAAATTCCAGTGGCCCTTGTCCGTCGCCTTCAAAGTCAGTTGATGTATCTGGGCTTGGAAAGTCTTTTTCAAGATTCGCCAGCGGAGCGAGAGTTTGGCTCTTTGACCTTGAGCTTGACCAAAGCCGAGTTTGAAGAGCTCCGGTTCCGTTTGAGGCAGATGCGCAAGCAGACCCACAAAGACAATGCGACCAAACGTCAGACCTCAAAAGGTGATCGGGTGTACCAACTGAACCTGCAGCTGTTCCCTGTGACTGATCCCGCGCAATCTGCTGAATAAAACGGCAGATTTTGGAGATGTTCCTCTTCAGGTTAAGTTTGCATCAAACATTTATGACTTTAGTCGCGTCGCATTCAAATGGCTGTCAGTTTAAATTCAACTGAGACCGATTTACTCTTAAATTCTCTTAAAATCAGTCGCCCAATTTCACCGCAAAATGTGGATAACTCGGTGGAAGAAGTGCATAACTACTGGATTTAACACAATCCCCATAAAGTCCTAACATTTGAACAATTAGAGATTCTTATGGCACTTTTGAGACTCCAAATCGGGCGGGACTTTGGTCAGGGAGTGAAATTGGCGTTTTGCAATTAAAGAATCACGGCGCGGGCAATTTGGTGTACAAGGTGAACGAACGATTTACACCGAGTGGGGGCGATCTGGCTTCGACGTGGGTGTTGAAGCGTTGGGAGCATTCCGGGGACGCTTGTAGACCTCGTTAAAAACGAGCACTTGTAATTGGCAACGATTACGCACTCGCAGCCTAATTAGCCGCGCGCTCGCCCAAGTTGTGGTTGTGGACCTGGAACGAGCGTCATTTAGCAACTAAGAATGCGGTTTGGTTTCTCCAGGGGCCGCGTTCGAGATTCTCTGGGGGAAGGGTGCAGCTGATTTTGTTGATGGAAGCTGCTGCACCAACATAAAACATCGACTAAGAATGTAGCGCCCAATCGTGGATCACTTGCGGACGCGGGTTCGATTCCCGCCGCCTCCACCA
>Ga0075019_10002334_pt1 | contig 10786 bp, 9 predicted proteins | sample ColStrG_CSR_2013_FD_71473 | JGI IMG/M metagenome (GOLD analysis project Ga0075019, IMG submission 71473) | Freshwater sediment microbial communities in response to fracking from Pennsylvania, USA - Cold Stream Run_MetaG_CSR_2013 | ecosystem: Environmental > Aquatic > Freshwater > Creek >...
TTGTGATAGCTCATCCCGCTGCCGATGATCAGCACGCCTTCGTCCCGCAGGGGCGCCAGGGCCCGGCCGATGGCCAGGTGCCGCGCCGGATCCAGGTCGGCGGTCAGGGACAGCTGCAGGATCGGGATGTCGGCCTCCGGTCGGATCAGCATCATGGGGACGAAGACCCCGTGGTCCCAGCCCCGGGCGGCTTCGGTCTCCACCGTTTCGCCAGCGGCGCGCAGCAATCCCGCCACCCGGTCAGCCAGATCGGGCGCGCCGGGAGCGGGATAGGTCAGCCGATAGGTGTGTTCCGGAAAGCCGTAATAGTCGAACAGCAGGTCCGGCCGGGGAGCTATGTTCAGGGTCGGGTTCGCCGTCTCCCAGTGGCCGGAGATCATCAGGATCGCCTGCGGGGGCTGCGGCAGGCCTGCGATCAGGCCGCGCAGATAGTCGCCCATGGCGTCCCACAGATGCGGCGCCTGGGGGGGCGGGTCCATGAAGAAGCAGGGTCCCCCGCCGTGGGGAATGAACAGGGTCGGTTGTCGGGTCGAACGTTCCATTGGTCGGACATTTCATGCCGCGGTGATGCAGGTCTGGATATAGCGCCGAATGACGTCCGGAAAACCGCTATGGACACGATGATCTTCATCGAATTATCTGATGATATGTCGGATCCATCCATCGAACAGATGAGAGTGTTCGCAGCCGTGGTCCAGGCGGGCAGCTTTTCGGCGGCGGCGCGGGCCCTTGGCCGCGCGCAGTCGGCGGTGACCTACGCCATCCAGGGTCTGGAGGCGCAGGCTGGCGCGCCGTTGTTCGACCGGAGCGGCTATCGCCCCGTGCTCAGCGAGGCCGGACGCGCCCTCGCGCCCTGCATCCAGGCGATCCTCGGTGCGGTGGACGGATTTCAGGCCGTCGCCGGAGGCCTGTCCGCCGGTCTCGAGGCCGAACTGACCCTGGTCGTCGAGGCGATGTTCCCCATGTCGCATCTGGTAAGCGCCCTGCGCGAGCTGCAGCAGCGGCATCCTTCGGTCCAGACCCGGATCGAGGTCGAGTCCCTCGCCGCGGCGCGGCGGTCGGTCATCGACGGCCGGGCGGACATGGGCCTGATCGTCGCGCTGGAGCTCGACCCCGAACTGATGCTGGCGGCGCCGGTGAGCGAGATCGAGCTGGTGGTGGTCTGCGCCCCCGGTCATCCCCTGGCGGCGATCCGGCGGCCGCTGCCGCCGGACGCTCTGCTCGAACACCTGCAGCTGGTGTTCAGCGAGCGGTCGGACGCCGGACGCACGCCGGACCGCGGCGTGGTTTCCCGGCGCACCTGGCGGCTGGCCGATCTGGGGGCCAAGCGGTCCATGCTGCTGGCCGGCCTGGGCTGGGGCAGCATGCCGCGGCATATCGTCGAGGACGATCTCGCCACCGGACGGCTCGTGCGGCTCGAGCCGACCCTTTGGGACGGCCGCAGCCGCATGCCGCGCCTGCCGATGAGCGTCGCCCGCCGCCGGGACCGCGCCGCCGGGATCGCCGGACGCTGGCTGTTCGAGCGGCTGGCCCGGGGCGACGTCGGCGAGGTTGCCCTGACCGGCCGGACAGACTAAGCCCTCTCCGGAGGAGCACGCGCGGCATGACCACCTATCTGCACAAGGGCGACCTGCCCGCCGGACTGGATTTCGGCGCCTCCGTGGCGGTGGATTCCGAGACCATGGGCCTGCGCCTGGGCCGCGATCCCCTCTGCGTCGTGCAACTGTCCGCAGGGGACGGCCACGCCCATCTGGTGCAGCTGGACCGGTCGACCTATGACGCGCCCAACCTCAAGGCGCTGCTGGTCAACCCGGACGTGCTGAAGATCTTCCATTTCGGGCGGTTCGACATCGCCATGTTCGCCCTGCACCTGAAGGTGATCACGGCGCCGGTCTACTGCACCAAGATCGCGTCCCGGCTGGCGCGGACCTACACGGACCGACACGGGCTGAAGGACGTGACCAAGGAACTGCTCGGCATGGACATCTCCAAGGCGCAGCAGAGCTCCGACTGGGGCCAGGCGAACCTGAGCGCTGACCAGCAGGCCTATGCGGCGTCGGACGTGCTGAACCTGCACGCCCTCAAGGCGAGGCTCGACGAAATGCTGGTGCGCGAGGGTCGCAACGATCTGGCGACGGCCTGTTTCGACTTCCTTCCCCACCGGGCCCGGCTGGACCTTGCGGGCTGGGAAGACGCCGACATCTTCGCCCATAGCTGAGGACGGGACATGAACGCCGCTTCGGCCGAGCTGGAAAGGGATGAGGCGACCCGCGCGGCGGGCCCGCGTCGCGCATCCCTCGCCCACTGGCGACGGCGATCGCGGCGAATCCATTTCCTTCGCCGGGCCCTGCCGGCGGCGATCGCTGTCCTGCTGCTGCTGCTTCTGGGCTGGGTGGGCGTCCGGGCTGTGTTCTCGGCCCTCAACGCGGCCTCGGGCGCGGCGGGCAGCGTCCACATGTCGAACGCCCGGTTCCATGGCCGCGACGGTCGCGACCAGTCCTTCGTCCTGTTCGCCCGGGAGGCGACCCGCGACGGCGCCAATCCGAACAAGGTGGATCTGGTCAAGCCGGACCTGAACCTCGCCAACGAGACCGGACCCCAGCCCCGGCGGGTGGTGGGCAATCACGGCCTCTATTTCGATGACCGGAAAATGCTCTACATGGACGGACACGTGGTGTTCGAGGATGGTGCGGGGAACCGCTTCGTCAGCGAGCGCGCGGAGATCAACATCCAGCAGAACACCGTCCGCGGCGACACAGCGGTCACCGGCGACGGTCCCATGGGACACGTGGACGCCCTGTCCTATTCAGTGGACTCCAAGGGCGACCATGTGGTGTTTGTGGGCAATGTGCACACGCATCTGGTGAATCAACAGGAACAGCGATGATGAACCGATTCCCCCTCCGGATCGCCGCGGCGACGCTGGTCGCCGTCGCCCTGGCGTCGGCCGGGACGCTGCGGGCCCAGACCCCGGACACCAGCGCGGCCGCGGCGGCGCCGAAGGCCAAGGGCGGCGGCGGTTTCGGCTTCTCCAATGAAGGCGGGCCGGTGGACATCACCTCCGACCGCAGCGAGACGTTCCAGCAGCAGCACATGTCCATCTGGGAAGGCAACGTGATCGCCATCCAGGGGGGCGACAAGCTGCAGACCCCGCGCCTGACGGTCTATTTCGCCGACAGCGGCCAGCGCGCCAGCCAGTCGGCCTCCGCCGGTCCGGACATGGGCCGGATCCAGCGGATGGAGGCGGAGGGGCCCGTCTATTTCGTCACGGCGACGCAGAAGGCGCAGGGAGACCACGCCACCTATGACGCCGAGGCGGACACGGTGACCATGATCGGCAATGTGGTGATGGTGCAGGACAAGAACGTGGTGAAGGGCGAGAAGCTGGTCATCGAGCAGAAGACCGGCCACTCCACCCTCTACGCCACCACCAACCAGGAAAAGGGACGGGTGCGCGGCGTGTTCTATCCCAACAGCAATCCCCCCGCTGCGGGCGCCAAGCCGGCGCCGCAGCACTGACCCCCTGACCACGCGACTTCCCTTCGACGTTCGAAAGGACGGACCGGCGCCCATGGCCCAATCCCCTCTCACTACCCTGAGCAGCCTGTCGGACCCAAATCCCCGGGCTGCGTCGGAGGCGCCCGCCGCCATCGCTGCGTCCGGACTGCAGGTGGATCGCATCGGCAAGTCCTTCGGCGCGCGGGCCGTGGTCCGGAGCGTCTCCCTGCGGCTGGCCCGGGGCGAGGTGGTGGGCCTGCTCGGTCCCAACGGCGCCGGCAAGACCACCTGCTTCTACATGATCACCGGCCTGATCCAGGCCGACTACGGGGCGATCTACCTGGACGGCGAGGACATCACCCCCCTGCCCATGTTCCAGCGCGCCCGCATGGGCGTCGGCTATCTGCCGCAGGAGGCTTCGATCTTCCGCGGCATGAGCGTGGCGGAGAACGTGATGGCCGTGGTGGAAATGCGCGAGCCCGATCCTGTCGCCGCCCGAAGGACGGTCGACCGCCTGCTGGACGACCTGCACATCGCCCATCTCCGCGACGCCCCGGCCTCGGCCCTGTCGGGGGGAGAGCGCCGGCGCTGCGAGATCGCCCGCGCGCTGGCGACGGAGCCCGCCTTCATGCTTCTGGACGAGCCCTTCGCCGGCATCGACCCCCTGGCCATCAGCGACATCCGGGACGTGATCTCCTATCTCAAGCAGCAGGGGATCGGCGTGCTGATCACCGACCACAATGTGCGCGAGACCCTGCAGATCACCGACCGCGCCTCGATCATCCACGCCGGGCAGGTGCTGTTCGAGGGCCCGCCCGAGGCGGTGCTGGCCGATCCCGAGGTGCGCCGGGTCTATCTGGGCGACACGTTCAACTGAACCTTAATGCCTTTGCCCCGATGCTGAACCCGTAGCGATTCGGTCGGCCGGCAGGGAGGCGCGTCAGACATGGCGCTTGGTGCGCGTCTTGAACTTCGGCAGGGCCAGAGTCTGGTCATCACGCCGCAGCTGCAGCAGGCCATCAAGCTGCTGCAGCTCTCCAATCTCGAACTCGACGCCTTCGTCGAGCAGGAGCTCGAGAAGAACCCGCTCCTGGCCCGCGAGGAGCCCCAGGCGGACGCCGCCGAGCCGTCCCCCGAACCGGCGGGCGATGACAGCTTCTCCATGACGGATACGCCGGGTCGGGCCGAGGCTGATCTCGACGCCCGCCCGGACGACGTGCACGACTGCGCGCCGGGCGACTACGCCACGGGCGACGCCGCCAGCGCCCAGCCCGCCGCCGATGTGGGCGGAACCGTCGACTGGTCCAAGGCCGGAAACGGCGGCGGCGGCGACATGGACTCAGACGGGCTGGAGGGTGTGCTGACCCGCGAGGTCACCCTGGCCGACCATCTGACCGAGCAGCTGCAGGTCCTGCGCCTGACCGCGGCGGAGCGGGCGATCGCCGTGATCCTGATCGACGGCGTGGACGAGGGCGGCTATCTCCGCCTCGACCTGGCCGAGGTCGCCCTGCGGCTGGGCTGCAGCGAGACCCTGGTCGCCGAGGTCCTGACCCGCCTGCAGGGCTTCGATCCCGTGGGCGTCTTCGCCCGGGACGTCCGCGAATGCCTGATGCTGCAGCTGGCCGACCGCAATCGCCTGGACCCGGCGATGCAGGCCCTGCTCGATCATCTCGATCTGCTGGCCAGGCGGGACTTCGCCGCCCTGCGCCGGGTCTGCGGCGTGGACGACGAGGACCTGCGGGACATGGCGGCGGAGCTTCGCGGTCTGACCCCCCGGCCGGGCGCCGCCTTTGGCTCGGCGCCCGTGCAGTCCGTGGTTCCCGACGTGTTCGTGCGCGAGGACGGCTATGGCGGCTGGCGCATCGACCTGAACAGCGACACCCTGCCCCGGCTTCTGGTGGACCAGCGCTATCACGCCCAGGTGGCCCGCGCGTCCCGCACCGAGGCCGAGAAGACCTTCGTCTCCGACTGCTTCGCCTCCGCCAACTGGCTGGTGAAGAGCCTCGACCAGCGAGCCCGGACGATCCTGAAGGTGTCCAGCGAGATCGTCCGCCAGCAGGACGCCTTCCTGGCCTTCGGGGTGGAGCATCTGCGCCCCCTGAACCTCAAGACGGTGGCCGACGCCATCGGCATGCACGAATCCACAGTCAGCCGGGTCACGTCCAACAAGTACATCTCCACGCCCCGTGGCCTGTTCGAGCTGAAGTTCTTCTTCACCTCCTCCATCGCCTCATCGGACGGGGGCGAGGCCCATTCCGCCGAGTCCGTGCGGCACAAGATCAAGCAGCTGATCGACGGCGAGGCGGACGGCCGCTATGGCGACGAAGGCGTACTGTCCGACGACCGCATCGTGGAGATCCTCAAGGGCTCGGGGATCGAGATCGCCCGGCGGACCGTCGCCAAGTACCGCGAGGCCCTGCGGATTCCATCCTCGGTGGAGCGCAAGCGTCAGCTGCGGATGGCGAGCTGAGGCGGCGCCTCAGCCCAGGGGCGGCGGCGTCGACACATCGAGCATGCACTCGGCGCGGGTGACCCAGCCATCGTGGTTCCGGTCCTGCCGGTTGAAGGTCGCCGCGGAGTCCTTCTCGAAGTCGTGGCGGTTCAGATAGCCCTTGTGGCCGATGTCGATCTTGTCGAACAGCCGGTTGGATTCCCGCAGGATGCGCTTCAGGGCCGGATCGCCGGGATTGTCGGCGATCATCTTCAGCGCCGAGGCGTTCCAGGCGTTGCGATCGATCCGCCCGGTCCCCTTGGTGTCCCAGATCTTCAGGTCCCGGTCCCAGTCGCGGTCGGTCCATTCCTTGAGGTTGACCGCGTCCTTGCGCGTCTTGGCGTAGACCCGGATCAGTTCGTCACAGTCCGCCGCGGTCGGGTTCGTGCGCGGGCGCACCGTCTCGCAGGAGGTCAGGACCAGTCCGGCGCCGATCAACGCCGCCATCGCGCCAAAGCCCAGTCGACCGGTCCATGCGCGACCCTTGGACATGTTCAGGAATCCCCCTCAGCCCGCCTTGGCGCAGCCCGAAACCGTGTCTCCTATGTCAAGACCGCAATGTCGGTCACTTTGTGGCGTCAAAGGTTCAAAAGTGCGGGATCCCCGCCCTGGGCGGCGATATTGACGCTGACCGCCCGCTCGCTGGCGTAGCGCAGCAGGGCGAACGGCCCGCCGGCCTTGGGACCCGTGCCGGACAGGCCCTCCCCGCCGAAGGGCTGCACGCCCACCACGGCCCCGATGATCGACCGGTTCACATAGACATTGCCGGCGGGAACCAGGCGCTGGACCTTCTCCGCAAAGCTGTCCAGCCGGGAGTGGACGCCCAGGGTCAGGCCATAGCCCTTGGCCGCAAGGTCCGCAGCCGTCGCCTCCATGCGTTCCGGATCATAGCGCAGCACATGCAGGATCGGCCCGAACACCTCGCGCTCGATCAGGTCGAGGGACGGGATGTCCGCCAGCACCGGCGCGAAATAGAGGCCCTCCGCCGGGCCGTGGGCGGTGATCCGGTGCAGGTGCGTCGCCTCGGACTGCAGGCGGGTGAAGTGGGCCTCCAGGGCCTGCCGGGCCGCGTCATCGATCACCGGGCCGACATCGGTGGCCGGGTCTGCCGGATCGCCGACGACCAGCGCGTCCATGGCCCCGCGGATCCCCTCGATGAGGCTGTCCGCCGTCTCATGCGGCAGGAACAGCAGCCGGAGCGCCGAGCACCGCTGGCCGGCCGAGCCGAAGGCCGACACCACCACATCGTCGATCACCTGCTCCCTGAGGGCCGAAGTGTCGACGAACATCCCGTTCAGCCCGCCGGTTTCGGCGATCAGGGGGACGATCGGACCGCGCCGCGCGGCCAGCGCACGGTTGATCGCCCAGGCGGTCTCCGTGCCGCCGGTGAAGGCGACGCCGTCCAGCCCGGCGTGACCTGTCAGGGCGGCGCCCACGGTCTCTCCGGCGCCCGGCAACAGGGCCAGCAGATCCGGATCGAGGCCCGCCCCATGGAAGAGGCGGACCGCCTCCGCCGCGATCAGCGGCGTCTGCTCCGCCGGCTTGGCCAGCACGGCGTTGCCGGCGGCCAGGGCGGCTGCGATCTGGCCGGTGAAGATGGCCAGGGGGAAGTTCCACGGGCTGATGCAGACGAACACGCCGCGGCCGTGCAGCTGCAGGGTATTGGTCTCGCCCACCGGCCCGCGGAGCGCTGTCGGGGCGCCGAACAGGCGCTCGGCTTCAGCCGCATAGTAACGGCAGAAGTCCACGGCCTCCCGCACCTCGGCGATGGCGTCCGGCCAGGTCTTGCCCGCTTCCAGCACCGCCAGGGCGCACAGCCGCTCCCGCGCCGCCTCCAGCGCGTCGCCCATCGCCCGCAGCACGACGGCGCGGCCTGCGCCGCCCTGACCGTTCCAGGCCGGCTGCGCCCGGCGGGCGCGGCCGAAGGCGTCGTCGATCTCGGCCGCTCCGGCGTCGCGGGTCCATCCCACCCGCCGGCGGCGGTCATTGGGGGAGAACCGGGCCTCGCGGGCGCTGGTGTCGACCCGCCGGCCGCCGACGATGGGGCCGGCTTCGACGGGATCGGCGGCGAGCGCCTCCAAGGCGGCGACCAGTCGCGTGCGGTCTGCCAGGATGGTCATGTCGTCTCCCTCCGAATTCCGGCGATCCGGGCCATAGATGTCACGGGGAAGCGGCAGCCGCGGATGCCGGTCCGGATGGGCCTCCACCGCCGAGATCGGGTCGGCGGCGACCCGTTCGGCCGGCACGCGCTCGTCCGTCAGGGCGTGCACGAACGAGGTGTTGGCGCCGTTTTCCAGCAGGCGCCGGACAAGATAGGGCAGCAGGTCCTCGTGCCCCCCCACCGGCGCATAGGCGCGGACCGTGATCGGCCCGTAGCGCACGGCGGCGGCGGCGTAGAGGGTCTCTCCCATGCCATGCAGGCGCTGGTGCTCGATCCGCACGCCGGCCTGGTCCGCCAGGCTGCGCACGGCCGCGAGGGTGTGGGCGTTGTGGGTGGCGAACTGGGCGTAGAGGTGGGGCGAGGCGTCGATCAGGACCCGGGCGCAGACCAGATAGGCGAGATCGGTGGCGGGCTTGGTGGTCCAGACGGGATAGTCCGGACGGCCCATGACCTGGGCCCGCTTGATCTCGGCGTCCCAGTAGGCGCCCTTGACCAGTCGAACCATCAGCCGTCGGCCGGTGCGCCGGGCGAGGTCGGCGATATGGGCGATCACCTCGGGGCTTCGCTTCTGATAGGCCTGGACCACCACGCCGAGACCGTTCCACCCCGCCAGATCCGGCTCCGCCGCCAGCCGCTCGATCAGCTTCAGCGACAGCACCAGCCGATCCGCCTCCTCGGCGTCGATGGCGTAGTTCATGTCGTGGCGGCGGGCGATGAGGGCCAGGCGCAGGACCCGGGGATAGAGTTCCTCGAACACCCGCGCTTCCTGGGTCGCCTCGTAGCGGGGCGACAGGGCCGACAGCTTCACCGACACCCCATGCCCGTCCTCCGGCCCGGCGGGGCCGCGAGATTGCCCCACCGTCTCGATGGCGTCGGCATAGATCCGTTCATAGCGCGCGGCGTCGGCGGCGGTGCGGGCGCCCTCGCCCAGCATGTCGAAGGAGCACAGGAACCCCTCCCGCTTCGCCCGGGCCAGCGCCGCCTCTATGGTCGCGCCGAGGACGAACTGCTCCCCCATGATCCGGACTGCGGCGGCGACGGCCCGGCGGATCACCGGCTCCCCCAGCCGGCCGGCCAGCCGCTTCAGGAAGCCCGGCAGATCCCGGCGGGCGTCGGCGTCCACGTCGACCAGCTTGCCGGTCAGCATCAGGCCCCAGGTGGAGGCGTTGACGAACACGCTGTCGGACTGGCCCGCATGCGAGGCCCAGTCCGCCGATCCGATCTTTTCGGCGATCAGCCGGTCGCGGGTCTCGTCGTCCGGCGTGCGCAGCAGGGCCTCCGCCAGGCACATCAGCGCCAGGCCCTCCCGCGTCCCGAGGGAGAATTCCTGCAGGAAGCTCTCCACCACGCCGTTGCGCGTCGAGGCGGCGCGAGCGCCGCGAACCAGCTCTGCGGCGTCGTGGACGACCCGGGCGCGGCGGTCCGCGTCGAGGGGCGCGCGCGCCAGCAGATCGGCGACAGCCAGCCGTTCGTCGCGATATTTTCCGGCGTCGAGGCGATCAAGGTCGACCGGGGCAAGTTGATCCGTCAGGGGCGCTGTCATGGCGCGACACATGGCGAATCAGGGCGGATCGAGCAATGAAAATCTCTGTCATCCGCATGCGTCGGCAGCGTCTTGCCGCAGGTTGGACGCCCGGTCGAGGGTCTTTGCTGGACGGGGCGGCCTTTGGCCCCTAAGTCCCGTCTCATGCCCGAACTTCCCGAGGTCGAAACCGTCCGCCGCGGTCTGTCGCCGCACCTGTCCGGCGCCCGCCTGACCCGCGTCGAACAGCGCCGGCCGGACCTGCGGTTCCCGCTGCCGTCCCGGTTCGTGGAGCGTCTCACTGGCGCCCGCATCGACCGTCTGGACCGCCGCGCCAAGTACCTTCTGGCGGCTCTGGACACAGGGGAGACCCTGGTGGCGCACCTGGGCATGACCGGCCGCTTCACCATAGAGGGGGCGACGCCGGGCGCCTTCCATCACGCCGCCGGCGCCGATCCGAAGCACACCCACGTGGTGCTGGTCACCGACGCCGGAACCACCGTGTCCTACAACGACGCCCGGAGGTTCGGATACATGGACCTGATCCCCACGGCGGAGCTGGACCGCAGCCCCTGGTTCCGCAGCCTGGGCCCCGAGCCCCTGGGCCCGACCTTCGACGCGGCCCATCTGCGAAAGGCGTTCAATGGCCGCAGCCAGGCGGTGAAGACCCTGCTCCTCGACCAGCGGACCGTGGCGGGGCTGGGCAACATCTATGTGTGCGAGGCGCTGCATCGCGCCGGAATCGATCCCCGCAAGCCGGCGGGGGAGCTCGCGGCGAAGCGCGTCGCCCGGCTGGTCGATGTGGTCCGCGAGGTGCTGGCTGAGGCCATCGAGGCCGGCGGCTCCACCCTTCGGGACTTCCGCGACGCCGACGGGGCGCTGGGCTATTTCCAGCATGCGTTCCGCGTCTATGGCCGGGAAGAGGCGCCGTGCCCCACGCCCGGGTGCCGCGGGATCGTCCAGCGCATCGTGCAGGGCGGCCGGTCCACCTTCTTCTGCCGGATCTGCCAGAGGTGAGGCTGCATCCCGGGGGGCGGTCTGGTCGTAGTTGCTGGGGTCTGGAACATTCGAGGGAGTCGCGGTTGATGACGATGCGACACGGCTGGCTGGCGGG
>Ga0075019_10002335_pt1 | contig 10786 bp, 8 predicted proteins | sample ColStrG_CSR_2013_FD_71473 | JGI IMG/M metagenome (GOLD analysis project Ga0075019, IMG submission 71473) | Freshwater sediment microbial communities in response to fracking from Pennsylvania, USA - Cold Stream Run_MetaG_CSR_2013 | ecosystem: Environmental > Aquatic > Freshwater > Creek >...
TTTGTGTTCTCCACCGACAAGGCGCAGGGGGTGCTCGGCTTCACGTCGCGCATCCGCTTTGCCGATGGCGCCCGTGAGACGGCGGCCTGGTATCGCGATCACAGATTGCTTGGCAAATAGACAGCGTGCCCGCGCCCCATTATTCCCGGCCGTGAAAGCCCCCTTTATGATGCGCCTTCTGATCCTGTCGGATTCGCCCTACTACTACCCGCCGTTTCGCGCCGGGGGCAGTGTACGTCAGCTGCGCGCGCTGGCGCGCACCCTGCGACAGCAGGGCCTCGCAGTCACCGTGGTCGCCCGACGCGCCGACGGCGCGAACGTGGACCCCGACATCGTGGATGACGGCGCGCCGATCCGCTACCTCGGACCGGCCGGCGAACAGCGAGGCAAGGGCTGGGCCGCGCTGCTCCCCAATCTGCTGTATATGCTACGCGTGTTCGCGTTCATGCTGGCGTCGCGGCACAGTTTCGACGTCGTAGTCATCTCCGGATTTCGGCTGCTTGCTGCGCCGGCCGGCCTGGCGGCGCGCCTGCTCGGCAAACGCTGCGTCCTGCGCATCGAAAACGCGAACGACGTCACCTTCGATCTGACGGCGCAGAGCAGCGCGAACATGCATCGCTGGGGGCAGCGAGCCGTGAGCGGCGCCATTCGCGTGCTGTGCTGGAGCGCGTTTCGCACCGCCGATCGCGTCGTCGCCTTTTGCCCGGATATCGCCGTGCGCCTCAAGGACATTGGCGCGCCGGCGCGCAAGATCGCGCAGATCCCCAACGGCGTGGACTGCGCGGAATTCGCACCGGTATCCGCGGAGCGTAAACTGGCGTTGCGCGTACAGCTGGCACTGCCTACAGACAGCATTCTGTTCATCTTCACTGGGCGCCTCGCCCATTCGAAGGGCATCATGTCATTGTTGGAATCCTGGAGGCTGCTGGCCCAGGAGCGCTCCAACTTGCAGCTGCTGCTGCTGGGCTCGGGAGGCGATTCCTTCGACAGCTGCGAGTTGGCCGCGCGCGGATACGTCGCGGCGCATGCGCTGCAGGATTCTGTCGCATTCTGCGGCGGCGTGGACGACGTGGCCGAGTATCTGCAGGCGGCCGACGTGTTCATTTCCCTGAGCGAGGCAGAATCCTTCGGCGTCTCCATACTCGAGGCGTTCGCCGTTGGTCTGCCCAGTGTCCTCACCCCAGTCGGCGTGGCCGCCGACCTGCCGCCATCGGATTGGGGCGAATCCGTGGCCGTCGGCGCTCCGGCGCGGGAAGTATTGGCGCACCTGCAGCGACTGTTGGAACGCCGCGATGCCTGGACGCGCATGGCGATGGAAACCCGGCGCATCGTTGGTGACGACTACAGTTTCGATGTCATCGCGCGCGCCTATTGCGCACTGCTGGGCCCAACGGTGCCCGATCCTACTTAATGCAGCGGCGCGTTGTTGTGCGACCTGTGTCACAAATCGACTCGAGTATGCGGTACACGGGTCGTCGTTTACTGCAATGTCGTTTGCTAGACTGCGAAGACTTGATCAATTCGCCGGTTCACCGCGAAATGGCCTTGCAGGAACTAGATGTATTTTGAAGGAAGAATTATGAAAACATTGCTTGCGCTCCCTACCCGAGCACTCGCCCTTGCCGCGCTGGCTTGTGGACTCGCCGCCTGCGGTGGTGGTGGCAGCAGCACAGCTGCCGTGACAGTAACCCCGACATATACCGTGGGCGGCACGGTGTCCGGTCTGACCGGCACGGGTCTCGTGCTGCAGGACAACGGCGTCGATAACCTGCCCGTCAGTGCCAGTGGCAAGTTCACTTTCGCGACCGCGCTTGACGGCGGCGCCGCATACGCCGTAACGGTCAAGACGCAGCCTTCCAGCCCGGCGCAGACCTGCATCGTGACGAGCGGCAGCGGCACTGTCAGCGCGGCCAACGTCAGCAACGTCGCGGTCGCCTGCACGAACAACGCGCCGAACACCTTTAGCGTCGGTGGCACGGTATCCGGCCTGACCGGTACTGGTCTAATCCTCCAGGACAACGGCGGCGATGATCTCCCGGTCAGCGCCAGCGGCAACTTCACTTTCGCGACCATGGTCGCAACCGGCGGGGCGTACGCCGTGACGGTCAAGACGCAGCCCTCCAGCCCGGCGCAGACCTGCGTCGTGACGAGCGGCAGCGGCACGGTCGGTGCCGCCAACGTCAGCAGCGTCGCGATCGCCTGCACCAACAACGCTCCGAACACCTTTAGCGTGGGCGGCACGGTGTCTGGGCTCGCCGGCGCGGGTCTGGTGCTGCAGGACAACGGCGGCGATAACCGGCCCGTCAGCGCGAACGGCAGCTTCACTTTCACTACCATGGTCGCAACCGGTGGCGCGTACGCCGTGACGGTCAAGACGCAGCCTTCCAGTCCGGCGCAGACCTGCGTCGTGACGAACGGCAGTGGCACAATCGGTGCCGCCAACGTCACCAACGTCGGGGTCGCCTGCACGAACAACGCGCGCTATGTCTACGTGAGCAACCGTAACGATCAAACCATCTCGATCTTCCAGGCGGATCGCTCCACCGGGGTGCTCACGCTGCTGAACAGCACTACCGCGACCGATCGCACGCCCGTCTACGCCACGCTCGATCCGACGGGCAAGTATCTGTATGTCGTGAATCAGGACGGCAACGGGGGCTCCGGCGCGAACGGCACGATCACGGGTTACACGATCGACCCCTCGAGCGGCGCGCTCACCCTGATGGCCGGCGGCCCGGTCCAGACGGGAGTCACGCCCACGATCATAGTGTTCGATCCCACGGCCGCCTACGCGTACGTAGTCAACTCTGGCGACGGAACGGCGAATAGCATGAGTATCGGCCTGTTCAATGTCAGCCCCACCGATGGGACCTTGACCGCTTCCACGCTGCCTGGCAACCCCTATACGGCAGGGACCAGTCCGCTGAATGCGGTCATCGATCCCACCGGTTCCTATCTGTACGTAGTCTCCAATGCGCAGGGTGTCTTCCCGTTCGGCATTAATGCTGATGGCTCGATCACGTCTCTGGCCGGCCCGACCGCTGTGTCGGGTCCGTCCACTGCGGCCGTCACGCCGAACGGTACGCAAGTCTATTTCCCGCGAACCGACGGCTCCGGAAATATCTCGGGCTTCGGCATCGGTGCGGCGGGCAGCGGCAGCCCAGGTCAGCTAACATTGCTCCCTTTCAGCCCGACCTTCGTGACAGCCGGCGCCGTGCTCAATGCGGTGGCCATCGATCCCACCGGCCAGTATCTTTATACGGTGAATTCGGCCGGCCCGCAGCTGTACGCTTTCGCCATATCTGCAAGCAATGCCGGCAAGTTGGTGCCGACTCCGACGAACCCGTTCTGGCCTACCGGATCGGCGCCGAAATTCGTCGTCGTAGACCCGACCGGAAATTTCGTGTACGTCGACGACGCTACCAACGGCATCTATGCCTACGGCATCGACGCGAACGGCGGCGTGAACGGCGCGGCGGTGCCCGGCAGCCCCTTCGCCGCGGGCGCCTTCCCGATGGGCATTGCGATCACGCCCTGATACGGGACCATCTCGGCCGGGACCGGCGCGCGCTGCCACCTGCAACGGGTGGAGTGCGCGCCGGCGGTTTCGCGCGAGAAGCACCCGCGCTTCCGAATCCTATGCTATCGTCCCTGCTGACTGACTCATGCGACTAAGACCGCGAATTCTTGTGACAGGAGGGGCTGGTTTCATCGGCTCAGCGTTGGTGCGCCATTTCCTCACTGACCCCGTGGTGTCCGTGGCCAACATCGACAAGCTCACCTATGCAAGCGATCCGGGCCTGCTAGATCGACTTACCGGCAACCCGCAGCATCGGTTCGAGCGCGTCGACATCTGCGACCGCGGCGAAGTGACGCGCGTGTTTCGTGAATTTTCCCCCGATGCGGTGGTGCACCTGGCCGCCGAATCGCACGTCGACCGCTCGATCGATTCGCCGGCGGCCTTCATCACCACCAACATCCTCGGCACGCACACGCTGCTGGAGGTGGCACTCGAATATTGGCGGGGATGTGACAAGGCGCGTCGCGACCTATTCCGTTTTCACCATGTCTCGACCGACGAGGTCTTCGGATCGCTCCCTGAGTCCGGTCGATTCACCGAAGAATCGCCTTATCGGCCCAACTCCCCCTACTCGGCCACCAAGGCATCCGCAGATCACCTGGTGCGGTCCTGGCATCACACCTACGGGCTACCGGTGCTGATCACCAACTGCTCCAACAATTACGGTCCCTACCAGTTCCCGGAAAAGCTGATCCCTCTGGTGGTGCTTTCTGCGCTCGATGGCAAACCGCTGCCGGTGTATGGCGACGGCGGTAATGTGCGCGACTGGCTGTACGTCGATGATCGCTGTCGGGCGCTGGAACTGGTGCTGGAGCGAGGCCGCGTGGGCGAGGTCTACAATATCGGCGGCGACAGCGAGCGCCGGAACCTCGACGTAGTTCACGCAATTTGCGATCTTCTGGATGAACAGGCGCCCCGCGCGGGCGGTGGCAGCTACCGTGCGCTGATTCAATTCGTCGCCGACCGTCCGGGGCACGATCGCCGCTATGCCATGGACGCACGTAAGCTGGAATCCGAACTAGGCTGGCTCCGCTTGGAAAGCTTCGCGTCCGGGCTCCGCAAGACCACCGCCTGGTACCTGCGCAACCGCCGGTGGTGCGCTGAGACAGCCCGGCGCTACGATGGCCGACGTCTTGGACTCAAAATATGATCACCAAAGGCATAATCCTTGCCGGCGGCAAGAGTACCCGTTTATACCCGGTGACGCACAGTGTCAGCAAGCAGCTGCTGCCCATTTACGACAAGCCGATGATCTACTACCCGCTGACCACTCTGATGCTGGCCGGCGTGGTGGACATCCTGCTGATAACCCGGCCGGAGGAAACAGCGCTGTTTCATCAGGTTTTCCGTGATGGCTCGCAGTGGGGCATCAACATTCACTACGCAGTCCAGAAGGAGCCGCGCGGTCTGGCCGAAGCGCTGATCATCGGCCGTCATTTCATTGGCAAGGAGCCCATAGCCTTCATTCTTGGCGACAACATTTTTTACGGCGACGGGCTGAGCGGCTTGCTACGTTCTGCGGCCGCGGCGCCATCGGGCGCAGAGATCTTCGCCTCTTACGTGGACGATCCGTCGCGCTACGGGGTAGTTGAGATCGACTTGGACGGCAAGGCTGTAAGCATTGAGGAGAAGCCGGCGGCGCCCAAATCCTCATATGCCGTTACCGGACTGTATCTGTACGACTCGATGGTCTGCGATATCGTCAGGCAGGTGACCCCCTCCGCGCGCGGCGAACTCGAAATCACTTCGGTCAATGCCTTGTATCTCGCGCAGGGCCGCCTGCACGTCAATCTGCTGGGGCGCGGTTACGCCTGGTTCGACACTGGTACCCATGAATCGCTGCTCGAAGCCAGCAATTTCGTCGCCATGATCCAACGCCGACAGGGCCTGCAGATCGCCTGTCCGGAAGAAATTGCCTACCGGCTCAAGCTCATCGATGAGGATGCCATTCTGCAGTTGGCAGCGCCACTGCAGGGGTCAAACTACGGCAAATATCTGGAGCGGCTGGTGCGTTCGGACAAAAGGTACCTGCGGACATGAGAGACAAATTCCTGGTGTTTGGCTCGCCGCGCATCGAGCGCGAGGAAATCGAAGAGGTGGTCCAGGTGCTCGAGTCCGGCTGGCTCGGCACCGGACCGCGCGTACAGAAGTTTGAAGCGGACATGGCCGCCTACAAGGGTGTCGAGCCGGACCGCGTGGTTGCGGTCAATTCCTGCACCGCAGCGCTCCACTTGAGCTTTGTGGCCGCCGGTCTGGGCCCCGCAGATGAAGTAATCACGACGCCAATGACCTTCTGCGCCACGGTCAATGCCATCATCCATGCGGGCGCGCGCCCGGTGCTGGCCGACATCGATCCGCAGACCCTGAATATCGACCCGGCTGCGATCGAAGCTGCGATCACCCCGCGCACCCGTGCCATAGTTCCGGTGCACTTCGCAGGCCGCCCGTGCGACATGCACGCATTGCGGACGATCGCCGATCGCCACGGCCTCATGATCATCGAGGACTGTGCGCATGCCATCGAGACTCTCCATGATGGAAGGCATGTCGGCACCTTGGGCGAGTTTGGCTGCTTCAGCTTCTACGTAACCAAGAATGTGGTGACCGGTGAGGGCGGCCTGGTACTCGCGAAAACGCCCGAGCTGGCCAGTCGCGTGAAAGTGCTGTCGCTGCATGGCATGAACAAGGATGCCTGGAAGCGCTTTGGATCCGATGGCTATCGCCATTACCAGGTGACCGAATGCGGATTCAAGTACAATATGACCGATCTGCAGGCGGCCATTGGCATTCATCAACTGCGCCGCGTGAACGAGAATCTGCAGCGGCGCAATGTCATCTGGGCCGCGTATGACCAGGCCTTTGCGGAGCTGCCACTCGGTTTGCCGGTAGCGCAACGGCCGGACGGTGTGCACGCCCGACATTTGTATACCGTGCTGGTCGACGCCGCCAGGGCCGGTATAACCCGCGATCGTTTTCTCGCCGCCGTATCGGAGCGGCGCATCGGCGTCGGCGTGCACTACATGAGTGTGCCGGAACATCCCTACTACCAGCAGACGCTGGGCTGGCGCCCCGAGCAGTACCCGCATGCCATGCGCGTCGGGCGACAAACCGTCAGCCTGCCGCTCTCTCCGGCGATGACTGACCAGGACGTGGCTGATACCATCGAGGCCGTGCGCACCGCCTTGAACGCCTGACGCACATCATGAAGGTCGCCGTGATGATGCGCGCCATGGACAAGGAGGCGGGCTTCCTTGCCCTCACCGACGGCCTGGTCAGCGCGATGCTGGAAGACTCGCCGGACGTTCAGTTCGTGCTCATCTTCAAGTCGGCCCGATGGTTGCATCGGTTCGCCGAATTTGCCAACGCCAAGGCTGTTCTGAAGCCTTCGCACTCCAATTTTATATGGGACCAGGTGGCGGTGCCGATGGTCGCCTGGCGGGAGCGCGCGGACGTCATCATCAACCCCAAGTTCTTTGTGCCATTCCTGAGCCCCTGCCCGGTGACCATGGGGGTGCAGGAGCCCTCCTGGTTTACCCGTCCGGACGAATATGCGCGCCTCGATCGCTGGTACCAGCGCTTCATGATCCCGCGCTCCATCCGACGCTGCGCTCACGTGTTTCCCAATTCGCGATTCATCCTCGAGGAAAATCGCCGCGTGCTCGGAATGGCAATTGAACACGCGACGGTGCAGTATTCCGCGGCGGACCCACGCTTCCGGCCGGCGGCCGATTCTGGGCCAGTGGAAGCGTTCCGGGCGAAATTCGGCCTACCGCAGCGCTTCGTGCTGGTGCTGTCGCGCGTACTGCATCCAGACATGCACACCAAGGAATTCTTCCCCGGTAAGTCGCCGGAAGTCGCTTACCGCGCATTCCTGCGCATCCGCGATCAGATCCCCCACGACCTGGTCCTGGTGGGCCGTCGCATTCGCGACTACCTGCTGCAAACTGAAGGTCCACAGGCGGACTTCAAGCGTGTCCGGTTCGTGGAATTCGTGCCGTTCGAGGAGCTGCACCTGCTGTACAATGCGGCGGAGATCTTCGTCAACCCCTGCGCCTACGAAGGCTGCCCCAATACGGTGCTGCAGGCCATGGCGTGCGGCTGCCCAATGGTCGTGATTGGTGCCGGCGGCAGCGCCGATGTCGCCGCTGGCGGCGCGTTGTTGGCGCGCCCGGGCGACGATGTCGACATGGCCGAGAAGATTCGGACATTCGCCTGCGATCTCGAGCAACGGCACCGCTTTGGGGCTTTGAGCCTGGAGCGCAGCCGTGAATTCACCTGGGCCCGGACGGCCGCCGCCACGATGGGCGCCCTCCGTGCCGTCGTGGCGAAACCCGCAGGAGCAGCAGGCCGGTGAAATCACCTGCGCAATATCGGACCTGGCTGCGCGCCGCCCTTCGATCAGAAGCGGTGCTGGCGACCGGCCTGATCGGCTTGGGTGGCGTGGGCTTCGCGATCGGCAATCTGCTGCTGGCGCGGGCATTGAGCGCACCGCAATTCGGCGCAGTGGCCCTGTTCCTGGCCTGGTGCCAGATCGGCATGATTGCCGGCACCGGCGGCCTCGAAGTCGCGACGGTCCGCCATGGGTTGCATGCCGGCGAGGGCTTACTGCGCCTGCTGCTGCTGGTCTGCGTGCCAGTCGCAGTCACCGTAGCGGCTGCGGCCATCCTTATTTCGGGACTCGAGGCCGGGCTCGCCGTGGCTGTGGCCGTCACTGTGCTGGGAGCCAGCACAACGCGCGTGGCCGTGGCCTTCTTTCAAGTGGCGCGACGGAACGTGCAGGCGCTGGCCATCATGCAATTGAACAATTACGTGTTGCTTGCGGTGGTGCCCCTGGTTGTCTACCTGCCAGCGCCGCGCAGTCAATCCATCGCCGAGTTGGTGGCGGGCGGCTACCTGCTCACGGCGGCGGCAGCCTGGTCCCTGGCACCGCGCATGCCGAAGGCTGCGGCAGCTGGTAAACTGCAGCCGAGCATCGTGCTGCGGGAAGGAGCCAGCGTCGTCGGCGGCCAGCTGGCCATGAGTGTGCTGTTCCAGCTCGAGCGCCTGGTCATTCCGCGCAACCTGTCGATCGAGGCCCTCGCGAGCTTTGCCGCCGTGGCCGCCGTGGCCGCCTCGCCATTTCGCATGCTGCAAATCGGGATCAGCTTTACCCTGATGCCGCGGCTGCGACGCTGCACGGAACGTAGCGCCATCGGACGTTTATTGCGTCAGGAAGGCCTGGTAGCCGCATTCGTCGCGCTGCTGACGGGCATTGTGGTCGTGCTGGCCATGCCGTGGATCCATGGCCGGCTGCTGGGGGGTCGCTATGAGATTACCCGATCGCTGACGCTGGTGGTGGTCGCGGTCGGTCTGGTTCGCATCTGTGAGTCCCTGGCATCCTCGACCGTCAATGCCCTGGGTACGTCGCGCGACCTGCTGTCACTCAACCTGTTCGCATGGTGTGCCGTGGTAGTGGGTGCTGGACTGGCCACGTATGGCAGCCGCTGGGGCCTGATCGGCGTGCTGGCGGGCGCCGGGCTGGCGTGGTTGGCCTTTACCGCGGCCGGCAGCTTGCTGGGCTCGCGGATACTCCGGCGCCGGAAATGGGGCCAGCCGCTCACGCCGGCCGCCGCATGAGCTTCGACTCCGTACCCCGTAATCAGTGTATTCCGGACGCTCGTCACAATATCGACAGCCGATCGACTGGTTCCGCGCCTGCCAAATGACCTACCATTGCGTTTTAGTCATGAGTCACCAATCGTGGCGCCAGCGCCGACCGTTTCCATCATTGTGCCATTCTACAATGAGGCCGAGAGTATCGCGGCGATGCATCGGGCCATCGTGGCCGCGATCGACCCACTTGGCATCTCCTACGAGATGGTGTTCGTCGATGACGGCAGCAAAGACGACACGGTACGGCTGGCCACCCACATCGCCCGCCTTGATGCACGCGTATGCGTCGTCAAATTTCGGCGCAACTACGGACAGACCCCGGCGATGGCCGCGGGGATCGAACAGGCTCAAGGCGAGATTCTCGTGACCATGGACGGCGATCTGCAGAATGATCCGGCTGATATTGGCCTGTTCCTGGACAAGATAGCCGAAGGGTACGACATCGTCGTGGGCTGGCGCTTCAATCGGCAGGACAAGCTGGTATCGCGCAAGATCCCGTCACGCATCGCCAACTGGCTCATCGGCCGGGTCACGGGCGTGCCAATCAAGGACAATGGCTGCTCGCTCAAGGCGTACCGGGCGGCAGTCATCAAGCGTATTCCCTTGTACTCGGAAATGCACCGGTTCATTCCTGCAATGGCCTCAATCGCCGGCCCGCGCATTGCCGAGATCAAGGTCAATCATTACGCGCGCCAGTTCGGCAGGTCCAAGTACGGCCTGTCACGTATCTACAGGGTGCTGCTCGACCTGCTGGTCATCAAGACGGTTGCCTCGTTCACCTCGCGGCCACTGCTGTGGTTTGCGGTGCTGTCCTTGCCGCTGCTGGTCGGCGGCACCGCCACCTTTGGATACGCGTTGCTGGCTGGACTGACGACGCGCGCGCCATTCTCCATGATGCTCGCCGGAACGGGATTGATTCTGCTGACGGCGGCCATCATTCTGCTCTCCTGCGGCGCCCTGGCGGAACTCGTCTACAAGCTCGGCGACCTGCGCGAGCATGAATTTGCCCGCCTCACGCAGCGGACGCGGACCTCCTTGAACCCGGCCACCGATGCGCTGCGCTGATGGTTGCCGACGAGCCTGCCATGCAACTCTCAGTAATCATACCGGTGGGTATTCGGCACGCCGAAGACATTTGTGCACTGCATGCGGAGTATCGCGAGGGCCTGCGCGCGAGCGGGCTGTCGTATGAAGTGATCTACGTACTGGATGGGCACTATCCGCATCTGGCGGCTGCGCTCGACAAGCTGCTGCAGACTGGCGAGCGCATCCTCGTGGTCTGCCTGACGCGCACTTTCGGCGAATCGACCGCCCTTATGGCCGGCTTTGAGCAGGCCTCGGGCTCATTCATCCTGACGCTGCCCGCCTACTACCAGATAGAAGGCCGTGCAATCCCCAGGCTGGTCGCGGCACTGGACAGCGCCGATGTCGTCGTGTCGCGACGCCAGCCGCGGAGCGGCGGCGCGCTGGAGACACTGCGCCGGGTCACGTTTCACGGCCTGGTCAACCGCATGACAGGGCTCCATCTGCACGATCTGGGCTGTGGCGCCCGAG